>Ga0070714_100000369_pt1 | contig 33612 bp, 23 predicted proteins | sample LARL83metaG_FD_65450 | JGI IMG/M metagenome (GOLD analysis project Ga0070714, IMG submission 65450) | Corn, switchgrass and miscanthus rhizosphere microbial communities from Kellogg Biological Station, Michigan, USA - LAR L8-3 metaG | ecosystem: Host-associated > Plants > Roots > Rhizosphere ... | reverse complement strand
GCCGGAAGAACTGGCCAAGGAAATGGAGATGCCCGAGGACAAGATCCGCAAGGTGCTGAAGATCGCCAAGGAACCGATCTCGATGGAAACCCCGATCGGCGACGACGAGGATTCCCACCTGGGCGACTTCATCGAGGACGGCAACGCCAGCTCGCCGGTCGACTCGGCCACCGAAACCGGCCTGATGGAAACCGTGCGCGACGTGCTCGCCGGGCTCACCCCGCGTGAAGCGAAAGTGCTGCGCATGCGCTTCGGCATCGACATGAACACCGACCACACCCTCGAGGAAGTCGGCAAGCAGTTCGACGTGACCCGCGAGCGGATCCGCCAGATCGAGGCCAAGGCGTTGCGCAAGCTGCGCCACCCGAGCCGCTCCGAACAGCTGCGCTCGTTCCTCGACGTCGAGTAACCTGCGGCGCCGGCATGACGAAGAAGCCCCGCCGATGCGGGGCTTCTTCGTTTTACGGAGACGGGCTCAGCCGACGTCGTAGAAGAACTGCTCGCGCACGATCTTGCCGCCGTGCACGCGGTATACGCAGATCTCGCTCATGTTCATCCGGCCGCGACCCTTCATCGTCACGTCCATCGCCAGCGCGATGCTGAACCAGTTCTCCGCGATCACCGGCTCGCTCACGCTGCCGCCATGCACCGTCTCGATCATCGCGCTGAACTGGCGCCCCTTCTCGTAGATCGCCGCCAACCCCTTGACGCTCCCCAGCGCGCCCGGCGGCAGACCCTCCGGCTCGATGCTCTCCGCATCCTCGGCATACAGCTCGCGCTGCGCCTCCTCGTACTTGCCTTCACGGCACAACTCGACCAACCGTTTCGCGATCGCTTCGGTGTTCATGTGCATGCTCCGGTTTTGGGGGGTGACCAGCCTACGCCCCCAGGCCATCGCTTCACCACACGACTTGTGGCACGCCACCCGCCGGTGACGCGCAGCAATCGCGGGGACGCCCCAGGCTGTTCTCGCGCTGGCACGCCTCCGGCAACTCCTCTACCATTCATCGCTTGTGGGCCTATAGCTCAACGGTTAGAGCAGGGGACTCATCGAAAGGTGCCGCCATGCAGGAATGCGTGGACGGGAACGGGATGAATTCAGGGAAACCTCAGCGGCGCGCAACGCGGCCGGTGGCAACCCTGAGCCAAGCCGGCGGTACACCGCCGGAAGGTGCAGAGACTACCTGAGGGCTTCAGCGCCCTTGATCACAGGCTCGAGCGTCCCGCACCCCATCCGCCACGGGCGAAGGGTGAAGAGATAGTCCGCGCCGGAGGGAAACCTTCGGAACACGCGAATCCCTTGGTTCCAGGTTCGAATCCTGGTGGGCCCACCACATTTGATCGTCAAGGTGTTTCTGTTCTGAAAACCATAGTTTGGCCTGAATGGCCAACTTATGATTTCCAGAAAGCATAGTCGGACCGGAGCCTCGCTAGACAGCCACTTTCCGTGGCAAAGCCAAATGATTGAACGGAAGGAAGGTCACCTTCGAGAAGCTCGTAGAGCGGCATCTCCAGCAAATAGGCAATTCGGCGTGCGGCCGGCAAAGTCACCGGCTCCTTGGCGGATGCATAGGCGATCGCAACGTCATGCCTATGCTCGGATCTCGGAGAGCGCCCAGGCTTCGGTGACCTGCCTAGTGCGGCGACCAAACTAAGGTGTCGTGGTCGCACGAAATGCGACTAGCTTCTGAGACTGAATAGGCACCGAGCGGTGCGGTTGCGATCTAATCTGTCGCCTTTTGTATCACCGGAAAGCGGTAATGGATTGTGGATACCCACGTCTCATGTGAGCGCCATCAGTTCACCAGTTGCCCGTACCTTTCCGCTACGCTGATGGTCGCAGTCATCCCGGCATTGAATTCCAGGAAATCGGCTTCGATCCCATCACTGAAGATCACGCCGTAGCCTGCCATCTGCGAGACGAGTTGCAATGGCTCCTTATGAGTCACTTGCCCGAAAACCAACTCGACTTGTGTCGTGCGACTGGGGAACGGTTCGCGTACCGTGAACTGCAAATGAGCAGCATCCCATGCAAATCCATGTTCTCGCATGGCCTGTGCCGGCTCCGCGAGTGCGTGCCCGGCAACGCCGGCCGCACCGGCCAACAGGCTCTGAAACCACCCCGTTGAGCCTAACCCAGTCGATACGATGATTCCACTGGAAGAATGCGTTTCGGATTGCCCCCCTTGCTGGATCTGATAGCGCGCGGATACATGCGAGCGCGGACCGATGAAAAGATCGTTGACCGCGTAGAGCTCCTGCCCATCACTCAGGCTCGCTCGCGCCATCGTGACCCGATTCAGCGACCGCTTCCCGGCGATAGCCTCCTTCACAATGGCCGACAGATCCTCAACCTCGAAGGGAAGGAGAACCCCGTCCCATCGAGCGGGATCCGGATTGACGCCGATAACAGGTTGCGCCTCCTTGAGGTACTTGAGCGTGTTGGCCACCAAGCCGTCCTGCCCCAGCACCACCACCAAGGCGTCCGGTGCGAAGAGGTAATTGGAGAGAAATCCACGATCCAGCCGTTGGACACGGCCGAAGCGACCCAAGGTCGCTTCGGCCGTCTGCACCGCGTTTAGATAGACGCGATGCTCCGCTTCGTAGTCCGAAAAGTCCGCGCCCAGATGCTCGACGTAGAAGCGCGCCTGTTCGATCGTATTGAAGCGCACGATCAGTTCCTCCAGCCGCGTCTTGCGAGTCACCAGCACGATTCGCTGGTTCAACGCATCCATGGCGTCAGGCCTTCGTCGGCAGCTTGACCCGCGGCTGCGTCAGCTGCTGCAACAGATCCGGCGAGATGTTGAGTTCGCCAATCCGTCCAGCACCTTCGGCAAGCCCCTGGAAGGCCTGCGCAATCAGCACGCTGGGATCGGCTTGTCCGACCATCAGAGTCTGTAGCACCTTTGGGTCGATACCCTGTACCGCCTTCATGGTGGCCGCTACTGCATAGGCCTTGGCATCCGCTTCGGTCTGCGCATTCGCAGCGCGCAAAGCGGTCAGGCTCTTGTTCTTGTCTTCCAGAGCAATCCGGCCGGCCATATCTTGATCTTGGATCGCCTGGCGTTTGGCCAACACGGCTTGCTCGGCTTCCAACTGTGTTTCGCGGATCTGGCGCTTCTTGGTCTCGACCGCGATCTCGGTATTGAGCTCGTTTTCCTTGACCGCACGTTCCTGCTCGATCGCGGCATTGCGGCGCACGTAGGTTGCATCGTCCGCCTGCTTGAGGATCTGCTCGCGGACCTGGGCTTCGAGCGCTCGGGCCGTCTCCGGATTGGGCTTCACCGCAAGGACCGACAGATTGACCAGTTCGAGTCCAAGGCTGGAAAGGCCATCGGCGCGTTGTAGGCCTTGGCGCACGACCTGGACCAGATGATCTGAACCGCGCAGCAGTTCCTGCAGTGTTTGACCCTGCAGCACCGAACGCAATTGCACCTGCACGGCATTGACCACTCGTTGCGGCAACTTGGTCCGGTCTTCCGAGGCATAGGTACCATCGGGCTTGAGCGTGAAGTTCATGAGACTGGCCAGCGTGGTCGGAGCGGACACGCGGTAGGTGACCTGCCCCTGCACGGTGACGACCTGAAAGTCGCTGCTGACTTCCTGGAACATGAAGGGGGTATCCACGCTTTCCAGCGGGATCGAGACCAGCGTGGCGCTGGGCGCGAAGTACCAGAATGTGAGGCCGGTGCCTTCGCGCACGGCTTTGCCGTTCTTGTACTGGATGACATAAGTGCTGGGACTGGCTTTGACGTAGCGATAACCGAACATGATCGTATCCCCTGGTTAGATGAGTTGGTTGCGCACGCAGACCTTGGCGAAGGCCCGAGCGTGAATGCGTGTTCCGTGCTCCCACACCGCGTCCATGGCGTGCTCCCTAACCGTGGGTCGCTTCATGTCCTCGATGGATTGGCTATTTGTAGATACCGCTAACGTGAGTGATTGCATGACGGAAGCTCCTTCGCGTCGTGGGAAACCAGCGGTCTATCCGCTGGCGGGATGGGCGAGATATCAACCTCGACCCAGGAAAAACTCCAGAATGGCCAGATGGTCCTCGAACAGCTGTGGCCCCATCTCCAATGCTTCGCTCACGGGAAACCAGTGCGCCTTGTCGGCATCGTCGCCACCTTTCACGGCCGGCAACTCACCGGCGGGGAAGTCGAAGTGATACGCGTGGGTGATGGTGCGCCCGCGCTGTGATCGCTCCGGGTGATCGAAGACGTGCTGACCCTTGATCGACCCTTTGAGTACCGGCAGCGGAAGCTTGAGGCGGGTCTCCTCACGCAATTCCCGCAGGCAGGAGGCCAGAATTGACTCGTCTTGGCCAACGAACCCCCCGGGCAATGCCCAAAGCCCCTTGCCGGGTTCTGCACGGCGACGGACCAAGAGTACGTGACCCGAATGCACCACGACGGCATCGGTGGTGACGAACGTCGGAGGATAGGGAGCAGCAGACCAAGCAGCGCGGTAGTTCTGGATAAAACGGTGCTCCGCAACCAGTCGCCCATACACGGCGGCATTCTTGCGGAAGGCTTCGAGCATCTCGAAGACGGGTGCTGGCACGTTGGCTTGCAGCATGCGCAACGCACCGCGACCCGCGTCGTCCGCGGCCTCGAACAAGTAGCGACGAAGCTCTGTCGCGGGGAGCGTTTCGGTATGGGGGAGGTGCACCAGAGGCCACTGCGGGAATTCCTGCAGGTAGTAGCTGCTGGCGTCTTTCTCTCGGCCAATCATCCCTATGCGTGCATCCGGTGCCCCGCCATCACCTTTGACGGCTTCCGCGACGGCCCGTTGTACGGCGGCGATCCAATGAGCTTCGTTGTAGAGGTGATCGCGCAACGGAAGGACGATCAGCCGTTCTGACACGTCTTCCAGCGCAGCGCAAATCATCACCGCGCGCTCGGCGACGGTCCATGGATTGCGCAGCGAACGAGGAGTGTCGGCGGAACCGACCAGGAAAATGAGCTTCTTCGCGTGGCCCAGCGCATGACGGGCGACGGCCGCGTGGCCGACGTGGAAGGGCTCGAAACGGCCAATGAAGACCAGGTACTCAAAATCCATGAGGCTCCCTCACGGCGAATGGATTCTCGGGTCTGTCCCAAGATGTGAAGCACATGCTACGCCAGTCGATATTGGAGTCAACGGCCAGCTACTTATCGGGTTGTGGATTCACGCGATGCAGCGGCCAAACTATGCTTTACGCGCGTGACCAAATATAGCTTTCCGGAAAAAAATCACCGGGTCATCAAAGCGGCCCGCACCCGCATGGGGTGCACGTTCCTCTCACATCGCGCCCGGCCGCTGGCATGCCGCGGCAGCCGTGAGCCATTGCAGCCATGACTCTCGAAGCGTGATGGGCATCACGATTCATGCGGCCGTGAAATGAAAAAATGTGAACCGCTTCACTCTGTACAGCTAACCTAGTCGCCGTGAGGCGACCGTCCCAGCCAACCCCCGGCACAGATGGAATGGATCCAAGCCCGCTTCGGCGGGCTTTTTCATGATTGAAACTTCGGCACGCCGACCTCACCCCCCAAGGTTCCACGACGCCCATTGAGGACGCCAGCATGGTCAAGGAAAGCGGGATGCAGTATCCGCTGCAGGCCTGGATCGAGGGCCATTACGCACGCGATTGCGGTGAGCCGCGAGAAAAGTGCCCTTACGAGCACGGCTCCACGATGGCTCTTGCCTGGCACAGGGGCTGGTGCAATCGCGAGCAGCTGGATGCCGCGAAAGGCCAGGAAGCGGAAGCCGGCGACTAGCCCCGGCCGCATGCCGGGCCATGCGGGAAAGCACCGCTCATGCTTTTCAGCACGGGAAGCTGGCGAGGCCGATGGATCCGTGATCGACCGGCGACAGATGGCCTGCCGCACACTGCCGGTATGGCAAGGATGCCACTGGCGGACGATTCGATGCGTAGCAAGCTGTTCGTCAGGGCGTCGGTTGGTGATGCCGACGCGCTGCCCCTGGACATTGGGGATGCCGCGCTCACTCGTGCGGCGACGCCTGCGGCACGTCGGCCGAGCCTTCCTCGCGGTCGCGGTACAGCGCGGCGCGCACCAGCAGCATCAGGGTGATCGGCGTGGTCAGGGTGAGGAACACGCCGATCAGGATCTCGTAGAAGATCGGCCGGCCGTGCAGCACCGAGAAGCAGGTGATCGAGGCCGCCAGCATGAAGAACGTGCCCAGCGTGGTGCCCAGCGTGGGCGCGTGCACGCGCTTGTAGAAATTCTTCAGGCGCAGCAGGCCGAGCGAGCCGACGAAGGCGAGCAGCGCGCCCAGCAGCACGAGGACCGCCACCAGGATCGCCGCCCACGGCGGCAGGGCGTCGAGATGGCTCATTCGATCACCTGCCCGCGCATCAGGAATTTCGACAGCGCCACCGTGCCGGCGAAGCCGAGCAGCGCGATGATCAGGCCCGCCTCGACGTAGAGCAGGCTGCCGCTGCGGATGCCGATGGTCAGCAGCAGGATCATCGCGTTGACGTACAGCGCGTCCAGCGCCAGCACGCGGTCCTGCGCGCGCGGCCCGCGCACCATGCGGATGATCGAGAAGCTCATCGCCAGCAGCAGCAGGATCTGCGCGAGGATAATGGCGGCGCCGAGCAGGCTGTGGCTCATTGGAAGATCTCCAGCAGGGGGCGCTCGTAGCGCTGCTTGATCGAGTCGATCCAGCTTGCCTCGTCGACCAGGTCCAGCACGTGGATCAGCAGGATGTTCACGCTGGAGTCGTAGCTGACCCAGATCGTGCCCGGCGTGGAGGTGATGATGCACGCCAGCACGGCGAGGCCGTAGTGGTCGGTGAGGGTCAGCGGGATCGCCACGAAGCCGGACTGCATGCGGCTGTCGCGGCGCAGGATGATCCGGGCCACGGCGATGTTCGAGCGCACGATGTCGTAGACGACGCGCACGAACAGCTGGCCGAGCAGCGGATAGTTGCGCACGCGCGCCTTCGGCGGGCGCAGCAGGCCGAACACCTTCGCCAGCGCGACGCCCAGCAGCGCACCGAGCAGGATCGTGCCGGGCGCCACGCTCTGGTTCAGCAGCAGCCAGATCAGCAGCAGCAGCACGGACAGGATCGGATAGGGCAACCAGCGCCGGGTCATGGCGGCGCCTCCGCGGCCGGCAACACCTGGTGGATGTACGCGGCCGGCGCGTGGATCTGCCGCGCGGTGTCGCGCAGGTAGCGCAGCGGCGCTTCGGCCAGCACGGTCAGCAGCAGGCACAGGCCGAGCAGGATCGCGATGGAGGCGCTCTCGACCAGCCGCACCTTCGGGAAGATTCGCTCGGGTTCGACCCAGAAGATCTGGATGCCGGCGCGGCACATCGCGATCACCGTGCAGAAGCCGGCCACGATGACCAGGGTGAACAATACGATCGCGCCCACGCGCGGGCCGGCCTCGAGCATCGGCGCCAGCATGGCGAACTTGGCCAGGAAACCGGACAGCGGCGGCAACCCCGCCAGCAGCAGCGCGCAGGCGAAGAAGCTGCCGCCCAGCAGCACGATCGGCGCGGAGATCACCACCCGGCTCTCATCCTCCTTCGCGTACAGGCCTTCGCTCGCCGACGCTTCGCCCAGCTGCTCGTACGGTTCCAGGCTCAAGCTGTCGTCGGTATCGTCGTCGCCGTCGGAGGCGAGCAGGCCGGCGACCAGGAAGAACGCGGCGATGGCCAGGGTGGAGATCACCAGATAGGCCAGCGCGCCGGCCGTGACCGCCGGCAGCTGCAGGCCGATCGCGCCGAGCAGGGTGCCGGAGGAGATCAGCACGTTGTAGCCGGCCAGCTTGCCGAGGTCGCGCGCGCCCAGCATGCCGACGGTGCCGGCGACCACGGTGGCCACGCCGCCCCACAGCATCCAGCCGCTGCCGAAGTGGCTCGACGCCGGCCCGGCGCCAGCGCCGAACAGCAGCAGGCTCAGTCGCAGCAATACATAGATGCCGACCTTGGTCATCAGCGCGAACATCGCGGCCACCGCCGGCGACGCGGCCGCATACGTGCGCGGCAGCCAGAAGCCCAGCGGCCACATCGCGGTCTTGATCAGGAACGCCACGCCGAGGATCGCCGCACCGGCATGCAGCAGCGCGCGGGTGCGCTCGGGCACGTGCGGGATCAGCTCGGCCAGCGCCGCCATGTTCAGTGTGCCGGTGACGCCGAAGATCAGGCTGACTCCGAGCAGGAACAGCATCGAGGCGGTCAGGTTGACCGCGATGTAGTGCAGCCCCGCACTGACCCGGCGCGCACCCGAGCCGTGCAAGGCGAGTCCGTAGGACGCCGCCAACAGCACCTCGAAGAACACGAACAGGTTGAACAGGTCGCCGGTGAGGAACGCGCCGTTCAGGCCCATCAGCAGGAACTGCAGCAGCGGCTGGAAGTGGCCGCCGCGATGCTGCCAACGGCCCAGCGCGTACGGCAACAACGTCAGCGCGAGCACGCTGGCGAGCAGCACCATCAGCACCGACAGCCGGTCGGCCACCAGCACGATGCCGAAGCGCGCCGGCCAGTCGCCGATGCGGTAGACCGCCGCCAGCGCGCCGTCGTGGGCCACGGCCAGCATCAGCGCCGCGGCCAGCAGCACCAGCGCGACGCACGAGGCGACGCTCAACGCCAGCACCGTGCGCCGGCGCTTCTCGCCCACCAGCAGCTGCAGCGCGGCGACCAGCAGCGGCAGCACGATCGGCGCGATGATCAGGTGGTCGCTCACGGCGTGCCGTCCTCGCCGTCGACGTGGTCGTTGCCGGTGAGCCCGCGCGAGGTCAGCAGCACCACCAGGAACAGCGCGGTGGTGGCGAAGCCGATCACGATCGCGGTGAGCACCAGGGCCTGCGGCAGCGGGTCGGCGTACTGCGCGATGTCGCCGGCCGCGTCGCGCAGTACCGGGTCGGCGCCGGTGCGCAGGCCGCCGATCGAGAAGATGAAGAGATTCACCGCGTAGGAGATCAGGGTCAGCCCGATGATCACCTGGAACGTGCGCGGGCGCAGCAGCAGCCACACGCCGGAGGCGGCGAGAATGCCGATAGCGGCGGCTAGGACCAGTTCCATCAGCCCGGCCCTCCCGTCTCGGTCGCGGGCGCCTGGCGCGGGCGGCGCAGCGACTGGTGCGCCAGCGCGATCAGCAGCAGCGTGGTGGCGCCCACCACCACGCTGAACACGCCCAGGTCGAACAGCACGGCCGAAGCCAGCGGCAGCTTGCCCAGCACGGGCAGCTCCGCGTAGCGGAAATACGAGGTGAGGAACGGACGGCCAAACGCCAGCGAGCCCAGCCCGGTGCCCACCGCCAGCAACAGGCCCGCGCCGATCCAGCGCACCGGCAGCACGCGCAGGTGCGCCTCCACCCAGCGTGCGCCGCGCGCCATGTACAGGAGGATCAGCGCCACGGCCACGGTGATGCCGGCGACGAAACCGCCGCCCGGCAGGTCGTGTCCGCGCAGGAACAGGTGCAAGCCGAACAGCAGGATTACCGGGAACATCAGCTGGATGATCAGGCCCGGGATCATCAGGTAGTCGGTCAGCGAATGGTCGACCGCGCCACCGGCTCCGCCCGCATCCGGCATGACCTGCCGGCGCTGCTGCAGCGGCACGTTGATGCTCTCGGCAGCCGGGCGGAAACGGCGCAGCAGGCCGAACACGGTCAGCGCCACGATCGCCAGCACGCTGATCTCGCCCAGCGTATCGAAGCCGCGGAAGTCGACCAGGATCACGTTGACCACGTTGCGGCCGCCGCCTTCCGTGTACGCGCGCTCGAGGAAGAAGCGCGAGATCGAGTCGGCCACCGGATGCATCATCGCCGCATAGGCCAGGCTGGCCACGCCGAGGCCGACCACGATCGCGATCAGCACGTCGCGGCGACGCCGGAAACGGTGCATGCGGCTCTCCGGCGCCAGTCCCTCGATGCGCTTGGGCAACCAGCGCATGCCGAGCAGGATCAGGATCGTGGTGACCACCTCGACCAGCAGCTGGGTCGCCGCCAGGTCCGGCGCCGACAGCCACACGAAGCTCACGCACGACACCAGCCCCGCGCCGCCGGTGAGCACCAGCGCGGCGAGGCGATGGAACTTGGCCTGGCTCGCCGCACCGATCGCGCAGGCCGCGCCGAGCAGCCACAGCAGCGCGAACGCCGGATCGACGCTGGACCAGCGCGGATGGAAGCCGAACGGCGCGCTGGTCGCCGCCAGCGTGCCGGCGACGAGCGCCAGCAACACGATCCACAGCAACTGCGGCTGCAGCCGGCGGCTCGGGTAGCGGCGTTCGATCCACTGCGGGATATCCGCAGCGAGCACGGCCAGCACACGCTCGAAGATGCGCTTGCCGCTGAGCCGCCCGGTCAGCGGCGCCACCTCGCACCCGGCAAAATAGCCGCGCAGGCGCACGTACAGCAGGCAGCCCGCCACGAACGCGAAGATGCTCATCAGCAACGGCGTGGTCACGCCATGCCATACCGCCAGGCTGTAGTCCGGCAGGTGGCCGGCGCCCAGCACCGAGCTTGCCGCCGCGCGCAGCGACGGGCCGATCACCCGCGCCGGCAGCATGCCCACCAGCAGGCAGGCCAGCGCGAGGAAGCCGATCGGGAAACGCATCCACAGCGGCGGCTCGTGCGGTTCGCGCGGCAGGTCGGCGGGCACGCGGCCGAAGAACACGCCACGCACGAAGCGGATCGAATAGGTCACGCCGAACGCGCTGGCCGCCACCGCGATCACCACCGAGACCACGTCGAGCAACGGGCCCTGGCGGGCGGCCAGCGTCTCGGCGAAGAACATCTCCTTCGACAGGAAACCGTTCAGCAGCGGCACGCCGGCCATCGCCGCACCGGCGATCAGCGCCAGCGTCGCGGTAACCGGCATGAAGCGGCGCAATCCGCCGAGCTTGCGCAGGTCGCGCGTGCCGGCCTCGTGGTCGACCGCGCCGGCGGCCATGAACAGCGAGGCCTTGAAGGTGGCGTGATTGACGATGTGGAAGATCGCGGCAACCACGCCGAGCGCGCTGCCCAGGCCGACCAGCATGGTGATCAGGCCCAGGTGGCTGATCGTCGAATAGGCCAGCACGCCTTTCAGGTCCTGCTCGAACATCGCCGAGTACGCGCCCAGGATCAGCGTCACCAGGCCCACCCCGCCGACGATCCAGAACCATTGGTCGGTGCCGCCCAGCACCGGCCAGAAGCGCACCAGCAGGAACACGCCGGCCTTCACCATCGTGGCCGAATGCAGGTAGGCCGATACCGGCGTCGGCGCCGACATCGCCTGCGGCAGCCAGAAATGGAACGGGAACTGCGCGCTCTTGGTGAACGCCCCGAGCAGGATCAGCAGCAGCGTCGGCGTATACAGCGCATGCGCGCGCACCGTATCGCCCGCGGCGAGGATCACGTCGAGGTCGTAGCTGCCCACGACATGCCCCAGCAGCAGCACGCCGGCGAACAGGCACAGGCCGCCGCCGGAGGTGACGATCAACGCCATCCGCGCGCCGTCGCGCGCCGAAGTCCCGCGGTACCAGTAGCCGATCAGCAGGAACGAGAACAGGCTGGTCATCTCCCAGAAGAACACCAGCTGGATCACGTTGCCGGACATCACGATGCCCAGCATCGAACCCATGAACGCCAGCAGCAGCGCGAAGAAGCGCGCCAGCGGATCGTCCGGCGACATGTAGTAGCGGGCGTACAGCCCCACCAGCGTGCCGATGCCGCAGATCAGCAGCATGAACAGCCAGCTGAATCCGTCCACCCGGAACACCAGATCCAGCCCCAGCCCCGGCACCCACGGGATCACCTGGCGCAGCACCTTGCCGGCGGCAATCGCCGGGTACAGCCAGAGGGAAAGCAGCAGGCCGAGCAGCGCCGTGGCGGTCATCAGCCACGCCGCCAGGTTGTGGCTGCGGCCACGGCCACGCAGCAGGAACACCACGACGCTGGCCACGAACGGAAGGCAGATGATGGCGCTTGGCAGGGCGTTGTCAGGCATCAGTCGCTGCGCTCAGTCGAAAGGTTGTCGGTGTCTCCGGCAACCGGGGCAGACACCCCGGCACTTCATGAGCGTTTGCACGCCTCGGCGGATGAAACGCCTGTGCGTACTCTGGCGCGGGCAATCATTGCGATCGCCCGAATGACCTCACACCGCTTCGTTCGATTCTATAGGCCGGCCCGACCGATCGGCAAATGCGCAGCGCGAGGGCGGCCGTGCACAGGGTTTGCACGCCTGCACTGCGTAACATGTGCCTCGGAATCCCCAGAACGGCAGCAGCTGCAAGTCTTCCGCGCATGCCTTCTTTCCGACCATCCGGAGAAATTCAGATGACTCTTCCACTGCCCCGCCGGCGGTATCGCTTCGGCCGTATCGCCGCCTTCGTTTCCCTCGCGCTTGCCAGCGGCAGCGGCCTTGCCCAGCAGTCGCCCGCGCTGGACCGCGTCAGCATCTGGCTGGGCGGCTATGACGCGCATGCCGACACCCGCATCGGCGCCAGCGACAGGAGCGGCCAGTACAGCGGCGACTTCAATCTGGAAAAGGATCTCGGTTTCAGCGAGCGCAAGGGCGTGCCGCGCGCGCGGCTGGATTTCCTGATCGGCGACAGCCAGGGTTTCTCGCTGGATTACTACAGCGTCAATCGCACGCGCAGCAAGAGCCTGAGCCGCGACATCAGCTACGCCGGCAACGACTACAGCGCCATGGCGACGGTGCGCCGCAAGCTGGACTTCGACTTCGGCAGCGCCGCCTATCGCTGGTGGTTCGGGCACGGCAACGACGTGTTCGGGCTGGGCCTGGGCGGCGCCTACTACCGCGTGCATGCCGGCATCAGCGGCGAGGCCAGCGTCAACGGCGAGCCGGTCGGGCAAGCGTCCTCCAGCACCAGTGACGGCGCCTGGGCGCCGATGCTGCAGCTGGGCTGGCGGCATGCGTTCAACGACCAGTGGCGCATGTATGTCGACGCAGCGGGCGTGAAGAAGAACGGCGGCCGGCTGAACGGGCACGTCGTCAACGCCGCGCTCGGCGTCGAGTGGTTCCCGTGGAAGAACGTCGGCCTCGGCGCCGAGTACGGCTACAGCCGCGTCGTGCTGCACCAACACAAGCAAAACTACAACGTCAACCTCGACATGAAACTCGACGGCCCGTCGCTGTTCGTGCGCTTCCGTTTCTAGGAACGCCAATCGGCTTAAGCACTTCGTAAGCGGATGACCGGATAATCTCTCCACGAGTCGCATCGCCGTGTAGTCCCCGCGATCGAAGGAGCCTGTCCGTGCACATCATCCTGGTCGAGGACGATCCCCAGCTCGGCGCGGCGATCCAGCGCGCGCTGGAACGCCTCGCCTATACCGTCAGCTGGCTGCGCGACGGGCGCGAGGCGCTGATCGCGCTGCGCGACCAGACCGCCGACCTGGTCCTGCTCGATCTCGGCCTGCCCGGCAAGGACGGGCTCGACGTGCTGGTCGAGGCGCGCCGCCTGCACGTCAAGACCCCGGTACTGGTGATGACCGCGCGCGATGCGCTGGACGACCGCGTGCGCGGCCTCGACGCCGGTGCCGACGACTACCTGGTCAAACCCTTCCACCTGGAGGAACTGGGCGCGCGCATCCGTTCGCTGACCCGGCGCGCGCAGGGCCTGGCCGCCAACCGCATCGATGCGGGCGCGTTGAGCCTCGACCTGGGCACGTCGGAGGTGAGCTTCCGCGGCGAGCGGGTCGAGCTGACCAAGCGCGAGTTCGCCCTGCTGCAGATCCTGATGGAACGCGCCGGCCGGCTGGTGCGCCGCGAGAACCTGGAGAACTCGCTGTACGGCCTCGACAACATGGTCGGCAGCAGTGCGCTGGAAGTGCTGGTGCACACGCTGCGCCGCAAGCTCAGCTTCGACACCATCCAGACCGTGCGCGGCTTCGGCTACATGATTCCGCGGGAGCCCCAATGAGGTTGGCGAGCCCGCTGAAGCCGGCCGGCCTGCATGGCAGGTTGCGCCTGCTGATCATCGTCGTGCTGCTGGCAGTGCTGCTACCGCTGGGCGTGCTCAGCTTCCGTCGCACCATCACCGAGGTGGACGAGCTGTCCGACGGGCGGCTGGCGCAGTCGGCGCGGACGCTGCAGGTGCTGATCGAGCATGCCGACATGCAGGCACTGCAGGGACGCGACGACACCAACACGCTGGTGCCGATCGAAGCCAGGCGCACCAGCCCGCCGAAGCGGCACCGGAACACCTACGAGTCCGAAGTCGGCTTCCAGGTATTCGACCGTGCCGGCCGCACGCTGCTGGCTACCGCGAATCTCGCCGCCTTGCCGCCACCCGCTGCCGGCGATGCGGATTTCCGGGACGTGCAGCAAGGGCGCTACCGCTGGCGCGTCTTCACCCTGCGCGACATGGCCGACGGCGTGGTGATCCGCACCGGCGAACGTTACGACAGTCGCCACGACATCATGCATGCGGTGTGGCTGGAGCACAGCCTGCCGCTGCTGATCGGCCTGCCCTTGCTGGCCCTGCTGGTGGGCTGGGCGGTACGGCGCGGCTTGCGCCCGCTCGAAGCGCTGACTCGCGCCCTCTCGGCGCGAAAGCCGGGCAGCCATGAGCCGGTGCAGTTGCCCGATGCGCCGCTGGAATTGCAGCCGGTACTGGCCGCGCTGAACGGCCAGCTGACGCGACTGGAGGATGCGCTGGAACGCGAGCGCCGCTTCAGCGCCGACGTGGCGCACGAACTGCGCACGCCGCTGTCCAGCGCCATGATCAACCTCGAAAGCGCGATGACCACCACCGATCCAGCCGAGCTGAAGACCGGCCTGGGCAGCGCCCAGCACAGCATCGCCGGGCTGGCGCGCCGGATCGAACAATTGCTGGCGCTGGCCCGGCTGGAAGCAGGCGCGGCGTCGAGCCAGCGCAGCCGCGTCGACCTGGTGGCCGTGGCGATGGGCGTGATCGAGGAGCTGTCGCCGGTGATCGCCGACAGCGGCGTGGAACTGAGCTTTGCGCGCCTGACACCGCAGGTGTCCGTGCAGGGTTACGAGGCCGCCCTCGCGGCCCTGCTGCGCAACCTGCTCGAAAACGCGCTGCGTCACGTACCGGCTGGCGGCCAGGTGCAATTGTCGATCGAACAGGGCGAGCGCGTGGCGCTGATCGACGTCATCGACGATGGCCCGGGCATTCCGGCCGAACGTCGCGCCAGCGTGTTCGCCCGCTTCCATCGCGAAGCCGGCAGCCGCGGCGACGGCTACGGGCTGGGCCTGTCGATCGTGCAGCGCGCGGCGCAGCTGCACGATGCCACGATCGAACTGCTCGACTCGCCGTACGGCAGCGGCCTGCGCGTGCGCGTGGTGATTCCGCGGCAGTCCTGACAGGTGTGGTCTAAGGCCGCCCGACGGTGAGCACGGCGAAGCTGTCCGGCTCGATCGTGCGGCGACCATTGGCCTGCCGGGTGGCGCCCAGCCGCGCCGCGGAGAGATACAGCCGGTGCAGCTTCGGATCGAGCGCGAGCGTGCGCGCGCTGGCCTGGGTGGGAACGGTCGCGGTCACGCGGTAGTGGTCCGGATCGTCCTCATGCACCGCGGTGATCGTGCCGCTCTCGCCATTGGCGCTGTAGATCATCGCCTCGGCCGGGTCGAACACCACGCCATCCGGGCCGTCGCCGATCGGCACGTCGGCCACGTGGTGGCCGTCGACGGCATCGAGCACGGCCATCGTGCGGTTGTCGCATACCGCGAACAGGCGATGGTGCGCGTTGTCGAGGGCCAGCCCAGTCGGCGATGCGCACGGCGCCAGCGGCCACACCTGCAGCACCTTGCCGTGGATCGAATCGAGCTGGGCCAGCTCGGACTTGTCCTCGATGTTCACGTAGACATGGCCGGCGCCATCGGCCACCGCGAACTCCGGCTTGCCGGGCAACGCGATGCTGCCGATCACCGCCTGCTTCGCCGGGTCGATCACGCTGGCGCTCGCACTGCGGCCGTTGAAGGTCAGCACGTGGTGCGAGGCGCTGTCGTACAGGATCGCGTCGGGATTCTGGCCGGTGCCGGTGATCGTCGCCACGGTCTTCAGCGAAGCCAGGTCGAACACGGTCACCGACGCGATCCTGCCGTCGCTGACGAAGCCGCGATGCCCGTCATCGGCGAAGGCGATGCCGTGCACGCCCGCCGTGCCGGCGATCGTGCCGATCTGCTTGCCGGCATCGATGTCGATCACCAGCACGCGGTCGCCGCGGCTGACGAACAGGTGACGGCTGGGCGCATCGAAAGCCAGATAGTCCCAACCGCCCGGGCCGCCCAGCGCCAGCCGCGACAGCAGCCGGGCGGGCGGTGGTGAAGAAGCCGCCGCGCACGCCAGCGGGACCGTGGCCAGCGCCAGCAGCGCAGCGGGCAGCAGCTTGCGAATCAGTCGTGGCATGGTCGGCACCTTGGATGAGGAGGGACGGCGGCCAGCATGTGCGCGATCGCTTATGCGGGCCTTAGCCGGCCGCCTTTTGTCCATCGCGGCGGCGCAGCAGCGCGTACAGCACCGGCATCAGCAGCAGCACCAGCGGCACCTGCACGAGCAAGCCGGAGATGATCGCCACCGCCAGCGGCTGCTGCATCTGCGAGCCCCCGCCGAGCGCCAGCGCCAACGGCAGCAGGGTGAGCATCGCGGCCAGCGTGGACATCAGGATCGGCCGCGTGCGGTGCCGGCCCGCCTCATGCAACGCCTCGTGCAGCGGCATGCCGGCGGCGGCCTGCTCGAGTTCGGAGAAGTAGAAGATCGCCACCTCGGTGACGATGCCGACGATCATCGTCATGCCCATCATCGCCGAGATGTTGAGCTCGATGCCGGTCAGCCACAGCCCGGCGAACACCGCCGGAATCGCCAGCAACGGCATCGCCAGGATCACCAGCGCCACGCGGAAACTCTCGTACAGGAACAGCAGCAAGGCGAACACCAGCGCGATCGCCGCCAGCAGCACGATGCTGAGGCCGCGGAACGCCTGCTGCTGTTGCCGGTACAGGCCGCCGAGCTGGTAGTACATGCCCTTGGGCAGCAGGCCGGGCCGGGCCAGCACGCGCTTGACGTCGGCGATGGTCGCACCAAGGCTGCGCCCGCTGATGCGCCCGGTCACCGCGACCATCCGTTTCAGGTTGTCGCGGGTGATCTGCGGCTGGCCCTGCACCTGTTGCAGCGTGGCCACCCGCGACAGCGGCAGCAGATGGCCGTCGCCGGCGCGGATCGGCAACGCGGCGACCTGCTCCAGCCGCTGATGCGTCGTGGTCGGCAGGCGCACGCGCACACCGACCACCTTGCCGTCGGTGGGAAGTTGCGCGGCCACGGTGCCGTCGATCGCCGCGGCGACCTGGTCGGTGACGCTGGCCGGATCGAGCCCTTCCAGCGCGGCCCTGGCCGGATCGACCTGCACGGTCAGCGCATCGCCGGCCGGGTTGATGCCATTGCGCACGCCGACCACCCCGCCGATCTTGCCGATCGCCGCGGCGACTTTGCCGGCTGTGGCGGAAAGCTGCGCCGGGTCGTCGCCGTACAGCTGGATCTCGATCGGCTGCGGCACCGCCACCAGGTCGCCGATCAGGTCCTCCATCAGCTGCGACAGCTCGATGTCCAGACCCGGCACGTGCTGCTCGACCTCGCCGCGTATCTGCTCCATCACCGCCTCGGTATCGGGGCGCGAGCCGCTTTTCAGGCGCACGAAGAAGTCGCCCTGGTTCGCCTCGGTGAGGCCGCCGCCGAGCTGCAGCCCGGTGCGCCGCGAATAGGTGTCCACGTAAGGATTCGCGCGGATGATGGCCTCGACCTGGCGCAGCAGGCGATCGGTTTCCTGCAGCGAGGTGCCCGGTGGCGACAGGTAGTCGAGGATGAAACCACCCTCGTCCATCTGCGGCATGAAACCGGTGCCGACACGGGTGAAGGCAAGGCCGCCGCCGAGCAGCAGCGGCACGATCAGCAGCAGCACCAGCAACGGCCGCCGCAACCAGCGCTGCAGGATGTTCTGGTAACCCTGCATCATGCGCCGGGTGAAACGGCCCGGCGGATGCTCGGCGCGATGACGCTCGTCGAGGAAGCGCTCGGCCAGCAGCGGCACCGCGATCCAGGTCAGCAGATAGGAAATGACCAGTGCGCTGGCCATGGTCAGCGACAGCGCCTTGAAGAACGCGCCGGTGACCCCGGACAGGAACGCCAGCGGCAGGAAGATCACCACGGTGGCGGCGCTGGAACCGGTCAGCGGGCGGGTGAACTCCCACGCCGCGGCGGCGATCCGCTCGTGCAACTCGCCTTCGCCTTGGTTGAGCCGGCGCATGATGTGTTCGAGCATCACGATCACGTCGTCGATGATCAAGCCGACCGCCGCGGCCATGCCGCCCAGCGTCATCATGTTGAAGCTCATGCCGAGCACCGACAGCAGCAGCACGGTGATCGCCAGCACCGCCGGCACCACGATCAGCGCGACCAGGATCACCCGCGTGTTGCGCAGGAACACGAACAGCACCAGCCCGGCCAGCAGCACGCCGATCAGGATCGCATCGCGCACGCTGGCCGCCGCGCCGGTCACCAGCTGGGTCTGGTCGTACCAGTTGGCGATGCGCACGCCGGCCGGCATCTGCGGCGCATAGTCGGCCAGCCGCTGCTTCACTTCCTGCGCGATCTGCACGCTGTTGCCGTCGGGCTGCTGGTAGACCTGCAGCAGCACCGCATCCTGGCCGTCGGCGTTGACGCGGATCCACTGCGGCACGTGGTCGAGGCTCACCGCGGCCACGTCGCCCAACCGTACCGCGCCGCCGGGCCCGGCGCGCAGCACGATGCCGCGCAGCGCGGCGAGCGTCTTCGGCTGGTTGTCGGCCAGCAGCAGGTACAACTTGTAGTGATCGGCGACGCGGCCCATCGCCTGGATCGTCGCCGCATGGCTGACCGCCGTGGCCACGTCGGCCAGGCTCAGTTGCTGCGCGCGCAGCTTGCCCGGATCGACATCGGCGTGGAACTCGGCCACCTCGCCGCCCTGCACCTCGACCCGGGCCACGCCGCCGATGCCGCTCAGCAGCGGACGTAGCTGGTACTCGGCCAGGTCATGCAGCGCACTCGGCGACTGCATGTGCGAGCGCAGGCTGTAGGCCAGTACCGGGAATGTGCTGGGATCCATCCGCCGGGTGCTGAGCTGGGTGCCGGCCGGCAGCTGCGGCAGGATCTGCCCGGCCGCCGCATTCACCTCCTGCAGCGCCGCGGCCATGTCCGCGCCCCAGTCGAACGTCACCGCCACCTCGGCGCTGCCGCGGCTGGTGGTGGAACGCACGTCGCGCACGCCGCGCACGCGGCGGATCGCCTCCTCCACCGGCGTGGTCACCTCGATCGCCATCTGGTCGGCTGGGCGGTCGCCCGCATCCAGCGACACCTGCACGCGCGGGAAGGCCACGTTCGGGAACAGCGCCACCGGCATCAGCAGCGCGCTGGCGATGCCGCCGATCGCCAGCATCAGGGCGAGGAACAGCAGCGAACGCCGGTGCCGCTGCATCCATGCGGTGACGCTCACCGGGCGGACTCCCGCACCGCATCGCCGTCCGCCAGTTCGTAGGCGCCGAGCACGATCACCTTCGCCTGCGCATCGAGCGGGCCCTGCACGCCGACGGGATCGCCGGCCGGGCTGCGCAGCGTCACGCCGACGCGCCTGGCATGGCCGTGTTCGAGCTGGAACAGGTAGTCGCCGCGTTCATCGTGCAGCACCGCGCTACGCGGCACCGCCCACGCGGTGAAATCGGCGGTGCGGATCTGCGCCTCCAGCGCCGCGCCGGCGACCAGCGCCGCGCCGGCTTCGGCCGGCAATTCGACTTGCGCGTCGAGCAGATGGCTCTGCGGGTCGATCGACTGGCCGATCATGCGCAGGCTGCCGACGAAGCTCGCCTTGTCGCCATACACGCTGCGCAACTGCACCGGCATACCGGCATGCAGCCTCGCGCCGTCTTCCGGCTGCACGCCCAGCTGCGCAACCAGCGCATGGGCCGGGGTGAAACTCAGCAACGGTGCGTTCGCGGCGAAGCGCTCGCCCAGCCCGACGCTGAGGGCGTTGACCACGCCATCGGCCGGTGCGCCGATGGTTTCCTGCGCGCTGCCGCCACCGAGTGCGCGCTGTGCCTCCAGCGCGGCCTGCGCGTCGGCCAAGGCCTTGCGCGCGGTCGCCAGTTGCGACTGCGTGGCCAGCCGTTGCGCCGACAACTGTTCGGTGCGCCGGAGTTCGCCGCTGGCCAGGCTAAGCGCACTCTGCGCCTGCTGGTATGCGCTGCGCGCGGCCGGATCGGGTGCGATCGTCAGCAACGGCTGACCGCGCCGCACGCTCTGCCCGGCCGCCACATGCAGCGCCACGACCTGGCCGCCGTGCGCGAGGCTGATCGCGCGCGCGCGCTGCGGATCGCCTGCCGCGCTGCCCCACGCCTCGACGCTGTCGTGGAAGATCTGCTGTACCGGCGTGGCGGTGGTCACCGCTACCTGACCCTTGGCCGGCGCCGCTTCTTCGTCATCGGCGGCGCCGTGGCTGCACGCGGCCAGCAGCAGGCACAACAGCGGCAGGAGCAGCGCTCGGTTCATGGCGTGGACGCCTGTGCGGAAACGGAATGGACGGTATCGCCAAGTTCGGTGTTGCCGAGCAGCGCTTCCAGCGCGATCGACTGCGTGGCCTGCTGCTGCTGCACGGCCAACAGGTCGAGGTCGGCGGTCAGCGACCGGCTGCGGATCGCCAGCCAGGTCGGCCAGTCCAGCAGGCCCTGGCGCCACGCCTGTTCGGCGGCACGGCGCGCATCGGCCAACTGCTGCGCGTGGGCGGTCAACGCGCGGTGCTGCCGATCCAGCGTGGCGAGATCGGCGGCGAGCCGCTGCATGTCGCTGCGCGTGGTCAGCACGCGTGACGCGTAGTCGTCCTTCAACTGCTGTCGGGTCGCCCGTTCGATCGCGATGTTGCCGCGGTTGCGATCGAACAGCGGCAGCGTGATGCCGAGGCTGAAACCGTGGGTGTAGATGGCGCTGGTGTCGCGCGCGCTGTTGACGCCGAGGGTCAGCGCGGGAAACTGCGCCAGCACCGCGCCGCGCAACTTGGCTTCCTGCGCTTGATAGCCGGCCTGCAGCGCCAGCAGATCGGGGCGCCGGCGCGGCAGGTCGGCCAGCGCCTGCTGCAACTGCGCCGGCGTGGGTGTGACCCGGTACGGCGCGCCGACCAGCTCCAGCGGTGCCGTCGGCGCAAGCCCGAGCAGCACGTGCAGGTCGCTGCCGGCCTGGTGCAGCGCGACCGTGTTGTCGGCCTGCTGCTTGCGCACGTCCGCGGCGGCATTGAGGCCGGCACTGGCGCTGTCGTAGGTGAGGTTGCCGGCGGCCAGCGCCGCATGGATGTAGCCGCCGACCTGGTCCAGCGCCACCTGTTCGCTGGCCAGCCGCGCCTGCTGCGCGCGCAGGTTCAGCACCTGGTCGAACAGCAGGCGCGCCTGCGCCACCGTCTGCCATTCCGCCCACAGCAGGTCGAGGTTCACCTGCCCGGCCTGGCTGCGCGCCGCCGCCTGGCGCGACGAACGGGTCAGCAGGGCGCCGATGTCTTCGCCGAGTCCGAGGTTGAACGCCGTGCTCAGCCCGCCGCCGGAGTGCTGCGGAAAATCCTCGCCCAGGCTCAGCTGCGGATCGGGCAGCAGCCCGGCCGCGAAGGCCTGTGCGCGGGCCACGCCCAGTTCGTCGCGCTTGAGCTTCAACGCCGGACTGTTCGCCACCGCCAGCATCGCCGTCTCGGTCACGTCCAGCCCGTCAGCGGGATCGAAGCGATGCGTCGCCAGCGATGGCAGCGGCATGTCGGTGGCAGGCGCAACGAGTTGCGCCACGCTGGTCACACCTTCGTCCCGGTCCAGCGGCAACGGCGCGTAGCTGGCACAAGCCGACACGACCAGTGCGACCACGACAGCGCCCGTCATCCGGAAAGCAGAGACGCGGCACGACCTCGTCGCGGGGATGCGTTGCGGATGGACGGCACGGTGCATGCCGCCATCCTGGCAGCGGCCGCTTAGTTCTTTCTTAAGTGAACCCTGCCCCGACGCAGGCTCGGCGAGGTCATGACGACGGCCCCACCACGCGCAGCGCGAGGGTGGCGAAGGCGCCGTCACGGGCGAGCGCGGTGATTCGGTAGTCGCCGGCCTGCGGCAGGCTTATCGCGATCGCGGCATCGGCTTCGCTGCTGCCTTGCAGGCGGCCGTTGAGCAACCATTGCACGGTGGTCTGCGTGCCCAGCGCGTGCAGCGTGACGCGCAGCGGCTGCTCGCTGTTCGGTGCCCGCCGCAGGATGACGCCGTTGCCCAGGCCGGCGATGCGGATCGGCGTGGCGCGGTCGAGCGAGTCGGCGGCGCAGCCGGGCGCGAGCGGCGGCAGCGCGGAGCGGGCGCGGTCGTCCACGCTCAGCCATGGGGTGGCCAGCGCGGGCCAGCGGGCCAGCTGGATCGTGTGCTCGTGGCTGGCGTGACAGGCACCGCTGAGGCGCCGGCCCTTTGCGTCGACACGCAAGGTGAGCAGGCCGGACGACCACGCGCCGAGGTCGCGTTCGGCAAACGTGGGCGGCAGCGCGTCGTCGAGCACCCATGCGCTGCGGCGCTGGCGGCACAGTGCGGGATCGGTGGCGGCGACCGCGCCGCCGAGCGGCCAGCAGATCTCGACCGACTTCACGCTGGCCGGCTGCGCACGCGCGCGGCCGCCGCGCGCGGGCAGCATGTCGACGATCTGGAACAGCAGCGGCAAGGCGGTCACCGCGCCGTACTGGCCGGGCGACGGCGTGCCGTCCGGACGGCCGATCCACACGCCGACGGTCCAGCGGTCGGTGACGCCGATCGACCAGGCGTCGCGGTAGCCGTAGCTGGTGCCGGTCTTCCACGCCACCGTGGCGTGCCGGTTGATCGCGCCGGCGAGCGGGCCGCCTTCGACGTCGGCCGGGTTGCTGGCGAGGATGTCGCGGATGATCCACGCCGCGCCGGGCGACAGCAGCCGGCGCGCTCGCGCGGGTTGTTCCAGCGTATAGCGCGGCGTGCCGGCGATGCCGCCGTTGGCGAACGCGGTGTACGCGCCGACCAGGTTTTCCAGCCGCGTGGACGCCCCGCCGAGGATGATCGAGAGGTTCGGCTGCGCACCGGCAGGCAGGCCGAGATCGACCCCGCCATTGGCCAGCCGCGCCACGAAACGGTTCGGCCCGACCCGGTCCAGCACATCCACCGCCGGCACGTTGAGCGAACGCTGCAGCGCCTCGGCCGCGCCGACCGGGCCCGAGAACGCCTCGTCGAAATTGGCCGGCTTGTAGCCGCCGAAATCCTGCGGCGCGTCGACCAGCAGGCTCTGCGAGTGGATCAGGCCGTCGTCCAGCGCCAGGCCGTACAGGAACGGCTTCAATGTCGAGCCGGGCGAGCGCGGTGCGTTCACCATGTCGATGTAGCCGTGCCGCTGCGGATCGGCGAAGTCGCTGGTGCCGACATAGATGCGCGCTTCCAGCGTCGCGTTGTCGACCACCAGCAGCGCCGCCGACGTCTGTGCCGGCAGGCGCGACAGGTACGCGCTGACCCGATCCTCGGCTGCACGCTGCAGGTTCGCGTCGATCGTGCTGGCGATGCGCCGTGCCTGCGGTTGCTGACGGTGCAGGCGCTCGGCCAGCAAGGCCGCGGACAACGGCGCGCGCAACGAACGCGCCACCACCGGTTCGATCGCCGCATCGCGCACCTCGGCCGCACTCCACCCGCCGAGGTCGCGCATGCGCTTGAGCACCTTGTCGCGCGCGGCGCGTGCCGCCTCGGGATGGCGGTCCGGCCGCAGCCGGCTGGGCGATTGCGGCAGTACCGCGAGCAGCGCCGCCTCGGCGTGCGACAGCCGGCTGGCCGGCTTGCCCAGGTACGCCCACGAGGCCGCTTCCACGCCTTCGATCGGACCGCCGAACGGCGCGTGGTTGAGGTACAGGTCGAGGATCTGCGCCTTGCTCAGATGCGCTTCCAGTTGCAGCGCGCGGAAGATCTGCACCAGCTTGCCGCGGAAGCTGTGCGGAATCGGTTCGATGATCCGCGCCACCTGCATGGTCAACGTGGAACCGCCCGAGACGATGCGACCATGGCGCAGGCCACCGGCGAGACCGCGCAGCAGCGCATAAGGATTCACGCCGGGATGGCGGTAGAACCAGCGGTCCTCGTAGGTGAGCAGCGCCTTCAGGTACAGCGGCGACACCTGCTTCGCCGTGGTCGGGTAGCGCCATACGCCGTCGCTGTCGGCAAACGCGCGCAGCGGCGTGCCGTCGCGCGCCAGCACTACGGTACTGCCGGTGTCGGGGGCGGGCAGATGGAGGGGAAACACGCGGTCGAGGATGACGGCGACGAGCAGCGGTACGCCGACGACAACGAGTGCCGCGCACAGCCAGCGCCACGCGCAGGAACGGCGCGTGGCGTTGAGCGGCGTGGCGGAAGTGGTCGCTGTCATGATGCGGGCCGGCTGCCTTACTCCCTCCCCTGCAACGCAGGGGGAGGGCTGGGGTGGGGTGCTCTTCGTCATGCCGAAGCGAAAGTCAAAAGCTTTACCCCCTCCCTGCCTCCCCCTGCAAGCAGGGGGAGGAGCAAGAGCGACGTTACGGCTCGACCACGGTGATCTTGGCCGGCTCGACCTTGCCGATGCCGCGCACCGCGGGACGATACATGTCCTCCACCAGCGGCGGCGGCACGGTGTACGTGCCCGGCGTCACCGCGCGCACCAGGTAGAACACGCGGGCCTGGTCGCCACGGCTCAGGTTGAGAGCAGCGGCGTAGCGGTCGTCGCGGTATTCCTCGTGCACGATCTGCGCGGCGGCGGCGTGCTGGTCCAGGTCGATGCCATCGATCACCACGCCGGACCACGACTGCGCGCCGCCGAGGTTGAGGTTCTCCACCTCCAGGCCGCCGGGTAGCAGGTCGGTGACCAGTGCGTCGGGGATGTTCATGCGCGCCTCGATGCTCAGTTCGACGATCAGCGTGTCGCCTTCCTTCAGCTGGCTGCCCGTCCACGGTTTGCCGTCGGTGGTGAAGTAGCTGCGTCGCACGTCGATCTGGCTGTCGTCGGCCGCGGGTGCCTGCCGCGGGATGCCGGCAATGTCGAGCGTGGCGAAGATCGCCGCGTCGCTGGTCGGCTGCACGCTGACCCCGGCGTCGAGCTCGGCCACGCTGAGCGCGCGGCTCCACACGCGCTGGTCCGGCGCCGCCTCGGTCTTGCCGTTCACGGTAATCGTGGCGGCCAGCGGCGCGTTGCTCTTCGCATCGAACGCGCGTGCCACGCGGGCGATCGCGGCCTGCTCCTGCGTGCTCAGGTACGACCACGACCAGCGGTAATCCTTGTCCTGCTGCTGGCGCACCCGCACGTTCGCGGTGGCGTTGCGTGCCCAGTCGACCAGCTTCGCGTCGTAGGCGGGCTTGCTCATGCCGTAGGTATGGGTGAGCGCGACCATCAAGGCCAGGTCGCGCAGGTCCGAACCGTAGTCGCCGACGTACCAGGGACGCTCCTTGCTCCACGCGAACGCCTCGTCGATGGCCTGCTGCGCGCGCTCGTTGTCGCCCATCAGCTTCAGCGCGATGCCCAGATGCACCAGCGGCAGCGGCGCGACCAGCTTCTGCCGTTCGTTGTCGAAGATCGCACGCAGCGTGCCCAACGGCGCGCGGTTGACGCGGGCCAGCACGAAGCCGGAGTACGCCTCGTCGGCGATGCGCAGGTGGTCGTGCTGCTCGTACTCGTAGTACGGATGGCCGCCGGCGAGCAAGTCGTCGTTGAGCCGCTGCAGCGATTTCTGCAGCACGTCCTGCGGCACCGCGAAGCCGGCGTCGCGCGCGTCCAGCATGAAGTCGACCACGTACGGCGTGGTGAAGGTGACGATCGGACCGGTGCCGCCCCAGAAGCTGAAGTGGCCGTTGCTGGCCTGGAACGAGGCGATCCGCGACAGCGCTCCGTCCACCGCGGCCTTGCGCACGTCGTCGCTCATCACTTGCGCACCCAGCGCCTTGGCCGTCTGGCCGTCCAGAATCAATGCGGCGTAGCCCTTGCTGGTGGTCTGCTCGATGCAGCCGTACGGGTAGCGCAGCATGTCGCGCAACGCGGCCGCGTACGGCAGCGGCGGCAAGGTGCTCAGGGTAATCCGCGCGTTCACCGTGGCCGGCAGCAGGCCGGCGATCGCGGCGGCGCCGAAGCGCTCGGGCTTGCCCGCCTCCAGCGCCATGGGCGTGGTGCTCACCGTTTCCGGCCAGGCCGGGCGCACCGCGAATTCGAAGTGGCGGTCCACGCTGTAATCGTTGAGCTCGGCGTGGATGTCCACCGTCGCCACCGCCGCGCCCGCGCCGGCGGTGACCGGCATGTGCAAGGTGGCGCCGGCGCCGTCCTTCAGCGGGACGCTCTGCGCGGCCTTGTCTACGGTGATCGGGCCGCCGCCCTTGACGCTGACCTTGGCCGTGCCGTCCTTGCCGGAAAGGTTCTTCAGGTCGAGGCTGATCACCGCCTTGTCGCCGGCCGCCATCACCCGCGGCGTGCTCGGCTCGACCACCAGCGGCGCACGCACGGTGACCGTGCCGTCGGCGTTGCCGTAGCGGCTATCGGTCCAGGCCAGGGCGGCCAGGCGCAGGCTGCCGTTGAAGTCGGGTACGTCGACGTGCAGCATGGCCTTGCCCTGTGCGTCGAACGCCACCGGGCCGGCGAACAGGTCGACGATCTGCACCTTCGGGTTGAGCCGCGTGGCCTTGGGCAGCGCCGCGCCGCTCATGTCGCCGCCGTAGCGCAGCTTCGCCTCGGCGCCGTCCATTGCCTCGATGATGCGGCTGTACAGGTCGTACGCGTCGACGCCGAGCGCGCGCTTGGCGAACAGCCACGCCCACGCGTCGGGCACCGGGTAGTCGGTGATGTTGAGCACGCCCTGGTCGACCGCGGACAGCGTGACGAAGGCTTTCTGCCCGGCCAGGCCGGTGGCCTGCACGCTGACGCCGAGCGGGTTGCCCGGGCGCATCAGCGCGGGCGCGTCGAGCTTCAGCGGGATGCGCCGGTCGTTGCGGTCCATCGCCACGTATTCGACGCCCATCGCGCGCGCCGGCGTGGTGTGCTCGGCCGCCTCGCCGCCGCGGAACACCAGGGCCGTCACGTAGACGTCATGGCGTTCCCACTCCTTGGTGACCGGGATCTCGAAGGTGGCGCCGGCCTTGGCGTCGATGTTCTTCGTGTAGAGCAGATGGTCCGACTCCACCAGCAGCACGCCGGGGCCGTCGTGCGGCGGCGTGACGCTGACCTTCATGGTGTCGCCGGCGCGGTAGCGCGCCTTGTCCAGCTGCAGCTTGACCTTGTCCGGGCGCGCTTCCTTGCCCAGGTTCTCGTCGTCCCAGCTGTAGCCGGCGAAGAACGGGAACACCGTGGTGAGTTTGGTGGCCGGGTCGTACACCTCGACCCGGTAGCTGCCCCACTGCACCGGGAATTCCACCTGGGCCGACTTGCCGGCGGCGACGTCGATGTCCTTTTCCTCGATCAGTTGCAGGCGCTGGTTCGCGTTCGACTGCCAGCCGCCATCGCGCTCGTACAGCCAGTAGAAATCGCGCAATTCGCGCTGCAGGCGCACCTTCAGATGCGCGCCGGCGACCAGTTCGCCGTTCGCATTCGCACGCACGATCTCGAAACCTACCGGGCTTTCGCTCTCGGCGCCCTGCTTCGGATCGAACAGCGGGCGCACGCCGACCAGCGCGTCGGCCGGCCAGTAGGTGCGCTTGAGCAGCCGGGTCACCGCGCGGCCGCCGCTCTCGTACACGCTGCCGGACAGGGTCACCGCCAGCGGCGCGACCGGTTTGACGTCATCGGGCAACGCCACGTCCTGCTCCAGCGCGCCTTGCGCATCGAGCTTGGCGTCGACCACGTCGTCGGCGCTCTTCGGCAGCTCGACCAGCGGGTTGCCGAAGAAAGTATCGGCCATCTTCGGCAGCGGATGCACGTCCGGCGCCACCAGCAGTTTCGCGGTGAAACGGTTGCCGTCGGCCGGCGCGCCGTACAGGTAGCTGGAGGCGACCTTCAGCTTCAGCGGCTCGCCCGGCGCCAGCCGCGTTTGCGGGCTGGACAGCTCGACCTTGAGCCGCTCGGGCAGGAACTCCTCGACGTGGAACGGGAACGCCTGCACGGTCTCCTTGGCTGAAGGATCGAGGCGGAATTCCAGCTGCCACAGGCCGGTCGGCGCATCGGCGGGAATCGCCTGGCTCAGCTCGAAGTAGTTGAGCTGCTGCGGCTCCAGCCGCTTTTCCACCAGGGTACGGCCGTCCGGCTGCTTCACCCGCACGAACAGCGACTGCGCCTTCATCGGCTTGCCGTCGTCGTCGCGCAGCAGCGCCGAGGCGCGCAGCGTCTCGCCGGGCCGGTACAGGTCGCGGCCGGACCAGGCGTACACCTCGAACGGCGCCTGTTTGCGGCCGCTGATGTCGAAGTTGGACACGTCCAGCGCGGGCCGGTTGAACGGCAGCACCGAGACGTCCTTGCCGTGGCGCGCCACCAGCACGTCGGAGGCCTTGACCTTGTACGCGAGCAGCGCGTTGCCGTCGGCGCCGGTCGTGGCCTTGAGCTTGCTGCGCCCGGCCGCGTCGCGGATCTCGATATCCACCGCGTTCACCGGCGTACCGTCGCGCAGCGAGGCCACGTGCAGCAGCACGTTGTCGCGATAGACGCGCAGGTGCAGGCCGAGGTCGCTGACGAAGAAGGTGGCGGTGTCGTAGCCGTCCTTGAACGTGCCGCCGGCCTTGACCACGGCCATGTACACGCCCGGCTGCGCCAGCTCCTTGATGTTCTGCACCGGCAGGTAGGTCACGGTGCGTTCGTTCGGCTCGCCGCCCAGCGTGTAGTGGTTGGCGTAGACCGAATCGGCGATTTCGGTGATCGGCATGCGGCTGCGCCGCTCGTCGCCCTCGCCGCAGCTGTTGTAGTAGGCGCCGTCGTGGTCGAGTTCGTAGCTGTCGCGGTGGCCGTTGCGCGGGTACGCGCAGAACAGGTCGGACAGCGCGTCGTCGCGCACGCGGAAGAATTCCACGTCGGCGTCGTGCACGTTCATCGACACCAGCGGCAGGCCGCGGGTGCCGCGCGCCGGCAGCACGCTGCCGTGCGAGGCGAAGCCGACCGCCGCCGGCAGGTTGCCGGAATACACGTCGTGCTTCACCGCGTGGCCGAGGGTGCGGCCGTCGGCAGCGAGCAGGCCGGCCTTCAGCTGCACCGCATAGCGCGTGTTCGCCTGCACGAACGGGAAGCGCAGCGTCTTGCCGTCGTTGTCGAGGCTCCAGCTGCCGCTGACCACTTCGCCGTTCGGACCGGTCACCGCGATCAGCGTGTCGAACGCCTGCGCCGAGGCCAGCGTGGCGTTGAAGCGCAGGGTCAGCGCGGTGCGCGAGTCGCTGGTCTGCGAACTGGCCGAGACCAGCGCGAACTCCGCCTTCGCCTGCGCCGGCGCGGAAGCGCTGCCGGCCGGCGCGCCCTGCAGGGCCGGCTTGCCGTTGTCGGGGCCGCGGTGGCAGGCCGCCAGCAGCAGGCCCAGCAGCAGGGTGATCAGGACGCGCGACAAGACTCGGCGCGAAAGGCACTCGTACGATCGACGCGACATGAAACCTTCTCCCTGTAGGTCCTGTGGGGAGTATCGCCGGAATTCATGGCGCCTTGGAGGCGCGGATCGGGCGCGCGGGCGGACGCTGCGGCTTGCTCGCCGTCAACGCCGTGCGGACAGCGTCTGCCGACCCAGCCAGTCGGCCAGTTGCATCAGCACCTGGCCGCGCCCCGGCTCGGCTTCGTTGAACAGCTCGTGGTACAGCGTCGAGAAGAAACGCGTGGTCAGCTGCCCGCTCGACGCGGCCTTGCGGGCGAACGCGCGGCTGCCGGCGGGGTCGACCAGGCCGTCGCTGTCGGCCACCAGCAGCAGGGTCGGCAGCGGCAGCGTGGCGGCATCGGCGATGCATCTCGCACCGTCGCGGAAGATGAAGTCGGCCAGCCGCGGCGTGATCCAGCCGTGCCGCAGCGGGTCGCTGCGATAGTCGGCGACCACCTGGCGGTCGTGCGAGAGCTTGTCGAAATCCAGCCCGTTGCGCAGCGGCAGGTTCGGCGCGACGCGGCTGAGCGTCCGCGCCAAGCGGATCATCCCCGGCGATTCCCAACTGCGCAGCGCCGGCGAGGACAGCACCAGCGCCGGCGGCGTGATGCGGCCGTCCAGCACCGTACGCAGGGCAACCAGCCCGCCCATGCTGTGGCCGAGCAGCAGCGGCGGATGCGGCAGGCCGTTGGCGTAGTCGTGGTAGACGGTAGCGAGGTCTTCCAGCAGGTCGTCGCCGTGGCGCAGGCCGCCGCGCCGTCCCGGGGTCTTGCCATGGCCGCGCTGGTCGTAGCCGCGCACGGCGTAACCGCGCTGGTTGAACCATTGCGCCAGGCGCCGGTAGCGGCCGCTGTGCTCGCCCAGCCCATGCGCGATCAGCACCGCGCCGCGCGCCTGCGGCAGCGGCCAGTCGCGCAGGAACAGCCGCTGGCCGTCGGCCAGGTCGAGCCAGGACGTGTGTTCGGCGCCGTCCGCAGGACGGTTCTGCAGTGCCTCGTGCATGGGTGGTTCGTGTCCGTTTCTCAGGTACGGCGCCGCCGCGCGTGCCGTATGGGCCGGCGCGGATTCCGGTTGGCCGGGATCCGCGCCTGTGCATCCATCAATGTTCCGTGACCCGCATGTCCTTCGTCAGCAGGTCGAGCTTGCCCTTCATGGCGGCCTGGGGCTGGGTGCCCGCGGTGCCGTAGAAGGCGGTGTACAGCACCGTGGACGGCTGGCCGGCCGGGGCGACCACGGCGTTGATCATCATCAGGTCGTTCTCGTAGCGCGCCACGGCATTGTAGGGATATTGCCGTTCCGCCAGCTTGCGCCAACGGCTGCTCAGGTCGTCGTCCAGCCCGGGCGGCGGGGCGGCGTAGCGCTGGACGTTGACGTTGTTGTGGTCGTCGGAGGCCGAGTCCTTCCAGATGTCCACGTCGCCCACGTCCCACACCGGCTTGCCGTCGTCCAGGAAGAAGCGGAAGCCGAGCCACAGCAGGTTGTCCGGCTTGACCGGCTGCAGGGTGGACGGATAGGAGAACGCCACCCGCGGCGAGGCGTAGCTGAAGCGGCGGTCGTAGTCGAAGTCGATGCGGATGTCCTTCAACGTGGCCGGCTGCAGTGCCGGGTTGCCGAGGAAATCCTTCCATTGCGTGAGGGTGCCCTGGTAGGTGACGTAGACGAAGCTGCTGATCTCGTCCAGGTCCAGCATCGTGTCGTGTTCGTGGGCGGGCGGCGCAAAGCGCACCAGCATCACGCTGCCGTCCGGCACCAGGAGCGAGTACGTCACCACGAAGGCGTTTGCGTAAGGCAGCGGCCACACGCCGATGCGCCAGGATCGCTGCCAGCGGTCGATGTGGGTCGACTCGCGGACGGGCTTGCCCAGCGAGGTGATCTTCACCTTTTCGCCGGCGACCGCACGTTGGAACATGCCCGTTCGCGCCAGCAGGTCCATGCGCGACTTCGCGTCGCCGTAGAACGTCGCCGCGGCCATCCCGTCGGGCCGGCGCAGGCGGACCAGTCCGTTGCGCGCGACCCCGCCAGTGGCCACGTAGCCATTGCCGTCCAGCGCGAAAGACCGCGTCTGCTCGCCGACACGCTGCCATTCGCCGTCGCTGCCGCGCACGATCAGCGTGGGAAAGCCGTTCAGTTGCGTCTGCTGGTGCAGCAGGCGTGCCGAGCCCGCGCCGTTCGGGAACAGGTTGGCGGACTCCTTGGCGAGCAGCGCCTTCAGCTGCGCATCGCTGTTGGTGTCCATGCGCGACTGGAATTCGCGGTAGAAATCGCCCAGGCCGGCGGGCAGCGCGAACTGCGCCTTGAGCTGGCCGTTCTGGATCGTGTCGAACAGGTCGAGCTGGTAGGAGAGGCGCGACTCCATGACGGCCCGGCCGGCCGGTGCGTCCAGCACCTCGCGGATCGGCAGCGCGTAGTTGAGGTTCTCGTTGGCCGACTTCATCAGCACCACGCCGATCAGCTTGCCGTCCTTGTCCAGCAGCGGGCCGCCGCTGTTGCCGGGCGAGGCGGCGGCGGAGAAGCGCATCCACTTCCAGGCGCCGTCCTGCTGCTCCGGCGTGTCGGAGGTGTACAGGCCGTCGCGGATCACCACGCCGGTGCCCAGCGCGTTGCCGACCGCGTAGACCACCTGGTTGAGCGCCGGACTGGCGTCGATCTCCAGCGCCGCGTCGCCCGCCGGCGGCTGCGCCAGCGTGAACACCACGAAATCCTTGCCCAGCGAGAATTTCTCGATCTTGCCGATGGGGTACACGCGGCCGGTGGCGTCGCGCAGCTCGGGCGGCCCCCACAGGCTGTCCGCCCCGGCCAGCAGCACGTGGGCAGCGGTGACATAGCGGTTGTGCCCGATCGCGAACGCCGTGCCGATGGAGTAGTACTTGTCGGTACGCTCCTGGTAAGGCAGCAGATCCAGCGGCAGCGGCCTCTCGTAGGTCAGCGGGTCGCTGGTCGGCTTGGCCTGCACCACCTCGAAGGTGGCGGCCTGGATCTTTGGCAGCATCGCGGGATCAAGGCTGGCCGCCCGTGCCGCCGACACTCCCGCCAAGCCCAGGCCGGACAGCAGCACCAGCATGCCGAGCCGGCGGATCGCTCCCTCGCACCGTGTACGCATAGGTTTCCTTTGCCCCGAGCCGAGGCGGCCACCCGCGGACTCCCCTCGGCATCCTCGCGAGCAGCGGCCGGCATGCATCTTGGCATGACCGCGCGCCGCTTGCATGGCGTGCGCAGAGCGCGGCGCGGGCGGGACGCCCATGCCCCGCTGCGCGGGGCACGGGCAGATCCTGAACAGGCCCTTACAGCTCGGCGCGGAATTCCACGCCGATGATGCGCGGGTCGTTGACGAACGCGGTGCGGTTGTTGAAGTCGATCGCGCCGGTGATCGCCTGCTTGTCGGTAATGTTGCGGCCGTACAGGGCGATCTCGCGGCGGCCGTAGTCCCAGTTGTAGCCGAGCCGCACGCCGCCTTCCAGCAGCGGCTTGCCCTTGAACTCGGCCGAGTCGTACAGGAAGAAGTTCACCTCGCTGCGGTAGTTCCAGTCGGTGTAGACGAAGAACTCGCCGCCGTCGCCGTACGGGATGCCGTAGCGCGCGGTGAGCGTGCCGATCCACTTCGGCGCGTTCGGCAGGGTGTTGCCGTAGACCAGCGCGTTGCCGTTGGCGCTGAGCGGGTCGAGGATGGTGCAGCCGGAACCGCACACGGCCACCGCCAGGTTCGGGTCCTTCAGCTCCGTGTGGTTGTAGCTGCCGCCGGCGGTGAGCACGAAGTTCGGCGTGAGGTAGGCTTCCAGGTCGAACTCGGCGCCGTAGCCCTGGGTCTTGCTGGCGTTCAGCAGGCGCGTCACGTTGATGTCACCACCCACCGCGGTGAGCTGCTGGTTGTGCATGTTGAAGGTATAGACGTCCGCGTTGAAGCGCACGTGGTTGTCCATGCCGGTGGTCTTCACGCCCAGCTCGTAGCTGGTGATCGTCTCGGGCTTCGCCTGCGAGATGAAGTCGGCGAACAGCACGCGGCCCTGCACGCTGGGCGCGCGGAAGCCGTTGGCGATGCGTGCGTACACGTTGACGTTCGGGCTGAGCGTCCAGGTGCCGGTGAGGTCGCCGCTCCAGCGCGCGTCG
>Ga0070714_100000367_pt1 | contig 33714 bp, 29 predicted proteins | sample LARL83metaG_FD_65450 | JGI IMG/M metagenome (GOLD analysis project Ga0070714, IMG submission 65450) | Corn, switchgrass and miscanthus rhizosphere microbial communities from Kellogg Biological Station, Michigan, USA - LAR L8-3 metaG | ecosystem: Host-associated > Plants > Roots > Rhizosphere ... | reverse complement strand
ACTCCGCTGGTAAAGAGGAGGGTATAAACGAATCGAGTGGCCGGCAAACGCTCGGCGCGCCAATAAGCGCCCGGTTCTTCGCCAAGAATAAAGACCTCCTCGCCTGGATCTGTATGCTCCGCAATATAATTCGCGAGCGAATCAGTGCAGGGCGGATAATACAAACTTTTTTGCGAGCCGAGCGACGCAAGATACCGGGAATGATTTTGAATCGATATAATACCATCCGAAGCGTAACGAATACGGCGGCGTGCGCTTGGCGTGGCAAACAGCGTCGCGATCACAGCAACGCTCGCCAGCACCATCGCCAGCGCGCGGCTTCGAGCGCGAAGCATTCGATAGAGATAGCTCGCGGCCAAAGCACACAAGGGAATAAGCCCCGGCAAGAGGACAACGTACTGATAGCCCCACCCTTTATTCTGAAGGATAACAGCGGCAATTCCCGCCGCGAGTAACAGCAAGGGCAATCGGATGGAACGAAGAAAAACATCATCGCGCCGCAAAAGCGAGCAAGCTATTGCACCGAGCGCGAGAATGCTCCAAAGATCGACATACGTCCATACCGCGCGCGGCAAATCACTTATTTGCAACTGCGACACTTCATTCGGATGATGTTCAAAAACGCTCATCGCAATTTGGAAATAGGCTTCGAGGCTTCCCTGTATTGCAAGCACTCCACATTGGAGCATGGACCACGCTGCAAATCCGGCGATCGAAATAAAAATCGGACGGAGCGATGCCTTTCGATTTACAAAAACAATTTCGAGCGCGAGAGGCAGGAGGAAGATGGCGTTCGTCGTCTTAAAAAAAGCAGCAATGGATAGGAGCGCGCCTCCAAAGAAGAAACGCCACGCATGGGTCCTTGCCGGACCAGACAAAAGCACTCCAGCCTCGATAATAAATAGGAGGGAATACGATTCCGTCTGCGCGGTATCCGCAAGCCCGAGCGAAAGCAGCGTAAGTGCGAGTAGAACGGCGGCGAGCGGGCCTATCCACTCGTGGCCGCGATCGGCGGGCAGCCATTGCCGCTCCGCCGCGCCAAAAACGGCAGCGCAGGCAAATAGGGTAAAAATATAATCCGAAACGCGGACGGCGAAATCATGCGGTCCGAAGAGCCATTCGAATAAAGCATAGAGATAGAAGACGTTTGGTGGCTTTACATCCCAGGCATCCACGTAGAGCGTTTTGCCGCGCAAGAGAAGCGCGCCGATTTCGGCGAAGATATTCTGGTCCAGCCCGAGCGCCCAGGCGAGCGAAGGCAGATAAATAATGGCGCAGAGCGCCATCGCGATCCAGAACCGGCGGGATGGGGAAGGAAGAATGATGCATGATGAATGATGAAGAGGCGAATTTGGTTGCTGCTATTTCAACTACTGTATTCTTTTTACCAGTGCCTGAGGCCGAAGACCAATTACAACACGAGCAAATTCGCGGCGCCCATGAGGACCGCGACCGCACGCGGCGCAAGCTTACCAAACGACCCGAGAGCCGGGAAGTAGAAATAGGCACTTTCGGTTCAAGCGAAACCGATGCGCGTATCACTGCACGTGTCATTCGCGCGGAAGGGAAATTTTTTCTGCTTCGTCTGGAAGATGGAAATGAAATCCGGGCGAAGACCTATAAGGGCACGCGGTCCGCAAATCCCAATTCCACGCTCGTCGCAGTCGGCGATGACGTTCGATTAAGTGAGCAGGACCCTCTTCTGGAGGGAGCGGAGGGTGGGTATCTGATCGAGGACGTCCAGCCCCGCCGCACCAAACTTTCGCGGCGCGCGGCCGGAAGGAGGAGCGCCTTCGAGCAAGTCATCGTCGCCAATGTCGATCTCCTCGTGATTGTCGCGAGTGTGGGAGAGCCGAAACTCCGCTCGGGAATTATCGACCGCTATATTGTCGCGGCGATCGAGGGCGGTTTGGAAATCGCCATTGCCATCAATAAACTCGACGCCGCATCGAACGAAGAGAAGGAGGAAGCGCTCTACTTTCGCGATGTCTATCGCGAAATTGGGTATCCGGTGCACCTTGTATCCGCAGCGCGTGGAACGGGCATTCCGGAACTAAAAATAGCAATTGCGGGAAGGACCAGCGTCTTCGCCGGGCATTCGGGGGTGGGAAAAAGCTCACTCGTCAATGCCATCCTCGGGCGCGAGGCCGCGCAGACGGGCACGCTTCAGAGAAAATTTCGCCGCGGCGCGCATACGACGGCCGCCAGCACCTTGATCGAGGTTCCACACCTCACCGGCGAGCACCCGACCTATATTGCAGATACGCCCGGCGTCCGCGAGTTTGCAAATTTTGAATTACGGCCCGCCGATCTAAAATTTGCATTCGTGGAATTTCTGAAATTCCAGGAGCGTTGCCGGGTTACCAATTGTTCGCATATCCACGAACCGGGCTGTGCCGTCCGGCAGGCGGTCGAGGAGGATAAGATTTCCATCGATCGTTACACCAATTACCAAAAACTCTTCGACGAAGCAAAACGCGAAGAAACCAAACGAATCCGTAACCAATGAAACCATCACTGTTGATCGCTGCCTTCGGGTGCTTTACCCTGACCGCCACCCTGGGCTGCGCGAAATCCGAAAACTCACAAATGACCGACTCGACTGCATATTCGCAAACGACCGCGCAGCCTTCCGCGCAACCAGGTACATCCACAGCGATGCCAGCCGCCGCGCAACCGCAAGGCCAGCCGGAAACGACCCGGACCGCCACGGAGCCCGTCGTCCCGCCGCCGGCCCCGATGGAAGACATGACCAACCCCGGAAAACATGGCGATACCGTCATCACCGCTTCGGGACTAAAATATATCGATCTTAAAAAAGGTAAAGGCGCAATGCCGACCAAAGGCCAGACTATCACCGTGAATTACACCGGCAAGCTGATCGATGGCAAAACGTTCGATTCGAACGTCGATCCGAATTTCCATCACGTCGAGCCATTCTCGACCGCCATTGGCGTCGGGCAGGTTATTAAGGGATGGGACGAAGGAATGCTAACGATGAAAGTGGGCGGCAAGCGGCGCCTCATCATTCCGGGCAATCTGGCCTACGGCCCGAACGGTATGCCTCCGACGATTCCGCCGAATGCGACGCTCATCTTCGATGTCGAGCTGCTGAAGGTGCAATAAGCAATTCGCTGACGAAGCGAGCAAAGCTTTTTAGAATCCGTTTATAACAAAATTGGCGAGCGAAGTAAATCTTCGCTCGCCAATTTTTTTACGGTTCGGGAAAAAGCGGCTATCCCGCCAGCGTCTTCGCTTTTTCGATCGCTTCCTCGATCGTGCCGACCATGTAGAAGGCATTCTCCGGCAAGTGATCGTACTCACCGGCGAGTACCGCTTTGAAGCTGCGGATCGTATCTTCGAGCTTCACATAGCGGCCCTCGAGGCCGGTGAACTGCTCGGCCACGAAGAATGGCTGCGATAAGAACTTTTGTACGCGCCGGGCACGGTTAACGATCACTTTGTCCTCGTCGGAAAGTTCGTCCATGCCGAGGATATTGATGATGTCCTGCAAATCTTTATATTGCTGCAAAATCCGCTGGACGCCGAGCGCAACCTGGTAATGCTCATCGCCCAGAATTTCTGCGGAAAGAATGCGGCTTGTCGAATCGAGCGGATCGACGGCGGGATAAATACCGAGTTCCGAGATCGCGCGCGAAAGCGTCGTCGTTGCATCCAAATGGGCGAAGGCGGCGGCCGGCGCGGGATCGGTGAGATCGTCGGCGGGAACATAAATGGCCTGCACCGACGTAATCGAGCCCTTTTTCGTCGAAGTGATGCGCTCCTGCAATCCGCCCATTTCCGAAGCAAGCGTCGGCTGGTATCCGACAGCAGATGGCATTCTTCCTAAAAGAGCGGATACTTCAGAGCCGGCTTGTGTAAATCGGAAAATATTATCGATAAAGAGCAGCACGTCCTTACCTTCGACATCGCGGAAGTATTCGGCATAGGTAAGCGCTGTGAGTCCAACGCGTTGCCGCGCTCCCGGCGGCTCGTTCATCTGCCCGAAAACAAGCACCGTTTTATCGAGTACGCCGCCTTCGGACATTTCGAGATACAAATCGTTGCCTTCGCGGGTCCGCTCGCCAACTCCGCCAAAGACCGAATAGCCGCTGTGGTGCATCGCGATATTATGGATCAATTCCATAATAACGACCGTCTTGCCGACTCCTGCGCCGCCGAAGAGGCCGGTCTTGCCGCCCTTTGAATAGGGTTCGAGCAAGTCGATAACTTTGATGCCCGTTTCGAGCATTTCGGAACTGGTCGAAAGCTGTTCGAACTGCGGCGCATCCCGATGAATGGGCCACATAAAATCGGACTTGATTTGCTCGCCACCATCGATAGTCTGGCCGATGACATTAATGAGGCGGCCCAGCGAATTCGGACCTACCGGCACGGTAATCGGCGCGCCCGTATCGATAGCCTTCATGCCGCGCACGAGGCCGTCCGTGGTGTCCATCGCTACGGCGCGGACGCGGTCATCGCCCAAATGCTGCTGTACTTCGCAAATCAGGTCTTCGTCTTTTCCTTCAAAATTTTTGCGAGGAATTCTAAGGGCGTTTAGGATGGCCGGCAGCTTTGCAGAGGCCTCCCCGTTTCGGCCATTTTCCAGCGTGCTTCCTCCCGAAAAATCCACATCGACGACCGGCCCGATGATAGATACAATTTCTCCTTCGTTCATGTGCAGTCTTATTTGCTCGTAATTCTTAATGGATTACTCCTCAATGGAGCCGCGCGCCTAACGTTTGGAAGAATAGTCCCGTTCGAAAAAATTGAGCGGGATGGGAATGGCATTTTCACAGGGTGGTGAAGTTAAATAAGTCACTGTTGCCCTCCGTCGAGAAAAAAGAAGAGACTGGTCAAACAAGGAGTATCATGCAGGAAATCTTAATTGATTCGATAAACATTTCCCCGAAAGTCAATTGTGTCAATATTTACGATCCTCACATCGCCTTCGAGGTAAGCGAAAAGGACGCGAACGTCCCCTATTCGGAGTCGGAAATTGCCCTTGAACGCGCCCTTCATAGGAATAATATCGGCATTATTATTCTCCTCTTTCGTAATCTTCCGAATAGCTTTTGCAATGTTAAACTCGACATCATCCTGAGAAACCTGAGAAGGATTTCTCTGAAGAAATTTTTCTGCCTGCCTGGAATAAATGAAACGGTACCGTTTCGGAGTCACAACGTTACTTCATGCGTGAAGCCAATTTCGCGGTCGTTTGATGGTATGGAATTCAGCAACGCTTCAAGTTCGGCTTGTTCGCTCGGATCAATCTCTCCAAGATGCGAAAGATCCAGCTCTTCCGTTTGACGCAGCCATTTCAGAGCGTTCGCGATTTGCTCTTTTGGATATACTTTCTTATCGAGCAACACAACGAAACTGCTTGGATTTTCCGCGATGCTTATTCCTTCCATAATTGTTTAAAATCCCGGTGTCTGAACTTGCGTTCCTTTGTTTTATACGACCAGTAAGGCCGCAACTTCTATTCGTGCTCTCTGATTAATGATGGCGCGCCACATCGCAGCCTGCGAGCGTTTCCAAATCTCTTAGTAGGCATTCTTATCCCCACGCAGCACGGCAACGATCGTGCGGCCCACGATGGTCAGGTCGAAAAGGAAGGACCAGTTCTCGATATAATAAAGGTCATGCTCGATGCGGCGCTGCATGGCGTCCGGATGGCGCGTGGCTCCGCGGAAACCATTGACTTGCGCCCATCCCGTAAGGCCCGGCTTCACGAAATGACGCACCATATATTGCGCAATAATTTTGCGATAGTCTTCGGTATTCTTGAGCATGTGTGGCCGCGGCCCAACAATGGACATTTCTCCCTTCAGCACATTCCAAAATTGTGGCAGTTCGTCCATGCTTGTTCTACGGAGAATTTGGCCAACACTCGTAAGGCGAGGATCGTCTTTCGATGCTTGAATGAGATGGGCGGAGGGGTCCTCGCGCATCGTGCGGAATTTATAACAGAGGAAAGTCTGCCCGTCCTCGCCGGTCCTCGCTTGCTTAAAAAAGATTGGTCCGCGAGAAGTGAGCTTAATCAGCACAGCGCTTACGAGAAAGACCAAAGGAAAAATCAGAAAAAGTACAGCAATGCTGAACACCATGTCGAACGTTCGTTTGAGCGTTCGGTTCGTCCATCGGTCGAGCGGCGCTTCGCGCATGCGAACCAGCGAGAGATCCCCCACGCGCTCGATGGTTCTCGAAGCCAGCGCGCCATACGCCAATTCATCCCCGGGTAAAAGCGCGACGCGTATGCAGCGGTTTTCGCACTCCGTTACAAGGCGAGCAATAATTGCATCGTCCGCATCGGGCAGCGCGATCACTACTTCATCGACAATTTCGCGGCTTGCGACGCGGTCCAAATCGCGCAGCGTGCCTAAGATTTTGCTCTGAAGGAGGTTTGTATTGCCGCCGAAGCTATTATCATCCAGGAATCCCAGGACGCGATAGCCATAGTGGGGGTTTGCGGTGACCGTCTCATAAAAACGCTCCCCGGTCTCGCCCGCGCCAATCACGATAACATTTTTCCGAGGCGATTTTTGCAGGCGCACCGTCGCCCGTGCGGACTGCTCGACGATACGAATGCCAACGAGCACCACGGGAATCGATGTAAGAAAATAGGCGAGGAAAAGCCGGGAATAAAAATTATAGCCTCCCTGCGCCACAATAAAAAGCAGCAAACTGGCCGCCAAAAAAATCCCCGCTCGCCCGACGATGCGAATCTGGTCGAGGCTGCCCAAAGAATGCTGCGAGGCGGGGTTATGATCGCGTGAAAGAGGACCCGATATCCAGGGCCGATACACCTGAAGCGAAATGGCAATCGCCACCCAAAACAGGTTCATAAAAATCTCGAGTTCGGGATAGATCGACCAGGGCGCTCCACGAAGCCGCTCCGCATTTTCAGCAAAGAAAGCGCCGAAGCGGGCGAGAAGAAGTACATGATACGTCACATTCAACACCACAACATCGGTCACAAACTGGAGGAATCGCAGAAGCGAACGGCTATAGGTCCGACCTATCGAAATGGGCTTCGATCTATTCGATAGATGCGCGGAAGCAATTTCCTGCTTGTCTATCAAAGAGTGCGGAAGGGGTTCGGCAATCGTCGGCGCAGGCATGATCCTCGGATTATGTTCCCACCCGCCATCGGACGGATTCGGTGTGCGCCGGCTCAACGGGCGCGGGGTCGACGGCATGGTCGAAAAAGCCCGGAGCGCACTCTCGTAGAATCGCATTGAAGGATCGGAAGACACGGTCCCAGGTGTATCGGTCTTCGACGAGCTGCCTCGCATTGCGCGCAAGGCGAAGCGCTTTGTCATCGTTCTTTAAGAGCGAAAGGGTCGCTTCGATAATCGCCTGATCGCTGGTGCGAATTAGCGCATGGACGTTATCTTCCAGCCCTTCGATGCCGCTGGCTCCGACGGGCGTCGTAACAATTGGGGTCCCCAGCGCCATTGCTTCCAGGAGTTTATTCTGAATTCCCGCGCCGACGGTTTGCGCGTGTACGAGGATTTTTGCGCTATGAAGAAAGGGGCGAATATCTTTTACATCCGCATGAAGTTCCGCGCCGGGCGTATGTTCTATAAGTTTACGGAGTTGCTTATTCGGCGATTTGCCGACCATAACAAGCTTTGTGCGCGGCGATACTTCGCGGATCTTCGGATAGATATGCTTTAAGAGCCGCGTGGCCATTTGGATATTATGGTAGGTCCCAAGATATCCGAAGAAAATGATTTTATCTTCCCGTTCGCCTGCATAAAATTCAAAATCATCCAAAGCTACTCCATTCGTGAGAATGGCGGTCGGAAGCGTGGGATTGGCCGCAAGGATTCTACGTTCATCCACTTTGGAAACGAAGGTCACGCGCTTGAATCCCTCCGCCATGGCGCGCGGTTCGTAATCGCGCAGACGGCCGGCATCGATTTTCCGGATAATATATTGCATTTGGTCGCCCATGCCACGAAAGAGAGTGAATCGCTCGGTCGCGCGCTCTTCCAATATAACGCGAGCATCCTCGGCGACGAGGAGCTTCGGTGTGTTCGTATTCAGGCCGCCCGGTTGCCGGACAAATTTTGCAGTCCGCAAAAAAAAGCAGACGATCAAATCGTAATGGTTTGTTGCCAGCGCGCGATCGACGGCAGCCTGCATCGTGGCATCGTCGTAATATGCGAATTCAATGGGACGGCTGCCGACGAGCGACTTTGCCACGCGGAAGGTGGCATTGCGCTTGTCGAAGGGAAGTAGATGGACATGAGCCAGAGCTTCGAGTTCCGGTATTGTTTCGGGCGTCGCGCTGCGGGCTTCATCGAGCGCGATGAGATCGACTTCCGCGATCGTCGAAAGATGCTGCACGAGGTAGTATGCTTTGATCCGGTCCCCACCGATAAGTGGAAAAGGGAAGCGATAGGAAAGAAAGAGTACCCGAGGCCGAGGCGTGACCGATCCGTTTTTGGAATGTCCGTTCGCATGCCCATTTACATGGCCATTCGAATGGTTATTCCCATGGCCACTTGCGTGCCCATTCGAGTGGCCATTCGCCGAAAAATCGCTATGATGGATGGCTCGTGACATTACGGATACATTGCTCTGAAATTCGAATGGAATGCGGACGACCGATCATCCGCCGTGTTAAATAATAAATCCGCCTCTAATAGGATGACCTGCAAAGTCGTAAAAGGTAACCGCGAAAAAGCCCAAAAGCATGGTAATATTTTATGCCCTGTTGTGCTTGGGACAACAGAGCCAAAAAGAACCGGTTGCAGGATAAAAATACCTTTCGAACAGGGCCGGAGGATACTCCGGACCGTTGCTCGAAATCCCTTAACTCCAAATTATGCAAGAATCTTCCCGTAATTTAGGCCGAACACAAAGAAAAATCGAGACGTCCCGCTCCGCTAAGGTTTAGGCTATCTCTGGGAAGAGGGTTTCAGCATTTCCGGTTAGCCCGTTGCACGGCATGAATCGCTTACAAAAATAACGATTCCACAACCCAAAAGCAATATGGGGAAAAATTTGTGACCTAAAAGCCACACCGGGCACGGGAAAGCTCCGCTCACCGCTGTTGTGTTAGCGGACGTGGCAAAAAATGCTCGCTCGAAAGCTCACACGACTCGCCGGCCCTGAATAATGCGGACGAGAACCACAATAATCGCAATTATAAACAGGACGTGAATGATCGTGCCGATGTTCCAAATCGTAAAACCTAAAATCCACGCGATGAGGAGAATGACAAGAATGGTCCAAAGCATTTGACGTATCGTTTGTTATGGCCGGCCCGATTCCTTAAACTACCGGACGACGGCCCGTGATGAGGCGTACTAAGATTAGGATGATGGCCAAAACGAGCAGAAGGTGAATAAGTCCTCCACCGATGCTCGTAATAATACCCAAAACCCAAAATACTAAGAGTACTGCAATGATTGTCCAAAGCATAATGGGCTTTTAGAAACAATTACTATACCAACGAAGCCAGAAACCTGGATTACGCAGATTGGATGGATTTTCAGGATTTTTTCGATGGTTCCTTTCAAATATCAAGCATTCGAAGTTATGCCATAAAACTATCTCCTCCGAACAGTAATCACGAAAATCCATCCATTTGCTCTATCCAGATCCTGATTTTTCGTAACATTTACCTCATCCGTCCGTCCGTTTCAATCTAACCGATTCTCTTACCATTATGATAAAATACCTTCTTCTTCTAAGCTCTTGTTTCCTCGCTTCTGTTACCCATGCCCAGACCGATACGCCCCATCGGCAATCGGTTGCGATTACGGTTTATAATAACGATTTGGGCGTCGTCCGCGATGTGCGGCCTTTCGACATTCGCGCTGGAATGAGCGACGTTCAACTGCGGGACGTACCGACGCGCATCGATCCGACCACGGTGAAGATTACCGACCTCGATCATCCAAAGGACTTGGACGTCGTCGAACAAAATTACGAGTACGATCTCGTGAGCCAAAGTAAGTTACTTTCGAAATACATCGACAAAACAATTAGCGTGACGGACGACAAAGGAGTAAAAACGGAGGGGGCGCTGCTCGCCGTCGAGGACGATAAGCTCACTCTTTCGACCACAAACGGCATCGTGATGCTGCCAAATCTTGCTCGCTACACCGTCAGCGTACCAGAGCTGACGGGCGGCCTTATCACGAAACCAACCCTTGTTTGGAAGCTTCAGGCGTCCCGCGCACTTACCGGTGAGCCGCTCGAAGTGCTCTACCAAACAGGCGGAATGAATTGGCACGCCGAATACATCGCCGCCCTCGCCGATGACGAAAAAACACTCGATCTCACCGGATGGGTAAGCGTTGAAAATCATAGCGGCGCCTCCTTTCCCGATGCGAAGCTGAAGCTCGTGGCCGGATCGCTTCACCGGGCTGCGCCACCACCAAGACCCTATGCCAACGGGGGAATGCTAAAAACGGACATGGCACCGCAATTCGAAGAACATGGCCTGTTCGAATATCACGTTTACGACCTCGGCCGCCAAACCGATTTGAAGAACGACGAAGTGAAGCAGATTTCGCTGCTCACCGCGAGTGGGGTCGGCGATGAGAAGCATTACACGTATGAGGGCGGTAAAACGGTTGGCGTTACCGTGAGCTTCCAAAATTCGCAGGCGAATCATCTCGGAATTCCAATGCCGATGGGCGTTATTCGCGTGATGAAGCGCGATAAGGATGGCTCCCTCGAATTTGTTGGCGAGGACCGAATCGATCACACGCCTAACGATGAAAAGATCACGCTTCACGTCGGCGATGCCTTCGATTTAGTGGGTGATCGTCAGGTTACAAGTTCCCGAACGCTCGGCCCGCAATCGAGCGAAGAGACGGTTGAAATTACCCTCAAAAATCATAAGAACGAAGATGTAACGATTGATGCCGTCGAAAATCTCGGAACCGATTGGGAAATAACCCAGCATTCGATGGACTACGAAAAGCGGAATGCTTCGACTATCGTCTTTCACGTTCCTGTCAAAGCTAACGGAGAGCAGAAGGTTACCTACACGGTGCAACACCATTGGTGAGTCAGGAGCCACGCGTTGCGACCTCGCCATGGTCGTGCTACGTCAGAAATCGCAAATGATTTCCCGACTCATCGACTTCTATTCTATGGATTTTCGATAACGTGCAACCATTGGCGAGAAAGGTGGCGATCATTGCGCGGTTTGTGATTTCCGTCGAGCCGACATAGCTCTCAACCCCGCTTTGCGCGAGGACTTCCAATCCTTTCGCATGGATAATTTTTCCATAGCCGCGGTCCCGCAGTTCCGGGAGGACCGCAATCGAAAAGATGGAGCCTTCTTCCGGCTTATCCCAATATTGTTGCGGAAACACGTAGCCGACGGCTTCCCCATCCTTAAATGCAACAAGCCAATTCTCCGGAAGATAAAAGGGACCTGCAAACCGAACAAATTCCTCGAATTCAATTTTTGCCTGCGCGAGTGAGTCTGCGTTCGATTTATTCTCTACAGAAGGCGCCATTAATTTAAAGACTTCGTCTATTCCAACGGTCACGATCGAGCGGTATTCAAAGGGATCCGCATACGGAGACCGGTAGCCCGAAATATTGCGGCGGGCGTATTGCTTTTCGATGGTGCGGGCTGCTGTTTCGTCAGTCATAGCATTACCGCACGATGGATACGCTCGATGAAGCGGTTCGTGTCGGGTCTTGGAACTTCCGATTCATGTGTTGTGGCAAGCCATAGTGTAAGGACTTTTTCGAGCTCGGTCAGGCATTCGAATTCCGTCTCGCCTTGCGCGAGGCATCCTTTTAACTCAGGAATTTCCGCAACGTAACCGCCTTCGGGGTCGGGATATAGTAAAACCGGATAGGGAAGCCGCCATTTCTGCTCCGTATCGTGAGTAAAGGAACCATGAGGCATCGCTATTCTCCTTTTTTCATTTCACTAATGATTGTAAGTGCCCGCTTCACATAAACCGATTTGACACGCTTTCCATGCACCGGCACTACGAATATCACTTCACCTTTTTTAAATACATTATGGCTGCTTTCCGTTCGGTCGAGATAAAAGCCTTCGGCAACTAAAAGCGCCTTAAGCTCTGCAAACGTTGCATTATTGGGGCTATTCTTTAGACGATCGAATAGCTTCTTTGCCTTATCCACAAGTTTAATTCGCTCAATTCAACCGGTACCATTTCCCAACTTCCGGCGCGCTCACGGTCATTTGTGGGAACGTTTCGAGGATCAACTCCCCGAAGGCGGTCATAGCCTTTTCGTCGCCATGGGTAAGGACGACATGCTTTGGCTGAAGTCTTCGTACAATTTCGAGCAGTTCCTCGCGCCGAGCATGGGCGCTAAAGCGAAATCGCTCGATGCGGCAGCGAACGGAAACGTCCCGCTTCATGGAGCCAAAGCGAATTCGGGTATCGCGCTCCGCATGGGAAACAATATATCCCGGCGTGCGCGGATCGGTATAACCTACAAAACAAATAGCGAAATGCGGATGCCGCAGCCACCGCTGTGCGAGCATGTAACTTGCGGTTCCATCCTGCATCATTCCGCTGGCAGCCAGCACGATGCTCGGCTCGCGGAAGTAATTGCCGCCGAAGAGAAACGCTCGGCGCGGAAGCTCCGATTGCGTTATGTCCGACGTTTTATCGACATCGTTGGTGCGCGACCGGCTGGTTAAAAATTGATCGTACACCTCACTGATTCTTCGCCCCATGCCGCCGGTATAAATCGGAACATCGGGGATTTTACCCGAGCGTTTGGCATCCCCGATCATGGCCAGCATTTCCTGCAATTTACCGAGCGCAAAAACAGGAATGAGCACGGAGCCGCCCGCCTCGAGCGTTTCGTTTATGGTCTGGATGAGCCGTTCGAGTTCTTTCTCCCGCGAATGGGTAAGATAGGCATCGACGACCCCATTCGTCGATTCGGAGACGAGCACGTCGATAGGCCCTTCGGGAAGCTGCGCGCCGGCAACGAGGCGTTGCGGATGAAGCGACGTATCGCCCGTGTGGAAAATGCGGGTTCCCTCATGCTCGATCAAAATTCCGGCCGCGCCAAGAATATGACCGCTTGGGAAATAGGTTACCTTCGTTCCCGAAGTTCCAAGAACTTTGGAAGTCCCGAGTTCCAGCGGCTCCATTTTCCCGAGTACATCCGGCAGGGCGAGAACAGAATAATTCGGGAGCGCATCGATGACTTCCTGCGTATGCTGTTTCGGCAGAAGACTCGCCGAATTGAGCAGCATGATCTTCGCCAGTTCGATCGTTTCGCTCGTGGCATGGACTGCGAGGTGCGGATAGGACTGGAGCACGAATGGCACGCCGCCCAAATGATCGGTGTGCGCATGCGTGATAAGGAAATGATCGATCCGGCCGCCCGCCAATGCTTCGATCGAGGGAAACGCCGCCCAGCCGGTCTTCTCAGGATGAAGACCCGCGTCGACCAGAATGCCCTCGCCGCCGACACCATAGTAAAAACTATTAGCGCCGATTTCGCGCCCGCCGCCGAGCGCCATAAATGTGATTTCCGCCAATCGAATGTGGTCCGTGGTTGGTGATTACCTTGCGCAAAGAGGGCCAATGGAATAAACCGTACGATCCGCTTATCCCCGGAATGATCGTTCATTCCTGCTAACCTCAACCGCAACGGCGAGACATTATGCGAAAAATTACTTCCGCTAAAATGCAGGAGACAAAACACCCCATCATGCTCGAACAGTTCGGCGTCGCTCTTTAAGCCCGTATGACTAACGAACGTAGCTCTTTCGCGAATTGTCTTAGAGACGTGCGAGAAACTACCATGGCAGCCTACTCGGAGCCGAGGCCCAAACGCCTCGCGCGCGGGGCGGCCCGCGAACGGCATTGGAAGCGATTTCTTTTCACGCTGATGCTTGCCGCGCAAGCCGTAGGATATGTTGTTCTTGTGCAGGCCCGCTATGAAGGGCAGGGCCTTACTCCGATTTATTTGCGTTTCACAACCACGAGCGATATCATCTCGCTCGTGTTTCATCTTGCTATCCTTGCTCTGCTCCTCGTGGCCATTGCGAAACCCGCTCGTATCGGGCGAAGCCGCACGATAAGCGTGGCCATGCTTTCCGCAATTTTGCTCTGGCTCGATTTCGGCGTTCGACGAACGCCGCCCGAAGAATTCGCGCCCGAAGCGGCGGTGGCACTCCTGCTTGCAATGTTCGCATTGATGGCAACGCTCTTCACCGGTTCCCGCATCGGGCTTCGGCCCATTCGCCGCGTCTTCCGCGTTGTGCGAAATACTATTGCGATTGCAGCGATCATGATTCTTTTCGCTTTCTTTTATGCTTTCTTTTTCCCGACCTATTCGCGCGTCGAAGACATTGCCACATTCAATGCCGATGCCGGAGTGGTCCTGGGCGCGGCGGTCTGGCGTGGACATGGACTTGGCGATCGCCCCAGCCCCGCATTGCGCGAGCGGATTGACTTAGGCTACGAACTGCTTGCGGCCAATGCCATTCCGCGCATCGTTGTAACCGGCGCGAGCGCGCCCGGAGAGTTGGCCGAGGCCGAAGTAGCACGGCAGGTGCTCAGTGGGCATGGAGTCGAGCCCTCGCGAATTATCGAAGAAACTTCGTCCCACACGACGCTCGAGCAAGTCCGCTATTTGCACGACGAACTTTTTCAAAAGCAGGGTTGGACTCGGTTTGTTATCGTAAGCGACCAATACCACCTTGCCCGTGTTTGTGAAATGTGCAAATTCAACGGCCTTACCGCTATTGGCAGCCCCTCGCGCATTCACCAGCCGTTCCTCGATCTCCTTTACTACCGCTTCCGTGAAAGTATGGCGCTCCTCGAATATTGGCTGCTGGGGAGATGACTATAAAAAGAAAATACTTGTTGCAACATTCGGTGTGTTTGATCTTTTCATATTCATCAGAAAACTACGAGAAAGGCTATTTTTTGACATTCCGAGTTCTCGAAATTCATGAATAAAGTAGTTATAGGTTTCAATGAGCTAAAATCAGATTCAATTGGCGGATAGGTGCCTATTAAATACCCTACAATATAAGCACCAAAAAGCCAAAAGTCAAGGGCTGGCGAAAGATTTATTGAAGTTTTTTTTCGGGCTTGTGAGTCGTGCCGTTGTATTTTTGCAGAATCAATGCCGAAAGCCAGCAAACATGCGAAGCAAATTACCGATAGCGACATCCTCGCGATGTACGAGGCGGTTTTGCCATTGCTATATGATAATCCAAAGGAAATCGACTTTATTGATAAGATCAATGAATGCCTGCTCAAATTCGTATGGTATGATTTTCTTCACTTTGTGATGGAAGATCCGTCGGGAGAAAATGATGGGCGGTTGGGTATTACATACGAAAACTGGGCATCGCTATCCCCACGGGAGGAAGAACACAAAATGGCCTTACGCCCAGAGCAGTCCTTTGGGGAATTTGCTCGGCGGAATTACGAACAGGCTATCGATTTTCGGCGCGCAAAATCTCCGGACGATGGCGAGTACGATTATCATCGGATTGCGTCACAAAAGCATCCTAAGATCGTCGTTGGATTTTTCAGAGTCAGGAATAAAGGCAACGCATTTTCGAAGGCCGATCTTCGAGCCTTTCAAGAACTCAAACCGCATATCCTGCAGCTTTTTCGAACCGTTCTGACCCATATTTACCATTCACAGGCATTCCAATATTTCGAAAGCTTCGCCGCGATCGGATCCCGCCTCGCAAACGAACACAAACTCTCGGAGGCCGAAGTAAAACTTCTGCCCGATATCCTCTTCGGCTATACGAACGAAGACATCGCCTCTCGGCATTTCATTTCGCTCGCTACGGTAAAAAGCCACATCAAGCATATCCTTAAAAAGACCGGCACGAAAAATAGAATCGACTTCATCACCAAGTTCTTTACCTCGCCGGAGCATGTGCAATTGTAGAAACCATCATCCCTGGGGATGATTTTTTGATTTGGGAGCCGAGATGCTGTAACTTCGCGGTTTGGCAGGGGTTCTTTAGGCATGAAACGAATTCTCATTTTGATTTCCTTCTCGATGCTGACATTGGCGGCACGCGCCACACTTGGCCAATCGCGTTCCAACGATACGGCCTTTTCCTTAACGGACAGTGGGTTGCATTTTCATCCGAGCCCTACAAATGCCCTAAATGGAGACCCTTGGATAGCGAAGGCTTGGATGCCAACGAATCGAGGAGGACTTGCTGCCGCGTCTCCGGGCAATGGAAAACTATATGCACTCGGTGGGAAAAATGGCGGGGGAGCCTATGCGCTTGCAACCTGCGAGGAATACGATCCAAACTCGGATTTATGGGCTGAGAAAGCCCCAATGCCAACCGGCCGATTCTATCTTGCAGCAGCTCCCGGCAATGGAAAACTCTATGCGATCGGAGGGCAAGACAATAGTGGGAATTATGTTGCAACATGCGAGGAGTACGATCCGAGCACCAATACCTGGACGACGAAGTCCCCGATGCCGACCGCACGATCCGGTCTTGCAACCGTGGCTTTTGGAGGAATGATTTACACCATCGGCGGAACGACCGATGGAACCCATCCCCTTGCAACGTGCGAAGTATACGACCCCAGCACCGATACCTGGACAACGAAGTCCCCGATGCCAACAGCTCGATTCCGCCTTGCGGCTGTGGCTTCGGGCGGAATGATTTATGTCATCGGGGGAACGTCCGATAGCATCCATCCTCTGGCGACCTGCGAAGCATACGATCCGGTTTCCGATAGTTGGACAGAAAAGTCTTCGATACCAGGCCCACGAGAGGGCCTTGCGGTGGCCGATCCGGGCAATGGAAAGATATACGCTCTCGGAGGGTTCCCATTTTACATTGAGACATGCGAGGCATACGACCCGAGCACGAATACGTGGAGTACGACCCCAGCGCCAATGCCGACTGCTCGAAAGGATCTCGCTGCGGTAGCTCCGGGCAACGGCAAGCTATATGCAATCGGAGGGGAAAATGGTGGAGATACGCTCGATGCGACAGAAGAGTATACACCCGAAGCGAGTTCCAGCGTACCGAATGAAAATGGGCCCTTTCCATTCAGCCTATCTGTTTCCCCGAACCCCGCGATAAATTCGGCAACTATCCATGCTACTCTGCCAGAAACGGCAGAAACCCAGGTCGAACTTCTCGATAATTCTGGTCACGAATTATATATCGAGCCCCTGAATATTCTATGCGCAGGAAGTAATGACATTGTATTATCGACGGCATATTTGGCCAGTGGAACTTACTTCGTCCGTCTATTCAACTCGAAAGGAAATAGCGCATGGGCAAGAATGGTAGTGGAACGATAGTCTTCAAGGATGATAAAGAGAATTGTAAGCAAATGAAAAGCGGCGAAAAATCAATTCGTATAGGCTGTGGCTATATTATGAAGCGAAATCTTTTTTTGATTTCTTTTCTAATGATGGCATCGCCTGCGCTCGCGCAGCATTGGAGTAAACTGCCGCTGCCGCCAGCAGGAACTGCAATAAATGCATACAAACTTCCTGCAGTAGCACCTTACTTCCTCAATTCTAATATTGGTTTTACATTCACGCCGGGGATTGTGGGTTACACGCAATTTATTTTTACACAATTCTTTTCCCCAAACCTTGCCCGAACATCGGATGGAGGCCAAACATGGGAGAAACTTCCATTCTTTGATAGTATTGGCTGTTCCATAACGCAACTTTGCTTCTTGGATCTTGAACACGGTTATGCTTCGACCTCCTCAGGATATAAAGGAGATAGTATAGGAGACGTAGGCGGCATTTACGAAACGTTTGACCAGGGAAATAGTTGGACGAGAATCACATCAGTTGGTATAAACTTTAGTGATGTTTATGCAACGAAAAACATGATTTTCGCGTCCGAACTCACCGATCCACAGGGATTCGGCGAGATCATTTTTTCCAGCAATGATGGCAGGACATGGGATTCTATTACGAACGTGCAAGGGCTTGGGTTTAATCCGCCGCCTTATTTTCAATTGATTTATGGCAATAAAGATAGTCTTGTCGCGACTGTTCTTTTTCCTGCTATTTGGTATAACCTCGATACCCTTACTATCGTCTATTCCACCGATTTAGGTAAGCATTGGAATGCTAACCCGATTGAAGACATTGCACCGACCGGCGGCGTAGTCGCATCAAGCCTCTTTATTCCTCCGCATTCGTGTAATATCTTTGCAGAGAGCCCAAACAATGATGACACATATAATATCCTTGAAGGTTCGCTTCCTGGTTTCTCTTCTTGGGAGATACCTATCAGTCATTTCGAAATAGGTGCCTGGATCGCCGGAAGTAATTGTGCTATGTACGTTCCAGATGCGCATAGCGATGGGGGACGACCCTCCTATTCTTCGGTGTTTCGATCTACCGATGCGGGGATAACGTGGTTAGGGATTGGCGACCGCTATTCTGGACCGGATATGGGTGAAATGGACGACTGGGCATGGCAAAATCTTTCCGTCGTTGGATATGGTTCTGTTGTGTATGCCGGTACTATGCCTTTGGGCGATACGCCCTATGTCGCCAGATTTTGGAAGACCACCGATGGCGGCGATGGTACCTTGAGCGCGACTGCGCTTGCACCACGGATAGAATTTGGCCTCGGGATATTCCCAACGGGGAATGATACGCTCGTTATGACGCACTGTACACCATCCTCCATGGTTGTCTATTATCAAAATCTTGCCTGCGCGATCACGAAATTGGACTCCATTTCGATCACCGGTCTTGGTTTGAACGAATATTCCCTAACATCTACAAATCACAATGATTGCCTCTCATTGCCGGACACGAGTTACGTAACGCTTGCACCCGCTGCGCCCGGAACCTATCCTATTACAGTTCGTGCCCATTTCGTTGATGACGAATATAATACGATTGACACGACGCTGAACTTTGTTTTGAAAGTCAATGCAGGCGGCGCAATCATCCCGCTCAATCTCCATTTCAATTCATCGACGATTACAACTCACGCTGGCGACACCATCAGCATCCCCATCTACCTTTCCGGCAACGCCACGCTCGGCGCGACTTCCATCACACTTCCATTCAGCCTCGATACAAATGTTCTGCGCGTCATAGATTTTCGGCCTGCGTTTGCGGGGATGACAGCAGATGCTGTGATTTGGGCGGCAGGCACGGTGACCGTGCCGCTACAGGATTCGGGTCTCACGTTAACTGGCGATACGATAATCGGATACTTACGCTGCATTGTCTATCTCACAGATACACTTGCAACTTCCGTCACGCTTCAGAATGCGAGCTTGAATTCCGCAATCGCGCCCTGCACCGCGCTTTCGCTTACTACAGATTCGGTAAATATCCTCATAAATGGCTGCGGGGACCAAACGCTATTGCAATTTATGAAGATGGGCAAGGTTCCGTTTGAAATCCAGAGCATTACGCCGAATCCTTCTTCGAATGATATCGACATCCTTTTCCGAAATGCTGTTTCTGAGCCACTTTCGTATAAGCTTATAGACGAACTTGGTATAACCCGAGTCAACGGGGAGATTCTGACAAATTCTCTCTCGCTTGATGTTTCTTCGCTCGCGCAAGGCATCTATTTCTTCCGTGCCTCGACTTCGGATGGATTCGCGCTCACGCGGAAAGTGGTCGTCGAGCACTGATCGTTACCCGGCATGTCCCAAAGAATACTATAAAAACAGCGATTATTTTCGCGAAACGCTTGCATTTGGGCAAAAAATCTCGTATTTTAGGAGTTATTCGGTCCTTCGGGGATTGGCTGAACGTGCAATAGATCGGCTTTTTTGCTCGTCAGGCGGTTTTTCGGAAGGCTTATTCTAAATCAACATAAGTTCTTGACACCATAGGAGGCATACACATGAACCGTTATAAAGAATTGCAGGACTTGCTCGCATCGTTCGAAAAGGACTTCGAGAAGTTCTACGATAAGCAAAATAAATCGGCCGGCACGCGCGTCCGCAAGGCGATGAACGAGATCAAGCGCAAGGCGCAGGAAATCCGCAAGGAAGTCCAGGAGATGAAGACGTCGGAGACCGCCGCGGCGTAATTCTCGTTACTATAGGATTCGCTTCCAAACAGCGACGATGTCATTCCCGCGAAATCGCATGATCGATCATGCGAGCGGAATCCAGGTTCTATCCCCAAGAAAATTATCGATAGATATTATAATCTGGATTCCCGCTTTCGCGGGAATGACATTTATAATTTTTTTATAAGTTAGATATGAAATATCTCTTCCTCATCTTACTTTTTTCTTTCGTGCAACCCACGCTCGCCCAAAAGATCGACTATCCTCCATCGAAAACGGTCGATCAGGTCGATAACTATTTTGGAACACGCGTCGCCGATCCGTACCGCTGGTTAGAGAATACCGATTCGGCGGATGTCCATGCATGGGTTGCATCCGAAAATGCGGTGACGGAGGACTATCTTTCGCGCATTCCGTATCGGGCAAAACTGCGCGCGCGGCTCGAACAACTTTTGAATTATCCGCGTATCAGCGCACCGCATAAAGTAGGGGAGTATTATTTCTTCTCCAAAAATAATGGGCTGCAAAATCAGGGAGTAGTATACCGTCAGAAGGGATTAACCGGCACGCCAGAGGTATTTCTCGATCCGAACACGCTCTCCTCCGACGGCACGGCCTCGCTCGGCGCGATGGATTTTTCGCATGACGATAAATATCTTGCGTATGGGATTCATAAGTCCGGGTCCGACTGGCAGGAAATTTTTGTCCGGGAAGTAGCAACCGGGAAGTTGTTAAACGATCATATCGAGTGGGTCCGGTACAGCTCCGCCGCCTGGTATAAGGACGGATTTTTCTATGGCCGTTACGATGCGCCGAAATCGGGACAATACACAGCTTCGAGCGATTTTCAGAAAATATATTATCACAAACTCGGTACGCCGCAATCGGCAGACGCGCTTATGTATCAGGACAGCACGAATAAGGAGCGGCTATTTTCCATCAGCGCAACCGAGGACGATAAATATCTTCTCCTCGATATTAGCGAAGGCGGAAAGATTGGAAGTCTCATCTCATGGAAACGCGCGGACGAACCGCAATCGCCTTTTCAGCCGCTGGTTACGGAATTTGGACATAACGTCGATTTCGTCGATGCCATTGGCGATAAATTTCTTTTGATCACGGATGAAGATGCTCCGACGAACCGCGCAGTTCTTGTCGATCCCGCCCGTCCGCACAATTATGAGACGATCATTCCCGCAAAACCGGAGACGCTCGATGGCGTCAGTTATGTTAACGGCAAACTCGTTGCGACCTACATGAAAGATGCGTCGAATCATGTCTTTATTTATGATGTACGTGGCAAATTAGAAAAAGAGATTGCATTACCGGGCATCGGCACCTCCTATGGGTTCGAAGGAAAGCGCGCAGACACGGAAGTATTTTACACGTTCTCCGGCTTCACCACGCCCCCGACGATTTATCGATACAATCTGGTGACGAATACTTCCACTCTCTTTCACAAAACCGAAGTGCCATTCAATGTCGGCGATTTCGTAACCGAGCAAGTTTTTTATACAAGTAAGGATGGCACGCGCGTCCCGATGTTCCTGGTGCATAAAAAAGGGCTTGTAAAGAATGGGCAGAATCCCACGAAACTGTATGCGTATGGCGGGTTCGATATTAGCCTTACGCCCTATTTCAGCCCTTCGCTTATCGCGTTTCTCGAGCAGGGCGGCTTGTATGCGCAGCCGAATATCCGCGGCGGCGGCGAATACGGCAAAGCCTGGCACGAAGCCGGTATGAAAGAGCATAAGCAGAACGTCTTCGACGATTTTATTGCGGCCGCGAGCTATTTGTGCAAGGAGAATTATACTTCCCCAAACAAGCTCGCGATCGAAGGTGGCTCCAATGGCGGCTTACTCATCGGTGCGGTGATGTGCCAGCGGCCCGATCTCTGCAAAGTCGCGCTGCCGGAAGTTGGCGTGATGGATATGCTGCGCTATCATAAGTTCACCATCGGTTGGGGATGGGCCTCGGAATATGGGACCAGCGACGATTCCACGGAGTTCGAAAATCTCTATAAGTATTCGCCGCTGCATAATCTTCGTCCGGGCGTGTCGTATCCGGCTACGCTCGTTTCGACCGCCGATCACGATGACCGCGTCGTGCCGGGACATTCGTTTAAATTCATCGCGACCTTACAGCACGATCAATCGGGACCGAATCCAACCCTCATCACCATCGAAACGAAAGCCGGCCATGGCGGCGGCAAGCCGCTCGCGAAAGTCATCAGTGAAACCGCCGACAAACTGGCATTTACGTTTTACAATCTTGGTGTGAAGGTGGAATGAAAAAAGAGTACACCATCACTCCGATAGGTATCGTTCACAATGCTCGAACAGCGGTCGAAGATGATAACTGGGGGAATGTCGTTTCGATCATCGAATTGGATTCCAACAAATTTTCCGAAGAGTCGGTGAATGGACTGGATACTTTCTCACATCTGGAAGTTGTGTTCTATATGGATCGAGTTCCGATCGAGAATATTCACACCGGATCCCGCCATCCCAGAAATAGAAAAGATTGGCCGAGTGTCGGGGTGTTTGCGCAGCGAGTGAAATCAAGGCCAAATCTTTTAGGGGTTTCCAGATGCCGCCTTATCAAAGTACAAGGTTTAGTTTTAACGGTGGAAGGACTGGATGCGATCGACGGTACGCCGGTGATAGATATAAAACCGTATCTTAACGAGTTCGGTCCTCGCGGCCCTGTAACTCAACCAGAGTGGGCCACGGAACTTATGAAAAATTATTTCTAAGATATATTCTAGTCTTTGACAAGCGCATGTATGCTAAATCCGCTTACTCCAATATCTAGGCTTTCGAGATTGATGGGCGATTGAAAGGATCTGGATCTCGCCTGTTCGTACGCGATAGTAAATTGAGAATGGGAACGTGTCCACGACTTTAACCCGAATGTCGCTCTCATAAATGGGATAGCGGTTTGGAGCTTCGGCAATCAGGGAGATAGTCTTATCAATCTTCTTTTCAAAATTCAAAGCAGATTGTGGGCTTTCCTCAAGATAGTACAGGGCGGATTCGGCGAATTCCTCCTCCGCAGCCGAAGTATATCGGACTTTCACTTCTGAATCATTTTACGTATTCTTGCATGGACCTCCGATGCATCGTGAAGTTCCATTTTACCGCTATCAATGGCGTCCGCGCGCCTGCGCGATTCGGCAAGCCATGCCGCGCGATGCTCCGAGGTTTCAATGACATTCTCAATAAGCCGCTCCGCCAGCTTGACTCGATCGGGTTCGGGGAGTTGTTCTGCCTCGCGTGCTATGCTCTCAAAATCTCTGTCCATATTTCACCTTCTAAAAAAGAACTTTTAAGTCGCTGGATACGTGCCACCTTTTACAAAAACGGAATCGCCATTCCGCTCACCACAGCATATACTCCGGCAGGTTTTCATCGTTGTCCCAGCCAATCTCATCTTCCTTGTGGAGATAAAATAGATTTCGTTTCATTTCGATGAGGCTCGTGGTGCGTGGCGTGGAGTGGCAGCAACTGCCGACGACCACCGCGCCTGCCTTCATCCAATCGAGCGCGCATGCTGCCATGCGGCGGTTGTCCGAGGCATGAAGGTTCCACGACCCGTCGGGCAATTTTTCCGAGACATTGGGGTAGCAGCCAAACCACACTCCAGCTTTTTTTGCCGCTTTGGAAAATAGTGGGAGTGCCGACAATATCACACTCACGGGCGCGCAATTGAGCGAAACCAAGTGCGCGCCGCCTTCTTTCAATCGAGTAACGGCATAATCGAGCGGGGTGCCATCGAGCATGGTAGGATCGTCGCCGATCCGCTCTCCATCTTTCGGCACGAGGGAAACCCACACATATTTTTCGCTTTCCTCCTTCGCTGCTTTAAGCGCGCAAAGTGCTTCGCGGAGCGTGTTCATCGTTTCGATCAAAATAATATCGACCTTCGCCTCATCGAGCCAGCGCGCCATCACGCGGTGTTCTTCGACGAGCGCGGCATCGCTCGCGGGCACGAGTTCCGGCGAGAAGCAATCTTCGACTGGCGCGATGGAGCCTGCGACCTGCTGACCACGATCTTTCATGCGCCGCGCCTTCCGAGCAATGCGCACGGCTTTTTTCGTCAGTGCCTCGGCGTCGAGGCCGGTATCTTTCAGCGCGCGAGGATTGGTGCGGAAGGTATTCGCGGTCAGAATATCGGCGCCTTCATAAAGATAATCTTTATGGACGCGAAAAATGAGATCGGGACTCGAAACGAGGCCGCGGGCGGTCCAGCTTTTGCCACTGGTGTTTACGCCGCGCCCTTCGAGTTCCGTTCCCAAAGCACCATCGAGCACTAATGGCCGCACGCGGAATGCATTATCGAGATCGCGAATCATGGCAACGAGGAATTATGAATCATAAAATCGGAAAAGTTATTTACCCTGCATTTTCCACTTTCTGTTCTCTGCTTTTTATCATTCGCTTACGGAGCATTTTATTCGCTGCCGCTTCCCATAAAAATGTTTCGAAAATCCTCCCGGCAAATCGCTCGCTAAATTCCATTCGCTCGGGGTGCCACTGCACAGCAAGGAAAAACGGCTTGCCGGTGGCGTCGGCCCATTCGAGCGCCTCGATAGTGCCATCGCTCATCGCGCGCGCGCTTGCGGAAAGGCCTTCGCCAACGCGTTCGACGCCCTGATGATGGGCGCTATTCACTTCGCCTTCGCCTTCACTTAAAATATGCCGCAGGTAACTTCCCGGCTCGACCTTCACATGGTGCCGCGCATCGAAGCCATCGACTTTCCGATGGCTTGCACCACCGAACGTTTCTATATCGGTGATAAGCGTGCCGCCGCGATGCACATTGAGTAGTTGTAGCCCCCGGCAAATACCGAGGATGGGCGTGGAGTGCGCATCCGCTTGCTCCGCGATTCGAAATTCTATCTGGTCGCGCGCTTCGTCAATTTCGCCGCACAGCCGCTCTTCGGATTGTTTACCATACCGTGCTGGCTGCACATCCGCGCCGCCCGTGAAGAGAATGCCATCGACTTCGGAGACCTTTTCTCCGTGCGAGAGATCGACTAATTCAATTTCATATTGTAATGCCTGCGCGGCATTTTGTAGCGCCTTGCGATACCATTCGTATTTGGGGTTATCCGAGGGTGCGTAGGAAAGGCCGATCGTAAGTTTCATAATATTCGGTCGATGGACTGATAAAAACCCGCTTCGCCTTGTAAGAATTCGAGCTTGTGATGAAGAATAAGAACTGGAATTCGGTATGCCGTGCGCTCGAAATATTTTCGCGATTTCACAATGTCCTTCATCGTTGTGACGATTATACTTGCATTCGCCTTTTCAGCATCTTCTAAAACACGTTGTACGAGCGTTTCGGAATACTCCGCATGGTCGCCAAGATCGCACGCGATAACCTCTGCGCCAAGCGAGCGCAGCATTTCATAAAATCTTTTTGGGACGGCAATCGAGGAAAGGGAGAGAATTCGTTTTCCCTTTAATACGCTTAAAGGGACTGGAGTGCCTTCCAGGGACAAAAGATGAGATGGAACACCCCTAAGAATTGCAATGAGCCTTCCATTCTTGTCCATTGCGTCTGTTGTGTCACCATAGACCACAACATCCGCCGCCCGCGCCGCGCTGCCCGGTTCCCGCGCTCTCCCGAACGGAATAACTGGCGAAACTTTCCCACTACGAAGCAAAATATTTAAATCCCTTTTCAGCCGAAGATGCTGATAACCATCGTCGAGAATAATTACTTCTGCACCTAGCGCTTTTGCCTCCCGCGCGCCATGGACGCGGCCTTCATCGACAATAATAATCGCTCGCGGCGCAAGCTGCGCAAACATTTGAGCTTCATCGCCGGAAGCTTCGACCGGAGCGAGAATGCTCTTCCCGTCCCGCACCAATACAAAGCCCTTCGTGCGCCGCTTATACCCGCGCGATACAATTGCGACACGCTTGCCGTGCTTTTGTTCGAGATATTCCGCAATCAAAAGGACAAAGGGAGATTTTCCCGTCCCGCCCATAGTCAAATTTCCAACGCTAATAACCGGAATGCCGGGATGAAAGGAAGGCAGCCACCCACGCTCGTACGCTATGCGACGCAAACGCATGGCATATGCGTAGGGATTGAGATAATCAAGGAATGGCATTAGCGATCGAATTGTCGAGATAAAATATCGAGCCATTCCTGTTGCGCATCCCGGTCTTGCACCGGAAAACCTTTGGCATTCACCAACACAGCACGAATGGAAACTCGCGAAAAGGGCATTGGCACCTCAAATTTATCCCAGCTTTTCAAAATCCGCTTCGAGTGACATTCGATTTCGAGCATATAAAGCGGCAGCGTAAGTTCGCGGGCGGCAAGGAAGGCCCCACGCTTGAAGACGTGTCGCGGTCCGCGCGGGCCATCGGGCGTAATTACAAGCGTATCGGCTTTCTCGGAATGAATGGTTTCTATCGCATTATGCAGCGCCTCCATGCCGCTCTTCTTGCTCGAACCCCGAGCAAGCAGGTACCCCCAAAATGCGAGGACCGAAGCAAGAAGATTCCCATCTTTGCTCTGGCTCACGAGCGCAATCGGTCGCCTTCGGCGGACCGCATACCAGCCCGTGAGCATCTTGCCATGCCAAAACATGAGCACCGCGCGGCTGGGAACTGCCTCGCCGCTCCACGAAACGCGAAGCGTTCGAGCGAGCGCGGTTACCGCGATAGGAAGCAGGTGTTGTTTCATGCGGTAAGAAGGATTTCCGCGACACGCCGCGATGGTCCCGGTTTGGGCCCGCGCAACGTCTCGGCGAGCCCGTTCAGCGATTTTCTAAATTCCGAGCGTAAGCTTTCCACGTTTTCCAACTCGGTCACTATTCTGTCCACGGTAACATCGTTTTGTAATAGCTCCGGATAAAGCTTTTTTCCAAGCGCGATATTCGAAAGGCCGATATAGGGCAGCTTCACCACGCGCTTTCCAATAGCGAAAGAAACGGGGTGCGTCCGGTAACAAATCACGCCGGGCAGCCCAAGCAGCGCGGCTTCGAGGGTAGTTGTTCCGCTCTTCAAAATTCCGAGTCTGGAGTGGAACATCAATTCATGCGTAGCATTCGGATCGCGGAAACGGATAATTTCTCGAAGGACCGATCGGTCGTATTGGTCCCATTGGTCTTTGTCGATAGATGAAGATTCGACAAGAATTGTCTGCATGTTATGCAACGGAGCAAATTTATTTGCCGCGCTTGACATTACTGGAAGTAGCCGCCGTACTTCTTCCGTGCGGCTGCCCGGGAAAACCAAAAGCCAATCCTTCCTGGAGTCTAACCCATGCTGCATAGCAAACGCTTCGCGGCTCTGATGCGCCGCACGCTCTTCCTCGATTCGCTCGACGAGTGGATGGCCAATAAAATGCGCGTTGGTAAGTCCCGCATCGCGGAATAGCTTCTCTTCAAATGGAAAAATGACGAGCATTTCGTCCACCACTTTCTTTAATTCATCGATGCGCGACCGGTGCCATGCCCAAACCTGCGGACTTACATAATAAATCACACGAACGCCGCGCCGCTTTGCTTCACGCGCGAAGCGAATATTGAAACCGGGATAATCAATAAGGAGTACGGCATCCGGTTTTCGCTCTTCTAAGACTTGGACCATTTCTCGAAAGACGCGACGAAAAAAAGCGAACCGCCGTGCCACTTCCACAAAACCGACGACTGACATTTCGCGCGCCGTGTGCAGGCACTCCACTCCCTCCGCAGCGCATTCCTCTCCGCCAATTCCGAAAAAAAAGACGCTGTCGCCCCGCTTTTGCGCAAGAACTTTTGCCGCGCGAACGGCACGCGAGGCAATCCGATCGCCCGAGGCTTCGCCAGCGATGAGAAGAATATTTCTCACGCTTTTCCTTTTTCAAAAAGAAGTGGCGCCAAATACTTCCCCGTCCACGATCGCTCCACGGTAGCAATCGTTTCCGGTATTCCTTCCGCGATGACTTCTCCGCCTGCATCGCCGGCATCGGGGCCCAAATCGATCACCCAGTCGGCCGATTTTATGACTTCAAGATTATGCTCGATCACAACGACCGAATGCGCGCGTTCGACGAGCGCGTTCAGCGCGAGGAGGAGTTTGGCGATGTCATCGAAATGAAGGCCGGTGGTCGGTTCATCGAAAATAAAAAGTGTTTTCTCCTCGTTCTGATCGGCCAAGTGAGAGGCAAGCTTTACACGTTGCGCTTCGCCTCCGGAGAGCGTCGTTGCCGGTTGGCCCAGGCGAATGTAGCCCAGCCCCACATCGTCCAGCACTTTGAGGCGCGCGCGAATGCGGTCGAACTCTGAAAAAAACACGAGTGCTTCGGTCACCGTCATTCCGAGCACCTCGACGATATTTTTTCCATTCAGCGTCGCATCGAGTACTTCCTGCTTGTAGCGCTTGCCATTGCACGTGTCGCATTCGAGATACATGTCGGCGAGGAATTGCATCTCGACGGTTACGAAACCCTCGCCCTGACAGGTTTCGCAGCGCCCGCCGGGAACGTTGAACGAAAAATATCCGGGCGACCAACTGCGCTGCTTTGCATACATCGTGCGGCTGAAAGCTTCGCGTATAAGATCGAAGACTTTGATATAGGTCGCCGGGTTCGAGCGCGGCGTGCGGCCAATCGGTGTTTGGTCGATCAGCTCCACATGGTTCACAAAGTCCTCGCCGGAAAGTTCTCGATGGGAACCGACCGCGCCAACACTTTCACCTTTTAATTTTTTCAATCCTGCATAAAGCACGGAATGCACGAGTGTCGATTTGCCGGAGCCCGAAACGCCAGTTACCGCAACGAACGATTCGAGTGGAAACCGGACATCGATATTTTTTAAATTATTCGCGTTCGCGCCCGTAACGGCAATCGCATAGCGAAGGTCGACGCGTCGCCGCTTTTTCGGAATGGGGATCGAAAGCTCGCCATGCAAATATTTGCCCGTCAGCGATGCCGACTTCCCGTTAAGCTGCGAGGGAGGACCTTGAAAGAGTAGCTCGCCGCCGAGTTCGCCGGCGCGAGGACCGAAATCGACCACTTCGTCCGCCGAGCGAATTACCTCTTCATCGTGCTCGACGACGACGACGGTGTTGCCCAAATCGCGGACGTTTTTCAAAATCCGAAGTAATTTACCGGTATCCCGTGGGTGGAGGCCAATGCTCGGCTCATCGAGCACATAGAGCGCGCCCGTAAGCGCGCTGCCGAGCGACGTGGCAAGATTGATCCGTTGCGATTCGCCGCCGGAAAGCGTGTTCGAAAGCCGGTCGAGCGTGAGATAGCTGAGTCCTACGTCATCGAGATAACCCGTCCGTTTGCGAAGTTCGTCGATAATGCGCGCGGCGATGGTGATTTCATAGTCCGGCAATGCGAGGGATTCGAACCACTGGCGCGCATCGGAGATTGTCATGCAAACAATATCGTGAATGGCCTTTCCGGCCACGCGCACATTCATCGCGGCAGGCCGCAGCCGCGAACCGTGGCATTTGGGGCAGGTTGTATATCCGCGAAAACGCGAAAGCAAAACGCGGTAATGGAGTTTATACGTTTTCTTTTCCAGCTCTTCGAAAAATGCTTTAATGCCTCCGAACTCGCCGTAACCATTCCACACTATTTTCTTCTCGCGCTCGGTAAGAGAAGAGTAAGGAAGGTCCACATCGACATCGGCCTGCCGCGCGATCATGAGGAGATCGCGCGTGTACTCCGAAAATTTCGGCCCATTCCAGCAGGCGACGGCTCCCTGGCGAAGCGAGCGGCTCGGATCGGGAATCACGAGATCGGGATCGATGCCCATCGCACGGCCAAAGCCCTGACACTCCGGACACGCTCCAAATGGATTGTTGAAAGAAAAAAGTCGTGGCTCCGGTTCTTCGTAGGGAAGGCCATCGGTGGCGCATTCGAAATGCTCAGAAAATCGTTCCTCTTCGGTGGAACCGTCACCCTTTAGATAGGCGATAATCGCTCGGCCTGCGCCCTCGTTAAAGGCGGCTTCGATGGAATCGGCAATGCGTGAGGCGAGCGCCTCATCGTTCGCGCGCCAGATGAGCCGGTCCACCAGCACGCGCACGTTTTCGGCATCGAGCTGCTTCGGATTTTCTTCCGAAAGATCGAGAATCCGCTCCTCGCCGGCCATCACGACGCGTGAGAATCCCTGCGAACGGAGATTATCCCACTCGTCGTCCAGCGTTCGCGTTTCATGCCGATGCATGGGGAAGAGGACGTAAAATTTTTGTCCCTCTGCGGCGCGAGCGCGGATTGTTTCGATAATCGTTTGCGGAGTATCCTTTCGCACCAACCGTCCGCAGCGAATGCAATACGTATGTCCCACGCGCGCGAACAGTAGGCGCAGGTAATCGTAAATTTCCGTCGTGGTGCCGACGGTCGAGCGCGGATTGCGCGTCATCGTTTTTTGCTCGATTGCGACAGCGGGACTGATTCCGGTGATCGAATCGACATCCGGCTTCGACATTCGCTCCAAAAATTGCCGCGCATACACGGAAAGGCTCTCGACATAGCGGCGCTGTCCCTCTGCATAAAGCGTGTCGAAGGCGAGCGAGGACTTCCCCGAACCGCTCACGCCTGTAAAAACATGCATCTTATTCCGTGTGAGATCGAGCGAGACATTTTTCAGATTATGTACCCGAGCGCCGCGGACGGAAATCGGACGTTTCGAGGAGGGGAGGCCGGTCTTGCCTGGAATCGGTTCCTGAGTATGAACACTCGTGCTGGTTAATTCCGGGGCATGGGCTTTCGTACCTGCCAGAGCGGGCAGCTTTTTCGATTTCGTTTGCTTGACTGTTTTTGCCACTGAAAAATGAGCTGGAATGACCTCGGAAATCTTTCCGAACCCAGTAAAATGCTTTTTACGCGGGAAGAGTTGTCTGGAATGCAGACTGCGTTCACGTAGCTCCGGGTAATTGTGGGGATGAATGAGATTGAATTTTGTTAACGCCCCACAGTGACCAAAGAAGAACGAACAGACATTCGAGTCGGCATGACGGTGCTGGTGGGCATCGTACTCTTGCTGGCGGGCATTGCGTGGGCGAAACACTGGCATTTGGGCGCGGCGGAGGAGACGCATCGCGCGGTGTTCCCCACGGCGGCCGGCCTCGAACTGGGCGATCCCGTGGATGTTAACGGCGTAAAACTCGGTACCGTCAAGGAGATCGAGCTTCAGCCCACGGACGTGATCGTAACGATGGAATTTCCCAGCCACGTCGATCTTCGCTCGGACGCCGCCGCGTCTATCTATATGTTGGAACTTATGGGCGGGAAAAAGGTCGAGATTCGTCCCGGCACTTCCGCGCAGCCACTGGCGGCGGCGGCCATCATTCCCGGCAACAATTGGGGTGACATTGGTTCGCTCGTCGCAATGGTGACCTCGCTTTCGACCGTTCTCACTTCCATTACCGGCAAAACGGACACGCTTTTTACGTCACTCAATGGAATGCTGCAAGGGGATACACTAAAGACAAAGCTAAACCGGACGCTTGACAAAGCGAGCGGCGCGCTTTCTAATGTCGATCTTGCAGCGACTCGTGCCGCTTCACTCCTTTCGGAGGATGGACCAGCGATCCGGCAAATGCTGCTTCAGGCCGATTCCGCGCTCACCGTATTATCCACCATGGGACGGGAGAACAGAGTGGGCCTCCGCGTGTTTATAGATTCGGGCGGTCGCGCCATCGCGGATGCGCGGCAATCGCTTGCGCGGCTCGATAGTCTGCTTGGGGGCGGATCGAACAAAACGCTGCTCTATCGTTTTACGAAAGACGAAGGGTTTTCGATGCGGCTCGACTCCGCGCTCGAATCGATTACGAAATTATCGGAGCAACTTCGGCTGCAAGGGCTCGATGCAAATATCCGGTTTTGGAATAGTTCGAAACCGGCGAAATAGGACCTGGATTTTGCTGATTTTGCTGATTTACTTTTCAGGGTTTCACATTAACAACTATGAAAAAACATTCCCGCTTTTCTTTTACCCTTCATCCTTTACCGTTCCTCCTTATACTCCTGGCGCTGGCGAGTTGCTCTAAAAAAGAGGACATGACGCCCGTGCAGCCGGGCGAGATGGTGACCTATAAGGACCTCGTCTTCCACTTTAGCTTCAAGGCGCCGAAGACGTGGGCGGTAGAATCCACACCGGGCAGCAAAACGACCTATTACTCCAGCCCATCGACGGAAACGCGCTTCCAGAATTTTACGGAAGGCGATATGGGTGCGCGCATTGAAGTTGGGGCAATGGAGCACATTACGAAAGAAAAAGCTGCGGCAAACTTCAAGCAAAGCATGGAGAATGTAGCCTTCACCGGCCCCGATCCCGATACTCTCGGAGGGCAGGCCGCCGTCAAAGTTTCGTATTCCATCGCGGGGGACGAAAATGGGCTGATGGGATACCGGATTTTTACCGATAAAGATTCATTAGTAACCTACTTCGATGCTGCGACCTTCGGCGCGCAACGCATGGCGAAGTATGCTCCGATTTTCGATCTCTCCCGACAATCGGTCGTGCCGGCATTCGTAATGAAGATCACGAATGGAAAGTACGACAGTGCCAGCATGAGTGCGATGATGCAGCAGATGCAACCCTCCTCGACGTTCTCCACGTACACGGGATCTGGTTTCTCAATTCAGTATCCCGATAATTTTTCGGCTAGTCCGATGGGCGGAGGGGTCGAAATCAAAGGCGAGCGCGCGGATGCCATGGTGCGTGTCGATGCCAGGACGGTTCAGAAGGGAATCGATCTCGATAAATACGTTACCGAAAATGCTCAGAAAACGTATCACGGCGCGACCGCATCCAACGCGACGATCGGTGGACAAACGGCAAAGATGATTAGCTACGGCTCCGCTGGCGCAACCGCGCGCGCCTATTTTGTGATGTCAGGACAAACGATCTATCGCATCACGGTCTCCTGGCCGAATTCGCTGGAATCGGCGTTTCGTCCGGCGCTGGAAAAATCGGTACAAAGTTTCAAGGCAAAGTAAGAATTGCTGTCTGACGGCTCTCTTTTTTTCGTCATTGGGAGGAGCCTCCGACGACCGGAGGGAGTCGAAGGTGACGAAGCAATCCGTTGATTTGAACGGATTGCTTCGTCAGATTTTTCTCCCTTCGGTCGAAAAACCTTCCTCGCAATGACATCCTAAAGACTTTATTAGAGATTCCTTAACTTCTCTTTTCAAGAACGTTATCGTATGACCCTTTCCGAACTCCAGCAAAAAATCGAAGAACTCTCCGCGCTGATGCCGGAAGAAATCAAGATGCATCGCGATGTCGCGGTCAACGCCGTTCGGAGGTTGCGGCTCGATTTGAATAAGGGGGAAGTTCGTGCGGCCGTACCGGATGCAAGCGCGCCGGGCGGATGGAACGTTAATACCTGGGTCAAGAAAGGAATTCTTCTTGGGTTTCGGCTTGGGAAGTTAACGGGACAAGCTATCTCGGTCCACGATGCCGACGATTGGAGTTTCTTCGACAAAGATACACTTCCTCTTCGCGGATTCCACCTCGAAGATAACGTTCGTATCGTTCCCGGTGGTACGACGGTGCGGGATGGCGCCTATCTCGCTTCCGGCGTCATTCTCATGCCGCCTTCTTACATAAATATCGGTTCCTACATTGGCGCGGGAACGCTGATAGATTCTCACGCCCTCGTCGGAAGCTGCGCGCAAGTGGGCGAGCGCGTGCATGTGAGCGCCGCGGCGCAAATTGGCGGCGTGTTGGAACCCGC
>Ga0070714_100000365_pt1 | contig 33894 bp, 36 predicted proteins | sample LARL83metaG_FD_65450 | JGI IMG/M metagenome (GOLD analysis project Ga0070714, IMG submission 65450) | Corn, switchgrass and miscanthus rhizosphere microbial communities from Kellogg Biological Station, Michigan, USA - LAR L8-3 metaG | ecosystem: Host-associated > Plants > Roots > Rhizosphere ... | reverse complement strand
ATGCGTCCCGGAGACGTACGGATCGTTGACCACCCACATCTCGCCTTCGCGCACGCCGCCGTACTGGAGGTTGATGACGTCGAGCGTTGCCCGCAGGCCCCACGGCAGCGAGCCGAGGTGAACGGGAATGTGCTCCGCCTGCGCGATGAGCCGGCCCGCGTGGTCGAAGAGCGCGCACGAGTGATCCAAGCGCTCCTTGATGTTGGGCGAATAGGCGCTGTTGCGAACGGCGATGCCCATCTCTTCGCTCGCGTAGACGAGCGAGCTCTTGATGATTTCGGCGGTGATCGGATCGATGCTCATGACACGCTCCAGGTAAAGCCCGCATAGGCGGCCAGCTGCGCAAATTCGCCGGTTTCACGGAATGCATGGCGCCACAGGCGGCGTGCGCGAATCACGTAGCGGTCGCGATCGCGGCGCGCGCGTGCTGCAACCAGCGGGGCGTTGCATTCGTCCGCGAGCAGGCCGAGCTGCGCGCAGTCGTGCGCCAAGCCCAGTTCGCCGGTAAGCCGCGAGAGCAGCGTTTGGGCGCGTTTCATCTCCGGCGCCCGCGGCCGCAGGCGTTCGAGCGCAAAGCGCAGCCGCTTGCACGCCAGCCGAAACGCGTGCAGCGCTTCGTCGTCGTGGAGATCGAGCGCCGTTTGCTTGCGCACCGCCTCCGCAAAACGAACGCGCACGATATGGCGCTGGGCATCCGGGGGATCCGCGGCGGATGCAAAACGCAGTTCGAGCGCATTCTTCATTTCTGCAGCTCGCGCGTGAGTTTGCGGCGCATGCGCTTTGCCCGCTTGCGCAGCATTGTGCGCAGCCGCGCCAGTTCGTCGCGTTCTTGGCCGGCAGCGTCTTGGCAATACGACTCGACGCGTTCGAGCAGTACGTCGGCATCGCGTACTTTGCCGGCGCGTTTGTGGACGCGGCGAATGCGCTCGGAAAACGTGCCCGTGACTCCTGCGAGTACCGCCAGATCTTCGAGCACCGCACGCAGGCGCGCCAAGCGCCTGCGCGTGCGATGCAGGCGTTTGGCCGAGGCCGGCTTGGCGCAGAACTGTGTGATCGCTTCGCCGGCGGCATCCACGTGCGCCCCGATGACCGCCTGCGCCCATTCGACGAGCTGCGCGCGCCGCTCGATCATGCGCGTTCCACCAGGAGCATCTCGTCCTGCACTTTCGCCGACCATCCCGGCGGAACGTACGTGCACGTATCGTACTGCTCGACGAGCGCCGGGCCGCCGATCATGGAATGCGCGTGCAAGGTATCGCGCTGGTAGACGTCTACGTCAACGTAGTTTCCGTCAATATAAACATTGCGCGTCTCAACGTTGTCATGGTGAGGTATCGAACCACCCCGAACGTCAGTGAGGGGCGCCGAGCGCAGTCGAGGCGTTTCCGCTTCCCCCGCCGGTGACGTCGCGGTCAACCGCGCGTTCACCAGTTCGACCGGTTCGTCGGGAACGGCGTAGCCGTAGCGGCGTTCGTGTTTTTCGTGAAAGCGCTCGACGACGCCGCGAACGGACGGCGCGTACGGCACGTCCAGTTCGAAACTCTGGCCGCGGTAGCGTGCATCGTACTCGCGGCGGAACGCGATGCGTTCTTCACTCGCGCCTTGCTCGCGCAGAAACGCGCGCGCCCGGCTCTCGAGGTCCTCGAAGATCTCGCGCATCGACTCGTCGCTTACGTCCTGCGCCTGCTGCAGCACCGGGTGCACGAAACTGGCGCGCAGCTCGGCAACGAGCAATCCGTGCGCGGAGAAGACGCCGGGATTGGCGGGAACGATCACGCGGCGCATGCCGAGTTCCTCGGCGAGCGCGCAGCCGTGCAGCGGACCGTTGCCGCCGAATGCGACCATCGTAAATTCGCGCGGATCCAGACCGCGCTCCACCGTGACGATGCGCAGCACTTTGGCCATCTGCGCGTCGACGATGCGCACGATGCCCGCCGCGGCCTCTTCCGTGTCAAGACCGATCTGCTCTGCCAGCTTGGTAATGGCGTCGTACGACCGCTGGGCGTCGATGGGAAAGGTTCCGCCGACGAGCGCCGTGCGGTTGAGGCGGCCGAGGACGACGTTGGCATCGGTCACCGTGGCGCGATCGCTGTTCCCGTAGCATGCCGGTCCCGGATCCGCGCCTGCGGAAAGCGGCCCCACGCGCAGCGCGCCCGCTTCATCGACGTACGCGATCGTGCCGCCGCCCGCGCTAATCTCCGCGAGATCGACGAACGGAAAGCGCACCGGATAGCCGCTGCCCTTCACGGATCGTCCGCTGTGCGTCGATCCCGCCGCTTCAAACTCCGTTGCGATCTGCACGACGCCGTCGACGATCGTCCCGGCTTTCGCCGTCGTGCCGCCCATGTCGAAGGAGAGCACGCGCGAAACACCGGCGCTGCGCGCGAGATCCGCTGCGCCAATGACGCCGCTCGCGGGCCCGCTTTCGATGATCGACGCCGGCCGCTGCGCGATGCGATCGGCGGCGGCCATGCCGCCGTTGCTTTGCATCACGAAGAGCGGTGCGTCGATGCCGCGCTCGCGCAGCGCGGCGGAGAGCCGGTCGATGTAGCGCTGCACGATCGGCATGAGCGCCGCGTTCACGACCGCAGTCGAAAAGCGTTCGTACTCGCGATACTCGGGATCGATGGCGGAAGAGCGGGTCACCGGCACGCCGGGCAGCGCCGCTTCGATCGCTTGCGCGAGCGCGCGTTCGTGCGCGTCGTTCGCGTACGAGTGCAGCAAACCGATCGCCACCGCGTCGACGTCTCGCGTGCGAAGCTGCGCAACGATGCGATCGATCTCGCTGCGCTCGAGAGGCACGAGGACGCCGCCGTGAAAATCGATGCGCTCCCGCACGCCCAGCCGATCTTCGCGCGCGACCAGGGGCCTGGGCCGCGTGACGAAGAGATTGTAGACCTCGCTGCGGTTCTGCCGCCCGATCTCGATGACGTCGCGGAAGCCCGCGGTCGTTACAAAAGCGACCCGCGGCAGTTCCAGGTGCATCTGGCCGAGCAGCGCGTTCGTGGCAATGGTGGTCGAGTGCGCCAGGTACTCGATCGGGGGCCTGCCCGCCTGGCCATCCTGAGCCGCTCGCAGGGCGACCAGGGCGTCGAGTGCCGAGAGCACGCCTTCCTCCGGGGCGCGCGGCGTGGAGGCGCATTTGAGCACGATCCGCTCGCCGGTTTGGGTATCCACCGCGACCAAATCCGTGAACGTTCCGCCGACGTCGATGCCGACGCGCAAAGATCCAACCTCCTGCCTTGACATCGAACATATGTTCGATTAGGATCGTGCTCCCATGGACACCGCATCCGCCGCCAAACCGACCTTCGCGACCCTGAAAGCGGGGCTGGACGTGCGCGCCGGAGGCCGCATCGTGGCGGCTCGGGGCGACGCCCTGGCCAGCGGTTTCCCGGAGCTGGACGAGGTGCTGGGCGGCGGCTTTCCGCGCGGAACCATCGCGAGCCTGGAAGGCCCGCCCAGTTCCGGACGCACCGCGCTGCTCGCCGGCGTGCTCGCGGAAGCGACGCAGCGCGGCCTGGCGGCAATCGTCGATGACGGCACGTTGTATCCGCCCGATCTCGAGCGCGCGGGGGTGCAGCTCGATCGCGTGCTCATCGTCACCGCGCAGACGCCGCGCGAAGTTGCGCGCTGCAGCGACATTCTTTTGCGTTCGCGCGCTTTTGCCGCCGTCGCGATGCCCGCCGTGCCGCTGCGCGCCACCATCTGGTCGCGCTTGGGCGGTCTCGCGCAAAAAGCCGGCGCGGTGCTGTTCGCGCTCGGCGTGCATGCCGGCATGGAGCTCGCGTATTTCACATCGACGCGCGTGCGCTGCGCGATCGACAGCGTCGTGTGGTCGGGCGAGTCCGGCGTGCTCTGCGAGCTGGCCGGTTACGAAGTCTCCGCGCACGTGCTCAAAGCCCGGCGCTCCGCTCCGGGCGCAACGGCGCATTTGCAAGTGTTAGACGAAAGGATCTCTCATGCTGCTCTGCGTTCACGTGCGCGCATTTCGCCTGTCTGTGGCACGCAGGGACGACGTGCGCGGACTACCGCGTGACGAGCCCGCCATACTCGCCGACAAGCGCGATCGCGGGCACGTCATCGAATGCGACGCGGCCGCGCATGCGCTAGGCGCGCGTCCCGGACAAACGATTCTCCAAGCGCGCGCGGCGACCGGAGGCGGCGTGCACGTCTTCGTGCACGATGCGGCTCGCACGCACGTGGTATGGCACGACATGCTCGATGCGCTCGACGCCGTGACTCCCCTGGTGGACGACAGCGGCGAAGGAACGGCGTATTTGGACATGCGCGGCATCGCGGGCGATCCCGAGCAGTGGATCGAGCGCGTCTACCGCGCGCTCGACGGATTCGAATTGCCGGTGCGCGTGGCGGCCGGCCCCAATAAATTCCTCGCGCGCGCTTGCACGTACGCGGCCGGCGGCGACATCGGCGCGCTGCCGCTCGAGGTGCTCGAACTGGATACGCGCACGATCGAGCGGCTGCACTTGCTCGGCGTCACGCGGTTGGAAGAACTCGCAAAACTGCCGCACGGGCCATTCGTGCGCCGCTTCGGCAAGGCCGCGGCCCAGTGGCACGATCGCGCGCGGGGCATAGACCCGACGCCGTTTCGTCCGCGGCCGCACGAAATGCAGATCGGCGCGGCGGCATACGGCGAAGGCAGCGCAGAGCAGGAGGAGCAGGTGTATTTCGCGCTGCGCGTACTTGCCGAGCGCGTCTGCAGCGATCTTTCGCGTGCGGGCAAAGCGGCGGCGCTCGTGCAGATGACGTTCGAATGCGAGAACGGCGACGTGCAGGTGGCCGATGCGGGATTCGCGCAGGCCACCGGCGATCCGCGCACGATGCTCGACGTGATGCGCGCCAAACTCGAGAGCCTGACCTTCGGCTCGCCGATCACCGGTTTACGTCTGCAGGCGCTGCAACTCGAAGAGTGCGGCGCGGTTGCCACGCTCTTCGGGCAGAGCGATGCCGATCCGCAGGCGCTCGCGGTCGCGCTCGCACGGCTGCAGGCCGTAACGGCGTCGCCGGCGCAGCGCGCCCGCGTTCGTCCGTCGCCGCGCTTGGAGACACGCTATGCGTACGACAGCTTCGGTGCCGTCACGGCGCCGCGGCACGATGCACGCAAACACCACGTTCCGCAGCTGCGATTGCTCGCGGTCAAAGAGATCGACGTGACGATGCGCGGGAATCAGCCGCTCGCGGTCGGCGCACGCAAGGTGCTGGATTGCGCGGGGCCGTGGCGCGTGGACGACGGCTGGTTCGAGCAGCCGGTTCTGCGTGACGAGTACGACGTGCTTCTCGAGGACGGGATGCTCTGCCGCATCTACCGGCAGGGCGAGCACTGGTATCTGCGAGGCGCGTATGATTAGCGCGGAGGCCGGCACCGGGCAATGCGCGCGCTTCCAGCAGGTGGCGTGGAATTGGCTGCAGAGCGGCGAGATTACGCGCACCGCGCATCTGCTCTCGCCGCTCGAAGAACTGGCGGGCTTCAACTACGGCTTCATCTATCTGCTGCACGTCGACGAGCAGTGCGTGAAGATCGGCTACAGCGAGCATCCGATGCGGCGCATCCGCGAGCTGCAGCCGCAGTACCGCTCGCGCTTACGCTTGCGTGCATGCTTCGTCGGCGATCCGCAGGCCGAGCGCTTCGCCCACCGGCGTTTTGCGAATCTGCGCATAAAGAACGAACTCTTCTATGCCCACCCGCTCATCGAGGAGTACTTTCGTACCTCGCGAGAACGGATGCGCGCGAAGATTCGCGAGGTGCACGTCTGCTGCGGAGCCTGCCCGCAGCTCAATCCGCGCTTGGATTTACGGATGCTGGGCACATGGCTGGCGCGCTAAAGCGCGACGCATACGCGGAACTGCACGTTCATTCGAACTTCACGTTTCTCGAAGGCGGTTCGCATCCGGAAGAACTCGTGGACGAAGCGGTGCGAGCGGGACTGCATGCGCTGGCATTGACCGACTGCGACGGCCTCTACGGCGCCGTGCGCTTCGCCAAAGAGGCGGCCTCGCGCAAACTCCCCGCCATTATCGGCAGCCGATTGCGCTTCGAGAACGGCGAGCACGTTGTAGTGCTCGTCGAAGACGCACGCGGTTACGCCAACCTGTGCGAATTGATATCCAGCGGACAATTGCGCGGAAGCAAAGGAGAGCCGCGGTTGCAGCACGGCGATCTCGACGGGCGCACGGAGGGCCTCGTCGCGCTGTTCGGCGAGCCCGATGCGCAAGCTGTAGCACGACTATGCGAACACTTTCCGAATCGGTTGTATTTGGAACTGCAGCACCATCTGCACGCGGACGACGCGCGCCGCTGCCGCCGGCTGCTCGATCTCGCCGCGCAACTGCAGCTGCCGTACGTGGCGACCAACGGCGTGATGTACGCGCGCCGTGAGGACGCGCGGCTGGCCGACGTCCTCTTCTGCGTGAAGAACAAGACGACGCTCGCGCAGGCGCGCGAAAACGCGCTGCTGCGCCCCAACGCGGAGTATTACATCAAGACGCCGCGCATGATGGCGCAGATCTTTGCCGGGTATCCGGAGGCAATACGCAATACGCTCGTCATCGCCGAACGCTGCGCGTTCCGTTTGGAGCGGCTGGCGGGCCAGTTTCCGCTTTTTCCCGTGCCCGGCGGTTATACGCGCCAGACGTACCTGCGAGAACTGGTCTATCGCGGTGCCGCGCAGCGGTACGGCACTCCGCTCGAGTCCAACGTCGAACGGCAGCTGGAATACGAGCTCGGCATGATCGCCAAGATGGATCTCGCCGGCTATTTTCTGATCGTCTGGGACATCGTGCGCGCCGCGAACGAGATGGGCGTGCTCTGCCAGGGACGCGGATCCGCGGCAAACTCCGCCGTCTGCTATGCGCTCGGCATCACGGCGGTCGATCCCATCGGTATGAATCTGCTCTTCGAACGTTTCATGTCCGAAGGACGCGAAGAGATTCCCGATATCGACGTCGACTTCGCGCATCAGGACCGCGAAAAAGTCATTCAGTACGTGTACGATCGCTACGGGCGCACGCATGCGGCGATGGCGGCGGAGGTCGTCTCGTATCACACGCGCTCGGCGATTCGCGACGTCGGCAAGGCCATCGGTCTCACGCTCGCGCAAGTCGATGCCGTCGCGCGCGAATACGACGCCCGCGAATCGCTAGCCGGCGCAACGGGGGTCGCCGAGTGTCATCGTGAGGTATCGAACGACCGCGAGCGTATGCGAGCGGCGCCGAGCGACGTCGAGGCGTTACCGTCGCGCGGCGTTGCGCAAGCACCGCCGCTCGGGCAGGCGCATGCGTATCATGGATTCTACGATCGGGATTACGGCGACAATCCGGATCCGCAGGTGCGGCCCGCACTCGAGGGCGAGATTGGCGAGCGCCTCTTCACGCTCTGCCGGCGCATCGACGGCTTTCCGCGGCACATGGGCATCCACTCGGGCGGCATGGTGATCACGCGCGATCCGCTCGTGCGCGTGGCGCCGGTGGAGTGGGCGACGATGCGCGATCGCACGATCGTGCAGTGGGACAAGGACGATCTGCAAGACCTCGGGCTGATCAAGATCGATCTGCTAGGTTTGGGAATGCTCTCGCTGCTGCGCGAGGCGTTCGCGCTGCACCGGCGTGTCTCGCACGACGCGGGTTATGCGCTGCACACGATTCCGCAGGACGACAAAGCGACGTACGAGATGATCTCCAAAGCGGACACCATCGGCGTCTTCCAGATCGAGTCGCGCGCGCAGCAGTCCATGCTGCCGCGCATGAAGCCCACGTGCTTCTACGACATCGTCATGCAGGTCGCGATCATTCGCCCCGGGCCGATTCAGGGGCAGATGATCCATCCGTTTCTGCGCCGGCGCTCCGGCCTGGAGCCGGTGACGTATCCGCATCCCAAACTGAAGCCCGTGCTCGAACGCACGCTGGGCGTGCCGCTCTTTCAAGAGCAGGGCATGCGCATGGCGATCGAGGCGGCCGGCTTTTCACCGGCGGAGGCGGACAAGCTGCGGCGCGCGATGGGACACAAGCGCTCGCACGAGCGCATGCTCGAGATTTTTCCGCGGCTGGTCGAAGGCATGGTGCAGAATGGCATCGAGCGCGACGCGGCCGAGCAGCTCTTCCACATGCTCGAAGGCTTCGCGGATTACGGCTTTCCCGAATCGCACGCCGCGAGCTTCGCGCTGCTCGCATACGAATCGGCGTATTTGAAATGTCATTATCCCGCGGTCTTCGCGGCGGCGATCCTCAACGTGCAGCCGATGGGCTTTTACTCGACCGAAGTGCTGGTGAACGATGCGCGCCGCCACGGCGTGACGGTGAAGCCGATCGCCGTGAACGCGAGCGAATACTGGAGTTTCGTCGATGAAGAAGGCGCGCTGCGCCTGGGCTTTCATCTCATACGCGGTCTGGGGGAAGCGCAGCGCGATCGCTTGCAGTCCGCGATCGCGCAAGGAGCATTCGCCGATCTGCTCGATTTCGCCAAACGCACGCAGCTGGAGAAAGAAGCGATCGAGAATCTCGCGGTCGCCGGCGCGTTCTCGCCCTGGTTCTCATCGCGCCGCGAGGCGATGTGGGCGCTGCGCGGATTGGACGAGCGCGAAGCGCGCGGCGAGCTGGGCCGGATGATGGACGTCGAGGAACCGGGCGCCACGTTCAAACCCATCTCCGCGCGGCGCGAAACCGCGTTCGATCTGTGGTCGACGGGCGTGACGGCAAAGGAACAGCCCATCGCACATCTGCGCGCGCACCTCGACGCGCAAGGCGTGATTGCGGCGAACAAACTCGCACAGATGCCGGGCAACCTCATCTGCAAAGTCGGCGGCATGGTCATTACCCGCCAGCGTCCAGGAACGGCAAAGGGCTTCGTGTTTCTCACGCTCGAGGACGAAACCGGGCTGGTCAACGTGATCGTTCGCCCGGACGTCTATGAAAAATTCCGGCGCACGATCCGCCAATCCGACTCGCTGGTCATCGAAGGGAAATTACAGAAAGAGAGCGGCTGCGTCGACGTGCTGGCGCGTGTATGTTGGCCGCTCGAAGCCAAGGACGTTACCGCCGGCGTACGCGCGCGCAATTTTCATTAGTCGTGTGCGATGGGGCAGTCGCTGAATTCGCCTCGGTGCTCGTAGCAGAACGCGACCAGCGGATGCAGGTTCGTTCCGGGCGGCAGCACGTAATCGGGCAGCGGGACGGGCAGCGGAAAATGCTCCCAGTGCAAGACGAACGGATCGTTCTGCGGCACATAGCGCAGCGGCCACGGAACGTAACCCGTCTCCGTCGTGCCGTCCGCGTACTGCACCCAGTACTGCACGTAGTAGTAGTTGTAGCCTTCGCGCTGCCAGTGTTTGACCGGCGTAAGGATGCCTTCGGCCTGCTGCGCCGTCCCGACGCTTCCGTGGAAATCGAACGTGTAGCGTTTGGGCGCGCCGGGTGTCTCCACGGGACGCGCGGCGCTCACGACGGGATTCGATTCTCTGCGCAGCTGCGCGATCGTCTTCTCGAACTGCGCCTGCTGCGCGGCGAAATTCAGCTGCTGCCGCGAAACGTGCGGCACCGCGATGCGTCCGTGCGGCTCTATCCGCGCGACTTGGCGCTGCTGCGGCCGCTGCAGTTGCGGCCGCGGCTGCACGGGCGTGCGCTGAACGGGCTGCTGCTGCGGCTGCGGCCGGACCTGCGGCTGCGGGCGCTGCAAGGGCCGCGCAGGCCGCGGCCTAGCGACGCGCGCCAACTCTAAGGAAGAAGACGTGGCCTGATAGATCTGCTCCTTCGGTTCCACAGCCGTGCGGCGAAACCCGAATAGCCCCATGATGAGCGGGACGATCAGAAAATGGACGGCCAGTGAAAGCACCAGGCACCACAAGAGCAGGCGATACCGCCGGAGACGCACGGTAGCGGGTATTCGCAGCGGCATGCTTTAGAGGCTGCCGGCTATGCGGGGCTGCGCAAAATAGCGCACTCCCGCTCGTTCCAAGATCGACCTGCCTTGACCGTGCAAGATGAAGCGCGCGAACGCGCGTGCGGCTTGCGGGTGCGGCGCGGCGGTCAGTACCGCGAGCGCATAGCTGATGTCGTGCGAGAGGTTCGCATCGTTCGGAAGCTCGACCGCATGCAGATCGCGTCCCGGCATCTCCGTCGAGTAGAAGAACCCCGCGTCGATCTCGCCGCTCTCGACGCGCACGGCGAGATCTTCCTCGGGGAACGTCTCGGCTTTACGCTCAACCGTCTTCGCCTTCTGCATGTCGTGGAAATGTTTGCCGAGCAGCTGCAGCACGCGAATCGTGCGCGCGCCTTTCGGATCGAGCTGCGGATCGGTTCGTCCGACGCGGACCGCCGGGTTTGCGAGCACGTCCAGAATCGAGAGTTTGCCGGCGGCGGCGCGTTCGAAGAGCGCGCGGCGCGGCGATTTTTGCGAGTAGGCGATGACCATGCGAGCCGATCCGAATACGACGAAGCCCCCGACGAGACGCTGTGCGTTCAGTTTGGCGACCAGTGCAGGGTCGGCACTGATAAAGACGTCGGGCGTGCGCAGACCGGCCGAGATGAGGTTCGCGAGGGCACGGCTCCCCTTGGCCTCGCCCTCAAAGCCCAGGCCCGTGTCGCGGCGCAGGGCCGTCTTGAGCGGGCCCTCCATAGTACCGACGAGCGAGCCGGCATATGCGACCGAGACCGTGGCGCCCGGGGCGGCCGCAGCGCTAAAAGTGGGTAGGAGTGCAACCATCACCGCGGCGAGCAGGGCACGGATCTTCATCGCCCCGCTATCCGCGATGAGAACATGCGTTCCCTAGCGAAGAAGCGCCACACCACAGGAGAGGAGTCACTTGACGCACACGCCGCACGCCCAAGAAGTTCACGAAGTCAGCGCCCAGCCGCAGGAGCAGCGCGATGCGAATCTCACGCGGACGCTGGTGTGGATTGGCGTTGCGGGTCTTTCCGCGGCGCTTGCGTTCACCGTGGTGCGGGCGATGCTCACGCGCCAGCCGGCGGATCCCACGAGTCAGCGCATTCAGCAACTGATCGACGAGGCGAATCAGCTCCTTAAAACGCTTGACGACCAGAGACATACCGGCTAGCCCCGGCGGACCGCTGCGCGTCGGCGCGGAGGTCGAACTCGGATTCTCGGATTTACTCGCAAATGGACAGGCCGTCGGGCGCACCGGCGGCATGGTCGTTTTTTGCTTTGGTCCGCTGCCGCACGAGCGCGCCCGCGTCCGTATCACGTCGGTAAAGCCGAAGTACGCCGTGGGCGAGATGCTGCAGCTCACGCTGGGCTCGCGCTTTCGCGCCCAGCCGTTCTGTCCGGTCTTCGGCAGCTGCGGCGGATGCCAAGTGCAGCACATGACGTATCCCGCACAACTGGGGTGGAAGCGCGACGTCGTGAAGAACGCGCTGCAGCGCATCGGCGGCTTTGGCGACGTGCCGGTGCGCGATCCGATCGGCATGATCAACCCGCGCTCGTACCGCAACAAGATGTCGCTCGTCGTGGATCGCACCGGCGGATTGCCGCGCCTTGGCTTCTACCAGCAGCGATCGCACGATCTGGTGCCCATCGCCGGGTGCCCGATCGTGATGCCGCAGCTGCACATGCACATCATGCGGCTCAACGAGGCGCTGCTCGCGCCTGCGATGGCCGGCGCGTTCGCGAACACGCGGCACATCGTGGCGCGCACCGCAAAGGCAACGGAGCAGACGGTCGTGACGTTTACGACCGACGAGCCCTCCGCCGAGCTGGCCGCCGCGGCCCCCGCCCTCATGCGTCATCTGCCGGGAGTCGTCGGCATCACGAACTCGTACGATCTCTCCAGTCAGAACGCGATCCTCGGGCGCAAGCACGTGCTCCTGCAGGGCATCGCGCAGATTGAAGAGCTGATCGCGGGCGTGCGCTATCGCGTCTCCCCCGGTTCGTTCTTCCAGGTGAACGTCGAGATCGTCGGGCGCATCTTCGAATTCATGCGCCCCGGCCTGGACGTGCCGCGCAAGATCGTCGATCTCTACTGCGGCGCGGGGACCTTTTCGATGTACTTTGCCAAGCTCGGCAGCGAGGTGCTCGGGGTCGAAGAGAACCCGCAAGCCATCGCAGAGGCGCAGGAGAACGTGCGGCTCAACGAGCTGAGCGGCTCGGTGCGGTTCCTATCGGCGCGCGTGGAAGACGCCGTGCGCCGCGGCGAGGTTCGCGAGAAACTGCGCGAGGCGCAGATCGTGTTTCTGGATCCGCCGCGCAAGGGCAGCGACGAAGTCACGCTGAGCGCGGTTGCCGAAACCGGCGTGCCGAACATTTGGTATCTGTCGTGCGATCCCGCAACGTTGGCCCGGGATTTGAAGATTCTGGCGGCCAAAGGGTACCGGCTCGGCGTCGTGCAGCCGTTCGACATGTTCCCGCAGACGGGGCACGTCGAGACGCTCGTGACGCTCTACCGCGAGAGCGCGCGGCAGCAGCAGATCATCGACGAGGCATTCAAGGACGCCCCCGTGCCGAAGTGGCCCGCGGACGAGTTCAACGAGAAGAAAAGCGAAAGCCAGGAGTATCCGGACTTTGTCATCAGAGAAAATTGACGTACGCTACGTCGCGAAGCTGGCGCGCATCGCGCTCACCGATGAAGAGGTGGAGCGGTTCGGCGCACAGCTGGGCAATCTGCTGGAGCACGTGAACGTGCTCTCCGAGCTCGACACCGCCTCGGTTCCGGCGACCGCGCAAGTCGTGGAATCGCGCAACGTGGAGCGCGAAGACCTCACCGGTCCCAGCCTCGACCGCGAAACGGTGCTCTCGATGGCTCCGCAGCGCCAAGGTCCGTTTTTCCGCGTGCCGCGCATCATCGCGGAGGAGGGCTAGCCGTGGCCGACGTCGTGAGAATGACGGCGGCCGAAACGGCCGCTGCGGTGAACTCTGGGACGCTTTCGGCGGCGGAAGTGACGGACGCGATGCTCGCGCACGTCGATGCCGTCGACGATCGCGTCGGCGCGTATTTGACGCGCCTGCACGAGCTCGCGCGCGAGTACGCGAAGCGCGTGGACGAACGCGTGCGCGGCGGCGAGAAGCTGCCGCTGGCCGGCGTTCCGGTTGCCGTAAAAGATAACATGTGCCTGACCGGCACGCGCACCACGGCGGGATCGAAGATTCTCGAGAACTGGATCGCGCCGTACACCGGCACCGCGGTGCAGCGCATGCTCGATGCGGGCGCAATTCCGATCGGCAAAGCAAACATGGACGAGTTCGCGATGGGCAGCTCGTGCGAGAACAGTGCCCTGGGCATAACGCGCAATCCGTACGATCTCACGCGCGTTCCGGGCGGGAGTTCCGGGGGTTCCGTTGCGGCGGTCGCGGCATACGAAGCGGCGATCGGCATGGGCAGCGACACCGGCGGCTCGATTCGCGAGCCCGCGGCCTTCTGCAACACGGTCGGCTTCAAACCGACGTACGGGCGCGTTTCGCGCTACGGTCTTATCGCGTTTGCCTCGAGCCTCGATCAGATCGGGCCGCTCACGCGCACGGTTGAAGACTCGGCACTCGCCTATGAAGCGATGGCCGGATGGGATCGCATGGATTCGACGAGCATCGATCGTCCCGTCGAGAAAGCCAGCACGGCACTGCGCGGCGATCTCAAAGGCCTGCGCGTCGGCATCGTCAAGCAGTTCGTCACCGAAAAGCTCGGCGCCGAGATTCACGCGCTCTATCAGCAGACCTACAAAGAGCTCGAGAACCTGGGTGCGACGCTCGTGGAAGTAGAGCTGCCGACAGCCGACTATGGTCTGGCGACGTATTACCTGATTGCACCGGCGGAATGCAGCAGTAACCTCGCGCGTTTCGACGGCGTGCGCTACGGACTGCGTGTGGAAGGCGGCGATGTCGGCGCGATGTACGAAGCGACGCGCGCCGCGGGCTTCGGCCCGGAGGTCAAGAGGCGGATCCTGATCGGCACCTACGCGCTCTCCAGCGGCTACTACGACGCCTACTACGTGAAGGCGCAAAAAGCGCGCACGATGTTCGCGAACGACTTCAAGCGCGCATTCGAGACGTGCGATCTCATCGCATCGCCTGCGGCCAGTTCGCCCGCGTTTCAATTCAATGCGAAGAGCGATCCGTACAGCATGTACATGATGGACTACTACACGATTCCGATGTCGCTCGCGGGCTTGCCCGCGCTTTCGGTGCCGTGCGGCTGGATCACGCCCGAAGGTGGAGATCGCCCGATGCCCATGGGCTTGCAGCTCGCCGCGCCGCTCTTCGAGGAAGTCAAACTCCTGGGCGCTGCGCACGCCTACGAACAAGGCACGAAGCACGCGAGCAAATACGATGCAATGGTGGTGAGCGCATAATGAGTACGGCGTACGAAGCGGTTATCGGCATCGAGTGCCACGTCGAACTCAAGACGAAGAGCAAGATGTTCTGCTCGTGCCCGAACGAGTTCGGCGGCGAACCGAATACGAAGGTCTGCCCGGTCTGCCTTGCGCTGCCCGGCGCGCTTCCGGTTGCCAACAAAGAAGCCATCGATCATATGATCGCGGCGGGTCTGGCGTTCAGTGCGGAGATTCCCGCGTTCTCGAAGTTCGATCGGAAGAATTACTTCTATCCCGACATGCCCAAGGATTACCAGATCTCGCAGTACGACATGCCGCTCACGCAAGGCGGCGTCGTGCGCTACTGGCTCGAGGACGGCACGATGAAAGAGTGCCGCCTCACGCGCATCCACTTGGAAGAAGACACGGGCAAATCGACGCACGCGGGCGGCGGTGACGGCCGCATCGCGGGCAGCACGCACTCGCTCATCGACTTCAACCGCGCGGGCGTGCCGCTGATGGAATGCGTCTCCGAGCCCGACATCCGCAGCGCGGAAGAAGCCGTCGGCTATCTCGAGGCGCTCAAGCGCACGTTCGTGCAACTCGGCGTGAGCGACGTGAAGATGGAGGAAGGCTCGCTGCGCTGCGACGCCAACGTCTCCATTCGTCCCGCCGGCGCGAAAGAATACGGCACGAAAACCGAGATCAAGAATATGAACTCGTTTCGTTCGGTGTATCGCGCAATCGAGAGCGAGATCGAACGGCAGATCGGCGTCATCGAATCCGGCGGCCGCATAGTTCAGGAAACGCGCGGCTGGGATGAAAGCCAGGGCGTGACGCACTCGATGCGCAGCAAAGAGCAGGCGCACGACTATCGCTATTTTCCCGATCCGGATCTCGTGCCGCTGGAGATTGACCGCGCGCTGGTGGATCGCATCAAGGCGACCCTGCCGCAACTTCCGCCGCAGCGCTTCGAACGTTATCACGGCGAATACGGTTTGGACGTGAAGCAGGCGACGCAGCTTATAGACAATCTGCCGCTGGCGGATTACTTCGACAAGTGCGTCGCGGCGAGCAAGAACCCGCAGCAGAGCATGAACTTCGTGCTCGGCGATCTCTCGCGCTTGGCGAACGAGACTGCCACGCCGGTGCACGAGTCGCCGGTTACCCCGGAGCATCTGGCGGAGCTAATAGCGCTGGTCGAAGGCAAGACGATCAACTCGAAGATCGCCAAAGAACTGCTCGCGCGCGTCTGGAACGGCGAGGGTTCTCCGAAGGCCATCGTCGAGAAAGAAGGCCTCGCGCAGACCAGCGACACGGGCGAGATCGAGAAGTTCGTCGTCGAGGTTCTCGCGAGCAACGAGAAGGCCGTAGCCGACTATAAATCCGGCAAGACCAACATCCTGGGCTTCCTAACCGGCCAAGTCATGAAAGCCTCCCGCGGCAAAGCCAACCCCGCACTCGTCCAGGACTTGCTGAAGCAGAAGCTGGGATAGCAAATTGTCATCGTGAGGTATCGAACGACCGCGAGCAACGCGAGCGGCGCCGAGCGAAGTCGAGGCGTCCCCTCACGATGACACCGTCCGAACTCGCCGATCAGCGCACTCTCGAAACGCTGGATTACGACAGCGTGCGCGATCGCGTCGTTGCGCAAACGCGCACCGAGCGAGGCCGAGCGTTAGCGGACGAACTCTGCCCGTTCGTCGACTTCGAACGCGTGAAGCGCGAGCAGGCGGCCACGGAAAAGGTTCGCGAGCTCATCGTTACTGCCGACCTGCACGTGATGCCGGCCGCCGATACCGCGGATCTCACGGAGCGTGCCGCCATCGGCACTTCACTGGGCGCGACCGAACTGCGCTCCGTCGGCGACGCGATTGCTGCGGCGGCGGCCGCGTACAATAAGACGCGCGAAAACCCCAGCGACGTCCTCGACGCCGTCACCGCCGGTTACGCGCCGCTCAAAGACGTGCAGCGCGCCATTACCGATGCCATCGACGAGCGCGGCGTCGTGTTGGAGCGCGCCTCGCACGCCTTGGGCCGCATTCGTAAGAATCTGCAGACCGCCCAAGCCGAGGCACGCGACCGCGTGAGCGCGCTGCTTCGCTCGGCGAAATATTCGAAGGCGATTCAAGACGCGGTCGTGACGATCCGCGAAGGCCGCTTCGTCATTCCAATTAAAGCCGAGTTCGGCGGCGAAGTGCCGGGCATCGTTCACGACACCAGTTCCAGCGGCCAAACGCTGTTCATCGAACCGCTTGCGGCGCTGGATGCCAATAACCGCTTGCGCACGCTGCGTTTGGAAGAAGAGCGCGAGATCGCCCGCATTCTGCAAGAGCTCTCGCGGCAGGTCGGCGCGCACGCGGATCAGATCGAGCGCAACGTCGACATGCTCGCGGAGATCGATCTGCTCGCCGCAAAGGCGCGTGTCGGCCAAGCGCTGGGCGCAAGCATGCCGGAACTCGATGAGAGCGCCGCGCTCTCGATCCGCGACGGCCGCCATCCGCTGCTCGGCGACCGCGCGATTCCGCAGTCGCTGGACCTCACCGAGGAGACGCGGCTCATTGTCATCAGCGGTCCGAACATGGGCGGCAAGACGGTCGCGCTCAAGATGGTCGGTTTGTTCGTCGCCATGACCTACAGCGGCATGCAGATTCCCGCGGCGCAGGCGCGCATCGGGCACTTCACACGCGTCTTCGCGGACATCGGCGACGAACAGTCCATCGCCGAAAACACGTCGACGTTCTCCGCTCATCTGCGCCGCATGCGTCAGATCATCTCAGAGGCCGATGCGCGTTCGCTCGTGCTCGTCGATGAAATCGGCGGCGGAACGGAGCCGACCAGCGGCGCCGCCCTAGCCGTGGCGATGCTCGAGCGGCTGCTCGAAGTGCGCGCCTGCGGCGTGGTGACGACGCACGCCACGGAACTCAAACTCTTCGCGCATCAAACGTCCGGCGTTGCGAATGCCAGCGTGCGCTTCGACCCGCAAACGTTCGCACCGACGTACCATCTCGACGTCGGAACGCCGGGGCAGTCGCTCGCATTTCCGCTGGCGCGCTCGCAGGGCATTCCCGGCGAGATCATCGAGCGGGCGGAGTCGCTGCTCAGCACGCGCGAACGCGACTACGAGAGTGCGCTCGCGGAGTTATCGCAGCTGACGGCGCGGCTGCAGAGCGAGCGCGATACGGTGGAACGCGAGCGCTCGCACATCGAGCGTCTGCAGGACAACCTGCGCTCGCGCACGGAAGCGCTGGAACGCGAACGCCGCGAATTCGCCGATGCGGCGGAGGCGCGCATGCAGCAGGCGCTGCGCGAGTTCAGCGAAGAGTTGGCGCGGCGCGCGTCCGAACAGCAGGCGGCGCGACCAAAAGTTACGCCGGGCCAAAGCGCACTGCTGCAGCGCACCATCGACGAAATGCGCCGCGATTTACGCATTCGTCATCCTGAGGTATCGAAGGACGCCGACCGCAGTGGAGGCGCGTTCGAATCGGGCGACCGCGTACGCATCCTCTCGTACGGGCAAGAAGGCACCGTCATCTCCGACAACGGCGACTCGCTGCTCGTTGCCGTCGGTCCGATGAAAACGGTCGTGCGCAAGACGGACGTGGAACGCCGCGGCGGCTCTGTGAGCGCGCAAAAGGTACGAGTGCGCCGCGGTTCGGAACCGGCCGAAACCGCGCGTGTTGAAGCCGCCACACGCACCATGGCGGAACTGGACGTGCGCGGCAAACGCTACATCGAAGCGGAGCCCGTCGTCGACCAGTGGATCGACGAAGCGGCGCTGGCCGGCAATTCGCCGCTGCGGCTCATTCACGGCAAGGGTACCGGCATGCTCGGACGCGGCTTGCAAGAATTTCTACGCAGCCATCCCCAAGTGAAGACGATCCGATACGGCGATGAAAACGAGGGCGGCGGCGGCGTCACGATCGTCGAGCTGCGATAGATAGACCGGTATGCTTGTTCTTGCAGCGCTATTGGGCACGCTCGCGACAGCCGCACCGGGTCCGCCGCCGGCACCAACGGAGATCTACAAGGCCGCGCTGAAGCGCCTATCTTCACTTTCGCAGCCGGGGTACATAGATAGCGTTCAGCACTGGAAAGTGCTTGCCCAGACTCCGCAGGGCGCGCAGCCGAGCGAGTTCGACGAACGGGTCCTGTTCGATTCAACGGCGCGGCGCGAGTGTGTGCTGTTCGTGCCGTACACGCCTGACAGTCAGGTCATCATCGGCCCATCGTATTTTGCACCGGACATGTGGCTCGTGCAGCGCCGGCTGCAATCGCTCGCGCAAGCGCAAGTTGGTGCGGCAACTCCCGCTCCCGTTTCGAATACCCAACCGAACTTCGCGCCGGATCTTTCCGATTTGCACACGATTGCGAGCGTGGTGAGCATCGCCAAGCCGTCATACGCGGTTACCGAGGCCGGTATCGACAAACTCACCAACGGCGGCGGCGCTGCGTATCATCTAAAGCTCGATCCGCTGAACGATCCCTGGAAGCACAATCTTCGAGAGCTTTGGGTCAACACCGCAAACGACAATATCGTGCGGGCGGTTATCGTGGGCGATTACCGTATGCTTCCCGGACAACTTGTAGAGCAGACCACTGTCTACGAAGATTTCGGCCAGGTCGGCCCGTACTGGATGGTCATCCACCACACGTGGTCGTATCGCGATGCGCCGAACGGCGTCACGTACCACTACGATGCGACGGCGACGAAAATGAGTTTCCCGTCAGCGATTCCGGCCTGGTATTTTGATGAAGCGCAGTTCAACCAGCATCGCGCCGAGGTCAACTTGACGGAGACGTGGCTGTGAGAACACTCGCCGTCAATGGGGCATAGACATTGATGCCGCCCGGTCCCTTCGTCTTGGCGTTGGGTTTCGCTCTGACAGTAAGTGAGATGCGGCAGGCGCCGCGACGGTTCAGCATGCTTGCGAAGCTACGGCATATTGCAAAGGCGAGCTTGACATCGGAGGGGCGCGTGGGCGCTGCAGGCTTGGGATTTCTGATAGTGGGTGCGGGCATGACGCTCTCCGAGTTAATCGAAGCCGCCGCCGGCCTTTCGCAACGCTAGCCTTATCGGGAACCAGCTACCGTTCTGCAATATGCCAGGACCGCGCGAAATGGCACCCGAACCTCGCCCCGCCATGCCCGTAATTCCGCTCAGCCCCTCGACAAGCTCGGGTTCGTTCGATACCTCACGATGACAGACGACCTCACGATGATAAATACTGAAGAACTCCTCGACGGGTTCGACCACGTCGAAACGCGTGCCGAATTCGAGGCACGTGCTAAAGAGGGTAAGCCGCTTACCGTAAAGCTTGGGCTCGATCCCACGAGCGCCGACCTGCACCTTGGCCATGCCGTCGTGCTGCACAAGATGCAGCAGTTCGTGGAAGCCGGGCACAACGTCGTGCTGCTCATCGGTGATTTTACTGCGCGTATCGGCGACCCGACCGGGCGCAACGAACTGCGCCCGCCGCTCTCCACCGAAGAGATCGAAGCGAACATGCAGACCTACGCGGCGCAGGCGAGCAAAGTGCTCGATATGGAGCGCGTAACGCTGCGCTATAATTCGGAGTGGTTATCGCCGCTGACGATGGCCGACTTGCTGCGTTTGCTCTCGCAAGTAACGGTCGCCCAGATGCTCGAGCGCGAAGATTTTCGCACGCGCTACAGCGCCGGCACGCCCATCTCGCTGCACGAGTTTCTTTATCCGGTCGCGCAGGCGTACGACAGCATCGCGCTGCAAGCCGACATCGAACTCGGGGGCAACGACCAGCTCTTCAACCTGCTGATGGGGCGCCACTATCAGCGCCATGCCGGGCAGCGCGAGCAGATCTGCATGACGCTGCCGCTGCTCGAAGGCCTCGACGGCGTCGAGAAGATGTCCAAGTCCAAAGGTAATTACGTCGGCCTTACGGAGTCGCCCGAGCAGCAGTTCGGCAAACTGATGCGCATCACCGACGACATGATTGCGCGCTATGCGCGTCTTGCGGCGTTTTATCCGCAGGCGCAGGCCGGCAAACTCACCCAGGGGTTGAACGACGGCCGCCTGCATCCGATGGACGAGAAGAAGCGCCTGGCTGAGGATATCGTCGCCCGCTATCACGGACGCGATGCGGCTGCGTCCGCCAGGGAATACTTCGAACGCACCGTTCAGCGCCGCGAACTGCCGACGGACAACATCCCGGAGATCCGCCTGGGGGAGGCCAGAAAGGTCTCGCAGGTCATCGTCGCAGCGGGCTTCGCGGAAAGCAAGCGCGCTGCCGAGCGACTAATCTCGGGGAACGGCGTTAAGGTGGATGGTATACTCGTGGGCGATCCCAACGCCCAGTGGACCGCCGCCGGACCGGCAATCTTATCCGTTGGGTCGCGGAAGTTTGTTCGAGTGCTGCCGAACGAGGGATGAAGCGAAATGGCCGATACAGCGGTCACCTATACATCATCGATGAAGCCCATCGCGGGCAAGAAGTTCGTTTGCAAACGCTGCAAGCGCGAATACAATCAGCCGGTCGACGGCGGGCCGCCGATCCGCTGCGAATGCGGCTGGTGGTACAAGAACGAGCACGGTGCCATTCAGGAACGCTACTGGCAGCGCATCGAGCCGTATCGCGAGCCGCCCACTAAGCTTTTTTCAAGCGACTAGCCAGCTCGTTCACCTCGTCCGAGGTGAAAACGTACATCTTTTTACAGAATTCGCAGGTCGCCTCGGTCTCGGTTCGCTCGCGCGCCATTTTGTGCAACTCGTCGGCGCCGAGACCGAGCAAGGCGGCCTCGACTTTTTCTCGAGTGCAGCGGCACGAGAACTGCACGTCGATCGTGCGGTGCGATCGCAGTTCGGCACCGCCCGCAAGCGCGTGCAGCAGCGCGTGAGCGTCCGAGCCTTCGTTGATGAGTTTGGTGATCGGCGGCATGCTTAGCGCGCGTTCTTCCAGCGTCGCAACCGCGCGTTCGTCCGCGCCGGGAAGCAACTGCGCGATGAGTCCGCCCGCCGCCCTGATTCCGTCCGGATCCGCAAGCACGCCCAGCGCGACGATGCTGGGAATCTGTTCGGAATTTACGAGATACGCCGCAATGTCTTCGGCGATTTCGCCGCTGTAGAGCGGCACCACGCCGGCATAGGGCTGTCCCACCTCAAACGATTTCGTCACCTGCAGCGAGCCGCTTCCGACGGCAGCCGCGACGTCGAATTTGCCGCGCTCGTTGAGCGGCAGATCGGCCTGAGGATTCTTCGCATATCCGCGCGCGCCGACGCGCTCCTGGTCGATGAGCCACGCATCCGAGACCACGCCGCGCAGGGGGCCGTCGCCCGCAACCTGCAGTGAGAGCCGCTCTTTGCCCTTGAGGCCGGCCGCGAGCAGCGCCGCGCCCGTCGTCAGGCGGCCCACGGCCGCCGTTGCGGTTGGGCTCAGGCCATGGCGGCGCTGCGCTTCACGAACCAAGTCGGTCGTAATCGCGGCGACGATGGAGAAGCCCGCACCCGGGGCGGAAGCGCTGATGATGAGGTCCGGCATACGCGCCTGATTACCCAGGGCGGCGCGTTTTTCTTCCAGAAAGGCGTGGCATGCGAGTGCTGGTCATTCACGGGCCGAATTTGAATTTGCTCGGCGAACGTGAACCGGAGATCTACGGAACGCAGACGCTTTCGGACATCGACGCGTCGATCGCGGCGCTCGCGCGCGAACTCGACGTCGAAGTGCGATGCGTGCAGCACAACAGTGAAGGCGCTATCGTCGACGAACTGCACGCCGCGCGTACGGCGTATGACGCCGTGGTAATCAACCCCGGCGCATATTCGCATTACTCGTACGCAATCGCGGACGCCGTGTCGGCAATACGCATACCGGTCGTCGAGGCGCATTTGAGCAACATCGCGGCGCGCGAGGTATTCCGCCGTACCAGCGTCGTCGCTTCGGCGTGCAAGGGCAGCATAGCTGGTTTCGGCGCTGAGTCATACGGACTAGCGCTGCGAGCAGCCGTCAAATTAGCTCGCGGACGATAGGGAGCCGCCTCTCTACCTGCGTATATCCTTTTCCCCACCGCCGCCCGGAGGAGTACGCCGTTGACAAAAGCCGATCTCGTCGATTCTGTAGCTTCGGAAGCGGACATTTCCAAACGCGCGGCATCGCACATTGTCGAGCTCATCCTAGGCGAGATTACGGGCGCGCTGCGGAAGGGCGAGCGCGTAGCGCTCACGCCGTTCGGCAGTTTTGTCGTGCGCGCGCGTAAGGCGCGCGAAGGGCGCAATCCGCTCTCCGGCGAGAAGATGAAAATTCCGGCGCGTAAGGTTCCTGCCTTCGTCGCGGGGCGTTCGCTCAAGGAAGCGGTGAACGGCAAGAAAGGCGCGCGCAAGCGGTAACGATCGCGCCGCTGCGGCCGCAAGAAGTTGCGCGAGCTGCGGAAATATTTTGGACGGCATTTGCGGACGAGCATGCATCGCGGTATCGCGAGGGTGCGCGTCCGTCGTCATTTGTGGACGTCTGGTCGTTCATCCGCGCGATCGAGCCGCGCGGCTTTCTCGGCGCGCACGTCGAGGGCGATCTGGTGGGCTATGCGATCTTCGTTCCCAGTCTGCAACGCGTGCAGCGCGAAGCGATTCGCACGGGCGCCGTCGTTCGCTGGGCAATCGCGGCGCTGCGAGGCGGATTCGGTTTGCGGCTCTCGGCGATTCCGCGAATCCTCGCGAACAAAGTGCTGTTCGTGCGCAGCGGCGGACGGTATCGCACGAAAGGAGACGCGCAGCTGCTCAACATCGCCGTCCTGCCCGGCCAGCAAGGCAAGGGCATCGCGACGGCCCTCGTGCGGGCGGGTCTGACGGCGATGCGCGAGCTGGGCATTCCCGAGGTACGGCTCGAGGTACGGCCTTGGAACGCGAGTGCGGTGCACGTTTACCGCAAGACCGGCTGGCGTGAAGCGGGTCGAACACGAGACATGGAAGGGGAATGGCTGGTGATGGTCGCCAATCCTTAGCGGCCGTCACGCAGCGGGCTGTGGCGCAGCTTGGTTAGCGCGCTTGACTGGGGGTCAAGAGGTCGCAGGTTCGAATCCTGTCAGCCCGACCATTGAAAAGCCTCGGCTCAGCCGGGGCTTTTTTTGTCCGCCATACACATGGCACAGTGGATTGCTACGGTTTCGACAGTGATCCTCACTCATCAAGTCCGCCTCGTGCCGAACAAAGAACAAGAACGATACTTTATTCGTGCTTGCGGTGTGGCGCGCTTCGCTTACAACTGGGCTTTGTCCGAATGGGAGCGTCTATATGTGGCGGGTGAGCGACGCTGTGGACTCAAGCTTCGCAGGACGCTCAACGCAATAAAAGACGAGCGGTTTCCTTGGATGCGCGAAGTAACGAAAAACGCGCCCCAGCAGGCAATTAAGAACTTAGGGCGTGCGTATTCGATGTACTACGATAACGTGGTGAAGGCCCAGCGCGGTGAGATGCCTTGGGCCCGCGTTGGAAAGCCTCGGTTTAAACGGAAGGGAGAGTCCGATTCATTTCGAGCGGACAACGGCTCCAGCAAAGACCGGCCCAATGCTGTTCGAATCTCGGGCCGGCGCGTGAAGCTGCCGCGTGTGGGTTGGATAAGAATGCGTGAGCCGCTGCGCTTCGACGGGCAAATCATTTCCGCTACGGTTCTGCGGCGAGCAGATCGTTGGTTTGTTTCCCTCGCCGTAAGGGTGTCTGATCCATTCCCTAAACGGGACGACCTCGGAATTGTTGGATGCGATCTTGGCATTACCACGTTCGCAACGATGTTCGACGGCTCCAAATCTTGGCCGGTCAACTCGCCAAAGCCATTACGCAGTTTCCTTCGAAAAGTCCGGCGGCTTAGCCGGAGTCTTTCTCGAAAACAAAAGGGCTCCCGCAATCGCGCGCGTGCGAAAGCCAAGCTCGCGCGCTTGTACACGAGGGTGGCCGACATCCGCCGAGACTGGCTCAATAAGTTCACTACGCAGCTTACACGTTCGTATCGAACGCTAGGAGTTGAGACCCTTCACATTCGCGCGATGCAGAGGAATAGGCGCACCGCGCTTTCGGTCAGTGATTGCGCCTTCGGAGAGTTTCGGCGCCAGCTTATGTACAAATCAAAGATCTACGGCGCAACAATCGTGTTAGCAGATCGCTGGTTTCCATCGTCAAAGATTTGTTCGTCTTGCGGACATCTCAACGAACGGGTCGCATGGGCGGTACGCACGTGGCGGTGTCCGGTGTGCGGTGCGGTTCACGAGCGCGACGTGAATGCAGCGAAGAATCTCTATCTTGCCGCGAGTTCCGCGGTGCAAGCCTGTGGAGCGGAAGGCGCTGGCCAGCCTTTTAAGGACTGGCGAAACCGGCCGCGACGAAGCAGGAAGGCCCATTAGGGCCGGAACGGTGCGGAGATCGTTGGTGCTCCGAGCCAGCTCAGCCGGGACCGAGGGCTTAGCCCTCCGAACGGAGGGGCCGATGGAATCTCTCTTTGCGGCCGTCGCGCCGGAAGCAACGCTCTTTACGGACGGCGGATCGCGCGGAAACCCGGGGCCGGCGGCGTCTGGGGCCGTGCTCGTCGGGCTCGACGGCGAGATACTGCACGAGGTCGGCCACTATCTGGGCACGGCGACGAACAACGTCGCCGAATGGACCGCGGTTGAAATCGGCCTGCAGGCCGCGCTCGAACACGGGGTGCGCCGCTTGGCCGTGCGCATGGACAGCGAACTGGTCGTCAAGCAGCTCTCCGGCGAGTACCGGGTCAAGCATCCCGATCTGCAGCCGCTGCACCGGCGCGTCGTCTCGCTGCTGCGCAAATTCGAGCACGTCGACATCAAGCACGTTCGGCGCAAGGAGAATGCGCTGGCGGACGCTCTGGTGAATCGAGTATTGGATGCGTCGCGATAACTGGTTCGGCACGGCGATCTTCGTTTTCGCCGTCGTTTTCATCGTGCTCGGAACGATTTTCATTCCGTGGCCGGACTTTCAGCACAAGCCGGAGGTCTCGCGCATTCGCCAGAGCGTGAGCGTGCTCGACCTTTCGCTCGCGATCAAATACGATAAGCCGCCGATCTATCTCGAGCAGTACTCGTTCCGCAACGACAACGGCGTCTCGACCGCGCAGTACAAGATTCAAGGCTACAACGGCAAAGTCGTCACCATCACGCTGCCGCCGGACAAGACCTATGCGGTGACGTTCTTGTTCCAAGAAGTCGTTCAAGACGGCATCTGGCAGCTGATGAACAAGCCGGCCGCCGGCGACACGAGCGCGCTGTACACGCTCCACATCCATCAGGTCGCGGACAAGGAGCAGGGCTCGCGCACCGTTCTCTTCACCGATCCGAAGTACTGGGCGCTGCAGGCGGGGCGTCAGTATGAGATTCAACTCAGCCCAAACAGCCCGACGCCGGATCTCACGAAGCTCAAGAGCACGACGCTGGCGGACCCGCGCTATTTGAAGATCGTGCAGGCCATCCGTAACTTCGGGTCCGAGTCGTTCCAAAAGAAAGTCCGCCAGGCACAGGCGCTCGTGCGCAGCTCCAAGTAACACATGGCAGCACTGCACCGGATCGCGCTGCGCGCACTCGCAATGGGTGCGGCGCTCGCCCTCATCGCTTTTGGTGCGTACGAGATTTTCGAGCAGCCGACCAATCAGATCTTCGGGCGCACGCTGACGAACGGGCCGACGAACGAACGCGTCGTGGCGCTGACGTACGACGACGGACCGAACCCGCCGTACACGGGGCGCATTCTCGACGTGCTCGAGCAGGAGCACGTGCACGCCACGTTCTTTCTGGTCGGGCGCGCGGTGCAGGCGTATCCCTCACTCGCCAGGCGTGAAGCGAGCGACGGCGACGCCATCGGCAATCATACATGGGACCACCGGCACCTCATCGTGATGCCGCGTTCCCAAGTGCGCAGGTCGCTGCAGCGGACGGACGCGGCTATCTACGCTGCGACGGGCCGGCACACGCACCTCATGCGCCCGCCGTTCGGCGCGCGCGATTGGATCGTGATGCAGGTCGCGCACAAGATGGGCTACACCGTTGTGATGTGGTCGGTACCGCTTGCGCGCGATTGGGAGTATCCGCCGGCACGGGTCATTGCGCAGCGCATTCTTTCGAACGTGAGCGACGGCTCGATTATCGTGCTGCACGACGGCAACCGCGGCCAGCTCTGCGGCCCGAGCCGCCTAGCGCCGCACGTTTGCGACCGCAGCAGCGACATCGACGCGACGCGGCTTATCGTGAGCGATCTCAAGGCGCAAGGCTACCGGTTCGTCACGATCCCCGAACTCGTCGCGCTGCGCAAAAGCGCTAAGCATACACCCGCCCCCGGAGGCGAATGAAGCCGTCTTCGTGGCGTTTGCCCGGATCGTGGTGCGTCCAGTGAACGACCGGCGGACGTCCGCGATCGTGCACCATTTCGCCGCGCACGTCGATGCGATCGCCGGGCGCAACCGGTACGCGCGGCGCGATGCAGACGTTGTCGACGATCTCGACTTGTCCCGCGCAGGTCTGCGCGTCGAACGCCTCGTGCATGCAATGCGTGCGCGAGCCGTAGAAATACCGCGGCGTGCTGGTCACCAGAGCTTGGAACGTCACCTCGGCCGGTCGCGAACCGGAATATGCGGTCTGCAGGTTCATACGCATCCTTCACGACGGATCGTGGTAGGATAAAGCCGTCGTGAGAACGATCAGGACCGAGCGCTTGCGTCTAACCCCCGTGACCGTGCAGAATGCCGGTGCGCTCTGGAACGTGCTGCAGCAGCCGGATTTGCGCAGGTACCAAGAGCTGCCGAACGTGGCCGCCGCGGCGTTTGCCGACATGGTCTCCAAGCGGCCGAAGGTTCTGCGACCGGGCACCAGCGGACGATTCGAGTGGCTCATCTACGTACAGCGCGTTCGTAAACCGGTCGGCTGGGTCTCCTTGCGCGTGGCCGAGCGCGATCTCGCCACGGGCGAAATCGGCTACAGCATCGTGCGCGATTTTCGCGGACGGGGCATTGCCAGCGAGGCGGTTCGCGTGCTGCTGGACGAAGCGTTCACCGAGGGCGGACTGACGCGTATCAATGCATATTGTCTGCCGGAAAACATGCCGTCGCGCCGACTGCTCGAGCGGCTCTCGTTCGCGCAGGAAGGCACGCTCCCGCGCGGGGCGACCGTCAACGGCCACATTGTGGACGTGCTGATGCACAAGATCGAGCGCGAGCGCTGGTTTCAGTCGGGAAATTCGATCGTGATGCCGGCCTCGGCATATCCGGCGTAGCGCCGGCCCCGTTCCAAGAATGCGAGCAGCGGCTCGCGAACGACTCGCACGCTCAAACGCCGCGCGATCTGTTCGACCGGTACCCACGCCGCGTCCACCACGTGATCGCCCTCAACATGCGGCGGTTCCGGCTCGCCGGCGGCGTCGACGGCAAACGTGGAGTTGATGAAGTGCGCGCGGCCATCGTATGACTCGCTGACGTAGCAGAGCTCGCGAATCGTTCCTTCGAGTCCCGTCTCCTCGCGCAGTTCGCGCAGCACCGTGCCGGCAAGCAACTCTCCGGGCTGTTGCCGTCCGCCCGGCAGATTCCAAAGCGGCTGCGCGTGATTGGGATACCGCGAGGCCACCAGCAGAACGGCCCCGTCGCGGCGTACGAGCGCGGTTGCCAAATGGATGTGCAGGTCCGGCTGCGGCGTGCGTTGCATCTCGCGGCATGCTTTCCCGCGTTGCAGCGCATCTCATCTTGGGACCGCGCGAAGAGCCCTTTTTGGGCGCGCTGCTTGAGTCGCTGCGCGGCGCCTGCGACTGCGTTCTGGTGAACGACAATTCGCCGGAACCCTCACCGCACGTGCAGACGCTGGCCCGGAGCACGTTCGCGCAAGAGGGCAAGCTCGTCGTCGATCGCACGCCGTTTACCGATTTTGCGGCCGCGCGAAACGTATGCATTCGCCTGCACCGCGAGCGCGACGCCGGAGAGTGGATGCTCTTCGTCGATGCCGACGAGGTGCACGGGCCGCAACTCGCGCGCATCGCCGCAAACCTGCGCGCCGTGCCGCAGGGGTACGATTTCGTCGACGGATACACGTGGCATTTCTTTCAATCGTTCGAGTGGTATCGCTCGATCGAGCGCGCGAAAACGTTCATGCGCATGACGCCGGACGCCCAGTGGGAAGGCGCGGTGCACGAGAAATTACGCGGGCCTTCCGGCAAACGGATCGCCCTGCCGTACGTCTTCGCGCATTACGGCTGGGTGCTGCCCATCGAACGGCAGGCGCACAAAGAAAAATTGTATGCCTCACTCGGCCGGCCCGGCGATATGCTTCCGCAACAGGAACTCGATGCGCCCGAGCTCGAGCGCAGTTTCGCGCACGAATGGCGCACGGCGCTGCGCTTTCGCGGCACGCATCCTCGGGCCGCAGCGCAGATCATCGCGCTTTTACGGCAGGCGCTCGCGCCGCAGTTCGCCGCCGTCGAGCAGATCGTGCCGCGCCATCAAGACGCGCGCCGGCGCATCGCGAACGAACTGATGCGCTGGAACTACGAGCAGCGCTGGCGGATGCGCGCCCTCAACCCGCTGGCGCGGCGACTGCTCGCGTAATCGCCTCGGCGAACGCGTCGACGTCCTGCGCGGTCGTTGCGTGATGGGTCATCCAGCGCACTTCGGGCATCGATTCTTCGAATACGTAGAAGAAGTACTGCTGCTGAAGCTGCGGAATAATCGCACGGTCGAGCGTCGCGAACACGGCATTGCATTCCACCGGACGTGTGATGCGCACGCCCGGGATCGCCGAAACGCGTTCCGCCAAGCGGCGCGCCATGGCGTTCGCATGCGCGGCGTATTCGTGCCAGCGATCGTTTTCGAGCAGCGCGCTGAACTGCGCCGCGACGTAGCGCATCTTCGAAGCCAGCTGCATAGCCTGCTTACGCGCGAACGCTGCGGCGCCGGCGTGCAGCGCTTTGTCGAAGAATACGATTGCTTCGCCAAGCAAAAGCCCGTTTTTCGTGCCCCCGAAGCTCAAGACGTCCACGCCGAGATCGCGGGTGCATTCGCGCAGTCCTAATCCGAGCGCGGCCGCGGCGTTGGCGATGCGCGCACCGTCCACGTGCACGAGCCACCCGTTCTCGTGCGCGAACGTGCACATCGCACGCAGTTCATCGGGCCTGTAGAGCGTGCCGAATTCGGTCGATTGCGAGATCGAGATGACGCGCGGCTGCACGTGGTGCTCTTCGCGGCTGCCGAGTGTGAACGGAATGAGATCGTCAACGTGCAGTTTGCCGTCTTTCGCCGCAACCGGAAGCACCTTGCAGCCGGTGAAGCGCTCGAACGCGCCGCATTCATCGGTCTGCAAGTGCGCGCTGGCCGGGCAGATCACCGCCTCGTACGGGCGCACCAAGCAGCTGAGCGCGACGACGTTCGCGCCCGTGCCGTTGAAGACGAAGTAGGCGTCTGCCGATTCGCCGAACACGCGGCGCAGCTGCTCTACCGCCCGCTCGGTCAGTTCGTCGTGCCCGTAGGAGACGGCATCGCCCCCGTTGGCATCGACGATCGCTTGCAATATGTCGGGCGCTACGGGCGCGTTGTTGTCACTGGCAAAGGTTCGCAGCATGGACGCCGCTTTTCGCCGACCGCTCGCCAATAACCCGTAGTGTCACGAAGGGTACATAAGCTGGACAATGGCACAGAATCTGCTGGTCGGAGTCGTTTCGGAGAACGAGCGGCGCCGCATCGCACCATACTGCGAGACCGTGAACCTACCCGCGCGCGCGACACTCTGCGCGCCGGACGAGCCGCCGCCGTACGCATATTTTCCGCTGAGCGGTGTTTGCTCGTCCCTCGTACACGCGCAGAACGGTGAAGCGGTTGAAGTGGGTCTGGTCGGACGCGAGGGCATGGTGGGGCTCTCGCTGGTGCTCGGCGAGGCGACGAATCCGTTCGAAACGATCGTGCAAGTGCCGGGCAGCGCGCTGCGCATCGAGCGCGAGCCGTTCATCGCTGAGGTCTTGCAAACGGGACATTCTTTCTGCGATGCGCTCTTGAAGTATACGAACTTGTATCTTGCGACGGTCGCGCAAACCGCGGTGTGCAATCGCGTCCATCGCATCGAGCAGCGTTTGGCGCGGTGGCTGCTCGAAATGTTCGATCGCACCGACGGCAACGTGCTGCCGATTACACACGAGCTGCTTGGGCTGATGCTCGGAGCATACCGGCCGTCGATCACGAATGCACTAAAGTCTCTCCAAGGACGCGGCATAGTCCATGTGGCACGGGCGCGGCTGACGATTTTGGATGCCGCCGCGCTCGAGAACGATGCCTGTGAGTGCCATCAGGCCATCCGCCGCAGAACCGCCGCGACGCTTCGGGAGATACGACGCATGGCTGCTTAGTGCTAAGAGTATGCTTGCAGACTGTACACGCGTGCTTCTGGACCGTACGATTGTTGGATGTGTGGGGCTGAGAATTGAACCGAATCCTACAATCGCTTCCCTCTGAAGAATTTTCGCGACTACAACCTTATCTCAAGCGCGTCCCCTTAACAGCGGGGCAGCGTTTGGTGTCCGTCGACGAGCAGCTCTCCATGCTCTGGTTTCCGGAGGACGGCGCCGTCTCGCGGCTTATCCAACTCTTGACGGGCGAGACGGTCGAAGCGGGCATCGTGGGGAACGAGGGCGTGGTCGGCTTGCCGCCCGTTCTGGGCAGCACCAACAGCGTCGGTGCCTGCACCGTTCAGATCGACGGATCGGCGCTGACGCTGAACGTCAGCGATTTTCAGGAGCAGGTGCGTGACGCCGGCAGTCCGTTGCTCGACGCGCTGCTGATCTACACGAATCTGCACATCGCGATACTCGGCCAGTTGACGGCGTGCCACTGCCTGCACCGCATCGAACAGCGCCTGAGCCGCTGCGTTCTGCAACTGCACGATCGCCTCGGCGGGGATCGCGTGCGCACGACGCACGACGTCCTCTCCGAGTTTCTCGGCGTGCACCGTCCGTCCGTAACGTACGCGCTTCAAGCGCTGGCCGCGACCGGCACGATCGCGCTCGAGCGGCGCAGCATCATCATCCGCGACCGCGACGGCTTGGCCGAGCACGCGTGCGAGTGTTACGGTGCGATTCGCCGGCTCACCGAACGCGAACTCGAACGCATGCGCTTCCTCCGCGCCGGCTAATCACCCATCACCTTATCATCAATCATCCCAACATAGCGGAATAGCGTGGAGGGGGCTTCCGCACGAAGTCTCCGACTTTTTCGAGCTCGACAGGATGTCGACTTCAAAGCTTGCTTTCTCGAAAAAGCGGAGAAGTAGCAAATCCACAGGAGGTGGATTTGCGAACGTCTTCGTGCGGAAGCCCCCTCCGCGCTATTCCGCGGCGGCGGGTATCGCGACCGCGCCGCTTCGCCGTGAGGGTCGCATGAAAATTACGAGCGGCGCGCTCACGAAGAAGATGATCGCCGAGACGCGGAACAGGTAGTCGTAGCTGATCACCTGCGCTGCCACGCCGACAAGTTGATTGAGCACCGCGAGCGGATAGCCGTGCGTCTGCGTTACACCGGACGCGAGTTCGCTTTGCGCTATAGCCGCTTCGCGTGCGAGCAGCGTGGTCAGTACGGCAATTCCGAAGCTTCCGCCGAGCTGGCGCAGGAGCGCAGAAACGCCGCTCGCACCCGCGAGTTCTTCCTTCGGAACCGCGCCGAGCGTAACGGTTGAGAGCGGCACGAAGAGAAATCCGAGCCCGAAGCCTTGCACCAGCCGCGGCCAGAAGACGTCCCAATAGCCGGCATGTTCGTTCAATCCGCCCATCCACCACGTCGAGATGCCGAAGACGATCATACCGAAGCCGACGAGCAAACGCGAATCGATTCGCCCGGTCATGCGCCCCACGACGAGCATGCTGATCGCGGTCGCGATGGCCCCCGGCAGCAGCGCCATGCCGGTGTCGAACGCGGTGAAGCCGAGCACCGTTTGAAAAAAGAGCGGCAGCACGAGGCTGGTTCCGAAAAGCCCGAATCCGCTGATCGCGCCGATGATGTTGCCGATCGTGAACGTTCGAAAGCGGAAGACGTTCAGATCGACGAGCGGATGCCGGTCGCGCAGCGCTTTGATCATAAACCACGTCAGGCCCGCGACCGCGACGATGGTGAGGATCCAAATCGTGCCCGATTGATACCAGTCGTCGTGCTGCCCGCGCTCCAGCACGTACTGCAGCGATGCAAGGCCCGCCGAAAGCAGCGCGAGGCCGCCCCAGTCTACGCCGGACTTCGGTTTTTCCAAGAAGTGCGGATTCGGAATGAACATCAGCGTCATGAGGAATGCGACCACGCCGATGGGCAGATTGATGAAAAACACGAGCGGCCAGCTGTAGTTGTCGATGATGTAGCCGCCGAGTGTCGGACCGACGGCGGGCCCGACCATCGCACCCAAACCGAAGATTGCCATCGCCGCGCCGCGTTTGGCCGGAGGATACGTCTCGAACAGAATAGCCTGCGCCGTCGGCTGCAGCGCGCCGCCGCCGAAGCCCTGCAGCACGCGGTAGAAGACGAGCTGCCAGATGCTGTGCGCCGTTCCGCACAAGAACGAGGCGATGGTAAACAGCGCCAGGCAGCCTGCATAGAAATTCTTGCGTCCCAAATATGCCGTCAGCCAGCCGTTGAGCGGCATCGTGATGACGCTGGCCAGAATATAGCCCGTCGCGATCCACGAGACCTCGTCAATCGAAGCGCCCAGGTTGCCCGCGATGTCGTTGAGCGCGACGTTGACGATCGTCGTATCGATAATCGCCATGATGAGGCCGAGCATCACGGTAATGGTTATAAGCGCTACCGGTGCGTTGTGGCGTGCGCGAAACGGATTAGCCATTGCCTGTAACAGCCGGCGGCGTTATGCGGTACAACGAGGGCATGAAGCTCATACTGGAAATCTTGATAGCATTAATCCTGCATCCCGTGGCGTTCGTACTGGTGCTCGTGAACCTCGCGGGGCGCAATGACCTCACCCCGGCACAGAAAATCGTGTGGGGTGTGGTCAGTGTGATTTGGGGTATTGGGCCGATTCTCTATGTCATTGTCGGCGGCGGATCGCTGTGGTGACTGCGGCGGCGCCCGCAAGCGCAGCGCCCGCGAGGATCCATTGCCGGTTCATGATGAGCTCGGTTTCCCAACTGCGGGCTTTGGCTTTCTCGTCGAACTCGCCGTGCGCGCCGAAATCCTTCGTCGTATCGGCCGGCTTGTAGAGATTATCCGGACGTCCCGGTGAAATGGGTTCCGGCGTCTGCTGCGACTTATAACCGGTCATCGCCAGCCACATGTCAGCGATGCGCGGCGCGATCTTCTGCACCACGATCGCGAGCACCGACGAAGCACCGACCCACATTTCGCGCGGCGTCTTCTGCGAGGCCCAATAGATCGCGCGGCCCGCGATCTCCGGTTGGAAGATCGGCGGAAGCGGCTGCGGATGGTTCAGTCCGCTCTTGACGCGATTCCACGTGAACTGCGGCGTGTTGACCGCCGGCATTTGCACCATGGTCATTTTGATCTTGCTGCGATGATGGATCAGTTCGCAGCGAATCGAGTCGGTGAAACCCCGAATCGCGGACTTGGCGCCGCAGTACGGCGACTGCAGCGGAATGCTGCGGTAGCAAAGCGCCGAGCCCACCTGCACGATCGTTCCTCGATC
>Ga0070714_100000364_pt1 | contig 33964 bp, 30 predicted proteins | sample LARL83metaG_FD_65450 | JGI IMG/M metagenome (GOLD analysis project Ga0070714, IMG submission 65450) | Corn, switchgrass and miscanthus rhizosphere microbial communities from Kellogg Biological Station, Michigan, USA - LAR L8-3 metaG | ecosystem: Host-associated > Plants > Roots > Rhizosphere ... | reverse complement strand
TTTTCCTCTGGTACACCCTGATCACCCAGGGGTTGCCGGGACCGCGCGAGGCGCTTCATCTTCTGCCCGGGGTTTGGCTTTCCAATCGTGGGCTGATCGTGCCGGCGTTCGACTGGACGAGCCTGTCGTTCACCGTGCCGCACCTCGCGGGGTTCAACTTCCAGGGCGGAGTGGCACTTTCTCCCGAACTTGCCGCGCTCTTGTTCGGGCTCACGATCTATACGGCCGCGTTCATCGCCGAGGTGGTGCGCGGCGGCATCCTCGCCGTGCCGAGGGGCCAGAGTGAGGCGGCGTCGGCGCTCGGCCTTTCGCGAGGTCAGGCGCTCCGGTTCGTGATCCTGCCGCAGGCCCTGCGCATCATCGTGCCACCGCTGGCGAGCCAATATCTGAATCTTCTCAAGAATTCATCGCTCGCTGTTGCCATCGGCTATCCGGATCTGGTCAGCGTCGCCAACACCACCATCAACATCACGGGTCAGGCGATCGAGGGATTTGCCATCGTCATGGCCGTGTTCGTCGCAATCAGCCTCGCACTGTCCGCGCTGATGAACTGGTACAACCGCAAGGTCGCCCTCGTCGCGAGATGAGAATCATCGCATGAGCTGGCTCAGGAAAAATCTTTTCAGCTCGGTGCCCAACGCGCTGCTGACGCTGCTCGTCGCATGGGCGTCGTGGCGGATCCTTCCGCCGCTGGTCGAGTGGGCATTCGGCCGCGCGACGTGGTTCGCCGGCGATCCGGCGGAATGCCGTGCCGCTGCAGGCGCCTGCTGGGCATTCATCACGACCAAGCATCGGTTCATCCTGTTCGGCCTTTATCCCTACGAACAGCAGTGGCGGGCGTTGATCGCGAGCGCGCTGATCGTTGGGTTGCTGGCGGCGAGCTGTGACCGCCGCCTTTGGGACAGACGGTTGGCGGTGATCTGGATCGTGACCCTTTTCGTTGCTGGCGTGCTGATGTTGGGTGGCATCTTTGGCCTCCCGTATGTGCCATCCGAACAATGGGGCGGGCTCCCCCTCACCCTCATTCTGTCTGTGGTCGGGATCGGCGGCGCGTTTCCCCTGGCGATCGTCCTCGCCCTGGGCCGGCGCTCGCGCCTGCCCGCGATTCGCGCGCTTTCGGTGGCCTACATCGAGTTGATCCGCGGCGTGCCGCTGGTCTCGGTTCTGTTCATGGCCTCGGTCATGTTTCCACTGTTTCTGCCCGAAGGGATCAGCATCGACAAGGTGTTGCGCGCCCAGGTTGGTTTCATCCTGTTCGCGGCGGCGTACCTTGCCGAAGCCGTTCGTGGCGGTCTTCAATCCGTGCCTCGGGGGCAATTCGAGGCCGCCGATGCGCTCGGCCTCTCGACGGCGCAGAAGATGCGGCTCATCATCCTGCCGCAGGCGTTGCGGGCGGCGATTCCGCCGATCGTCAATCAGTTCATCGCTACGTTCAAGGACACGTCCCTGGTGGTCATCATCGGTCTCTACGATCTCCTCACGACCACCAAGACGGCGCTGACCGATCCGCCGTGGCGGCCCTACTACGTTGAGGGCTACGTCGCGGCGGGACTGATCTATTTCGCGTTCTGCTTCTTTCTGTCGCGCACGTCGCAGCGGCTGGAGCGGCAGCTCGATACGGCAACGGGGAAATAGCCATGCCCGCCCCACCGGCCAGCACACATGGTGATGCCGCCATCAGCATCGAATCGGTCGACAAGCGGTTCGGCGCGTTTCAGGCACTTCACGGCGTGACGCTTCGCGTGGATCGCGGCGAGAAGGTGGTTGTGTGCGGCCCGTCGGGTTCCGGCAAGTCGACCCTGATCCGCTGCATCAATGGACTCGAGTCGCATCAGTCCGGGCGCATTATCGTCAACGGAACCGAGCTGACCTCCGACCTCAAATCGGTTGAGCAGATCCGGCGCCAGGTCGGCATGGTGTTCCAGAGCTTCAATCTGTTTCCGCACCTCACAGTGCTGGAAAATCTCACGCTGGCGCCGATCCGCGTGCAGAAAGTCGCCAAGGCGGAGGCTCAGGAGAGGGCGATGCATTACCTCGCCCGGGTGAAGATTCCCGAGCAGGCGCACAAGTATCCCGGCCAGCTTTCGGGTGGTCAGCAGCAGCGGGTCGCCATCGCCCGCGCGCTCTGCCTCCGGCCCGAGGTGATGCTGTTCGACGAGCCGACCTCGGCCCTCGATCCCGAGATGATCCAGGAGGTTCTCGACGTCATGGCCGAGCTCGCCCGCGACGGAATGACCATGGTCTGCGTCACCCATGAGATGGGCTTCGCCCGGTCGATCGCCGATACCATGGTGTTCATGGACCAAGGTCGCATCATCGAGACCGCATCGCCCGAGCAGTTCTTCACCTGGCCCAAGGAGGAGCGCACGCGCGCTTTCCTCTCGCGCATCATCGGAAAGTGAGTTCCCAAATGGCCCACGACATCGTTTCCGTGAACAACGGCTCGGTCCGCGACGACGGCGAGCAGGTTCAGTTCGAGATCGCGACCAAGGCCGGCGAGACGCTTCCGCTCCAAATGCCGACCCGCGACATCGTCAAGTTCGTCGCCTTCCTCTGCACGCTCGGGCAATACGCCGCGCGCAAGACCGGTGCCGACAAGGAGCCCCCGCCGGAAGGATTCGAGGGCCCGCTGATCGAAGCCAGTCATCTGGGGCTCGCTCAGGGTCGGACGCCCGAGGAAATCATCATGGCGGTGCAGGTCGGCCCATTTGCACTCGGTGTGGCGCTGCCGACGGAGAAGCTCGAATTCCTGCGCGCGTTGTTCGTCCACGGCAACGCGTCGCCGCAGGTGCGGAATTAGCGCTGGAACGTGGCAGGGCTGCTCGCGCGCTCTTACGCTGATCGACTCGGCCGCGCGAACACATCGGAGCTGAGTTCGGCGACGGTGCGGCAGCCGCAGTAAGCCATTGTCTTCTCGAACTCCGTCTTGAGCAGCGACAGGGCTTTTTCGGCGCCCCGCTGTCCCGCGGTCGAGATGCCATAGAGCGTTGCGCGGCCGGTCAATACCGCGTCGGCACCGAGCGCGAGCGCCTTGACCATGTCGCTGCCGCGGCGGATGCCGCTGTCGAGGATGATCGTCGCCTTGCCGCCGACGGCACGGACAACCTCCGGAAGAATTTCCAGCGTCGGCGCCGCCGCGTCGAGGGCGCGGCCGCCATGATTGGAGACGACGACGGCGTCGGCCCCGTGCTCGACCGCCAGCGCCGCGTCTTCCTCTCGCAGAATTCCCTTGACGATCAGCTTGCGCGGCCAGAAGTCGCGCAGCTTCCGGATGTCCTTCCATGTCATTGCCTGATGGCGCATCGGATTGCCGCTCACCCCTTTGGTGATCCTGTGCCGGTATTGCTCCGGATAGTTCTCATGGCGCGGCATGCCGCCGGTGGCAAGATACCGACCCATGACGGTCGTCAGCCATTCCGGGTGACGCGCCATGTCGGTGAGCGACCGTGCCGACAGGGTGAACGGAATGGTAAAGCCGTTGCGCTTGTTGTACTCGCGGTTGTTGCCGAGCGCTCCGTCGATCGTCACGACCAGCGCCTCGAAGTCGGCGTCCATGGCGCGCTTGACGAGCTGATAAGACAGCTCCTCCTGCTTCCACATATAGAGTTGAAACCAGAGCCGCCCGCCGGCCTCACGGGCGACCTTCTCCATTGCGGTGTTGGAGCCGGTGGCCAGCGTAAACGGGACGCCCTTGGCAGCCGCCGCCTTGGCCAGCTCGAGCTCGCCCTCGAACCAGCACAGGCCGGCAATCCCGGTCGGCGCTATGGCGAGCGGCATCTCGGCGCGTCTGCCGAGGAGGTCGATACCCATGTCGCGCGTGGTGAGGTCGACCAGGAAGCGCGTGCGGAGCTTCAGGCGCTTGAATGCCTCGCGGTTGTCGGCCAGAGCGACCTCGTCCTCCGCGCCGCGATCGACGTATTCGAACACGCCCTTGGGCAGGCGCTTTTTGGCGACCTCGCGCATATCGGCGATGTTGTAGCAGCGCTTGAGGCGCCTGGTTGCACGCGACATGGAAACAAATCCCCCAGTGTGATTTCTCATTGAGCAGCGCACCCGGCCGCAGCTAGCGCAGCCGCGCGGCTCACGTTATGGTTTCTCTCCCGCAGCAAGTGTGGGACGCGTTGCCGGCGTTGGCAAGAGCCGCGGTAGACCTGGGAGAACAAGACAATGGTCGATCTCAAATCACAGAACCTGGACCAGTTGATCGAGGAGGACGGCTCGAAGATCGTCCGCGATCATTTCCGGCGCGGCGATGTCGCCGTGGTCACGGGCTGCGCCCGCGGCTTCGGCCGTGCCATCGCCCGCCGCCTCGCCCGCGACGGTGCCAGGCTCGCGGTGTGGGACGTCATCGATGATGAGGGCGAGGAGACCGCGAAAATTTGCCGCGCGCTGGGCGCCGACGTGCAGTTCGTCCACTGTGACCTCGGCAACGATGCGGATATCGCCAGGGCCGTCACGACGACCCTCGACCGCTGCGGCCCGGTCTATGCGCTGGTCAACAACGCCGGAATCAATTTGCGCACTGCGGCCATCGACTATTCGGCCGAGCAGTTCCGCAAGACGCTCAACGTCAACCTGATCGGCTCTTTCCTGACCGCCCAGGCGTTTGCCCGCGGAATGATCGAGCAGAAGCGCGGCGTTATCGTCAACCTCGCGTCTGGCCGTGCCATCGAAGGCGCCGTGAACAGCGTCGGCTACGGCGCATCGAAGGCCGCAATCGTCAACATGACCAAGACGCTGGCGACCGAATGGGCCAGATACGGCATTCGCGTCAACGCCATCGTCCCCGGGGTTTCGGAAACGCGCCAGCCGCTCGAGGCCGGCGGTACGCTGGAAGCGTTGGTTGCGCGCACCGACGGTATTCCGCTCGGCCGCATTGGCCACCCCGACGACATCGCCGGCATGGTGGCGATGCTGCTGTCCAAGGATGCCGCTTACATCACCGGCCAGGCCATGGCCATCAACGGCGGGCGCATCATGCTGCCGTAAGCGGCGGTCGGACGCTCTTTGGTTGCCTATCTGCCTTCTTTTGAGTTTGAGGCGCCCCTTCGATGGAGCGAAAAAAGCGGCCGAGCACTTACCCACCGTTATTTTATTGCTGTTTCACTTCACGGTTGTTCGCGCTGGGACAACCGCACAGGCTGGAGCCTTCTGCATAGCGACGGGCTGACCATGTCCTGCGCGCGCATCGATCGGGCGCGTAACTATCGCGAGCGGGCTGAAAAGCTCCGCGCCTTGGCGGATACGGCATGCTTTCAGGAGAGTCGCATCATTCTGATGCGACTTGCTGACGACTACGAGAAAATGGCAGCGGGGATCGAGGCGGGCGAGGCCGCCCGCACCGGCGTGTCGAACACCGGTGTCCGATGCGAAACTACTGGCACAGCAAACGCCTCGTCATTATCTGACGCAGACGCGCATTACGGCCATCGTGGCGGTGCGCGATAGTTACCCGGTGGTTATTGTGCGGCGGTTGCGTTGTCCGCCGGATTCATTCAGGAGACGAGCGATGAAGAAGCTGTCCTTTGTCCAGCGCAACGCCACCGGTCACTGGGTCGGCGATGGCTTTCCCGTGCGCAGCATCTTCTCCTACAATGATCGTGCCAAGGAGTTGTCGCCGTTTCTGCTGCTCGACTACGCCGGGCCGGCCAACTTCCCGCCAACCAACAAACGGCGCGGCGTCGGCGAGCATCCGCACCGCGGTTTCGAGACCGTCACGATCGTCTATTCGGGGGAGGTCGAGCATCGCGATTCATCGGGCGGCGGCGGCATTATCGTCCCTGGGGACGTCCAATGGATGACTGCGGCCGGCGGCATCGTCCATGAGGAGTTCCACGGCCCCGAGTTCGCCAAACGTGGTGGGGTTTTCGAAGTTGTCCAGCTTTGGGTCAACCTGCCCGCCAAGAACAAGATGGCGCCGGCCGGATATCAGGCGATCACCAGTGCCCAGATTCCGGCGGTCGACCTTCCCGGCGATGCGGGCTTCGTCCGCGTCATCGCCGGCCGTTATGGCGATACCGACGGCCCTGCCCGGACTTTTACGCCGATGAACCTGTGGGACGTTCGCCTCAAGGCGGACCGCAGCGCGGAACTGAAAGTTCCCGCGGGCCATACCGCCGCGCTGTTTGTGCTCAAGGGACGTGTTCGCCTGGGAAGCAGCGAAATCATCGGCGAAGGCGAGATGGCGGTTTTCGAGCGTGAGGGCGAGCGTCTCGTTATCGAAGCTGCGGAGAGCGCCACGCTGCTGCTGCTCAACGGCGAGCCGATCGACGAGCCCGTGGTCGGCTATGGACCGTTTGTCATGAACAGCGAGGATGAAATCCGTCAGGCGGTGAGCGATTATCAGACTGGCCGGATGGGCCGCCTTCGCGAGCCCGCCTAGCCGACCGATGCCTCATTCGGACGAAAAAAGGCCGCGCTGGTGCGCGGCCTTTTGTCCTTCATGTGCGCCCATCCCGATGGCAGACGGTTCCACGCCGAAGGTCACTCTTTCTTCTCTTTCTTCTTTTTCTTCGTGTCGGCGATGTTCAAGCCCTGCTTGCGCATCAACGTATCCATGGTCTTCAGGGCCTCGTCGGACGTTGCTGCGAGATCGTCGATCATTTTCACCGTCTCCTGCGGCGAGATGACCGAAAAGCCCTCTATCGTCTGTTCCGCCTGCGCTCTGAACTCCGGATCGGCCGTCATCTTTTCGAAGGCTGCACGATACGTGTCGCGAATGGCGTCGGGCGTCTTCGGCGGCAGCGCGAGCCACTTGAACAACGTGCCCGCTCGCCAATAGTCGTATGCCGCTTCGATCTTCGGGTCCGTGACCTTTCCGGCCATGGCCTCGGTGAACAGAGGGGCATTGTCGGCATCCGCGCGCCCCGACGGCCGCGCATCTTTGTTCAGACCGTCCAGATAGATGATCTTGTACGTTTTGGTGTCGGTCAGTTTGTCGATGAGATAGAAGCGGGGGAACGATGTCATGTCCACTTCGCCGCGCTCCAGTGCGAGCACGATGTCGGGGCTGCCCGGATAGCCCGTGACCCATTTCGCATTCCATCCGAGATATGCGATGCCCCACACCGTCATGCGCATACCAGATCGTGGCGCACCGCTGACCGATCCCATGGTGACCGGCTTTTGGCTCTTGTCGAGAAGGCGCGGAAGAGCGTCCCTCCGGATGATCATGACATTGTCGCCGATCCCGACGCCGCCGATGATCTGAAACTTGGCCGGATCGTAGTGCGCCTGGGGCGTCCGATAGGTAATCGGGTCGACCTGCGAGTTCGACGACATGCTTATCGTCAGGCCGTCGGGCTTCGCCTGCTGAGCGAGGAAATTCAACGCCGCCACACCGTGCCCGCCCGGTATGTTCGACGCCACCATCGTCGGTTTTCCGGGTAGATATTTGGCGAAAAATTTGGCGAACAGACGCGCCGCAAGATCGGTGCTGCCACCCACCGTCGTCGGGATGATCATCGTCACCGTTTTGCCTTTGAAAGAAACGGCCTTGTCGGCCGCCGATGCGGGGGCGGCCAGCGTGACGTACGTCGCCACGGCGAGAACTGCCGCTGTGTAGAGCATTTTCATTCGTAGGCTCCGCACTTCCCTTCCATGCGCTTACGGGAAGACGCGATCAACCGCCGATCGCGGTGCGCACTTTCTTCTTGGTATCGGGCGGCAATGTTGCCATGTCGGCCATGATCTTGGCCACTCCATCGCCAGAAGTCGTATCGATGTCTACTTTAGTCTTCTTTGCATCCGCGGCAAGCGCGGGATCCTTCAGCGTTTCCAGGAATGCTTTACGAATAATGGCAACGCGTTCTTTGGGCGTATCCGGCGGCAAGGCATAGGCGCGGGCGACGTCCATCTGGCTGAAGATCGTATCGAGGATTTTCCGCTGCTCGTCGGTCTTGGCGAACGATTGGGTCATCGGCACCTTGGGCAGAGCGGGATAAGGCTTGAGACCGGACTGGATCACGGCGATGAGCTCGCTGTCGGCGAGGAGCTTGGGCCAACTGCTGGTGAGCGTCGAGGCGTTGATGCCGCAGTTCCCCTGGAGCTCGCCTCGCTCGACGGCGAGGATGCGATCGGCGGCGCCCTTGTATCCGAGCACGATCTTCATCTTGGTGCCGAGGATGTGGTTGATTGCGTTCGGGAACGAGAAGTTCTGAGCACTTTTGCCTGACGCGCCGACGATCACCTCCTTTTTCTTGAGATCGTCGAACGAACGAACGCCTGCGGTATGCCAGAAGCTGCATACATCGGTATCGCTTCCCATGCTTCCCACCCATTCGTATTTTGTGGGATCGACGTCGCCGCGAATGCCGAGCGCTGCATCGAGCATGGTGCTGGCGCGGATGTTGCCGATCGTCGTGCCGTCTTTCCCGGCAACCGCGTACAGAAACTGCGCGACCCGCAGGCCCCCGCCCCCGGGCATGTTCTGCACGATGATGGTCGGCTTTCCGGGAATGTGATCGGCAAGATGCCGCGCCAGTAGGCGGGAGTAAGTGTCGTAGCCGCCGCCGGTGTCGCTGCTGACGGTAATGTCGACGGTCTTGCCGGCATAGAAGTCGGCGGCTGCGACCCCCGCACCCGGTGCGAGAACGCCCACAAACGCTATGAGGGCTATGGCCGACGATAGCCCATTCCGTGAAACCATGTCGTGAGTACCCCTTCGTTTTTTATTGGCGATCCTGAACCGAGACAGGACGTGGTGACGAAGACGACACGGATCGGCCCTATTTCGGCATCGCCTTTTGCAATCGCTTTACGGTGTCCTTGTCAGTGGCGTAGATGCGCTTGATCAGCGCCGCGACCTCGGTGCCGGTCATCGGGTCGACGCTGATGCCCGTTTTCTTGGCATCGGAAACGAATTTCGGATCCTTCATCGTGGCGTCGAATGCCTTGCGCAGCGCGGTGACGCGATCGACCGGAACTCCGGGCGGAACCATGTAGGGCCGCCCAGACGCCTGCGTCGCCAGCAGCAGATCGAGCGCTTTCTGCTGCCCCGGATTCGCATATTCCATGATGAGCGGTACATTCGGCAGCCGCTTGTCCTTCTCGCTGCCGATCTGCACGACCACGTTCATGAAGCCGTTGTCGGGCTTGAGCCAGTCCGGTTTGAGCGACTCGACTGAGCTGTAGGTGGTGCCGATGTAGCATTGGGCCTCGCCGCGCTCGAGCGCGAGGAAATTGCCGCCCGATCCTTGATGTCCGCTGACGATCTTGATCTTGGTTCCGAGCATGTTGTTGAACACGGTCGGGTACACCACGCTGTCGCTGGTCGGCGACGATGCCGTCTCGATCACTTGCTTTTTGAAGAATTGATCGAACGTTTTCAGGCCGCTGTCGGAGCGGCAGATGGCGATCGCTATGGCGGAATCTGTGCTGCCGATCCAGTTGAATTTCTGTGGATCGAACTTGAGCTTGTCCTTTTTCTCCGGCACGGCTTCGAGGAGCGGCGCGGTGATAAGCGAGCGGTTGATCGCGCCGATCGCGGATCCGTCCTTGGGCGCGATGTTGTAAACGTAGTTCGCCGCCTTCAGGCTGCCGGCGCCGGGCATATTCTCCGGCACGATGGTCGGCTTGCCGGGGATGTGATTGCCGAGGTGCCGCGCCAGAGCGCGCGCGTAGACGTCGTAGCCCGATCCCGGAGGATAGCCGATGACGAAGCTGATATTTTTGCCGTGGTAAAAGTCGGCCACGGACTCTGCAGCGAGCAGTGGCGTGGGCATAAGCAGAAGCGCGAACACGAGAGCCGCCGTGCCGCGAAGAGCACCAATCCCGATGGTTGACACGTACACCTCCCAGTTTGAGTAGGCGCCAGGATGTCGAAAGATACCCCGGCTAACTCTTATAGAAGAGTTGTGTTCCGATGATCAAGCGCGCTTCCAAGTCCTGCATATATTTGGCTAAGAAATAATATTTACAGTTGGTTATTATAAATTCTTCTTGTGATGAATAAAGCTGGTGCCGACTGCGGTGGTACATTAACTGGCGTAACGTCAACTGGCGTAACGTCGCGCGGCCTGCCCAGCCGGTAAAGGCGCGGTGAACGCAGGCTCAGGCGATCGGACGCGGGGAATCCTCGCGTACCGCAATACGAAAAGGCCGCGCATGAGCGCGGCCTTTTGCGTTTCGACCGTGGCACTGCTGGCTAGTCGCAGCAGTCTTCGTCGTGGTCGTGATCGAGCGTGCAAGCGACGGCCGAGGTCGCGCCACCGGCACTCTTGGTGCGAACGGAGACTTTTCCGTCGCCTTCGACAACGCCGAGGATGTCACGCTCCTTGAGCACGAGATACTCCTTGTCCTCGACCTTGATCTCGGTACCGGTCCATTTCCCGTAGATGACCCGGTCGCCCCTCTTCACGGCGAGGCCGATCACCTGACCGCCCTTGTTGCGGTAGCCGGAGCCGACGGCAACGACCTTGCCTTCCAACGGCTTTTCCTTGGCGGTGTCGGGCAGGATGATTCCGCCCTTGGTCTTGGTCTTCTGGGCAGCGGCGAACTCGACCAGGACCTGGTCGTGCAAGGGCCGGAAGTTCATGGCGTTTCTCCCGCAAGCAAATTGGTTTTTTCTGAGGCCCGGAGTTATCGGACGGACGTCATAGGGTGTCAAGATTGGTGCCCTCGGGCGGCATCTTTCCTGCGCTCTCCGTCGGCCATGGCCACACCCGCATGCCCCGCTGGGCCGGTCAGGAACCGTCTCCTATCGTCGGCGTTATCCTTTGCCGTCGTCGCAGCGCGGCGGCGGACCGACGGGAGGCGGCCATCGCGAGGACCACGGACGTCCTCAAGCAGTTGATCCCACCGGCCGTGCTGCCGCTGGCACGCGGTCTGGCACGGCCGTTGCGCACGCCCGAATGGTCGTACATCGGTGAGCGCTGGCCGACCGGCGATCCCCGCGCCGAGGGATGGCATCACCAGAGCGTCGTCGATGCTCAGAGAGACCGGTGGGCCGCTTTCGTTGCCGCAATCCAGAGCACAGCACCGCCCGGCGTCAGCCACGAGGCGACCCGGATCGAATCGACCGATCCGTCCGCGCACAACGCGATCATGACGTTCGCTTACGTGCTGGCGCGCGCCGCCGGAACCCGCAGCTCGATTGCCGTGCTCGATTGGGGCGGCGGGCTCGGCTATTACGCAGCAATTGCGCGCGCGTTGCTCCCATGCATCGCCCTCCACTGGACGGTGAAGGAGATCCCGGCGGTGTGCGACGAAGGGCGCCGCCTCAATCCCGACGTGACGTTCACGAGCGATGCCGACGCGGCGCTGTCGCGTCGCTACGACCTCGTCTTCGCCAGCAACTCGATCCAGTACGCGGAGGATTGGCGCACGCTCCTCGTGCACCTCGCCAACGCCGCCGAACGCTGGATATTTCTCACGCGCGTGCCGCTGGTCGAGCGCGCCGCGAGCTTTGTCGTTTCGCAGCGTCCACATCACGTCGGCTATCGCACGGAGTATCTGTCGTGGATGTTCAACCGCGGCGAACTGCTTGCCCATGCGTCGGCTGTCGGGCTCGTCCTCGAGCGTGAATTCCTGATGGTTTCCGAGCGCAACGAGGGTGTCGCCGGCGCGCCGGAAGCGAACGACAACCGCGGGTTTCTGTTCAGGGCACGGGAGTAGAAATGTTGGGCGGCAGCGCCCCGCCGCGGTAGTGGGTATCGCGGCGCCCCTCGCCTGCACACTTGCCGGGCTCACCTAAACCTGCAAAAGTCCAGGGATAAGAACAGCTTGGGAAGGCGCTCCATGGATAAGAGAAATCCCTACCGGCGTTTCGGCGACAAGGCTTCGGCGCGGTTTTCGAGACGCCTACCCGGTGCGGTGCCGATGATTGGCCTTCTCGCCTCGCTCGCGGCTTGCTCGGGCCCGGTGCATGCACAAGATTCTGTCCCGTCGTCGCCCACCGCCGCCCCACCATCGGCCGAGCTGATTAAGAGGGGCGAATATCTGACCCGTGCTGCCGACTGTCAGCCCTGCCATACCGTTCCGGGAGGTAAGCCGTTCGCCGGCGGCCGTCCGTTCAAGATTCCGGGAGGCACGCTCTATACGCCCAACATCACGCCCGATCAGAAAACCGGTATCGGCAAATGGACCGACGATCAGTTCGTCCGTGCCCTCAAGCAAGGCATCGACGCGCATGATAACAACATGTATCCGGCGTTTCCCTACACGTCGTACACGCAGATGACTCGCGACGACGCACTGGCGATCAAGGCGTATCTTTTCAGCCTCGATCCGGTGAGCAAGAAGAGACCGGCCAACGACATCTCATGGCCGTTCAGCATGCGTTCGGCGATCTCGGTGTGGAACGCACTGTTCTTCGACAGGAAAGACTTCAAGCCTGATCCGTCCAAGTCGGACGACTGGAATCGCGGCAAGTATCTGGTCGATGCGCTCGGCCACTGCGGCGAATGCCACACGCCGCGCAACGTGTTCATGGCGACGAAGACCAGTACGCCGCTCGCGGGAGGCGAAGCCGAAGGCTGGACCGCCTACAACATCACCTCCGACAAGGTCAGCGGCCTCGGCGGCTGGAGCGACGATGAGATCGTCGGCTATCTCAAGACCGGTATCGCGCATGGAAAGGCTTGGGCCAATGGCCCAATGGGTGAAGCGGTCAACGACAGCCTCAGGTATCTCGACGACGGCGATCTCAAGGCGATTGTCACCTATCTCCGCACCGTGCCGCTGGTCCGCGGCAAGGAGGAGAAGCCGCGCTACGCCTGGACCACAGACGATCGCAGCGGTATCGATGCCGATTCCGAAGGCGCGCGGCTCTACACCTTCTATTGCTCGGGCTGTCACGGTGCCGATGGAACCACGAGCGCGAAGCTGTATCCGACCATGGTGAACCAGGGCACCGTCGGCGCAAATCCGCCGCAGAACGTGATCATGGTGATTCTCCACGGCGCACGCCGCCCCGATAACCCGAACGCGTTCATGCCGTCCTACGCCAGCGCGTTCAACGACGATCAGATCGCGGCGTTGGTGAACTACGTCTCCAAGCGCTTCGGCGATCCCAAAGCCTCGATCAAGGCCGGCGACGTTGCCGACGCGCGCAAGCAGCTATAACTAACTCCCCCGGGTTGCCGTCGGGTGATCCGGAGGCTTACCGCTCTTGTCGGGAGATCGGCGGGCATATGATCTCGGCTCTTCGCCTTGGCTTTCTTGTCGTGCTGATCGCCGTTTCCGCCGTGGCGTGCTCGCGCGACGAGACGGTGGTGAGCGAGGATGGCCGCTTCAGCGCCGTGTTTCCCGGTTCGCCAAAAACGTCATCGGTCCCGGTGCAAAGCGGCGACGTCACCGTGACGATGAACATGGTCGGGGTCGAGAACGGCGCCGCCAGCTACATCGTCAGCACGGTCGATTATCCCGACGGCACCCTCTCCAGGAAGCCGGTCGACGCCGCGTTTCAGAGCATCGTCGACGGCACGGTCGGAAACGTCCGCGGTACGCTCAGGAGCGCATCTCCGATCACGCTCGGGGAAGCGACGGGGCGCGAGGTGCTGATCGACGTGACGACGAAGGACCTGGCCGTTCACGAGCGCATCTTCATCGTCGGCGACCGCCTCTATCAGGTGATGTACGGCGGCCCCGCGGGCACCGAGAGCGCGCCCCGCGCCACCCGATTCCTCAATTCCTTCAAGCTCCTGCCGTAGCGCCGGTGACGCGCTGCCGCGGTCATGGTTAACGGCGTTGTCCACAGAGGCCGCGCCGTTTGTCCACGTTCGGCCGCATCTTTGCCGCTTCGTCGCGCCCCGTAAGAGCCTCACAGTCCGGGGCATCGCGGCGCCTCAGCGCCCGTAGCCAAGACAATAGCGCCGCCTGGAGTCCCCATGAAGACCGTCGCCGAGGTTCTCCTCCGTTTCGGCGCCATCGCCGCGGCGATCCTGGGCCTTGCCGCCCAGTACGCCTGGGGCGACGTGCTGGTCCGGTAAGCTTCGAGCCGTAAGCATTTTTCGCGGGCGCGACCGCGATCCCGCTTGCCCGGGGCCAGGGTTGGCGGGACACTGTGGGCACAAGAAGCGGACTGCCCGTGCTCGCAAGGACGGGCGGCATCCGAAAAAAAAGCGCCCGGGGGCTTTCATGCAGAGGAAACGTCGGCCGCAGGCCGATCGTGCGGCGTGCCGCCGCATCGCATTCCCAGTCTCGACGATCGCGCGCCCCCCGGCGTCGAGATCTTCGCGCGCCGTTTCGGCGCTCGGGGAATCCTGTCAACCGCAGAGGGGCTTCCGATGAAGATGAAAACGATGCTCTCAGGCCTGGCGGCCATCGCGGCCGCCGCCCTGCTGAGCGGCACGACGGCGCACGCGCAGCAGGCGGCGCTCACCGGAACGGTGTCGTCGGCCGACGAAGGCGCCATGGAAGGCGTGCTGGTCAGCGCCAAGAAGGACGGCAGCAACATCACCGTCACCGTCGTCAGCAACGACAAGGGGCAGTACAGCTTCCCCGCCGCCAAGCTGTCGCCGGGCCATTACGCGATCAAGATCCGCGCCGTCGGCTACGACCTCGATGCGCCGAAGGCCGCCGACGTCACGGCCGGCGAGGCGGCCACCGCCGACATCAAGCTCAAGAAGACGCGCAATCTGGCGGCACAGCTTTCGAACGCCGAATGGATCATGAGCGTCCCCGGCACCGACAAGGAGAAGCGCTTCCTCAACGACTGCACCGGCTGCCACACCCTGCAACGCGTCATGCGCTCGACCTACAGCTCGGAAGACTTCCAGCAGATCATCTTCAAGCGCATGGGCATGTACTCGCCGGGATCGACGCCCGCCCATCCGCAGCCGCTGCTGCCGGGTCCGCGCGGCGAGCGTCCGCGCGTCCGGGCGGATGCCGCCAAGGGCGCCGGCGATCTCCTCGCCCGCGCCAATCTCAGCGAGAGCCAGACCTGGGATTACCCGATGAAGACGCTGCCGCGCCCGAAGGGCCGCGCCACCCACGTCATCATCACCGAGTACGATCTGCCGCGCGCCGAGGCCCAGCCGCACGACGTCATCCTGACCAAGGACGGCAACGTCTGGTACTCGGATTTCGGCAACCAGTACATCGGCTCGCTCGATCCCAAGACCGGCAAGGTCAAGGACTACAAGGTCCCGACCCTCAAGCCCGATTCGCCCAAGGGTCTCCTCAACGTCGAGGCCGATCCCCAGGGCAACGTCTGGGGTTCGATGATGTACCAGGGCGGCATCGCCAAGGTCGACGCCAAGACCGGCAAGGTCACCACCTATGCGATTCCCAAGGAGTGGCAATCCAACAGCACTCAGGAATCGATGGTCTCGCCGAACTACTCGAACAAGGACGGCTACGTCTGGACCAACAACCAGGAGGATCACTCGGTCCTGCGGTTGAACGTCAAGACCGGCAAGTTCGAGAACCTCGGCAAGATGAAGGACGCCAGCGGCAAGCAGATCAGCGCCTACGGCATGCCGGCCGATCATGATAACGGCCTTTACCTGCTCGAGTTCGGCGGCACCTCGATCGGACACCTCGACGCCAAGACCAAGAAGGTGTCGATCTATCCGACGCCGTCGCCGGGCTCGAAGCCGCGCCGCGGCCGGGTCGACGCGGAGGGCCGCCTGTGGTTCGCCGAGTACGGCAACAACGCCATCGGCATGTTCGATCCCAAGACCAAGGCGATCAAGGAATGGCAGTTGCCGACGCCGTGGAGCCTGCCCTACGACGTCACCGTCGATAAGAAGGGCGAGGCGTGGACCGGGTCGATGATCACCGACCAGGTCGACCGGCTCGACCCCAAGACCGGCGAGTTCGTCGAGTATCTGCTGCCGCGCGAGACCAACATCCGCCGCGTCTTCTACGACGAGTCCGGCAGCGCGCTGTGGGTCGGCAGCAATCACGGCGCCTCCATCGTCAAGCTGGAGCCGCTGGACTGACATCCGGAACTTTGTGCGAGCGCATGAGGCGCGCGGGGCTGAATGCCCCCGCGCCTCCTTTTTTCCCGCGACGTTCCGTCACGTCGATTGGCGGGCGAGACGGTCGGCGTCGCGGCGCTGCGCGGCCTCGACCACATGCACCATGAAGGCGGCGGCGAAGGCGGGCATGAACCAGCTCGCGACCGGAATCGTGAACAGGAACGTGATCGCCGCCCCGGCCACGAACATCGCACCACGGTGGCGGCGGCGGAGCGTCCGCGCCGCCTCGGCCGTCATGTGGCGAAAGGCGATCATCTCGAAATATTCGCGGCCGAGCAGATAGCCGTTGAGGCCGTAGAACACCGCGAGATTGATTCCCGGGATGAGATAAAACGGCAGCACCAGGAGGTTGAGCGCCACGGTGATGCCGGCGAGCCGGAGCGAGCCCCACAGCGCCCGGGCGAACGGCGGCGCGGTGCCGACGTCGCCGGGATAGTGGCGCTTCTCGACCGCTTCCGCCGCGTCGTCGAGGAACACGCCCTGCACCGCCACCATGGCGCCGGGGAACAGCAGGCCGGCGACGATCACGGCGCCGACGCCGCCCAGCGTAGCGATCACCGAATTGAGCCAGCCGATATCGGTCAGCGCCAGATGCTCGAGGCCCCAGGCCGCGGCGCCGACCAGGACGACGAACAGGATGACCGCAGCGACCGCACCTTTGACGATCACCCGCCGGAACGCCGGATCGGACGCCTGGGCAAAGGATTTGAAGAGCGCTGAGAGCATTATCCTGACTACCCCATGGTGTTCGACAGCGTGCCGATGCCATCGATGACGATCTCGATCTTGGCCCCCGGCTTCATCGGCGCCGGACCGAGCGAGGTGCCGCAGGCGATGACGTCGCCCGGCAGCAGCGTGACATCCTGCGAGATCAGGCTGACGAGCCGGCGCGGCGTGAAGAACATGTCCGAAACCGGGTAGCTCTGGCGCTCGCGCCCGTCGAGCACGCTGCGGATGACGAGCGAATCCGGGGAGAGTCCGGCGACGATCGCGGGGCCGAACGGGCCGAAGCCGTCGAAGCTCTTGCACCGCGCCCACTGCGGGAACGCCGTGTCCTTGTTGAGGAGATCGACGGCGGTGACGTCGTTGACGCAGGTGTATCCGAAGATGTGCCGATCGGCCTCGGCTTCGGGCACCCGCGCGCAGCGCGTGCCGATGACGATGCCGAGCTCGCCCTCGAAGAGGACGCGTCCGGCGTAGGATGCGGGCCGCGGGATGACATGGCCCGTGGGCAGGAACGCCGTCGGCGCCTTGAAGAAATAGAGCGGCTCGGCGGGCTCGGCGAGCTTGAACCTGGTCGCCGCCGCCCGCGAGTTGTTCCACAGGCAGATCATCTTCGACGGCGCGCACGGCGTCAGCAGCGCGACGCGGTCGAGCGTCAGCGAAAGCCCGGTCGGCTGCGCGCCCGCGAACGCATCGCCGTCGTGAACGGCGATGGCGTCGCCGTCCAGCGTTCCGATTCCGATTTGCCCCTTATCCTCGAACCGCACCCAGCGGGTCATGATCGCCTGCTCTCTTCGTCATGCGCGCTCTTATGGCGAGTATTCATGTCTTTCTTTTGTTTGTGAGAGTCAAAACAAAAACTCGTGGATGCCCGCCTGCGCGGGCATGACGCGGAGTGGTAGTTTGGCGCCGAATGAATCTTCAATGCCCGCACAAAAGCAATTCACTATTTTTTCGTCACGCCCGCGCAGGCGGGCATCCAGGTTTTCTGCTCTTTCGACGATGCTAAAGAGTGATCCATTTCCATGGAATCAGTGCATTTACCTCGTCATTCCCGCGCCTCCGGCCGAATGGCCGGCTTTTAATTAGGAAGAGCCGCCCTTCGGGCGGCGGGCGGGCATCCACGTGTTTCTTTTTCAATGGCAAAAACAAAAACTCGTGGGTGCGCGGAGCAAGTCCGCGCATGACGAAAAAACACAAGCCCGCGCACGACGAAAAGCGTGAACCGGCGCTCAGGATTTCAGGAACGGCACGACGAGGCGGATCATCTCGTCGGCGGCGTCCCACGGCACGAGATGCTTGCAGCCGTCGACGATGTGCAGGTTGAGCCGCGGATATTTTTCCTTGAGCAGCGTGGCGCGCTCGTAGGCGTTGGCGCGGTCGTTCCTGCCGAAGATCATCAGCAGCGGCATCTTGAGCTCGGTCAGGCGCTGCCACAGCTCGGGGCCGGATTTCTCCTTGGGCTTCTTCTTTGCTTCCTCGGCCTCCGCGTTGCGGGCGACGAACGCCTCGAAGTTCCTGCCGACGCTGCGGCTGTGACGCAGCGCGAGCTCCTCCGGCGTGATCAGCTCATGATGAAAGAGATTGGCCTCGAGCAGCTTGCGGGTGTCGTCGATGGTCGGCTCGGCCTGGGCCATGCGGCGCTCGAGGCGCTGCTGGACGGCGGCTTCGCGGCCCTCGCCCTGGGTCTTCTTCTCCTCGAGCGGCGGCAGCAGGCTGCCAGTGCCGAGAACGACCACATGGCTGTAGCGCTCGGGCTCCTGCAGGGCGAGCTGCACCGCCATGCCGCCGGCCTGGGAATGGGCGACGAGCGCCACCTTCTTCAGGCCCATAGCGTCGAGCATCTTCGGCACCATCTTGCGCCGATAGGCGACCGAGTGATCGGCCGGCACGTCCGACAGGCCGAAGCCCGGCTGATCGAAGGCAATGGCGCGGAAGCCGGCCTTCGCCAGCGGGTCCATGTTGCGGATGAACACGTCCGCCGACGAGCCGAGCGAGGCGCCGTGGAACAGCAGCGCTACCGGCCCCTGCCCCGCCTCGATGGTGCGGATGCGCAGGCCGTCGACGTCGACGTACTTGTCCGCGAGCTTGCCCTTCAGTTCGGTTGCCATGGTGCGTTCTCCTGTTGATGCGGCGTATCGCCGTGCCTGCGAGCGCGTCCGTGCGCGCTCAGACCGGCTCGAGCGGCCGGTGCGGCAGCGGCGGCAGCGCGACGTGGATCGGATCGCCGGCGCGAACCTCGCCGCCGGTCAACACCACGCTCATGATGCCCGCCCTGCGAATGAAGTTGCCCTCGGCATCGCGCGGCATGAGTGTGTCCTTCAGCCCCTGCTGGAAGCGGTCCAACTGACGGCACGGCGTGCGAAGGCCCGTTACCTCGATCACGGCGGTCTCGCCGAGGTGCAGCCGGGTGCCGCTCGGCAGCGCGAGGAGATCGATGCCGCGGGTGGTGACGTTCTCGCCGATCGTCCCTGCCGACACGGGGAAGCCGGCGGACTGCAATTCCTCGTGCAACTCGGCGGCGATGAGATGGACCTGGCGCAGGTTGGGCCGGTCCGGGTTCTTCCGGATGTCCGAACAATGTTGCACCGTCACGCCGAGATGCGCGTCGCCCTCGACGCCGAGCCCGGGAACGAGGCGGATCCGGCTCTCGTTCGGCTTGGTGAAAGTGTGCGCCCCACTGCGACTGACCGCCATGACGATCCCGCCCATCGAACCTTGCTCCCTGTTATCGATACAATCCGGAGACTTTAGCGCGCTGGCGGACCAGCGCCAGCACGATATCGACGGTCGGCGTCGGCACCTCGACCAGCCGCCCCATCTCCTGTACGGCGGACACCAGGGCGTCGATCTCCATCGGCCGGCCGCGCTCAAGATCCTGCAGCATCGAGGTCTTGTGGGCGCCGACGGCGGCGGCGCCGGCGATGCGCTTGTCCACGTCGATGCCGAACCGGATGCCGAGCCTCTCGCCGATGGCCTGGGCCTCCAGCATCATCGCCCGCGCCGCCGCGCGGGTTTCGGGATCGGTGGCGATGACGTCAAGCGTGGCGTGGGTAAGCGCGCTGATCGGATTGAAGCAGAGGTTGCCCCACAGCTTGATCCAGATCTCGTCGCGGATGCGCGGCCGCACCGGCGCCTTGAGCCCGGCCCGGATCAGCGCCTCGCTGAAGGCCGCGGCGCGCGGCGTCTTCTCGCCGCTCGGCTCGCCGAGCGTGAAGCGGTCGCTGTCGATGTGGCGGACGACGCCGGGCTCGACCACCTCGCAGGCGGGATAGACGACGCAGCCGATGGCGCGCTCGGGGCCGATGCCATTCCACTGCACGCCGCCGGGATCGACGCTCTCCAGGCGACGATCCCGCCACGGACCCTCGACGCCATGGAAGTACCACCACGGCACGCCATTGACGCCCCACACCACGGCGGTGTCGGGGCCAAAGAGCGGCGCGAGTTGATCGACCACGCCCGGCACCGAATGGGCCTTCAAGGTGATGACGACGTAATCCTGCGGTCCGGCGTCCGTTGCGCTCTCGAAGCAGCGCACCCTGGCGACGCGCTCCTTGCCGTCACGGATCAGCTTGAGGCCGTTCGCCTGCATCGCCGCGAGGTGCGGCCCGCGCGCGATCAGCGTCACGTCCTCGCCCGCGAGCGCCAGCTCCGCGCCGAGAAAACCGCCGATCGCGCCGGCGCCGAAGATGCAGATGCGCAATGACCACTCCCCAGATCGTATTGACGCGGCGTCGCCCGCTCTTTGCCGGGAGATTGCCATGATCGGGCGGCATACGGAACGGCTCTTGTCCCAGGCCCTTTCGATTCGCGCCGGCGATCCCTATTTGAATGGATCGAGGCGCCTCGTCTCCCTTTCACTCATTAGGTCGCACCGCCGCATGATCCTCTCCCTGGCGAAACTGAGAGTCCTGATCGACGTCGCCAACACCGCCAAGTCGGCGTGGGACGTGGTCAGTCGGCAGGCGACGCGGATCAAGGCGCTCGAAGCCCGCGTCGCGGCCCTCGAAGCCGCGCTCGAAGTCGCTCACGGAAAATCGCCGGGTGCGCCCTGCCCGTTCTGCGGCGAGCGCGGCTGGCGCCTCAAGGAGCAGCCGCATTCCGACCGCGACGCACGCCACGAAATCTGGGCCTGCCAGTCGTGCGGCCGCGAGCAGGACAAGTGGGTGCCGACGGGGATTGCCGGTCTGCCGCGTTGAGGGGGCATGCAGAGGACTTGCCGCCGGGCGGACGAACGGCGCGCTCGATGCCGACCAGCGTTGGCTGGAGAAATCTGCAGCACCTCGTCGGCGATTGCAGGAGTGGCGCGAGACGGGGGAATGGGCTTCGCTAAGCAGCCGGCTGGCGAGGCTTCACCAAAACGGAAAACTCCACCTCCAAGAGATCGAATTGAGCCAATTCGAACCGTTCCATGATCCTCGGCAGCCACCATCGCGACGGCTGGACGATCAGATGCGCGTTGCGGCCGTCCGATAAGATCTTGTTCGCGGGAGCGGTGTTGACGGTCAACAGAGCGACCCGACGGGTCAACCGGCCAAGATCGTCGATGACGGCCTCGATGCATTCCGGCTCAACGTGCTCGAGAACGTCGGTGCAGACCACAACATCGGCCAGTTCCGGCGGATCGCTCTTGCCTGGAATCGCGGGATCGTATTCATGCACGATTTCCCCAAGGCTCTCCCTGAGTCGTCCTTTCCCGCATCCGTAATCGAGAATGGACGATGCATTGACGCGCTCCGATAGCGTCCGCACAAGATCCACCCACCTGGAGCCGGACGTTCCGTAAGCGTCCGTCGATTCGTGGAGCTGCCGGTTGAGCGCGCGATACGATTCCGAAATCAGCATGGCTGTCCAAGGAATGTTGAAATCCCAACGTCACAATAGCGCTAAAGCCTTGCTCCGTGCAGCTTGCCGGATTCGCTCTCTTTTTTTCGATCCGAATCGTTCAGCGCGATCCGACAACGATTGCTCGATCGTCGTCGATAACGATGGGAGCGCGCTGCGCGCCGCGAAATCTGGGCATGCCAGTCCTGCGGCCGGGAGCAGGACAAATGGGTGCCGACAGGAACGCCGGCCGAATTCCTCGACCTGCACGAGACGTCCGCTGGTGTTGGGCGGGACGGCGGCCCTTGCAGCCTCCCCACCGCCGCGCCGGTGAATTGGGCACCCCTGTGCAAACATGCCCGCGGTCGAAAAGTTGATGACCGACTCGGCACAACGGATTGCCGATCGGTGCGCGAAAGTTGGACATCCGCTTGGATGCTGAGTTGGACGCGGCCCGACGTTCACGCAATGTTCGTTTGAGAAATGCCGAATTTATAAGGCTTAAGTTGGTGAGCCCGCTGGGATTTGAACCCAGGACCCTCTGATTAAAAGTCAGATGCTCTACCCCTGAGCTACGGGCTCCCACCGGGCGGTTGCCGCCCCGTCCGAAACGAAGCCGCAGCGCCCGAAAGGGCACTGTGGGCGGCTGCGATCGTTTATGCGGCGCCACCATACGGACGGCGACAGGGCCGGTCAACGCTCCCCCGCAACCCGTCGAAACGCGCTAAAATCGTCACGATGTCTCGACCGTTCCGGACATTGCCGGAACGGAACGCCGTGGACGGTGGGAGCGTTAGTGCAGATGACGGACCGAAGGGATGAACCGGGCTTTCGCGAGGCGCCGAAAACGAACACGCCAAAAATCGGGTTCGGCCAAAAGGGCGCGCTGGCGCGCTTCGGCCTCGGCAACTGGGCGGCCATCGTCATCCTGATCGGGGGCCTGGTGGCGGCGGTCGGGTTCGCGGTCTACGTCTGGACCCAGCTTTCGGACGTCGCCATCAGCCGGCAAGGCTGGATTGCCATGTCGCTCGGCATCTTCTTCACCGCCGTCGTCGGCATCGGCCTGATGGCGCTCATCTTCTATTCGAGCCGCCAGAACTATGACCAGTGACCGAGGCGGCGATCGGGCGCATCATCGGTGCGCCCGCCGGCCCGCGGCAACGCCGTCGTCGCGTGCCGGCGCCTCTTTGCCGTTCGTCCTGAGGGTGCCAATATCAGCACCGTCGCCCGTCGACGGCCCGCGGCAGGACCCCGACAAGACATGGCACCCAGCATGAGGCCTAGGCCGTGAACGCCAGCGCGGAGCGCATTCCCAATCTCGACCGGCTGCTCGGCTCGATCGTGGCGTTGCGCGCCCAGGTGCCGAAGGAGGCGCTGAGCGCCTCGCGGCTCGGCACCGACCGGACCGGCAGTGCCGTGGCGATCCTCGGCCCCGAGACGCCGCCCGGCCTGTTCCTGACCGTGGGCTACCTCGTCACCGACGCCGAGATGGTGTGGCTGACCGATCACCGCGGCCGCACCGGCCCGGCGTTCGCCCTCGCCCAGGACCAGGACACCGGATTCGCCCTGGTGCGGGCGGCCTCGCTGGAGTCGCTCGATGCCCACCCGCTGCCGCTCGGCGATTCGGACGCCATCAGCGTCGGCGACGCCGCCGTGGTCGCAGGCTCCGGCGGACGCTCCGGCGCCGTGGCCGCCAAGATCGTCGCCCGCCAGGTCTTCACCGGCTACTGGGAATACATGGTCGAGGACGCCCTGTTCACCGCGCCCGCCCACCCCCATTGGGCCGGCACGGCGGTGCTCGATGCGGCGGGAACGCTGATCGGCATCGGCTCGCTCAAGGTCGAGCAACTCGTCGACCGCCGCACCGTGACCGACACCAACATGGCCATCCCGATCAATCTCCTGAAGCCGATCCTGCCCGAGCTGCTGGCCCAGGGGCGCCGCGCGGGTGCCGCACGGCCCTGGCTCGGCCTGCACACCGCCGAGTTCCGCGGCCGCCTCCTGGTGGTCGACGTGACCGAGGACGGGCCCGCCGCCAAGGCCGGCGTCAAGGAAGGCGACGCCGTCGCCGCGGTCGGCGGCGCGCCGGTTTCCGAGCTCGCCGACTTCTACAAGGCGGTGTGGGGCACCGGCCCGGCGGGCACGGCGATCCCGCTGACGCTCCGGCGCGACGGCGAACGCGTCGACGTCGTCGTGCCGTCGATCGACCGGGCGACGCGCCTCAGGCCGCGGCGGCTGCATTCCTGACCGCTCAAAGGGGGAGACGGACCATGGGCGATTTTCGCACCTTCGACCGGCGCCGCCGCGGGCCGGCAACGGCCCTGGAGCCCGTCGTCGATCCGGCGGGATGGGATCCCGAGAGCCTCGGCCCCGTCGACGGCTGGAGCTACACCATCACCGAGAGCGACATCGACGAGACGATCGATGCCCTCGCCGCGCTCCGCCGCAACGGAATCGCGGTGGCCGACGCCGATCGCTCGAATTTCCCGCTCAAGCAGTTCGGCGCGGTCCTCGACGACATCAAGCGCGAGCTCACCGACGGCCGCGGCATGGTGATGATGCGGAACTTCCCGGTCGAGCGGCTGACCCGCGAGGAGACGGCGACCGCCTTCATCGCCATGGGCTCCCATCTCGGCGAGAAGATGCCGCAGAACAGGCTCGGGCACGTCCTCGGCCATGTGAAGGATCTCGGCGGCGATTACGCCGATCCGGTGACGAGGGGCTACATGACCCGGGCGGAGATGCGGTTCCATGCCGACGGCAGCTATTACGTCGGCCTCCTGTGCCTCCGGACCGCGAAGAGCGGCGGCGAGAGCCGGGTCGCGAGCTCGGTGACGGTCTACAATCGCATGCTCGAGCGCCGGCCGGATCTCGTGAAGGTGCTGACCGAGGATTTCTATCGCTCGCGCACCGGCGAGATCAACCCGGGCGAGGCGCCGTGGTTCCGCCAGCCGATCTTCTCGTTCACCGACGGCTACTTCAGCGCGACCGGGCTCGGCGCCGCTATCGACAAGGCCCAGGGGCTTCCCGGCGTGCCGCCGTTCACGCCGGCGCAGACGGAGGCCATCGCGCTCTACCGCGATACCGTCGACGAGTGCGCGGTCGACATCGATTTCCGCGACGGCGACATCCAGTTCCTCAACAACTTCGTTATGCTGCACACGCGCCGCGAGTACGAGGATTGGCCGGAGCCGTCGCGCAAGCGTCACCTGCTCCGGCTCTGGCTGACCGACACCGGCGCGCGGCCGATTCCGAAGGATCAGCGCGAGGGCCGCTCCGGCCGCGGCGTGCAGATCGAGGGCGTGAAACTGGTCGTGCCGCTCGACGTCGAGGCAGCGGCGTGAGATTCAGCGAATATACGTAGTCGGCTCGTTCGCCGTTCCTTTGTCATGCGCGGACTTGCTCCGCGCATCCACGTGTTTTTTCTTCTTTCGCCGGCTAAAAACAACAGAAACGCGTGGATGGCCCGCCCCGCCGCCCGAAGGGCGGCTCTTAAATTTAAAGCCGGCCATACGGCCGGAGGGGCCATGACGAAAGAAGAACGAGTCTCAACCGGACAGCCGTGGAGCAAGTCCGGCCATGACGAAAAAAGGAAAACTCAATATGAAGGCGCAGACGCCCGTCAGCCCTTGGCGTAGCGCGCCTTGACACGTTTCTCGACGGCGGGCGAGACGAACTGGCTGATGTCGCCGTCGAGGCGGCAGATTTCCTTGACGAAGCGCGACGAGATGAACTGGTAGCGCTCCGAGGCCATCAGGAACACGGTCTCGATCTCCGACGTCATGCGCTGGTTCATGCCGGTCATCTGGAACTCGTATTCGAAGTCGGACACGGCGCGCAAGCCACGGACGATGATACCGGCGCCGACGTCGCGGGCGAAATGCACCAGCAGCGACGAGAACGACCGCACCTCGATGCGCGCCGCGCGATCGGCGCCGAGGCTCGCCACCTCGTCCTTCACCATCCGGACGCGCTCTTCGAGACCGAACAGCGGCTCCTTGCCGTCGCTGACGGCGACCGCGACGACGAGGCGGTCGACGACGCGGGTGGCGCGCTGGATGATGTCGAGGTGGCCGCGGGTGATCGGATCGAAGGTTCCGGGATAGAGGCCGAGCCGATCAGGCATCGGACCCGTCCTCGCCCGGCGTGCTCACGTCGGGGATCGGCGGCGCCGTGTCGGCGGCATCGGTGTTCTCGACGCTGACGCTGACCTCGGCGTTGTCGCTGACCTCGGCCAGATGCGCGACCGAAACCACGCGCTCGCCGTCGTCCATCTTGAACAGCGTCACGCCGCGAGTCGAGCGGCCGGCGATGCGGATGTCGTTGACGGGGCTTCGGATCAGCTTGCCGCCGTTGGTGACGAGCATGATCTGATCGCCCTGCTCGACCGGGAAGGCGGCGGCGACCCTGGCATCGGCGACCTTGCCGAGGTCCATCAGCTCGATGCCTTTGCCGCCGCGGTTGGTGATGCGGTATTCGTAGGACGAGCTGCGCTTGCCATAGCCGGAATCGGCGATGGTGAGGATGAACTGCTCGGCGGCGCCGAGCGCTGCAAGGCGCTCCTCGGAGAGCGCCACGCCCTCGCCCGCCGCGGTGTCCTCGGTCGACGGCGGCGCGATCTCCTCGCCCATGCCGCGGCGCAGCGCCGAGGCGTGGCGCAGATACGCCGCCCGCTCCTCGCTGGTCGCGTCGGTGTGGCGGAGGATCGACATCGAGATGACCTCCTCGCCCGCATCGAGGCGGATGCCGCGGTTGCCGGTCGAATTGCGGCTGGCGAACACGCGCACGTCCGCGACCTCGAAGCGGATGCACTTGCCGTTGCGGGCGGCGAGCAGCACGTCGTCCTTCTCGGTGCAGGGCAGCACCGAGACCAGGCGTTCGCCCTCGCCAAGCTTCATGGCGATCTTGCCGTTGGCGCGGACGTCGGTGAAATCCGAGAGCTGGTTGCGGCGGACGTCGCCGGCCGAGGTCGCGAACATGACGAAGAAGTCGCCGTAGCTCGCGTCGTCCTCCGGCATCGGCATGACCGTGGTGATGGTCTCGCCTTCGGCGAGCGGCAGCAGGTTGACCAGCGCCTTGCCGCGCGACTGCGGCGTGCCGACCGGCAGGCGATAGACCTTCTCCTTGTAGGCCATGCCGCGCGAGGAGAAGAACAGGACCGGCTGGTGCGTGCTGGCGACGAACACGCGGCTGACGAAATCCTCCTCGCGGGTGGCCATGCCCGAGCGGCCCTTGCCGCCGCGGCGCTGGGCGCGGTAGGTCGAGAGCGGCGTCCGCTTGATGTAGCCGCCGTGGCTCACCGTCACCACCATGTCCTCGCGGACGATCAGATCCTCGATGTCGACGTCGGACTCGAGATCCTGGATCTCGGTGCGGCGCGGGTTGGCGAACTCGCTCTTGATCGCTTCGAGCTCGGCGCGAAGGATGGCGCGCAGCTTTTCCTTCGAGTTGAGGATGGCGATGTATTCGGCGATCTGGCCGCAGACCTCGCGCAGCTCCTCGGCGATTTTTTCGCGCTCGAGGCCGGTCAGGCGATGGAGGCGCAGATCGAGGATGGCGCGGGCCTGGACCTCGGAGAGGGTGTAGGTGCCGTCGACCACCTTGCGGTCGGGCTCGGCGATCAGCGCCACCAGCGGCGCCACGTCGGCCGCCGGCCAGGCCTTCTCCATCAGGCGCTCGCGGGCGACCGTCGGGTCGGGCGCCTTGCGGATGAGCACGATGACCTCGTCGATGTTGGCGACGGCGATGGCGAGGCCGACCAAGACATGGCCGCGCTCGCGCGCCTTGCCGAGCTCGAAGATCGTCCGGCGGGTGATGACCTCGTCGCGGAACTCGATGAAGATGCGGATCAGCGTCCGCAGATCCATCATCTCCGGACGGCCGCGATTGAGCGCCAGCGTGTTGATGCCGAAGCTGGTCTGGAGTTGCGAGTAGCGATAGAGCTGGTTGAGCACGATCTCGGCCATCGCGTCGCGCTTGAGCTCGATGACGACGCGGACGCCGTCGCGGTCGGATTCGTCGCGCAGCTCGGAGATGCCCTCGATCTTCTTGTCGCGCACCATCTCGGCGATCTGCTCGAGCATGCGCGACTTATTCACTTGGTAGGGAACCTCGGTGACGATGATGGCCTCGCGGTCCTTGGCCATCGTCTCGATCTTGGTGCGCGCGCGGATCACCACCGAGCCGCGCCCCGTCGCGTAGGCGGCGCGGATGCCGGAGCGGCCGAGGATGATGCCGCCGGTCGGGAAATCCGGCCCCGGCAGCTTCTCGACCAGCGTTTCGTACGGCACGTTCTCGTCGTCGAGATAGGCCATTACGGCGTCGATCACCTCGCCCAGGTTGTGGGGCGGGATGTTGGTCGCCATGCCGACGGCGATGCCGCCGGCGCCGTTGACGAGGAGGTTGGGGAACTTGGCCGGCAGAACCGACGGCTCGCGCGTGGTGTCGTCGTAGTTGGAATTGAAATCGACGGTGTCGCGGTCGATGTCGCTCAGGAGTTCGTGCGCCACCTTGGCGAGGCGCGCCTCGGTGTAGCGCATCGCCGCCGCCGGATCGCCGTCCATCGAGCCGAAGTTGCCCTGGCCGTGAATGAGCGGCAGGCGCATGGAGAAATCCTGCGCCATGCGCACCATGGCGTCGTAGATCGCCGAATCGCCGTGCGGGTGATACTTGCCCATGACGTCGCCGACGATGCGCGCCGACTTGCGGAACGGCTTGTTCCAGTCGTAGCCGCTTTCGTGCATGGCGTAGAGGATGCGGCGATGAACCGGCTTGAGCCCGTCGCGGGCGTCGGGAAGCGCGCGCGAGACGATCACGCTCATCGCGTAATCGAGGTACGAGCGCCTCATCTCGTCTTCGATGGCGACCTGAGGCGATTCGGGCGGCGGTGCGGGAGGAAGCGTTTCGGTCGGCGTGTCGGGCGGTGTGTTCAAGGCCTAATCCGCTGGAGAATTCCGCTAGAGAACTGGGACTCCGGGGCGGGTGCCGGGGGCCGGATGAGGTCCCCTCCGCGTCCCTTTCGATGCACCCGCACTATACCCGAGGCCGGTCCTTTCCGTCCACGGTAACGTGCGCCGGAAACTATCGAATTTCCGTATTTAATCAAAGTCTTAAGCGAGGCTTTTAAGGACCGGAAATCCGCTCAGAACGGGATTTCGTCGTCGAGGTCGGCGCCGCCTTTGGCGAGCGCCGGACGGCCGCCGGATTCGGCCATTGCCGGGGCATCTTCCATGCCGCCGCCGCCACGGCCGTCGAGCATGGTGAGCTCGCCGCGGAAGCGGCCGAGGACGACTTCGGTCGTGTACTTCTCGGTCCCGCTCTGGTCGGTCCATTTGCGGGTCTGCAATTGGCCTTCGAGGTAGACCTTAGCGCCCTTGCGCAGATAGCGTTCCGCGACTTCGGCCAGCCGCTCGTTGAAGATCACCACGCGGTGCCACTCGGTCTTTTCCTTCCGCTCGCCGGATGCCTTGTCTTTCCAGCTTTCGGAGGTGGCAACCCGGAGGTTGACGACCTTGTTGCCATCCTGCATCGAGCGGGATTCGGGATCCGCGCCGAGATTGCCGATGAGGATGACCTTATTGACCGAGCCCGCCATGGTTTCTTCCTTTGCCCGCGCTGGTTGGGAACGCCCGTTTCTGAGCGCCCGGCACTATCGCCCAAAAATGACCTTTGAGCCAGAACTCTCGTGTAAAATGACCGGTTCCGGCGACGCTTGAACGGCGCCGGAGCGTCGCCATTTTATCCCCATGTCCTCTCGAGTCTCCCGGATGCCGAAAGCCGTTTCGACCCGCCGTTCCAGCCCCTCCGACAATCCGCACGTTCACCCGCCCCAAGGCGCGGTGATTTCGGTGCGGGGTGCGCGCGAGCACAACCTGAAATCGGTGGATGTCGACATTCCCCGCAACCAGCTTGTGGTGCTGACCGGGCTGTCCGGCTCGGGCAAGTCGTCGCTGGCGTTCGATACCATCTACGCCGAGGGCCAGCGGCGTTACGTCGAGAGCCTGTCGGCCTACGCCCGCCAGTTCCTCGAGATGATGCAGAAACCGGAGTTCGACACCATCGAAGGACTGTCGCCGGCGATCTCGATCGAGCAGAAGACGACCTCGAAGAACCCGCGCTCGACCGTCGGCACGGTCACCGAGATTTACGACTATCTGAGGCTTCTCTACGCCCGGGTCGGCGTCCCCTATTCGCCCGCTACGGGCCTGCCGATCGAAAGTCAGACCGTCACCCAGATGGTCGATCGCCTGAAGGCGCTGCCCGAGGGCACGCGGCTTCTGCTGCTGGCCCCCATCGTGCGTGGCCGCAAGGGCGAGTACCGCAAGGAATTCCTGGATCTGCGCAAGAAGGGCTTCCAGCGGGTCAAGGTCAACGGCAAGATCCACGACATCGAATCCGTGCCGGCCCTCGACAAGCAGAAGAAGCACGACATCGAGGTCGTGGTCGACCGCGTGGTGCTGAAGGGCGACCTCGGCAACCGCTTGGCCGAGAGCCTGGAAACCTGTCTGAATCTCGCCGATGGTCTCGCCATTGCCGAGAACGCGGATTCCGGCGAGCGCATCACCTTCTCCTCCAAGTTCGCCTGTCCGGTATCGGGCTTCACCATCGAGGAGATCGAGCCCAGGCTGTTCTCGTTCAACAACCCGCACGGCGCCTGCCCGGTCTGCGACGGCCTCGGCGTGAAGCTCTACTTCGACCCAGAGCAGGTGGTGCCCGACGAGCGTCTGTCGCTCAAGGAAGGCGCTATTGCGCCGTGGGCGGGCTCGTCCTCGCCCTATTACAGCCAGGCGATCGATTCGCTGGCGCGCCATTTCAAGATTCCGACTTCGGTCCCGTGGCGCGACCTGCCGAAGAAGGCGCGCGAGGCGATTCTCAACGGCACCGACGAGCCGGTGACGATGAAGTACGCCGACGGCACCAAGGCTTACTCCGTCACCAAGCCGTTCGAAGGCGTGATCCCGAGCCTGGAGCGCCGTTTCCGCGAAACTGAATCCGACTGGATGCGCGACGAGCTCTCGCGCTATCAGGCGACCCATCCGTGCGAAGCCTGCAACGGCTATCGCCTCAAGCCCGAGGCGCTGTCGGTCAAGGTCGGCAATCGGCACATCGGCCAGGTCTGCGAGCTCTCCATCGAGGGTGCCTTGAACTGGTTCCGCGAACTGCCGAAGAGCCTGACTCCGGCGCGTCAGGAAATCGCCCGCCGCATCCTGAAAGAGATCGTCGACCGCCTGGGCTTCCTGGTCGACGTCGGCCTTGATTACCTGACCTTGGCCCGCGGCTCCGCCACCCTGTCGGGTGGAGAGTCCCAACGCATCCGGCTCGCGTCGCAGATCGGCTCCGGCCTCACCGGCGTTCTCTACGTTCTGGACGAGCCCTCGATCGGCCTGCATCAGCGCGACAACGCGCGGCTGCTGACGACGCTTCGCCGCCTGCGCGACCTCGACAACTCCGTGCTCGTCGTCGAGCACGACGAGGAGGCGATCCGCACCGCCGATTACCTGATCGACATGGGCCCGGGCGCGGGCATCCACGGCGGCGAGATCATCGCCGCGGGCTCGCCCGATCAGGTGATGAAAAGCGGACGCAGCATCACGGCGCAATATCTTACGGGCCGCAAAGCGATTGCCGTCCCGACGATGCGCCGCTCGCCGAAGAAGGATCAGAATCTCGTCATCCGCGGCGCGCGTGCCAACAACCTGAAGAATCTCGACGTCAAGATTCCGCTCGGCGTCATGACCTGCGTCACCGGCGTCTCCGGCGGCGGCAAGTCGACCTTGATCGTCGAGACGCTCTACAAGGCCCTCGCCCGCCGCTTGAACGGCAGCCGTGACCATCCGGCCGAGCACGACCGCATCGACGGCCTCGAGTTCCTCGACAAGATCATCGACATCGACCAGAGCCCGATCGGGCGCACGCCGCGCTCGAACCCCGCGACCTACACCGGCGCCTTCACGCCGATTCGCGACTGGTTCGCGGGGCTCCCCGAGTCGAAGGCGCGCGGCTACAAGCCGGGGCGTTTCTCGTTCAACGTCAAGGGCGGCCGCTGCGAGGCGTGCCAGGGCGACGGCGTCATCAAGATCGAGATGCACTTCCTGCCCGACGTGTTCGTCAAATGCGACGAGTGCCACGGCAAGCGCTACAACCGCGAGACGCTCGAAATCACCTTCAAGGGCAAGACCATCGCCGACGTGCTCGACATGACGGTCGAGGAAGGCGCCGAGTTCTTCCGCGCCGTGCCGTCGATCCGCGACAAGCTGGTGACGCTCGACAAGGTCGGCCTTGGCTACATTCACATCGGCCAGGCGGCAACGACGCTGTCGGGCGGCGAGGCGCAGCGCGTCAAGCTCTCGAAGGAACTGGCGCGACGCTCCACCGGCAAGACGCTCTACATCCTCGACGAGCCGACCACGGGCCTGCATTTCGAGGACGTGCGCAAGCTGATGGAGGTGCTGCACACGTTGGTCGACCAGGGCAATACCGTGGTCGTCATCGAGCACAACCTGGAAGTGATCAAGACGGCGGACTGGATCGTCGACCTCGGCCCCGAGGGCGGCGACAAGGGCGGCAGGCTGGTCGCCGCGGGAACGCCGGAGGACGTCGCCCAGGTACGCGACAGCTACACCGGGCAGTATCTCAAGCCGTATCTCCTGCCACAGAAGAAGACGGCGAAGGGACGCGCTTAACGCCTATCTTTTTTCTTCGTCACCCTCGGGCTTGTCCCGAGGGTCCATGTGTTTTTCTTCATGAGAAAGAAAAACGTGGATGGCCGGAACAAGTCCGGCCATGACGAAAAAAGTTGTTCCTCTTTTTCGTCATGCCCGGTTTTATGCTGGGGCATCCACATTTTTTTGTTGAGTGAACGACCGATTCGCCTACCCCGCCTCCTGATAGCGCTTCACATGGGCGCGGGCGCCTTGCAGTTTGCGCGAGTGCTGCATGATGACGTCATGGTCCTTGCTCTTGCGGTAGGCCTCGATCGCCGCGTCGCTTTCCCACTCCGAGTACGAGACGTAGTCGCCGGGATCGTCGAGGCACTTGAGAAGCTTCTCCGAGAGGCACCCCGGCTGCTTGATCATCAACGGCGCGCAGTCCTCCTTCCAGACGCGCTCGGCCTCCTTCATGGAGGCCGGCGCCACCTTGACGTGCAACAGGCGAATGATCGACATGACGGGCTCCTTTCAGCGGCAATTACGGCTCAGTCTCCCTGGTAAACGGATCGCGGGCACAGGCGTTCCTTGGTAATCTCGGCCCCATGACCAAACCCGTTCACGTCATCGGCGGCGGACTGGCCGGTTCGGAGGCGGCGTGGCAGCTCGCGCGCGCGGGCGTTCCCGTCGTGCTGCACGAGATGCGGCCGGTGCGGTCGACCGCCGCCCACAAGACCGATGGCCTGGCCGAACTGGTCTGCTCCAATTCGTTCCGCTCCGACGATGCCGAAACCAACGCCGTCGGCGTGCTGCACGCGGAATTGCGCATGGCCGGCTCATTGATCCTGTCGGCTGCCGACGCCCATCAGGTTCCCGCCGGCTCGGCCTTGGCCGTCGACCGCGACGGATTCTCCCAGACCGTCCAGCGGCGGCTTCTCGCGCTTGCCAACGTGACCGTTGTCCGCGAGGAGTTGGAGAGATTGCCCGATGCCGCGTTCGGACCGACCATCGTAGCCACCGGCCCCCTCACCTCGCCGGCGCTGTCGGAGTCGATCCGCGCGCTCGCCGGCCAAAGCCATCTCTCGTTCTTCGATGCGATCGCACCGGTGATCCACCGCGACTCGATCGACTTCGATATCGCGTGGTTCCAGTCGCGCTGGGACAAGGAAGGCCCCGGCGGCGAGACGGCCGCCTACATCAACTGCCCGATGGACCATGAACAGTACTTCGCCTTCGTCGCGGCGCTGGTCGCCGGCGAGAAGAGCGAATTCAAGGAATGGGAGAAGGACACGCCCTACTTCGAAGGGTGCCTCCCGATCGAGGTGATGGCCGAGCGCGGTCCGCGCACGCTGTCGTTCGGGCCAATGAAGCCGGTCGGCTTGCTCGATCCGCGCACCCGCCGGCGGCCCTACGCGGTCGTGCAGCTCCGCCAGGACAATGCGCTCGGAACGCTGTTCAACATGGTCGGCTTCCAGACCAAACTGAAACACGGCGAGCAGGTGCGGATTTTCCGCACTATCCCTGGCCTTCAGCAGGCCGAATTCGCGCGCCTCGGCGGCATCCATCGCAACACGTTCCTCAACGCGCCCAAGCTCCTCGACGGCGAGCTGCGGCTCAAGGCCGCGCCATGGCTGCGATTCGCGGGGCAGATCACCGGCGTCGAGGGCTATGTCGAATCGGCCGCGATGGGCCTGCTCGCGGGCCTGTTCGCCACCGCCGAGATACGCGGGGCGACCCTCGCTCCACCGCCGCCGACCACGGCGACCGGCGCGCTGCTGGCGCACATCACGGGGGGCCACCTCGCCGAAGGCGCGTCGTTCGAGCGTCAGGCGGGGCATCCCGGGA
>Ga0070714_100000363_pt1 | contig 34004 bp, 37 predicted proteins | sample LARL83metaG_FD_65450 | JGI IMG/M metagenome (GOLD analysis project Ga0070714, IMG submission 65450) | Corn, switchgrass and miscanthus rhizosphere microbial communities from Kellogg Biological Station, Michigan, USA - LAR L8-3 metaG | ecosystem: Host-associated > Plants > Roots > Rhizosphere ... | reverse complement strand
CACATGCGCGGCCACGGCGACGTCGACGCGATCCTGGACCGAATCACCAACGCCTGGGGCAACGACCTGTTCGAAGCCCTGATGACCCGCTCGTTCGCCACTCCCCCAACCGAAGCAGACCTCACCGCACTACTGAACTACGCAGCAACAACGTCACAGCAGGCAACCCTCGACGTACTACGCAGCCAACGCGACCTGGACCTGACACCCCTGCTGCCCACGATCGCCTGCCCGACCACCATCATCCACGGCACCCTCGACCAAGCCCGCACCACAGACCACGCCCGCGAACTGGCCAAATTGATCCCGAACAGCACACTCCGATTCGTACCAACCGGCCACTCACCGATCTACGAAGACGCAAAAGCGGTGGCCGAAGAAGTACGCACGCTGCTCAACGGGACATGAAGTTGCGCACAGCTTGCTCCAGATGTGCCTGCATCGTGTCGCAAGCGAAGTCCTCGTCACCGGACGCGATCGCCGCGAGCAGAATGCGATGTTCCTTGGCCAGGTCCTCCGGTTCCGGATAGTCCGCCTTGAGCTGCGCCAGACAGAGCTGCATCTCCTCCTGCAACGGCGGATAAATCCGGCTCAGCCGCGGACTCCCAGCGGAGTCGATCAACGCGACATGGAACCGCGTGTGCGCCTCGACGAGGTCGGCCCAACTCGCGTCGCCCGGCAACTCGGCCATCGCCTCCAGCCGACTGGCCGGCTCGGCCAACGAATATTCGTTGTGGACGATCAACCGGACAGCAGCCAGTTCCAACGGTGTACGGACGAAGAACAGATCTCGGACATCCGCCTTGCTGAGCACCGGCACAATCAGCGACCGCCCGTCCGACGGCTGGACCAGGCGCCGACTGACCAGCACCTGCAACGCGGAACGGACAGTAGGCCGCGCCACCCCGAACGTGCTGGCCACGGACGCCTCGGTGAGCGGCGTGCCGGGCGGCAGCTCGCCAGAAAGGATGCGCCGACGCAGTTCGGTGACCAGCGCGTCCCGGGTCGACGTCGTCTGCAGAACGCTCATACCTTCCGCACCGCCTCAACAGTAGCCACGAGATCAGTCAAATCAGGCAGGACGGCGTCCGCAACCGAGGGATCGTCCGGCGAGGCGAGCCGGTTGATCCACACCCGGCGGATGTCGAGATCGCGCGCCGGCACCATGTCATGGAACCAGCTCTGCGCCACATGCACCCAGTTCTCCCGTGACACGTCGAACGAATCAGTGAACCGCGCGAAATGGCCATGCGCCGGTTTGTAGGAGCCGGCGTCCTCAGCGGTGACAACGGCGTCGATCGGCACGCCGAGCCTGCGACGCGTCTCGGCGATGATGTCGTTGTCACAGTTGGTCAACAGCGCGAGCCGCCAGCCGGCAGCGCGCAACGCGGTCAACGCAGGCCGCGTGTCGGCGAACACCGGCCAGTACGGCATGCCCGTGGCCAGCACGGAACTGTCGTCGTCCAGCAGGGTCAGGCCGGCATCGTCGGTCGCACGGCGGAGCGTCTCGGCCAGCACGTGCCGGTAGCGCATGGTCGGGAACTCACGCTGAACCAGCGCCTCATGCTCGTTGTACCGGTCCAGCAGTTCCGCTCCACGCCCAGGAAACAGCAGCTCAGCGCCGGTGGCGATGCCGTGCCGCCAGTCCACGAGCGTGCCGAAACAGTCGAACGTCGCCCACTTGGTCATACGGTCAGTCTGTCACACGGTTATACCGTCAGTCCACCGCATTAGCCTGCACGACCCACCGCGACTCGACCCGACCGAGCTTCCAGTACGCGACCGCGACCACCCACACCACCACGAACAGCGCCGCGATCACGAACCCGGCCGTGTTGATGTCGAAACCGGACATGAAGTCCCAGAACCACCCGTGCAGGTTCAACTCGTCGGACAGCAGGCCGCACACCTCGATCGTCCCGACCAGGAACGCGACCGCAATCGATAGGCCGGTGATCACGAGGTTGTAGTAGACCTTCCGGACCGGCCGCGCGAACGCCCACCCGTACGCGAAGTTCATGAAGCAGCCGTCGAGCGTGTCGAACAGTGTCATCCCACCGGCGAACAGGAGCGGCAGCGACAGCACCGCGTACCACGGCAGCCCTTGCGTCGCGGCCGCCGCCGTGGCCGCGAGCAGCAGTACCTCGGTCGCGGTGTCGAATCCGATGCCGAACACGAGGCCGACGAAGAACATGTGCCGCGTCTTCGTGATCGAACGCATGAAACGGCCGAAGAATCGCCACATCAACCCGCGCGCCTGCAACTGCCGTTCCAGTTCGGCCTCGTCGAATTCACCGCGTCGCATTCCACGGAACACCTTGAGAATGCCGGCGAGCACGATCAGGTTCAGCAGCGCGATCAGATACAGGAACGTGGCGGCCAGGGACGTTCCGACGACGCCACCGAGCGTTTCGTACGTCGAGCTCGGATCGACCAGCGCCCCGAACACCGCCCGCGCCGCGATGGACAGCCCGACGCCGACCACCATCATGATCGTCGAATGGCCGAGCGCGAAGAAGAAACCGGTGCTCAGCGGGCGGCGGCCGTCGGCCATCAGCTTGCGGGTGGTGTTGTCGATCGCCGAGATGTGGTCGGCGTCGAACGCGTGCCGCGCGCCGAGGGTCCACGCCGTGAATGCGACGCCGAGCCCGAGACCGAGCCCTTTGAACTCGAAATGATGCGGCGCGATGGCGATGACGAAAATGCCCCAACCGAACACGTTCAATGCGACGACAACGCTGGCCATGGCGCCGAGGCGCCCCCGTTCGCTCCTGGTCAGCGCCATGGATAACGAACGTACGGCAATACCGGAACAGCGTCAATCAAATGGATACATGAACAACTGTACCTGTGTTGAAATATGCGGGGAACCTGATCCGCGGCTCGATCGTTGACCTCGCATGGCGTGGTTGTCGTTCAGCATTCCGGGCGCGGTGCTGCTGCTCATGGCGGTGGCCGCGTTCGAACTCGCGCCTCGGAAGCGGCGCAAGCGGTCCGGCACGCCGGTGTCGGCGACCTACATCAACGAGGTCACGGCCCTGTTCTACGGGTCGAAGCGGATGGAACTCGACCACCGCGACTCGCAGTCGCTGATGCGCGACGAAGACGCACAGGGCGCCCCGCCCAAGATGGGCGTCGACCTGGAGCGGGGCGTCGTCGTCATGCGACCGGAAGACCCTCAGTAGGCCACGCCGACCGTCTGCCCGACGAATTCCGGCCGGTCCAGCGCGCGCAGCATGAAATGGGCCACGTCGGCCCGCGAGATCATCACGCCACCGCGCAGGTTCTGGCCGATCGCGGTGCGGTAACGGCCGGTCAGCGGCTTGTTGGTGAGCCGGGGCGGCCGGACGACCGTCCAGTCCAGCGCGCTGTCCCGCAGGATGTCCTCCATCAGCGCGACGTCCGCGTAGTGCTCGCGCAGGATCCGCTTGACGATCGGCGTGAGCACGTACCGAATGAGCGGACCGTCGCCCGGATCGTGTTTGGGCGGCTGCGGCCGGCCCGGCGACGCGACCGTGCCGATCGGCGCCGCGCTGACCACGACGATCCGCCGCACGCCGGTCGCCGCCATCGCCTCGACGACGGCCCGCGTACCGCGCGACAAGACACCGACCGGGCCGAGGCCGGACAACACCGCGTCCGCGCCACCGATCGCGGACTCGAGCGCGACCGGGTCGGGCGAGGACAGATCGACGGCGACCTTCGTCACATCAGCGGTCACCTTGGCCGGATTGCGCACCACCACCGTGACGTCGTGTCCGGCCGCGATCGCCTGGTCGAGCACCTGCCGGCCAATTCCCCCGGTCGCGGCGACAACTGTGAGCTTCATATGTAAACCATATCATATGGAACGCATGGCAGTTGCCGATCACCCGAAGGGCGTGGTTAGGTAAGGCTCAGCTAAGAAGACGGTCGGGGTGCTCCGCCAAGGCGATGTTGGCGCGGATCGGCGATTGCTGAGCCGAGCAGGCGTCGGCGGGGATCGGCGGGTTGCCAGGACCAGGCAGGTGCGGCGCGGATCGACGGATTGCTGAACCAAGCAGACGTCGGCGCGGATGGGTGGGTTGTCTGAGCCAAGGAGGTGCCGTGCGGATCGGTGGGCTGCTGGTCGGGGTGGGCGTGCTCGTGCTGGTCGCACTGGCCAGCCTCGCCGTCGGCGCGAAGGCGATCCCGCCCGCCACCGTCTGGCATGAACTGCTGCGCTATGACGGCTCGGCCGACGGCGTCGTGATCCGCAGCTTGCGCGTGCCGCGGACGCTGCTCGGGCTCGCGGTCGGCGCCGCGCTCGGCCTCGCCGGCGCGCTGATGCAAGCGCTGACCCGCAACCCGTTGGCCGATCCGGGCATTCTCGGCGTGAACGCGGGCGCTGCCGCGGCATCCGTCGCCGCGATTGGGCTGCTCGGTGTCGCCGATCCGGCCGGCTACCTGTGGTTCGCGTTGGCCGGGGCTGCGATCGCGACGGTGTTGGTGTCCGCGCTTGGCCGGTCCTCGCCGGCACGGCTTGTGCTGGCCGGCGCGGCTGTCAGCGCGGCACTCGGTTCGTTCGTCGCGGGATTGACGCTCGTGAGCCAGAACGCGTTCGATGCCTACCGGTTCTGGGCGGTCGGCACGCTCGCCGGCCGGCCGCTCTCCGTTCTCGCGGCCACCGGACCGGTCCTGCTGCTCGGCGCCGTGTTGGCGATCGCGCTGGGCCGGCCGTTGAACGTGCTTGCGCTCGGTGAGGACACCGGCCACGCGCTCGGTGCTCGGCCGGGACGCACTCGGGTCCTCGGCATCGTCGCCGTGACGTTGTTGTGTGGCGCGGCCACGGCCGCTGTCGGGCCGATCGGGTTCGTCGGGCTTGCCGTGCCGCACATCGCACGCCTCGTGGCCGGGCCGGATCAGCGCTGGCTACTGCCCTACTCCGCAGTGCTGGCGGCGATTCTCCTGCTCGGCGCCGACATCCTCGGTCGCGTGCTCGCCCGGCCCGGCGAACTTCAGGTCGGCATCGTCACGGCGTTCCTTGGCGCTCCCATCCTGATCATGCTCGCGCACCGGCGCCGGTTGGCTGTTCGGTGAAGGTTCGGTTGACCGCTCTGGTGCTGGTGGTCGTGGTGATCGCCGTGGTCGCGTTGACCACCGGTGACGATCCGGTCCCGCTCGCCACGCTGTTCGGCGGCGGTGATGCGGCGGACCGGTTGGTCGTGGGCATGTTACGGCTGCCGCGCCTGTTGGCCGGGCTGTTCGTCGGTGCGGCACTCGGCGCCGGTGGCGCGGTGTTCCAGAGCGTGTCACGCAATCCGTTGGGCAGCCCGGACATCGTCGGTTTCGACATCGGCGCCGCTACCAGTGCGTTGCTGGTTCTCCTGGTGTGGCACGGATCCGCGGTCGCACTCGGCGCGGTGGCCGGTGGGGTCGGGACCGCATTACTCGTGTACCTGCTGGCGATGCGGCGTGGCGTGCGCGGGCATCGGCTGATCCTGGTGGGCATCGGCATCGCCGCGATGTTGAGTTCTGTCAACGCCTTCGTGCTGACTCGCGCCGACGTCACCGACGCGCAGTCCGCCGCTGTATGGCTGACCGGCAGCCTCAACGGTCGCGAGTGGACGGACATCCGACCGATTCTGCTGGCATTGCCGGTGTTGTTGCCGCTCGCGCTCTGGCTGGGCCGCGATCTGCGGATGCTGGAGCTCGGCGACGACACGGCTCGCGCGCTCGGCGTCGGCGCCGAACGGACACGGCTGGCGGCGATCGTCGTCGGCGTCGGCATGACCGCGGTCGCGACCGCGTGCGCCGGGCCGGTCACGTTCGTCGCGCTCGCGGCGCCGCAGGTCGCCCGGCGCCTGACCAGGGTGACCGGGCCGAACGTGCTGCCGGCCGCGCTGACCGGCGCGGCGCTGCTGACCGGCGCCGATCTGGCCGCCCGTCGCCTGTTGCTGCCGGTCGGCGTGCTGACCGGCGTGTTCGGCGGCATCTATCTCGCGTTCCTGTTGCGGCGGGCCGCATGACGCGGTTGCACGGCGTGGACCTGACCATCGGCTACGAACGCCGCACCGTGGTGCACGGCGTGGACATCGCGGTACCGGACGGCGAGTTCACGGTGATCGTCGGCGCCAACGGTTCCGGCAAGTCGACGCTGCTCCGCGGCCTGGCTCGGCTGCTACGACCAACAGGCGGCGCGGTGTACCTGGACGGCCAACAGATCCGATCACTGCCATCGCGCGAGGTCGCGCGGCGGCTCGGGTTGCTGCCGCAGGGACCGGTCGCGCCGGACGGGATCACCGTCGTCGACCTGGTCGGCCGGGGCCGGTATCCGCATCAGCGCCGGTTACGGCCGCCATCGCACGCGGACCGGATCGCCGTCTCCGACGCCATGGCCGCCACGGGTGTCACCGACCTCGCCGACCGGCACGTCGACGAGCTGTCCGGCGGTCAACGGCAACGCGTGTGGCTGGCGATGGCACTCGCGCAACAAACCCCGATCATGCTGCTCGACGAGCCGACCACGTTCCTCGACATCGCCCACCAGGTCGACATCCTCGAACTCTGCGCGGACCTGCGCGAACACCACGGCCGCACGCTCGTCGTCGTCCTGCACGACCTCAACCACGCCTGCCGTTACGCCACGCACCTGGTCGCGCTATGCAACGGCCTGATCGTCGCAGAAGGCCCGCCGCACAAAATTGTGACATCCGAACTTGTCGCTGACGTGTTCGGCCTCCGGTGCCGCGTGATCGCCGATCCGGAGAGCGGAGCACCGCTGGTCATTCCGTCGCGGCGCCCACTTCGTCAATGATGGTCGGCATGAGCGATGGTCATGTGGTGCCCGGCTACGAATCGGTTCGGGATGCGTTCGACGCGGCGCAGGAATCGGACGACGGAGCGGCTCAACTGGCCGTTTACCGGGACGGCCGGCTGGTGGTCGACCTGTGGACGGGGCACGACCCGGTCGGCCACACGCACGTCACGGCCGACTCGATCACCCTGCTGATGTCGGTGACGAAGGGCGTCGTCGCGACGTGCGTGCACATCCTGCGCGAGCGCGGCCAGCTCGACGTCGACGCGCCGGTCACGCGCTACTGGCCGGAGTTCGGGGACGGAGTGACCGTCGCGGACCTGCTGGCCCACCGGTCCGGCCGCAGCGACTTCGACCCGGACGACGGCATCGGCATGGCCGAACTGCTGGACTGGGACCGGTGCGTCACGGCGCTGGCCGCGATGGATCCACTATGGACACCGGGCTCCGCGTTCAAGTACCACTCGTTGACCTGGGGTTACCTGGTGGGCGAGGTGATCCGGCGGGTCACCGGCGCGACGGTCGGCCAGTTCTTCGCCGACGAGGTCGCGCGGCCGCTGGGGCTCGACCTGTGGATCGGGCTGCCCGGCAGTGCGGACCACCGGTACCTACCGGAGTTCGCGCACTACCGGGCCCTGGACGGCAACCAGCTCCGCAAACAGTGGTCCGGGTTCGGCATCGACCTGTCGGATCGCCTGGTACGCGCCGCGCTCGGCTCGCTGGCGACCGGCAGCGACACCGTCGAAGGACTGCAAACCCGGATGGGGCGACGCGCGGAAGTGCCGTCCGCCAACGCGATCGGCAACGCACGGTCCCTCGCGAAGATGTACGCCGCCACGATCGGCACCATCGACGGCGTCCGGCTGCTGAAACCGGACACGATCGAGGCGGCATGCCGATCGCAGGTCGAGACACTCGGCCCACCCGCACCGTTGCATCTGTTGCCGCAGGGCGAGCAGATGAACGTCGGGCTGGGCTACGAGCTGCCGCGCACCGGTTGCCCGATGATCGGGCCGAATTCGTTCGGCCACGCCGGCGCCGGCGGCCGGTTGGGCTACGCCGATCCGGAGGAGGGCATCGCCGTCGGCTACATGTGCACGAACCTGGCGTGGGACGTCCCGAAAGGCCCCGACGACCGATGGGTGCCCTGGACCGCTGCGCTGAACGAGATCATTCGTTCGTGAGTTCCTTGCCCAGCGCGGTGAGCTGGTCGTTGGTGCCCTGCTCCCGCCACTGCGCTTCTTCGCGGCCGTCCAGGAACGCGCTGTACTGCGTGAGCTGCAACCGGGTGCCGTCCGCGGTCGGGGCCAGCTCGACCGTCGTCACGGAAACCGTTGCCACGTCGGCCTCCTCGAACAGCGTGGTCCCGAACACGATGCGCTCGTCCGGCACGATCTCCTGAAACCGCGACTCGGCCGTGAGCAGGGCGTTCTTCGGGCCGACCCGGCCGCGCGCGATTTCCGTTCCACCGACCCGGAAATCCAGCTCGTGGTGTTCGGCGTTGGCACCGGCGAACCAGCGCGCCTTGGTCGCCGGATCGGCCCACGCCGCGAACACACGGGCGGGTGACACCGGGTAGACGCGCTCGATGGTGAATGTGGCGTGCTTGACGGATCGTTCGGTCATGGTGTGCTCCCCTGTTCCGGTGATGCTGATGGCTCCGCGAGGACTTCGCCGAGCCGGTCGAGATCCCGTTCCCAAGCGGTGCGCTGCCGGGCCAGCCAGGACTCGGCCTGCCGCAGCCCGGCGGGTTCGACGTGACACGTCCGCACCCGGCCGATCTTCTCGGTTCGGACCAAGCCGCACGCCTCGAGCACCTGGAGGTGTTGCATCACGGCCGGCAGGGACATGGCGAGCGGTTTGGCCAACTCGCTGACCGAGGCCGGCCCACGGATGAGCCGCTCGACCATGTCCCGCCGGGTCGCGTCGGCGAGAGCCTGAAAGACCCGGTCCAACGCTTGGTTAGGCATGTGCTTAAGTATCCACCGGAACGCTCCATAGTCAAGAGGTCGCTTAACCTTTCAGCTCGCCACGGCGACCCGGTCGTAGTCGGGCAGGTCGATCGCCTCGGCCTTGGTGAACTGCTTGGCGATCAGCGCGCGCATCGGCCAGCGCGTCATCATGCGCATCGTCGCGGTGCGGGAACGGATCGCGAACGCGCTGTTCGGCGCGTAGCCACCGATGCCGCCGGGCGGCAACTGCTGCCCCTTCGCCACGTACGGCCGCATGATCTCCTCGTACCGCGCGAACGCCGCACGATGATCACCGTTCGCCGCCGCCAGCTCACCGGCGAGCACGTACGCGCCGACCAGCGCGAAGCTCGTGCCCAGTCCGGTCAACGGCGACGGGCAGCACGCGGCGTCGCCGATCAGCGCGACCCTCCCCCGCGACCAGGAGTCCATTTTCACCTGGGCCATCGAGTCGAAGAAGAAGTCGGTCGCGTCGTGCATCGCGGCGAGTATTTGCGGTGTGCGCCAGCCGACGCCGGCGAACCGCTCCTCGATCATCCGCTTCTGCCCCACCACATCGCGCCGGTCGTAGTTGATCGGCGCCGACCGGAAGCTCAGGCCGGCCTTGTTCTCGCCGGCCACGCGGCCGGGCCGCTCGGACACGACGAGCCCGCCGGGCGCGTTGTGCATCATGTACCAGCCGTCGAGATCCGCGCCGTCCACATCGGACGGTGACGTGAACCACGCCGTGTAGCAGTCCAGTGGCTGCACGAACTCCGATTCCGGGCCGAACGCGAGGTTGCGCACGGCCGAGTGCATGCCGTCGGCGCCGAACACGTAGCCGAACCGGCGCGGCGCGGCCTTCTCGAACGTGACGAGCACGCCGTCGTCGTCCTGCTGGATGCCGGTGATCGTGTCGTCGAACAGGTACTCGGTCGTGCGCCGCGATGCCTCGTAGAACACCTGGGCCAGGTCACCGCGCAGGATCTCGATCTCGGAGATGATCCCCTCGCCGCCGAACGCGTCCTCGGGCATCTGCGCCTTGATACGGCCCTTGTCGTCGACGAGCGCGAAACCGCGCTGTTCCACGCTGACCGCCTTCACCTTGTCCATCAGCCCCATGCGGGTGACGACGGTGCGACCAGCGCCGCGCAGGTCGACGGTCTGGCCACCCGGGCGGGGAGCCGGCGCGCGCTCGACGACGGTGGGGTGGAAACCCCGCTCGGCGAGCCAGTAGGCGAGGGCGGGACCGGCGATGCTGGCGCCGGAGATCAGTACGTCCTTGTTGAAGTTCATGCAGTGCAGCGTACGCTGTATATACGCCGTACGCAACGTTCTAGTGCACTGGTGGAAGCCGCTATAGTGCACTAGTACACAGGAGGAGTCATGACCGAACCGCCCTATGCTCGGATCGTCGCCGAGTTGCGTGACCGGATCGAGTCGGGTGCGCTGGCACCCGGCGATCGCGTGCCGTCCACCCGTGAGATCACCCGCCAGTGGGGTGTCGCGATGGCGACGGCGAGCAAGGTGCTGAGCACACTGCAACAGGCCGGGCTGGTGAAAGCGGTCCCGGGGACGGGCACCGTCGTCGAGACGCGAGAGGCGAAATCGCCGCAGCCACAACCACATCGGCGAACGCACTCGGAGTCGACGCTGTCCGTCGCGCGGATCGTGGCGACCGCGATCACGATCGCCGACGCGGAGGGCATCGCGGCCGCGTCGATGCGCCGGGTCGCGGCCGATCTCGGCGTGGCCCCGATGTCGCTGTACCGGCATGTGGTCGACAAGGACGACCTCGTCACACATATGTTGGACACAGTGTTGCGTGAGGCACGGCTGCCTTCCGACGCGCCGCCGGACTGGCGGTCCCGGCTGGAGATCGCCGGCCGGCTGTTGTGGCACACCTTCACCGTGCATCCGTGGCTGGCGTCGGCGTTGTCGTTGACCCGGCCGCAGCCGGTGTCCGGCGGCCTCGCCTACACCGAATGGGTCTGCGGCGCACTGGATGCGGCCGGACTCGACCTCGCAACGACCTTCACCGCGCACATCACGCTGTTCAACTACATCCGCGGGACGGCCATCAACCTCGAACTGGAGGCCGAGGCCGAAGCGGTGACCGGCATGGACAACGAGCAGTGGATGGACACGCAGGAGGCCGAGATGCGGCGCATCATCGCCGGCGGCGAGTTCCCGGTGTTCGAACGGCTCGTCACCAACGAGTACGACTTCGACCTGACCAACCTGTTCGAATTCGGCCTGCAACGACTGCTCGACGGAATGGCGGTGTTGATCAACGGCGTAGCCGACCGGGCGTGACGCCGGCCAGTTTCCGCAGTTCACGGGTCATGTGCGGCTGGTCGGCATACCCGGCGACAGTGGCGACGTCCGCCGTCCGCTCGGGTGTGTCGAACAGCCGCATCGCCCGCTCGAGCCGTAACACGCCGACGAGTGTCGACGGTCCGTAGCCGACGGCGTGCACGAACCGGCGCCGGAACTGCCGTTCCGACAACCCGAACCGGTCCGCGAGCCCGGACACCGACGGCGGCGCCGGCGTGTCGAACATCGACACGGCCCGGACCACCACCGGATCCACTTCGTCTACTTGGGACAGTCGGGCGGCGACGGCGGTTTCCAGCACGTCGGCCGGCGATGCGGCGTCGGCCAGCCGTTCGGTCAGTTCGCGCGCCGCCTGGTCGCCCCACAGCCCGGCCAGTGGCGGCTGATCATCGCGCGCCTCGCTGACCGGTATGTCCCCGAACAGGACGCCGGCCGCGCCGGTACGGAACCGGATCGCGGTGACCGTCGTCCCCGGCGCCATGTCGACCATGCGGTACGCCGTGTCCGGCCCGGCGACGCTCAGTTCCCCGTCCCACCACAGCACGTCGGCGCAGCCGTCCGGCAGCACGCGCTGCGTGTGCGACGCGTCATCGGGCACGCGCATTTGCCAGACGGCGCGCACGCGACCGGCGAGCGCCGGAGTCGGCGCCCGCTCGACGTACGACGTCCGGACCACCAACCGAAGCTAGCAGCCCGGACCGACAGTTCACCTCAGCGGCGCATAGAGGTCGATCGAGTTGCCGTCCGGGTCCAGGACGGACGCGTAGCGCTGGCCCCAGAAGGCATCCCACGGCTCGCGGTGCCCCTTGTGCCCGGCAGCGACGACTTCCTCGTACGCCTTGTCCACCTCGGCCGGGCTACCGCACTCGAACGCGAAGTTGATCCGGCCGGGCGCACTGGGCTGCTGCCACTTCGTGTCGAACTTCTTGATCTCGTCCTCGGAGTCCCACGCGAGCCGCAGGCCATTGGGCAGCGTGACTTCGACGTGCCCCTCGGAGTCGGCGCCGGCCGGGATGTCCAGGCCCAGCTTGCGGTAGAAGGCGAGCGCCGCGGGCATGTCCGCGGTGATCAGGCCGACATAGTTGAACGTGAGTGTCATGCGCCCGACTCTAGGCGCCGCGCCGGCTGCGACTCTTGAACGGATCGGACATCAGGAACGCGTGCCAGGTCGCGACCGGAAAGGCGAGCGTGGGGCCGGCCGGCTGCTTCGAGTCCCGGACTGCCACGTCCTGGTTCGGCCAGGCGACTTCCACACAGTTGCCCTGGCTGCCGGTATAGCTACTTTTGCGCCAAACAAGGGTCATCGGGGGCCCTCTCGATCCGCGTACAGGCTGATCGCCAGCTCGGCGATCAAGTCCCTCGATTCTCCCTCACTCAAGGCGCAGTTGGCCAACGAGGCGAACACCTTGCGGTACGCGGCAATATCGGCCCGCTCTTCGAGGAAATGGCCTGCGGTCTCCTCTTCGACATAGATGACCGGCCTGAACTCGGCGGACTCCATCAGGCGGCAGGCGCCTGTCAGGCCCGCATGAGCGCCGAACGCGATCGGGATCACTCGGATGGTGATGTAGGACCGAACGCCCATCTGGAGCAGGTGGTGCAACTGCACGGACATGATCGCGGCATTGCCGACCGGCAGCCGGAGAGCCTGTTCGTGCACGTAGAACGTGAAGCTGGGATGGCTGTCACGGCTGAAGACGTTCTGGCGGTTCAATCTGGCCTGGACGTTGAGATCGACCTGGTCGGGCCGTACCGTGGCGGATCGTTCGAGCAGTTCGCGGGCGTAGTCACCGGTTTGGAGCAGTCCCGGGATGAAACAGGGCTCGAAGTCGGTGATCTCGGTCGCGTGGGTCTCGTGGTTGATCAGCGTTCGCAGCTGGTAGGGCAGGTCGGCGCTGTACTTCTGGAGCCAGCCGCGTTGGTTGTACTGGCGGGCCAGGTCCAGCAGGCGTTCCTTCTCGTCGCCCGTGACCAGGCACAGGGCTAGCAGCGCGGAGACGTCGGTGTCCTTGACCGGCTGGCGGCCGGTCAGCATGCGGGACACCTTGCTCTCCGACCAGCCCAGCACGCGCGCAGCGTGCTTGCCGCTGAGGTTGGCCTTCTCCATCGCCCGGCGGAGCTCGTCGCCGAGTTCCCGACTCCGGATGGTCGTCTTCTCGTCGGTCACCGGTGCGACATTAGGTCACCCGACCTGGGGTTTCGAGGTTCTGGACTGAAATCCACTCGATCGGCGATCTGGTTTCAGTCTCAGCAAGCGCTAGCCGGCCGACAGGTAAGCTGAGTGGATGCGTCGACGCGGCATCTTTCCGATCGTTCTCATCACCGCCCTCCTGCTGCTGTTCGGCGTGAGCTGGTGGACGCTGGTGCTCGCGCCGAGCTGGCCACTGCCCGTGTTCGTGATCGGCACGGTCGTGTTCGCGGCCGGAGCGGTGGGGTTCCCGCTGCTCATGCGGGCCGGGCACCTCAGCGGGCACTCGGACACGGCGGCGCGGATCGGCGACACGACACTCGGCGTGATCTGGGTGTGCTTCGCGTGGTCGGTCATCGGGGAGATCGTGCGGCTCGTGCTCGTGTTGTCCGGTGTGGACGGACTGTCGGCGGCGCGGATCATGGCGTTCGGGGTGTTGGCCATCGTGGTCGTGCTCGTCGGGACGGGCCACGCCGAGGCGATGCGGCAGCCTCGGGTGCGCGCGGTCGACGTGGTGCTCCCCCGGCTCGGGCGGGGCGCGGACGGGCTGCGGATCGCGGTGCTCGCGGACACGCACTTCGGCCCGATCAACCGGGCGCGCTGGTCGGCACGGCTGGTGGAACGGGTGAACGAGCTCGCGCCGGACGTCGTGTGTCACGTCGGTGACCTGGCCGACGGCACGGTCGAGCAGCGGCGGGCACAAGTCGAGCCGTTGCGGGATGTGCGTGGCACAAAGTTGTACATCACGGGCAACCACGAGTACTTCAGCCAGGCCCAGGAATGGCTCGACCACATGGCGTGCCTCGGCTGGGAACCGATGCACAACCGGCACCGCGTGGTCGAACGCGGCGGCGACCGTGTCGTCTTCGCCGGCATCGACGACCCGACCGGCCGATCGTCCGGATTGGAGGGTCATGGCCCGAACCTGGCCGCCGCGTTGGCCGGCGCCGAACCCGACCTGCCCGTCGTTCTGTTGGCGCACCAACCGAAGCAGTCCCGCACCGCGACCGGCGTGGACCTGCAACTGTCGGGTCACACGCACGGCGGTCAGATCTGGCCGTTCCATCTGCTCGTGCGGCTGGAGCAGGGTTTCCTGCACGGGCTGCGGCGCAGCGGCGACACCCAGGTGTACACCAGCCGTGGGGCCGGTTTCTGGGGGCCACCGCTGCGCGTGTTCGCACCGAGCGAACTCACCCTGCTGACGCTCCGGTCCGTCAGTCCAGCAACTCACTGACCGTTCCGGCGGCCACGGTCCGGCCGCCCTCGCGGATGGCGAACCCGAGCCCGCCGGCCATCGCGACCGGCTTTCCCAGTTCCACCACCAGTTCGGCGCTGTCGCCCGGCAGCACCATCGGCGCGTTGGGCACGCCGACCACTCCGACGACGTCGCAGGTCCGGAAGTGGAACTGCGGCCGGTAGTTGTCGAAGAACGGCGTGCTGCGGCCGCCTTCGGCCGCCGACAACACGTAGACGTCCGCGCGGAACCGGCGATGCGGTGTCACGCTGCCCGGCACGCACAACACCTGTCCGCGTCGCACCTCGTGCCGCTTGATCCCGCGCAGCAACATCGCCGCGTTGTCACCGGCTTGCGCCGTGGGCAACTCCTTCCCGAACGTCTCCAGGTGTGTGCAGACGCTGCTCACCGTCGGTCCGAGCCCGACCACTTCGACCGGTTCGCCGGCCGAGAGCGTGCCCTGCTCGACCGCGCCGGTGACGACGGTGCCGCGCCCGGTGATGGTCAGCACGTTCTCGATCGGCATCAGGAACGGCAGGTCCAGCCGGCGCGGTGGCACCGGCACGTGCTCGTCCACGGCCGCGAGCAGGTCCATGATCCGGTCCGACCAGACCGGGTCGCCCTGCAGCGCACGCAGGCCGGACACCCGGACCACCGGGACCGTGTCGCCGTCGAAACCGTAGCGGGTCAACAGTTCCCGCACTTCGATCTCGACCAGTTCGAGCAGGTCCGCGTCGTCGACCGTGTCCGCCTTGTTGAGCGCCACCACGATGTGCCGCACGCCGATTCGCTTTGCCAGCACGACATGCTCGCGCGTCTGCGGCATCGCGCCCTCCTGCGCGGACACGACCAGGATCGCGCCGTCCAGTTGGGCGGCGCCGGTGATCATGTTCTTGACGTAGTCGGCGTGGCCCGGCATGTCCACGTGCGCGTAGTGCCGGGTGTCCGTCTCGTACTCGACGTGCGCGATGTTGATCGTGATGCCACGCTCGATCTCCTCCGGCGCACGGTCGATGCGGTCGAACGCCATGAACCGGTTCGTGCCGCCGGCCCGCTCGGCGAGCACTTTCGTGATCGCTGCGGTCAGCGTGGTCTTGCCGTGGTCGACGTGACCCATCGTGCCGATGTTGAGGTGTGGCTTGGTCCGGACGTACTGCTGCTTGGTCATTGTCTGTTCCCGTTGTCGCTGCTGGCGCGCGCGAAACCGCGAGGGTCGGCCACCCTCCTCCGTGGTTCCGCGCGGTGAGGGGACGCGAAGGAGGGTCAGCTTCGGGCGCCGGCCAGCCATGCCGACATCGCGCCCGGCAGAAACACGTCTGCGGGCGTCGTGATGTCGGTCAGCGGGAACACGATCAGGAGGATGACAGCCGGTCGTCGGCCTTGTCATCCGGTTATTCGGCTAGTGCTGCTGTCAGTAGGTCGTGCGTGTGCTCGTCGAAGGCGACCAGCCGGATGTGTGTCACTCTCGTTGGTGTGGTGCGAATCGTCGCTACCGCAATCTTGGCCGCGCGGTCCGCCGGGAAACCGTAGATGCCGGTGGCGATCGCCGGGAACGCGACGCTCGTCGCGCCCAGTTCGTCGGCGACCGCGAGCGTGCGCCGGTAGCACGACGCGAGAACTTCCGGCTCCCCTTGGTGGCCGCCCTCCCAGACCGGGCCGACGGTGTGGATCACGTGGCGGATCGGCGGGTCGAGGTCGAACGCGGGCGTGGCCATCGCGTCGCCCGGCATGCACGGGCCGATCGCGGCACCGGCCGAGGCGAGGCGTGGCCCTGCGGCGCGGTGGATCGCGCCGTCCACACCGCCGCCGCCCATCAGCGATTCGTTGGCCGCCGTGACGATCGCGGCCACCGACTCCGTCGTGATGTCGCCGAGCACGACCTCGATTTCCGGCATGCTCCGATGATGGCATGTTCACTCGGAGTCACAACGATCTCACTCCGCTGGCCCAACGATGCGCCGGTCCACGGTGGCTATGCTCGGCACCACGAACAGCACTTTTACCCGATGCGCCATCGACCGAGCCGTAGCAGGATCGCACGGACGTTCGGTATACATCGAAAAACCACAGGTCGGGGGTTCGGGGCCGATGAACTGGCTGGAGCACGTCGTCGCGTCGCTCAACACCGTGTTGTTCACCGTGGGTAACGAACCTGTGTCGTGGGCCTCGCTGTTCGGGTTCGGCACGTCGTTGGCGTGCGTCGGGCTCGCGGTGGCGTCGCGGGTGAGCAATTTCGCCTTCGGCATCGTCAACGCGGGATTCGGGATACCGCTGGCGATGGTCGGGCACAACACGCCGGCTTTGGTGGAGGGCGGCGTGTTCGTGGTGCTCGGCATCGTCGGCTGGCGGCTGTGGCTGCGCGGCGGGCCTGGCGGCGGCCGGTTGCCGGTCGGCTGGGCCGGCAACCGGGTGCTCGTTGGCTGTGTTGTCTTCGTCGTGCTCGCCGCGGTCGGCCTGACAGTGCTGTACATGTCGTCGGGCAACAAGTACGCGCTGTGGAACGGCCCGCTCGTGGCGGTGTCGCTCGCGGCGCAGTACCTGTTGAACACCAAGAAGGCGCAGACCTGGATCCTGTGGGCGATCACCGATCTGGGCTACGTCCCACTGCTCGTGATGCTGGACCTGCGCCTGTCCCTGGTCGTGTACAGCGTGTCGGGCCTGTTGTCCGTTGTCGGGCTACGGTTGTGGCTGATGCGGATCCGGTCCGAACAGCGGACGGCTCCGCCGGTGCTGGCCGCGCATTAGCTGCCTAGCTGCTTGCGTTCCGTCTCCTCGTCGTTGTTGCGGTTGCCCGTCGTGTCGCTGTCGCTCAGGCCCTTCTTCACCATGTCCAGAATGGACAGACCCTGGCTGACGAGGCCGGCGGCCACCTGGCTCAGGCCGTCCGAACCGTTGAGGATGCTCACGTTCGCGCCGGCGAGGCCGCCGGCGGCCTCACGGACGATCTGCGGCAACTGCGCGATCAAGGCCTGATCCAGCGCGACGCGGTTGTTGGACGCGGCGGCGGCGGCCTGGACGCGCATCTTCTGCGCGTCGGCCTCGGCCAGCACGCGGACCTTCTCGGCTTCCGCCTCGGCCGGCCGGATCACTTCGGCCACCAGTTGCTGCTGGCGTAGCTCGGCACCGCGCTGTGCGAGTTCGGTCTGTGCCGCGATGACCTGGCGTTGGGCCTGGGCCTGCGCGAGCGGACCGGCCTGGGCGGCTTCGGCCTGCGCCTTGTCCACCTCGGCTTTGTACTGTGCCTGGACGACCGACGTCTGGCGGGCGTACTCCGCCTGGCGCCGTTGCGACTCCTGCTCGGCCTCGGCCGCGGCCTGGTTCGCCATGGCCTGCGCGATCTTCGCCTGCTGCTGGATCGCCGCGTTGTGCGGTGCGGCCATGGCGGCGATGTAGCCGATCTTCAGGTCGTCGATCGACTGGATCTGGAGCGAGTCGACACTCAGGCCGATCTTGGCCATCTCTTCCTTGGAGCCGTCGAGGACCTCGGTCGCCAGTTTCTGGCGCTCGGTCACGATTTCTTCGACGGTCATCGAACCGACGATCGAACGCAGGTGGCCGGCGAAGATGCGGCCGGTCAAGATGGACATCTGGTCCTGATCGGACAGGAAGCGTTGGGCGGCGTTGACGATGCTCTCGTCGTCGTTGCCCACTTTGAAGGCGATCACCGCGCGTACGTTCAAGGTGATCCCCTGACGGGTGACGCACAGTTCCGACACCTCGGCCTCGTTCATGGCGAGGGTGAGGTAGCGAACCCGGCGGACGATCGGAGCCACCCAAGAGCCGTGGCCGGTGACGACCCGGAACGGCGTACCGGCACGCCCATGTCGGCCCCCCGAGACCAACATTGCCTGGTCGGGCGCCGGCACGTGATAACCGAACATCTCTTTCTCTCTCCTACTCAGGAAAAACCCTATGCGGGCTGGATTCGGTCCACGGGACCACCGTCACCGCACGCGCCCCCCGCGACTCGACGACCAGGACCTGCGTCCCCTTCGGGATGGCCTCGTCCGACCAAGCGAGAAAGGTCTCAGACCCGCCGCGAATCTTGATCAGCACTTCCCCGGGACCGCCCGGCCCACGCGTGCCATGGGTGAGGACACCGACGCGGCCGATGGCCGCTGGGTCACCATCCATGGCTGCTCGCCTCTCCTCCAAGCCCAACCTGATGCAAACCTACTGCGAACATGACCTTGCGGCCCGAGACGTGACCTAGTAGACGCCGTCGGTGTTCCTGCAGGACTGCCCGACGCCACCCACCACCAGACTGCCGCCCAGCAGGGCGAGGGGCTCAGCGCGACAGGACCGTCCGGCCGACCGGGCCGGTAGAAGCCAGACTGGGACCAGCCCAGCGCGGGGTTCGTTCAGTCTTTCCTGCTCCGTTCCGATCCGAAGCTCCGTGCGGTTGGTGTCCCCTGTCAAGGATGGCCGAAGGCCATCGGCGAAGCCGACGCGCAGCGCCCTTGAGGCGAGGACACCAACCGTCGCGACAATGAGGAGATCGGAGCGAAGCAGGAAGCCGAGGCCCGGGACTAGCCAGTCCCGCGCAGTAGGAGCCCGTTATTCCCTGATCCCTTGAGTGTTGCGACGGTCGATGGCACCGCGTCAAGGCCGCTTCGCGCCGCTACGCGGTGGCCTTCGGCCAGCCTGGACCCGGTGCCATCGACCGCACCAGCAGCCAGGATCAGGGAATAGCGGGAAGGACTGGAACCCCAGCCCCTGCCACGAGGTCTCGGGCCGATCCCGGTTCGGCTTCCACCGGCCCTGTGTGTTGGTGGGTCTGTTTGCTATGAGCCCCTCCCGCTGCTGGGCGGCGGTCATGTTGTGGGCAGATTGAGCGGTCCCCTCACTTTCCGGCCAGGGCGGAGCAGGACAGCGCTGCCATAAGGCTGTCGCCAGATGTAGTAGGTCTGCTATCTTCCATCGCGAGGCTGTGATGGGGAGGTACAGATCTATGACAGGGGCTCAACAACTGACGACGCCGAAACCGGCCGCGCCCATGCCCGCCGAGGACACCGCCATCGAGGTGCGTGACCTGCGCATGCGGTACGGCAGCACGGACGTGCTGACCGGCGTCGACTTCACGGCGCGACGGGGAGAGGTGATCGCGCTGCTCGGGCCGAACGGGGCCGGTAAGACCACCACGATCGAGATCCTGGAGGGCTTCCGGATGCGTTCGGCCGGGCACGTCGCCGTGCTCGGGGTCGATCCCGCGCGCGGTGACGAGCGGTGGCGGGCCAGGCTGGGGATCGTGCTCCAGTCCTGGCGCGACCACGCCAAATGGCAGGTGCGCGAGCTGCTGGACTACATCGGTTCCTACTACCCGTGCCACTCCGACGACCGGGTCCGCCGGCCGTGGCCCACCGATGAGCTGATCGAGCTCGTCGGGCTGACCGAGCACGCGGGCAAGCGGGTCGGCCGGCTTTCCGGTGGCCAGCGGCGCCGGCTGGACGTGGCGATCGGCATCGTCGGCCGGCCGGAGCTGCTGTTCCTGGACGAGCCGACCGCCGGCTTCGACCCGGCCGCCCGGCGCGATTTCCACGACCTGGTGCACCGGCTGGCCGACGACGAGACGACGATCCTGCTCACCACGCACGACCTGGACGAGGCCGACAAGCTCGCCGACCGGATCCTCATCCTGGGCGGCGGCCGCGTGATCGCGAACGGGTCGCCGGACGAACTCTCCCGGTCGATGTCCGGCGAGGCCGAGGTGCGCTGGAGCCGGGACGGGCAGCGGTTCGTGCACGGTACGACCGACGCGACCCGCTTCGTGCGGGAACTGTTCGCCCAGTACGGCACCGACGTCGATGACCTCGAGGTCCGGCGCGCCACCCTCGAGGACACCTACATGGCGCTGGTACGCGAGTTCGAGGCCGGCCGGCGCGAGGCCGCCGTCCAAAGCTTCCGGGAGGTGGAGCGATGATCCGGCGCGACGAGTTGACCACGCTGGTACGGGCCGGGCTGCGGCAGGGCCGCATCGAGATCCGCATCTCGTTCACCACGCTGTCCGAGGTGCTCAGCTACACCATCCCGATGATCGGGTTCTTCGTGGTGATGCTGTTCCAGAAGGGCCACCACGTGCCGGGCACCACGTTCTCGCTCGGCGCGAACACCCTGTCCAGCATGCTCGGTGCCACGATCGCAACCAGCGGCATCCTCACGCTGTCGTTGAAACTGGCCGAGGAACGGACGGACGGCACGCTGCTGCGGGCGAAGGCCGTGCCGCACGGCATGTCCGGCTACCTGATCGGCAAGATCGTCACCGTGACCAGCGGTTCCATGACCGGTTTCGTGGTCTCGCTGGTAGGTGGCATCCTGCTGTTGCCGGGGCTGTCGGTGGGCAGCGCGTACTCGTGGCTGACCATGCTGTGGGTGGTGGTGCTGGCGTTCCTGGCGTCGCTGCCGATCGGCGCGATCATCGGTTCGATCTTCAGCGATCCGACCTGGACCGGGTTGTCCATACTGCCGTCGATGGGCCTGATCGGCATCTCCGGAATGTTCTTCCCGATCACGCACTTCCCTGTGTGGCTACAGGACATCGCTCAGGTGTTCCCGTTGTACTGGGCGGGTCTTGGGATGCGGTCGGCGTTGCTGCCCGACCACATGGCGGCCGTGGAGATCGGCGGTTCGTGGCGGCACCTGGCCACGTTCGGCGTGCTGGCGGTGTGGGCCGCGCTCGGGCTGACGCTGGCGCCGATCGTCATGCGGCGGATGGCCCGCAAGGAGTCCGGGTCGAACATGGAGCACCGCAAGGCGAAGGCGATCGCCCGTGCTCGCTGACGATTCCGGAGCCACGCATGGCTGAGGTGATCTACAACCGGATCGCGATGCTGCGCGCCGAGCGCGGCATCTCCCGGCGGGATCTGGCCGACGCGCTCGGCGTGCATTACCAGACGATCGGGTACCTGGAGCGGGGCGAGTACAGCCCCAGCCTCTACCTGGCACTGCGGATCGCGGCGCACTTCGAGGTGTCCGTCGAGGTGGTGTTCTCGGTCGATCCCTTCCCGCGCCTCGGCGCTGTCGAAGCGTCCTAGATGGACAGTTCCGGTTTGAGGTCCTTGATCGACCACGTTCGCCGTTTCCGGACGGCGAGCGTGGTCAGCACCAGCGCGACGACGCCGAACGCGGCCAGCACGAGCGTGTCGCGCACCAGGTGGGCGCTGTTGCCGCCGGTGATGGTGACGCGCAGGCCGTCGACCAGGTATGTCATCGGCAGCAGCGGGTGCAGCACGCGGAACACCGCCGGCAGCGTCTCGTAGGGGTACGTGCCGGCACACGTGGTGAGCTGCAACAACAACAGGAACAGCAGGACCGCGCTGGCCACCCCGCCCAGCAGCACCCGGAAGAAGTGCGCGATCGCGGTGAACGCGGCCGCGGCCAGCACCAGCAGCCCGGCCATCTCCCACGGGTGCACCGGATCCAGCCCGAGCCCGGCGTCCACCACGACGTAGAGCAGCAGCCCGCCCAGTACGCATGCGATGGCGGGCGGCAGGAACCCGGCCATGGCCACCGTGATGCTGCCGGCGCGACTGGCCAGTGCCCGGCGCGACAACGCGCGCAGGATCAGGAATCCGGTGATCCCGAACACCCACAGCGCGATCGAGAAGAAGAACGGCGTGAGGCCGCGGCCGTAGTTGTTCGCCGGGTGCAAATTCGCGATGGCCACGTCGACCGGTGACGCGAGCGTCGCCGCGTTGTCCTTCTGTTGCTGCGGCGAGAGCACCGGGAGCTGGTTCTGCGCGTCGGCCAGGCCGGAGGCGAGCTGCACGGCGCCGCCGTGCAGTTGGCCGATGCCGCCGTCGAGTTGCGTCGCGCCGGTCAACGCGGTGCCGAGGCCGGTGTCGATGGCGGCGGCGCCCGTGGCGACCTGTTGGGCGCCGGCCGCCAACTGCTGGATCTGGGACGCGGCGCCCTTCGCCTCGGACTGGAGTTTCGGGGCGTCGGCGGCGAGTGTGTTCGCGGCGGCGGCCAGGGCCGCGGTGCTCGTCTTCACCTGGCCGGCGGCGGTGTTGACCTGGCCGGCCAGGCTGGCGGCCTGGTTCGTCGCCTGCACGAGCCGTTGGTAGACCGGATCGTTCTGCAGTTCCGGGTGGTCCTGGCCGAGTTGCGTCACCGTGGCCTGCACCGAGTCGGCGCCCCCGGAGATCGTGCTGGTGGTCTGGGCCGCCGTGCTGGCCAGGCCGGCGGCCGCGTCGGCGGCGGTGGCCGCGTTCTGCGTGACACCGGGAATGGCGTCGGCGACCGCGTTGGCGATCGGGACCACGATGCCCGCGATCGTGTTCACGCCGTCGGACACCTGCTTGGCACCGGGCGCGAGTTGGTCGGCACCGGTTTTGAGCTGCGTCAGGCCGGTGACGAGACTGCCGCTGCCCTGTTTCGCACTGGCCAATCCGTCGCGGAGTTGGCCGGCGCCGGTGCTCGCCTGCGTGATGCCGTCGCGAAGTCGTTGCAGGTTACCGAAAACCGACTCGAAGTACGCGGAGACGGCGGCCGCGCTGATCTTGTTCTGGAGTTCGGACTGCACGGTTTCGGCCATCTTGCCGACGATGTAGCCGTTCGCGTCGTCCAGCGTGATCAGCATGCCGGCACGTTCCGGCGTGCCGGACGCGCCACTGGCCAGTTTCCGTGAGAAGTCGCTGGGCACGGAGATCGTGAAGTAGTAGCGGGTGTCGTGAACACCGCTGGCCGCATCGGCATCATCGACGAAGTGCCAGTCGAAGATCGGGTCCTTCTTGAGCTCAGCGACGAACAGTTCACCGGCGGCGATCCGCTGCCCGTTCACGGTCACCGGCTGGTCGTCGTTGACGACGGCGACCGGGATCTGGTTCAGCTTGCCGTACGGATCCCAGTTGGACCACAGGTAGAGGCCGCCGTAGAGCAGCGGCACGAGCACCACGAACAGCAACGCGAGCCGTTGCAGCGGCGTACGGAAGCGCATGAACTCGAAGCGGGCCAACTTAAACGCGCGCATCGGCGCTCCCATCGACGGCGACGACTGTCGCACCCGTCGCGGCGGCGATCTCGCCGTCCACGGTGCTGGCGATCACGGTGACACCCGACTGTCCGAACGCCGTCCAGATCCGGCGTTGTTGTGCCGGCGTGGCACGGATGTCGACGTCGTCGACGACGACCACCTTCGGCTTTCCGGTCAGAGCCAGTGCCACGGCGAACAACACCGCGTCGTCGGCGGCCAGGTCCGCGACCAGCGCGGTCGGCTCGAGTTCGAGGCCCAGCGCGGTCTTGTAGTGCCCGCCGGTCAACAGTTCGGCTTCCCGGATGTGCTCGACGACCCGCAGTTCCGGCTCGAGTTCGACGCCCGCCGTGACCCGCGCCACCGCGACCAGGTCCCGGATCTTGGCCCGATCCGATTCACCCGCAACGGTGAGGTTGCCGGTCGACGGCGTGGCGCGGCCGGCCAGCGTGAGCAGGAGCATGCTGCGGCCGCTGCCGGCCGGGCCGGTGACGGCGGTCGGCGTATCGGCCGGTAGTCGCAGGTCCACGTCGTGGTAGATCCAGCCGCGCTTGCCGCGCAGGCCGAGCCCGTTGGCCGCCACCAATGGTGGTTCGTCGTCCGTCATGCGGGTGCCCGTGCTCCTGTTGGTTACTCGTCAGTTCGGCCAACAGTGTGCCCGGAACGCCGGGACTATCCCGCATTGTGCAGGCGTGTCGCCGGTCACCCACCCGAGTCAGTCAGGTCCAACGCGGCGATCGATTGTTCGGCAAGGCTCCCCAGGTAGAGCCGGCCGTTGTGTTCCCGGACACCCGTGACGAGGTGGTAGTTGGCGCCGGAGTCCTGGAGGTCGGCCACGATCTCGCCGTCCGTGTTCACCGCGATCACCCAGGCCGTCGGCTTCGGGCGGGGCTGCCAGCCACGCGGCAACCCCCAGACGGCCTTGCGCAGCAACGGTGTTCGCGCGTGCATCCAGTCCAAGGCCGGATTGCGCGGGCTGGCCAGCGCCACCCACAGCCGGCCGTTCGTGCCGGTGCTGATGTTGTCCGGGAAGCCCGGCAGGTTGTCGATCAGCACGTCCCGCTGCCCGGCTTTCGGTCCGCCCAGCCAAACCCGCGTGATGCGATAGGCGCCGGTCTCGGCCACCGCCACGAAGTCCCCGTCCGCGGACAGCGCGACGCCGTTGGCGAACTGGAGGCCATCGGCCAGCACCTCGATCGCACCCGATGGCTTCCGGCACAGCAGGCGGCCGGTGCCGGAGTGTTCGAGCAGGTCGGCCTGCCAGTGGTCCAGGCCGAACCGGCGGGACGAGTCACTGAAGTAGATCGCGCCGTCCGGGCCGACGGCCGCATTGTCGCACAGGCGCATCCGCACGCCGTCGATCTCGTCCACCAGCGTTTCCACGGTGCCCTGGTCCGGGTCGACGCGCAGCAGGCCGCGATGCGCGTCGGCCACGATCAGGCGTTCACCATCGTCGACGAGTTCGACGCCCAGCGGCCGGCCGTTCGTCATGGCGACCGTCGTGGCCGAGCCTTCCGGGCTGATCCGCAGGATCCGGCCGTCGGCCACGCCGGTGTACACGTTGCCGTTCGGGTCGATGACGACGTCCTCCGGACCGGTCGCGTCGATCCGGGTCAGTGTCAGCGGCGGCATCGGCGGCGCGCTGGCCGATTGCCCGGCACGGGGCGGCTGCGTCGGTGGCGTCCAGACGACGGGTGCGATCGTCGGGCGAGGCATGGGGGAACCTCCTGCGCACGGATGATCGAGGAAGCTTAGCCCCGCAGGCGGTGGTCCAGCGCGGTGTTGCGCCGGCCGGCACCGGCCGATCGCACCGCCTGGCCGATCGCGCGCTTCGACCCGACCAGCACCACGAGCTTCTTCGCCCTGGTCACGGCCGTGTACAGCAAATTGCGCTGCAACATCATCCACGCGCTCATCGTCACCGGAATCACCACACAGGGGTACTCGCTGCCCTGCGACCGGTGAATGGTCACCGCGTACGCGTGCACCAGTTCGTCCAGCTCACCGAACTCGTAGTCGACGTCCTCGTCCTCGTCGGTGCGCACGCTCAGCTTCTGCTCGATCGGGTCCAGCGCGGTCACCACGCCGAGCGTGCCGTTGAACACGCCGTTCGCGCCCTTGTCGTAGTTGTTGCGGATCTGCGTGACCTTGTCCCCCACCTTGAACACGCGACCGCCGAACCGACGCTCCGGCAGGTCCGGGCGGGACGGCGTCAACGCCTCCTGCAACAACTGATTCAGCACACCGGCGCCGGCCGGGCCGCGGTGCATCGGCGCGAGCACCTGGATCTGGCGGCGCGGGTCGAGTCCGAATTTCGCCGGGATACGGCGTGCCACGACGTCGACCGTGAGTGCCGCGGTCTGCTCGGCGTCCTCCTCGGCGAACAGGAAGAAGTCGTCGAGCCCGGCCACCACCGGATAGTCGCCGCCGTTGATGCGGTGCGCGTTGGTGACCACACCGGACTGTTGTGCCTGCCGGAACACCTGTGTCAGCCGGACGTGCGGGATCGGCGTCCCATCAACGAGGAGGTCGCGCAGCACCTCGCCGGGTCCGACGGAGGGTAACTGGTCCACGTCACCGACGAGCAGCAGATGCGCGCCGGGCGCGATGGCCTTGACGAGTTTGTTGGCCAGCAACAGGTCCAGCATCGACGCCTCATCGACGACGACGAGATCGGCGTTCAGCGGCCGGTCCCGGTCGTACGCCGCATCCCCGCCCGGCTTGAGTTCCAGCAGCCGGTGCACGGTGGCGGCCTCGTGGCCGGTGAGCTCGGTGAGGCGCTTCGCGGCCCGGCCGGTCGGGGCGGCGAGCACGACCTTGGCCCGTTTCGCCGTGGCCAGTTCGACGATCGACCGGACGGTGAAACTCTTGCCGCACCCCGGTCCGCCGGTGAGGATCGCGACCTTGCGCGTCAACGCCAGCCGCACGGCTTCTTCCTGTGCCGGCGCGAGGTCGGCGCCGGTCCGGCCGCGCAGCCAGGCCAATGCGCGATCCCAGTCGACGTCGGCGAACGCGGGCATGCGGTCGTTCGAATTGTGCAGCAACGACTTCAGCTGGTTGGCCAGCGAGATCTCGGCACGGTGGAACGGAAGCAGGTAGATCGCATTGACCGGTTCGCCGTCGTCGCCGGGCAGTTGCTCGCGGACGACGCCTTCCTCGGTGACGAGTTCGGCCAGGCAGTCGATCACGGCGCCCGTGTCCACCTGGAGGATCTTGATCGCGGCCGCGATCAGGCCGTGCTCTGGCAGGTAGCAGTCGCCGTTGCCGGTGGCCTCGGACAGGGTGAACTGGAGGCCGGCCTTGATCCGTTGTGGACTGTCGTGCGGGATGCCGACGGCCTTCGCGATCGTGTCGGCCGTACGGAAGCCGATGCCCCACACGTCGGTGGCCAGTTGGTAGGGCTGCGTGCGCACGATGTCGATCGACTTGTCGCCGTACTTCTTGTAGATCCGGATCGCCAGCGACGTCGACACGCCGACACCCTGCAGGAAGACCATCACCTCCTTGATGGCCTTCTGCTCCTCCCACGCGGCCGCGATCGCCTTCGTCCGTTTCGGGCCGAGCTTCGGCACCTCGATCAGGCGTTGCGGTTCCTGCTCGATCACGTCCAGCGCGGCCACGCCGAAATGCTCGACGATCCGGTCGGCCAGGCGCGGCCCGATGCCCTTGATCAGGCCGGAACCCAGGTAGCGGCGAATGCCCTGCACGGTCGCAGGCAGGATGGTGGTGTAGTCCTCGACCTGGAACTGCTTGCCGTACTGCGGATGCGAACCCCAGCGGCCGCGCATCCGCAGCGACTCGCCGGGCTGCGCGCCCAACAGCGCGCCCACCACGGTGATCAGGTCCCCGCCTCGGCCGGTGTCGACGCGGGCGACGGTGTAGCCGGTGTCCTCGTTGGCGTACGTGATCCGTTCCAGCACCGCGTCGAGGACGGCGTCCATGGCTCAGACCACCAAATGCATGCCGGTGATCGCCTCGACGCCGACGAGCGCCGCGAGTATCACCAGGACCACGGCGGTCGCCTTGCGTACCAACGACACCGGCAGGCGGCGCATCGCCTTTCCCGCGACCATCGCGATCGCCGCGACGGCCCACAACGCGGCCGTGGCGGCGATGCCGACCTCGATGGCGTTGTCGTAGCGGGCGGCCAGGTTCGCGGTGAGGATCTGGGTCAGGTCGCCCCACTCTGCGATGAAGATCACGACGAACGCGGTGACGATCGTGCGCATGCCGTCGAAGCGGTAGCCCGTGTCGTCGGCGATCTCGTCGTCCTCCTCGCCGGTGTCGCGGTAGGCCATGAGGGCGCCGACCAGGAACATCAGAGCCACCACGCCCTGGACCAACCGGTGCGGCAACAGCGTGAACAGGACGCCACCCACCGTGACGGCGATGGCGACGTGCACCACGAACGCGGCCGCGACGCCGAGCCAGACCAGCAGCACGCGGCCACGCGCGGCCAACAGCAGGGAGGCGAACATCGTCTTGTCCGGAAGCTCGCCGACGAACACGATGCCGAACACCGTGGCGAGGACGACAGGATTCACAGCACTCCGCTTCCGACCAGCGCGGGAGCGGCCAGGGGATGCCCGGGGCAACTCCCCTTCAACTCCTTCGCCAAGCGTACGGCATCCGGTTGGTCCGTTCGGGGAGGGTCGCCGCACGGCCGATTGATTCGGCCGTGACCAGCTACGATTCGTCGCATGGGACACGGAGTGGGTGGCCGGGACACCCCGCCGGCCCGGTTGGACGCCGAGGACGCGGTCAAGGTGGCCGAGACGTTGCAGGCGCTCGCGACGCCCAGCCGCCTGCTGATCCTGACGCGACTGCGCCAGGGCGCTTGCGCGGTCGGCGAACTGGCCGAGGCCGTCGGGATGGAACAGTCGGCGGTGTCGCACCAGCTCCGGCTGTTACGCACGCTGGGATTGGTCAGCGGGACGCGGCACGGGCGCAGCATCGTGTACCGCCTGTACGACAACCACGTCGCCATGCTGCTGGACGAGGCGGTCTACCACATCGAACACCTGCGCCTCGGGGTCCGTGACTCGGCGCCGGAGGTCGGCTAGTGGCGGACCAGAAGCCGCCCCGGTTGACCGGCGGGGAACGCGAAACCCTGTCGGCGTTGTTGCAGTATCAGCGGGATTCGTTGGTGCGCAAGGTGACCGGCGTGGACGATGCCGCCGCCCGGCGACAGTTGGTCGACAGCGGCACGACCCTGCTCTGGTTGGTGAAGCACATGGCGCGGGCCGAGCGCGTGTGGGTGCTGCACCGCTTCGCCGGTGACGATCCACCGCCCGACGACACGGTCGGGCCGGACGACACGCTGGCCGCCGCCGTCGACGCCTACCGCGCCACGTGGTCCCGGGTCGACGCCGTGGTCGCGGCCGAGCCGACGCTCGACGCACCCTGCCGTGGCGGCGACGCCTCGGTCAACCTACGCTGGGTGCTGGCGCACCTGCTCGAGGAGACCGCCCGGCACGCCGGCCACGCCGACATCATCCGCGAGCTCATCGACGGGCAGACCGGCCGCTAATCCACTGTGGACAAGGCAAGGAAGTCGTTCACCAACGCGGCGATGCGTCCGGGCTCCTCCATCGGCACCAGGTGTCCGACGTCCGGCACCACCCGCAGATCGGCCGACCGTACGCGGTTCGCCAGCGCCGTCACGACAGCGGGCGGCGCGATGCCGTCCCGGGTGCCCGTGACCAACAGGGTCGGCATGCCGAGCGTCGCCGCGTGGTCCTCGAACGGGGTCTCGTAGTAGCTGAGGAAGCTCTCGATCATCGCCGGCACGCTCGCCCGCCGATAGTTCTCGTAGTCCTGCTCGAGGATCCACCGTCGCCGCGCCCGGTCCCGTGTCTTGATCACGAACGCGTCCGCCACGTACACGGCGGGCTTGCTCGCCAGCCAGAATCGGGCCACCGGGGCCGGCAGCGCGGCCGCGATCCGGTAATAGAGCTTACCGAGCGTGGCCGTCATATTGCTCGCTGTGGACACCGGATTCAACAATGCGAGGCTGCGCAACCCGGCGCCGTGCCGAGCCGCGTGCACCAGTGCGATCGACGCGCCCAGCGAATGGCCCACCAGATGGCACCGATCCAGGCCGAGTTCGGCCCGCAGTTCGGCGACCGCGTCCGCGTAGTTCACCAGGCTGTGCGTGCCGGGCATCGGGTCCGTCGTGCCGTACCCCGGCAGGTCCGGGATCACGACGTTGACGTCCGTCAGTCCTGTCGCCATGTCGACGAGCCCACGGTGGTCGCCACCGAGCCCGTGCAGGCACAGGACCGTGTCCCGCGCCCCTCGATCCAGCTGCCAGTACCGGAATCCACCCGCCGCGTGCACGCGGTCAGCCTGCCATCCCCGTGTTCGCCGACTGCGGGAGGAGTGCCGCGAGCCCGGCCCGGAAGGCCGCCTGGTCGGGCAGGCGGGTCGGATCCAGCAGGCTCTGCACGGCCAGTCCGTCGCACACGGCGATCACGAAGCTCGCGATCGCGTCGCACAACGGATCATCGGCGTCCGGCCGGCCCAGCGACTCCGCGACCAGCCGCGCCACCTGGGCGCGGCAGCGGCGGTAGAAGCCGGCGAACTGTTCCCGCAGCTTCGGGTCGCGTTCGGCCTGGGCCAGTGCCTCCATGAACGACAACAGCAACGGCCGTTGCGTCGGCAGTTGGGCCAGCATCGCGGCCCAGGCCGTGGTCGCGTGCTCGATCGGGGACGCGGTCGGGTCGGCCATGGCGATCGTGGCGAGGGTGGTGGTCCATTCCTCCAGGACCTCGCCGATGGCCTCGGCCAGCAGTTCCGCCTTCGAGCCGAAGTGGTAGCCGATCGAGGCCAGGTTCGTGCCGGACGCGGCGACCAGGTCGCGTGCCGTGATGTGGGCGTAGCCCTGCGTCTCCAGCAGCTTTCGTGCCGCGGCGAGCAACTGTTCCCGATGCCCCACTGCGCCAGCGTAGTCCCGAACGTCTAGACGGGCGTCATATACAAGCGTATAAAAACGAGGCATGGCCACCATCGCGCCGACCGTCGCCCAGCCGTCCGCACCCCCCGGGCTGCGGCTCCCCGTCCTGGTCCAGACCTTGCTGTTCGGCCAGTCGCGCCACCGGCTGCTGCCGCTGCTGCGCCGCCGGTACGGCGACATCTTCACGGTCCGCGTCGCGCCCGGCCGCACGATCGCGGTGCTGTCCCGGCCCGAGGACATCCGGACCGTGTTCACCGGCCCGGCCACGGTGTTCCACGCCGGCGAGGGCAACGCGATCCTCGGTCCGGTGATGGGCCACCATTCCGTGCTCCTCGTCGACGAGGACGTGCACCGGCGCGTCCGCCGGCTGCTGATGCCGGCCTTCCACGGCGCCGCGCTGCGCGGCTACGCCGACCTCATCCGGCGCCTCTCGGTGGCCGAGGTCGAGCGCTGGCCGGTCGGTCGGGCGTTCCGTTCGCACGAGCGCATGAACGCGCTGACGCTCGAAGTGATCCTGCAAGTCGTGTTCGGCGTGACCGATCCGGGACGGCTGGCCACGCTGCGGCCGCTGGTGCGCGGGATCGTCGCGATCGGACCGCTGATCATGCTCGGCTGGTTCTACCCACGGTTGCAACGAATCGGGCCGTGGAAGCGGTACATGTCCTTCCAGGCCGAGCTCGATCGCGTGCTGTACGCGGAGATCGCCGAGCGCCGCACCGCCGACGACCTGGCCGACCGTGACGACGTGCTGTCCAGGTTGTTGCGTACCGGCCTGGAGGTTCCGGACGACCAGCTCAGCGACGCCGAACTGCGCGACCAGTTGATCACGCTGTTGCTCGCCGGCCACGAGACCACGGCGACCACGCTCGCCTGGGCGCTGCACGAGTTGGCCCGCCGCCCGGCGGAACTGCGCCGCGCGCAACAGGCCGCGGACGAGCACGACGACGACTACCTGTCCGCCGTGGCCAAGGAGGCGCTGCGCAAGCGTCCTGTCATCTACGAGGTCGCACGCAAGTTGACCGAGCCGGTCGACGTCGGCGGGTACCGGCTGCGGGCCGGCACCGTGGTCGCACCGGCCATCGGATTGGTCCAGACCGATCCGACCCATTTTCCCGATCCCGACGAGTTCCGGGCGTCGCGATTCGTCGGCGCGCAGCCGGCCGCGAACACGTGGATCCCGTTCGGCGGTGGCGTTCGGCGGTGTCTCGGCGCCGGATTCTCGCTGCTGGAGGCGTCCGTCGTGCTCGGCGAGGTGTTGCGACGCTACGACGTACGGCCGACCGTCGCCCGGCCGGAACCGCAGCGGGCTCGCAACATCACCCTCGTACCGGCGAAGGGGGCCAGGATCCTCGTCACGCCACGGTCGGGGCGAAGCGCGAACGACCGCTGAACGATTCAGAACGACCGTCAGCCATCTTGGTGAACCGCCGACTCGCCTTGTGCGTCGATAGTGGTAATCAGTTGAGGCCCGCGTCACACTGAAGCCATCGGTTCGTCAGTGATACAGGGCACACTGATAGCACAACGGAACATCGGGCACCCGACCCGCTGACAGGGGGTCAGTTGGCAGGTGCCGGGGTTGACATCGCTGAAAGGCGTGAAACGTCATGTCGAAACCTGTTGAGGCGGAACCTGCCTCCTCGGAGTGGGTCGGTCTGTTGGAGCACTACCGACAGACCGCGGTCCACGTGTTGGTGAGCCACCACTCCACGGGCACGCACTGCGCGTGCTGTGGCCAGCTGTGGCCATGTCGTCCGGCGTGCGCCGCGGAGGTCGCGCTGGAACTGTGAGCCGCGGCTCACGTTAACGGTTGTTTACACGGGGCAACGGGATCGGCTGCGCCGACGGGGATCTTGGGGCAACGGGGGACTTGGGGGCTTTGGGGGCTTCCGTATTCGCTCAACTGTTGCGATGACGCGCGTCCGTGTGCGCTATGCTCGCCTGGTGAAAATGATTACCAATACCAGGACGGTCGTGGCACTGCTCGCGGTGGCCGTTTGTGGCCTCGCGGCGTGCGGCACTTCGGCCGCCGCACCGGCGGACGGGCGCATCGCGGTGGTCACGTCGACGGACGTGTGGGGCAGCGTGGTGTCCGCGGTCGGTGGTGCCGACGTCCAGGTGACGGCGATCATTCACGACCCGAGCCAGGACCCGCACGATTACCAGAGCACCCCGTCCGACGCGGCACGGATCAGCACGGCGAAGCTCGCGGTCTACAACGGCAACGGCTACGACGACTTCTTCGCCCGTGACCTGAACGCGTCCTCCTCGGACGGTCGGGCCACGATCGTGGCGTTCGCGTTGTCCGGCCAGCCGGCCTCGGCCAACGAGCACATCTTCTACGACCTGCCCACCGTCGTGAAGGTCGCCGACGCGGTCGCTGCGCGACTGGGCCGCATCCAGCCGGCGCACGCGAGCACGTTCACCGCGAACGCGGCCGCGTTCGACCGTGGCGTCAACGGTTTGCTCGCCACCGTCCGGCAGATCGGCGTACGGCATCCTGGCCGGCAGGTCGTGGTCACCGAGCCGGTAGCCGACTACCTGCTGCACGCGGCCGGCGTCACGGACGGCACGCCACCGGCGTTCGAGCACGCCGTCGAGTCCGACACCGACATCCCGGTGGCCGCGATCAACGCTACGACGCAGCTGATCACCGCACATCGTGTCGCCGCCGTCATCAACAACGCACAGACGGTGACGAACGTGACAACCCAACTCGTCGGAACGGCCCACGCCAACGGCATCCCGGTCGTGAACGTGACCGAGACCCTTCCGGCCGGCGCGACCGGCTATCTGGCGTGGATGACGAGCCAGGTCGACGCCCTCGCCGCAGCGCTCACTTGAGCTGTGAGCTCGTCAGGCCGAGCAGCCGCCGGGCCACGATCAGCAGTTGGATCTGTTGCGTGCCTTCGAAAATATCGAGGATCTTGGCGTCCCGCGCCCATTTCTCCAGCAGCGAGTTCTCCGAGTACCCGAGGCTGCCGGCCAGTTCCACGCACCGCAGCGCGATGTCCGTCGCCGAGCGGCCCGCCTTCGCCTTCGCCATCGAGGCCGGTAGTGAGTTGGGCCGCGCGTTGTCGGCCATCCACGCGGCTTCCAGCGTGAGCAGGTACGCGGCCTCGTAGTCGGCCTCCAGCGCCAGATACGTCGCCGCCGCGGCCGATTGGCTGTTGGCGGGGCGGTCGTAGTCGATCTCGACGCCGGCCTCGGCGAGCAGCCGGGCCGTCTCCTCCAGTGCCGCGCGCGCTACGCCAACGGCCATCGCGGCCACCAGCGGCCGCGTGTTGTCGAACGTCTGCATGACACCGGCGAAACCCTGCGACACGTTGACTTCCGGGTCGCCGAGCAGGTTCTCCGCCGGCACCCGTACGTTCTCCAGCCGGAAATGGGCCGTGTCGGACGCGCGGATGCCCAACTTGTGTTCCAGGCGCACGAGTTCGAAGCCCGGCGTGCCCTTCTCGACCACGAACGACTTGATCGCGGCGCGACCGAGCGACGGGTCCAGCGTGGCCCAGACGACGACCGCGTCGGCACGTTCGCCGGCTGTGATGAAGATCTTCTCGCCGTTGAGGACGTACTCGTCGCCGTCCTTGACCGC
>Ga0070714_100000362_pt1 | contig 34060 bp, 27 predicted proteins | sample LARL83metaG_FD_65450 | JGI IMG/M metagenome (GOLD analysis project Ga0070714, IMG submission 65450) | Corn, switchgrass and miscanthus rhizosphere microbial communities from Kellogg Biological Station, Michigan, USA - LAR L8-3 metaG | ecosystem: Host-associated > Plants > Roots > Rhizosphere ... | reverse complement strand
GGTCGATACCGCGATTGAGCGCCTGCCGCCTCGCACGGTGGTTTCCCTGACGTGGATTCCCGGCTCAAACCTCATGCGAATGATTGGGGTTGCGGCCGAACTTCGCCGTGCGGGACTGATCGTGATGCCGCATATCGGGGCACGGCATCTGCAGAGTCGCAAACAACTTGAAGAGTTATCCGAGCGATTGGTGGGTGAAGCTAGCGTCGATCGAGTCCTGATCATCGGTGGTGACAGGGGCAGGCCAGCCGGCCCTTTCGATAGCAGTCTGGCGGTCATGCAAAGTGGGGTCTTCCAGCGCGTGGGAATATTTCGGATGGCAGTGGCCGGTTTTCCGGAAGGCAATCCGCACCTCCCGTCCACCGTCCTGAACGAGGTGCTGGAGGCGAAGGCGGAGTGCGCTCGACGCGACGGCGTGCAACTCTCGATCGTGACCCAATTCTGCTTCTCGGCGGGACCGATCGTGGCGTGGTTGCGGCGTTTGCGGGCGAGCGGCCTGGGTGTTCCTGTGAGGATTGGGTTAGCAGGTCCCGCAGGAGTGATTACGCTGCTTCGCTATGCCGTTCGGTGCGGCGTCGGAAATTCGGCGCATGTGCTTTCGGAAAATCCAGCGTTCGCAAAGGCTTTGACGGATCGAGGCCCGGAGCCCATCATTCGCGATCTTATATCTTCCCTGCGGGAGAAAGACTCCCCTGAAGCCAACATCGCTGGCCTGCACTTCTACGTTTTTGGCGGACTCAGTCGGACGCTGGATTGGATTGCGGGTACAAGATCACGCCGACCTCTGCCAGTTTACAGCTGAGCGGTCCGCCAACCTGCCGCATAGCTTTCGCGTGCCACCTTCGAGTAGGGTGCTGGGCTGACGATTGCGCGAATCTCAGTCTGCTTATGACGTTCGACCGTGGGCTTGTGCGTGCCTCCGCCCCACTCACCCCAAATGATGCTGACTTCTTGACCGATTCGAATGTTGTCGTCGACGACACCGAGCGACAACATGGTTCGCTCGTTGTAGCTGTAGCCGGTGAACATGGAGAACCCAACCGTGTTTCCGCGGCTCAGGATGGCGTCGTACGAAGCCGACGCGTAGTTGGACAGCGGCAAATCGAGGTACTTGCAGGGATCGCCGGTATCGAACATAGATGCCCAGACTTTGAGGACGTCTTCTGCTTCCCATGCGAACGTCACTTTTTTGCGTTGCGGCTGAGTCGCTATTCGCTCCAAAGCTTCGCGGCCGATGAAGTCGTGATCGAACTTGACGAAGGGGCCGTACCCCAGGGCATAGGGGCTCAGGTAGTAGTCTTCGATATTGCTGGAGTCGAAACTGCCGCCGAGGGAACCGGTGGCTTCGTAGCTGCTTGCAGGCAGCCACTGGCGATACGCTTTCATCTTTTCACCGGTGTAAACCGCTGGAAGCGGTGACGGAATCCATCCCGATTCTAGGGTGTTGGTGGCGTAGGCGCGCGCACCGACTTGCCTCAGGCCGAAGTCTCTGCCGGCTTCGAGAATGGTCTCGCGGATTTCCTCTCGCTCTTCATAGGGTCCCCAGATCTCCAGGCCCGGAGCACCGGCCATGCCGTGACGAAGCGCGCGAACTTTGCGGCCAGCAATCTGGATGAAATCCATGTTGAAGAACTTGATTTCCGGAAGGGGGCCGCCGTTCAGTTTTTCCAGCACCTGTGGGGCCTTGGGGCCCTGGATCTGATAGCGATAACAACTGCGCACCACTGCCTTGCCTTTGGGGTTGGAAGGCGAACGATCATCTTTGTCGATCCTGACGTCGTAGCCGCCGGTTTCGGCATGAAACTGAATCCAATTGGCAGCCGGCGCGCGGCCTACGAAAACGAGGCGATTCTCCTCGAGGTGAAAAAGAATCCCATCGCCAATAATGAAGCCGTCGTAACTGCAGGGTGCGAACTGCTTGGCGCGGTTGACGGGGAACTTGGCGAAGCTGTTAGTGGCCAGATGTGAAAGCATCTTCAGGGCGTCGGGCCCTTCCACATAGATGTTGGCCATGTGGTGCGACTGGTCAAACAACACCGCCGTTTCTCGCCACGCGCGCTGCTCATCACGCCAGTTGGAGAACTCATAGGGAACGACCGGGTATATGTAGGCTCCGATCTGCGAGTTGCGCAGCAAGTCGACTGGATTCCCGGAATTCTGCAATTGTTCTTCCAGATTTTGCGGTCTCATGGTTTCTCCGTAATGGCGGGCTCAAGCAAAGACAAAAACGTCGTTCAGTATACGGAACGTAGAGAGATTTGGCCAGAGGGTTCTAAGCGGCAGGGCCGAGAACTCTAGTCGGCGATATGAAATTTGGAGTGTCACTTACAATGGGAGGACCATGAGCAGCCGAACCACCCCCGCACTGCGGCGAAGGACAAAACACCCGCAGTTTGCGGAAGTCTATGACGAGCCCGGGCACTTGATTCGCCGGGCGCAGCAGATTGCCGTGTCGATGTTCCATTCGATCATTGGGAACGGGGTCACGCCGGTGCAGTACTGTGTGCTACGCGTTCTTCGCGACCACCCCGGCATCGACCAGGTGACGCTGGCACGGCTTTGCGCCCTCGATACCTCGACAGCTGCCGACCTGGCGGTTCGGCTCGAAGAGCGTGGTCTGGTCATGCGCATGATGCCGATGAAGAGCAAACGATTTCGCTTGCTGCACCTTACCCCGGAAGGAAAGTCTCTCGTGAATAGGCTGCTGCCTTCCAGCCACGTTTTGGCACGGAATCTGCTCGGCGCGCTCAATTCCAAGGAGCAAAAGGTGTTTGTCCAGTTGCTGAAAAAGTTTGTGCACCTCAATAACGAGGTCAGCCGGGCCCCGCTGGACCGTAGTATCAGTACAACTCGCGCCCGCGGAGACAAGTAGAGTCGCCCACCGGTCCCTTTACACACTCCGCTACTTCGAGTCCGTAGAAATTTAGCCTGCAATGATCCGATAGTCGCTTCGCTGGCGTCGAGAATCTCCGGATTACCCGGACCGGCATCCACGTTCTACGCATTGCCTGGATTTCCCGAAGGTGCGCTCGTGAATGCCGGCCCAATCACGTTGCTGCAGCCAAGCTACCGTTAAGTCAAAACAAAAACGTCGTCGAAGCATAGGGATAGTTATAGGATTGCCCCTGAGTTGCGTGGTTCAGGAACGTCCCCGGAAAGATGTGGCCGAAACCGCCGGCGAACTGGAACTGGCGCGAGAAGTTGTAGGCAACTGAGCCGTCGAGTTCCTGACCCACGAATCTTCCCGCGCTCCCATTCGCGACGCGAACAATCAGCGCGCTGGCCGCGTTGTAGAGGCCATCGTGAGCATCGGCAAGCCACCAGGCGTCATACCTGGCGATCGCTGTCCACTTCTTTGCCGGCTTAGTATCGAAACTCAGGCGGGCATTGCGGATGTTCTTCCAACCCACTTGGTCGTCCATCCCGTATTTATCGTGACCAGTGGCGTAGAGCTGGTCAAAGGTGCCGCGATGACCGTCCTTCGGATTGTCATCTCCGGAGGCGTAGTTGTATTCAATCGCGATTCGCGGGTGCAGATGCTTTGCGGGCAGAGTCTTGCCCAGGACCCAATGACCTGCCCATGCACCGATGCTATCGGTGCCGAGAGACCCGGCCTGACGGGCCATTTCGAGGCCGTAATCCCAGCTTGAGGGAAGCTTGCCCACCCAGCGGACGCCCACCGTTCCGAAATTCATGATGCCGACTTTGCCAACCTCGGTCTTCAGTGCGGACTGTCGCCGCCACAAGAAATACGGTTCGACGGTCGCGTTCGGAACCAGCGTTTCAATTCCACCGTACACGCCGTAAAAGTTGTTGCCGGGCGTACTCCAGTCAAATTCTCCATCCTGCTGCTTGACGACACGAGAAGCAAAGAGATCGACGTGATAGCGCCCGCTGCGCAGCGTGCCGCGCAATGCGTCAAAACTGCGTGCGGTGTTTGTGTAATTGGAGTTGCCGATCAAGCGCTCGTCGCCGAAGGCCAGCTCTTGTCGGCCGGCACGAACCCCGATCGCGCCTTTTTCGGTGTCACCGATTTCCAGGTAGCTTTGACGCAGATCAAAGGTGTCCTGATACGGCGGCACCTCGGGATTCTGGTTCTTCCAGAACACACGTGCATCCTGCGTTTGAAATCCGAACTTGAGCCAGGACTCCGGGCGAAGAAACATATTCAGGCGCAGGCGGCTCAGCAGATATGTGTCTTCGTTGTTTGATTTGAATCCGCCGCCGGTGAATCCCTCTACGCGTGCCCGGTACTCGCCCCCAAGTCGGAGCCATTTCGGAAGTTGTGCGTTTACGTCGTCTGACAGCAGCTTGTTGCTGGCTTGGGAATTCGTAGTCGGCGTTTGTGCAAGGAGCGCCACCGTCAGGCAAAGAACAAGAAATCCTGATATCAGTATTCGAGACATGAATTTTCTCCTTATGTGGTGCGGCACAGAGTGAATCCGCACAATTTGGGGTGGATTAGTTCTCGTCGGCAGCAACCAAGTTTCGTGCAAAACTGCGGAAACAGAACACGCCTGAGCGGGCGACAAAAGCCTCGTCCCAATTGCGCACCCATGTGCTGCCGCGCAATAGAAGCAAAGTGGACGCTACAAAAAACGCGATGGAGAACGCCAAGAGCCCTGTCCCATAGTCGCCAACCCGGTCCTTGATTGTGCCGAGTATGGAAGGCAGCAGAAAGCCACCCAAACCGCCGGCCGCTCCCACGAGCCCGGTCACCACACCCACATGTCGAGAGAACCGCTGGGGGACGAGCTGGAACACGGCGCCGTTACCCATACCCAGCATTCCCATGCAAACAAAGAGGAGCGGAACAACGATCGCGAGTGTGGGGAGAGAACTGATCGCACCCAGGCAGCAGCCAACGCCCGCTAGAAGTCCGAGCAACAGGCGATACCCGCCCATGCGGTCGGCAATCCAGCCGCCCACAGGGCGCAGGCAACTTCCGGCAACTACAACCAGAGTAGTGAAGTCCCCGGCACGAACTTTGCTGAGTCCGTACTGATCATGAAAGAACAGAGTGAGGAAACTCGCCAGCCCGACGAAACCTCCGAAGGTGAAACAGTAGAAGAGGCAAAACCACGCGGTGTCGGCCTGGCGGAAGACAGCCGCGTAGTCGCGCCATGCCGGACGCGGCGGCCGTTTGGGACTGTCTTTCGCCATCAGCGAGTAAAGAACAAGCACCAACATGACAGGTGCCATGGCGAGGCCGAACGCCTGCGGCCAGCCATAGTGTTGCGCCAGGCGTGGAGCAAACAGGGTCGCAAGCAAGGTTCCTGAGTTCCCGGCGCCGGCGATGCCCATGGCCAGTCCTTGATACTCAGGCGGGTACCAGGTTCCGGCAAGCGGTAGTGCCACCGCAAAACTTGCCCCGGCGATCCCGAGCAGGAACCCAATAAGGTAGAAACTGTGCAAGGTTGACGCGAAACGCCATCCCAGGAGCAACGGCAGCAGCGTTATGGTCAGTCCAAGGATTCCGGCGCGGCGCGGACCTAGAACATCGCCGAGCACGCCGAGAATCGGACGGAAGAAAGATCCCGCCAATAGCGGCAACGCAACCAGAAATCCTTTTTGCGTTGCTGAAAGTTTGTAGGTTTCAGCGACGAATGGCCCAAGCGGGCCAAGCAGCACCCAAGCCATGAAGCTGACATCGAAATACAGAAATGCTGCGATAAGCGATGGCGTGTGGCCGGCCTTACGAAAATCTGAAATCTTCATACGGACGCTCCTTAGAGTTTTCCAGGGGGCCGCCCTCATGGACCGCAGCGTGGCTAGTCGAAGCAGGGCAACTCGCAAATTCTGAAATGTCCAGAAGAAGCATCCCGGCTTCAACTTTTGTAGCAAACGTCTGAATACAGGCCGGCGTCTCAGCAGGCCTTTGCACATTACCTTTTTGCAGATCGATCTTCCATCCGTGTAGCGGGCAAACCACGCTGTCACCGGAAACAATTCCATCGGACAAAGGTCCGCCACGGTGCGGACAACGGTTGTCCACTGCAAGGAACCTATTTCCGAGGTTGAACAACGCAATGGACCGGTTTCCAACCACGACCTCACGCCCTTCTCGCTCAGGAATGTCTTCGCAATATGCCACTCGGATCCATTCGTTTCGCGGTCTCATGCGAGCACCTCCTGGACCGGTGTGATCTGTACAAACTGCGTCGCAGTCCTGGGCTGATCCCGCTCGAGCCATGCGTCGCGAGAATGCGCCTTGGACTTACGAAGCCGCTCGCGCAAGCCGTCTTTCACGGCGTCGGGCGCATAGATTGTTTCTTTGCGGACCTTTTCAATACCGAGGCGTTCGACGAAATCGTAGGTACGCTCGAGGTAATTGGCATTTTCGCGGTAGTACTGCAAGAAGAGACTCGCCGCATCGAGGGCCTGCTCAGTTGTTTCAACTGTGCTCAGCAAATCGGCCTTGCGGACGCTCTTGCCTGCTGCGCCTCCGACCACCACTTGCCAGCTTCCATCTTGGCCAACCAGGCCGATATCTTTGACCGTGGCCTCAGCGCAGTTTCGCGGACATCCGACTACGCCCATCTTGAGCTTGTGGGGCGTAAAGAGATTTTCGAAACGGCGCTCCAGTTCGATGCCAGTGCTGGTCGAGTCCTGCACACCGAAGCGGCAGAAATCCGTGCCAACACAGGTTTTCACCATGCGAATGCCTTTGGTGTAGGCCTGTCCTGAAGGCATGCCCAGATCAGCCCAGACCTTTGGCAAGTCTGCTTTCTTGACGCCCAGCAGATCGATGCGTTGGCTGCCAGTGATCTTCACCATTCGGACGTTGTATTTTTCCGCAACATTGGCGATACGACGCAATTCGTCCGGCGAGGTTACGCCACCGCGAATGCGCGGCACTACGGAGAAAGTCCCGTCTTTCTGGATGTTCGCGTGGACGCGGTCGTTGATGAAGCGGGCCGAGCGGTCTTCGTCGTGATCGCCGCACCAGAGCATGTCGAGCATGTAGCTCAATGCGGGCTTGCAAACTTCGCAGCCCAGGCCGTTGCCGTAAATACCCAGGACCTCTTGTACCGACTTGAGCTGCTGGCTGCGCAAGATGTCGCGAAGGTTGTCCTCGGAGAAGGGAACGCACTTGCAGATCGTCTTCTTGGCTTCTTCCTGAAAATCAGGAACAACTGCCTTGAGCAAGGACTGGCACAAGCCACTACAACTGCCACAACCTGTGGAAGCGCGCGTGTGTTCTTTAAGCTGCGCCAGCGTGCAAACGCCTTTTTCGTGAATGGCCTGAATGATCGCGCCCTTGCTGACGCCCATGCAGCCGCAAACGGTTTCCTTGTCTGACATGTGGGCGACGTCAATCCCGCCGTCCCCCGAAGACTCCGGAAACAGGAGCTGGCGCCGCATGGTGCTCAAGTCTTTTTGCGAGCGCAACCATTCCATGTAGTTGTGGCTATCTCCCGTCTCACCAACCAGGATGACGCCGGAGAGCTTGTTGTTCTTGAGCGTGAGCTTCTTGTAAATGCCGAGCGAGGGATCTTCGTAGCGGATGACCTCCGAACCGTCCACTTTGTCGTTGATCTCGCCGGCGGAGAATACATCGACGCCCATGATCTTCAGTTTGGTTCCCAGTACCGTACCTTCATAGGTTGGGCCTTTATTCCCAGTGATGGTTGCCGCGAGTACTTTGCCTTGGTCCAGAAGCGGGGCAACCAAGCCATAACAAATACCCCGGTGCTGCACGCATTCACCAACGGCGAAAATGTCGGGATTGGAGGTTTCCATGTAGTCGTTAACCACGATGCCGCGCTTGATTTCGAGGCCAGCCTTTTCGCCGAGAGTCACGTTGGGGCGAATGCCCGCCGCAATGACCACAAGTTCCGCAGGGATATTGCCACCGCCCTTGAACTCAACTCCTTGCACGTGGCCGTTGCCCAGAACCTTCGTCGTGCTGAGACCGAGCAGCACAGTAATACCCATCTGGTTCATCTTGTTTGCCAGATATCCACCGCCAGTGGGATCGAGCTGGCGCTCCATCAGTGTTTCCATGAGATGGACAACGGTCACGTCGCAACCCTGCACCTGCAGGCCGCGAGCCGCTTCCAGGCCCAGCAAGCCACCACCAATGACGACTGCCTTCAATCCTGGTCGAGCGCGTTCGAGCAGTTGGCGCGTGTCGTCGAGATTGCGAAAGACGAAGACCCCGTCTTTCATCACATCCTGAATCGAAGGAATAAGGGGCATACTGCCAGTGGCGAGAAGCAATTTGTCAAAGGAAGTAAGGCTGCCGTCGTCTCCGGTGACAGTCTTCGCAATGGGATCGACCTCCACAATGCGGACACCGAGGCGGAGATCAATGTTGTTCTTCTCGTACCAGTCGAGGCCGTTCAGGACGATGTCTTCGACTGATTTCTCTCCTGCGAGTACTGACGAAAGGAGGATGCGGTTGTAGTTGACGTGAGTTTCGTCGCCAAAGATTGTGATCTGGAACTTGGGTGCGTGGCGCAGGATCTGTTCTACACACGCAACGCCGGCCATTCCATTTCCAATCACCACTAGCTTTTCCACGCATGGACCTCCCAATGGCGCGCAAGGCAGCAGACGTTGCTTACCTCAAACATGGCCATTTCTCCTCCCGCGGCTTCGCGCTGCGACTTCGTTCAACTCGACGCGCACGGCACATTGCTTGTAGTTCGGCTCGCGAGAAATCGGGTCGAACGCACTTTGCGTGACCTGGTTGGCATTGGTCTCGACAAAATGAAACGGCATGAACACCTGACCCGGCCCCACGATTTCTGTAATCCGAAGCTCAAGGTTCTTTACTCGGCCTCGACGTGAGATGACGTCTACGCGATCGTGCGGCCTGAGTTGGAGCGCCTGGGCATCGCGCGTGTTCATCTCCAGCCAGGCATTAGGGGACATGCGCTCGAGGATTGGGACGTTGCCCGTTTTAGTGCGCGTGTGCCAGTGCTCAACCGTGCGACCGGTGTTCAGTACAAGCGGAAATTCGCGAGTCGGCTGTTCTGGGAAAGGTTTCCACTCGATGCAGAACAGCTTGGCTTTGCCGTCATCCGTTTGAAAGTTGCCGTCGCTATAGAGTCGGGTGGTGCCAACTTCCGTTGCTCCCGCCGGAAAGGGCCACTGGATGCCGCCGTTTTCTTCGAGCATCTTGTAGTTCATGCCCGAGTAGTCGCAGAGTCGTCCCGCAGACACACGTTTCCACTCTTCGAATGCGTGCTCCGGCTTGGCCCAGCCTGGGAAGAGTTCTTCGTGGCAGCCAAGTTTATCGGCGAGAGCAAGAAAGATGTCGAAATCGGACCGAGCCTCGCCTGGGGCAGAAACCGCGCGGTTCACCTTGCTGCAACGTCGTTCCGAATTGGTGTATGTGCCTTCTTTTTCGCCCCAGATCGCAGCAGGAAGCACCAGATGCGCGATTTCGGAGGTGGGGGTCGGATGAAACCCATCTTGCACCACGAGGAAGTCGAGCGTCTCCAGCCCTTGCTTCAGCACATCGAGGTTAGGGAACGAGACGATTGGGTTGGTGGCAATAATCCAGAGCGCGCGAATCTTCTGGCTGACTGCCGCTTCGATGATGTCGGGATATGCCAACCCGCGCGAGGTGGGAATTCGGCCCGCCGAAACGTTCCACAAGGCAGCCAATTCTTCCCGGTCTTCTTTGCGTTCGAATTTGCGATATCCCGGAAGGCTCGAAGTGAAACCCGCTTCACGCGTGCCCATCGCATTGCATTGGCCGGTGATCGAGAACGGCGACCCGCCTTCCCGCCCGACGTTTCCGGTGATCAGTGCGAGATTGTTGATTGCATTTACGGTTTCTGCACCCTGGGTACTGTGGTTTACGCCCATCGTCCAGCCGATCAGCGCTGCTTTGGCGGTTCCATAGAGGTATGCAGTGCGAAGGATCAGATCCTCACTGAGTCCGGTGATCTCCGAGACGAAGGCGGGCGTGTACTTGGCGGCGAACTGCTCAAGATCCGCAAAACCGGCCGTGTGCTTATCGATGTAATCACGGTTGATGAGCCCGGTGCGGATCAGCACATGAATAATCCCGTTAAGGAGCGCGATGTCCGACCGCGGCTTGAGCGGCAAGAAGAGGTCGGCCATCATCGCGGTCTTGGTCACGCGTGGGTCGGCGACGATGAGCGTTTTTCGGGGATTTGCCTCGACGTGCTGGCAAAGAATCGGATGATTGTCGGCGATATTCGCGCCAATCAGAAAGATGACGTCGGCCTTTCGTAAGTCCTCATAAGCTCCAGGCGGACCATCACTGCCGAAGGAACGCTTGTAACCAGACACAGCGCTGGCCATGCAGAGCGTGGTGTTGCCATCGAAGTTCTTGGTGCCGAAACCAAGCTGCACAAGCTTTCCCAGCGTGTAGAACTCTTCGGTGACGAGTTGGCCGGTGCTGATCACGCCCAACGAGTCTTTGCCATACTTCTCCTGCGTCGCTCGAAATTTCGAGACTATTACATCCAGAGCTTCGTCCCAGCTCACACGTTCCAGTGTGCCGTTCTTGCGGAGCAGCGGGTACTTCGCACGGTTCGAAGCTTCGAGCGTGTGGTGCTCTGAAAGTCCTTTCGGGCAAAGCTTTCCCCGATTTACGGGGTGATTGGGATTTCCTCGCACTGCGATCGCATGATTGTCCTTCACGCCGACGAACATCCCGCAGCCGACCGAGCAGTACCCACAGGTGGTCGAAACCCAACGATCGGGAATCTTCTGCGTAGACGTGTAACCATGCTCAGGATCAGTCGCATACGAATATTTCTCCGCGAGAATGTCGAGGCCGATCTGGCGCTTCAGGCTTTTCACGCTGCCCTCTCCAGTCCACTGGCGATGTAGGAAGCAGCGATGTTTTTCGGCACGACGCTCACGTAGAACAGATATCGCCCAAGAATTTCCCCGGCTAAGGCCGTGATGAAAGCGATCGCAAGTCCAACAGGAGTGGGCGCGAGGAGAGGCAGAGCAATTCCACCTGCGATTAGCAGTGCTCCGCGAAGTAGAAAGCGAGATGCCAGCACTGTGGAAAGCAGCCGTGCAGTCGATTGGCGCTCGAAGGAATCCGAAGCATTCAGCGTCAGGAACCGCAGAGCATTGTTCAGAAGTTGGGCTGCAGCAGCCACGACACAAATCAGCACAAGCAGCCTACCGGAGCCTGCACCGATATTGGCAGCGAACAGCGGACCGAGAAGAGCTCCCGTCAGAAAGAAGTCAGCAATCGTATGCTTGCTATTCCACGCGGGGCGAGCGCGCACGAGATAAATGCAGGCGCTCGCGGTGATTCCACCGGCGCCGAGAAGCGCGGTCAATCCACCCAGGGCGGAACTCAAAGGAAGACGCAACAGCAACGATCCTGCGTAGGGTGCCGCCATGGCGGAAAACGCTCCGAACATCAGTACCTCCCGGCTCAGCCACGAGCGTTTCCACATTTTTAATGCGCGGTAGGCATGGATTGGACGGCCCAGGTGCATGGTTGAAGCGCCCAAAGCCAATCCCCCGACTGTCAGCGATCCGATGGCAGCGACGCTCAGTCTCGCTGAAGCACCCAACAATTGCAGGAGCCAAATCGCAGCGAATGCGCCCACCGAAAGCTGCGTCAGAACTGTCATCACCACTAATGGCCAGTGCGGATGTTCCGGCTTCACGCGCCATGCATCGGCCTTGCGCGTGTCGGGTGGCATTTGTTCCGGCAGCGTGATCCGAGTGGTGGAGATGCTGTCGTCTGCAGAGGGAAGCCCGGGCGCATTTGCGTTTTCGGAGTACTCGCGCTTCCACTGCTCAACATTAACGATCTCAATGCGAATCGCGCCTTCCGGGCAGGCGTTCACGCAGGCGGGTTCCCGGCCATCGCTGAGGCGGCCGTAACACATGTCGCATTTTCCGACCACACCACGCTCGGCGTTGTACTGCGGCACGCCGTAGGAACAGTTCCACGTGCAATATTGGCAGCCGATGCAGGTTTCTGGGCTGTGTTGCACGATGCCGGTTACCGGGTCCTTTTTATAGGCCTCGACAGGACACCCGATGAGGCAGGATGGTTCGAGGCAGTGATTACAGCCCATCGAGATGTGCAGGCGCTGAGTATTGGGATAGAATCCGCCTTCGATCTCGCCGACGCGGCGCCAATTGATATTTGCAGGATTGCCGTTTTGCTCGTTGCAAGCCACCACGCAGCACTTGCAGCCAATGCACTGCGTCATATCGAAATGAAAGCGATATTGCTCTCCAGGCTGGAGGTCCCGCTGAGGAATGCGCGGCTCGGGTGCGACCGTTGCGATTTGGTACAGCTGCTCTTCGGCGAGTGCCGATGCGCCACGGCTCATCACGAATGTGAAGCCATCTTCGCGTGCGCGCTCAATGAGTGGCAACGAACTCATATTCCTCCGGCTGTTCGAGAGACACTGATCCCACTTCGACTGAGCAACTGTCCTCGTTCACACACGGGCGTGGACAGAACTCACTCGTCAACGCAACTGATGTGCTTGCTGGATACGGCCCGGTATCCGATGGTTACTTCCGAAACATCTGGGTTCGGGCCTCGAACAGGGAGGCGGCTGCCAGCGCTCTACCGAGGGGCCGGCTATGACGCGCTAAAGTCCTGATTTCAAATAATGCAATGGGTGCGCCGTGTCATCTGTTTGACTTTTAGCGAACTCAAGACACCATTGGAAATTAAAAATTCTTTTGCGCACGATAATCGGAAATGCAACCGCTATTTACCTGATTTTTCCTGCTGAATGCGCATGTATCCATCGCCGCATCGCAATTCCCGCATGACCACAATCATTTTTTTGAATTGGAGCGCAGCTCATTTTCTGTACTAATAACGAGAAGACAAAATCATTGGAGGAAGAAACTTGAGCAGTGTGCGGTCGCGCATTTCGGGGGAGAAGAACGAGCTCTTTCCTGTGTATTTGAAGCTCGCAAAGCAAAGATGCCTCGCAGTCGGCGCCGGAAAAACCATGGAGGACAAGATTCCGACGCTGCTCGCATGTGGAGCGACACTCACGGTGGTAGCTCCAGTTGCAACTCCGAAAATCCAACGATTGGCGGAAGCGCAGAAAATAGCTTGGTTCCCACGGCGCTTTGAAACGCAAGATCTGGACGATATGTTTCTTTGTGTGGTTGCGACGTCGTCGAAGGCAACCAACCATGCCATCTTTGAGCAAGCGCAACAGTGTGGAGTGTTATGCAACGTGGTGCGCGACGGAGCCTGCTGCAATTTTTATTACCCAGCCGTAGTGAAGAGAGGTCCATTGCAGATTGCGATCTCAACCGCGGGACACTCAGGCGCGCTTGCGAAACGGCTGCGCGAGGAATTAGAGCGGGAATTTGGCCCCGAGTGGGAGAATTGGCTGCGCTGGCTGGGCGAAGCACGGTCCTCCTTGTACGATGATCCGCTCTCTCCACGTCAGCGCCGCACCATGCTGCAAAAGCTGGCCAGCCGCAAGACCCAGGAGGAAATGTTCCGGCGTTGGGGTGTCCCGCCTAAGCGCTAACGAGAAGCTGCCGCCTTGATCGCGGCGTCGGCGATCCGTTCTAAACGCGACACTTCAGCGGCCGCACCGCGAGCGATCGCTTCTTTCGGCATGCCGAAGACCACGCACGTCGCTTCGTCTTGCGCGATGGTATGCGCCCCGGCGTTTCGCATTTCAAGAAGGCCCTGCGCACCGTCATCTCCCATGCCCGTCATCAAAACACCAACCGCGTTGCGACCCGCCGATTTGGCGACGGAACGAAATAGTACGTCGACGCTCGGGCGGTGACGTGAGACGAGAGGGCCGTCGGTTACATGTGCCATGTAGGACGCGCCGCTCCGTTGGACCAGAAGGTGGTAGTTGCCGGGAGCGATCAGAACGCGGCCAGACTCGATGCGATCTCCGTCCGCAGCTTCCTTCACTTCGACGGCGCAGTCCTTGTTGAGGCGCTCGGCAAACGCTCGGGTGAACATCTCGGGCATGTGTTGCACGATCACGATGCCGGGACAATCGCGGGGCATGGCTTGCAGGAACTCATGGATGGATTCGGTGCCCCCGGTGGAAGCTCCCACAGCGATGAACTTCTCGCCTCCGGGGCCGGTACGCGGGGGAGGACCAAGAGGCAAAACCACATCGGCGGTGTGGCGCGGGGTCACGGGAACATCGACGCGGGGAATCACTCGAGCGCTGGCCGCGCTCCAAACCGCGTCGAGAAGCATCACCGCGGATTCGTGCAGAAAGTCGCGAACGCCCAACTTGGGCTTGGTGATGACTTCGACAGCGCCGAGGCGCAGAGCCGAGATAGCCAAGTCCACCCGCTTCTCCGCGAAGCCCGAGCACACGACGATGGGCAATGGCTGATGCGCCATGATGGTGCGAATGAACGTAAGGCCATCCATCCGCGGCATCTCGAGATCGGTGACCACGACGTGAGGCTGCTCGCGCTCGATTTTTGCAAACGCGATGAGAGGGTCGGCGGCCACGATCACCTTAATATTGCGATCGGCGCCCAGTACGGCTTGCATGACTTCGCGAACGACTGCGGAATCGTCGACGACGAGGACTCTGAGTTTTTCTCCAGGTTCGAGCGGTTTACGCGGCAAGTTGTTCAAAACATCCCCAGGGTTCGTGAATTGACTTCCGAGTGTGCTGTCGGTGCGTTCTTTTGCGGTTCGAGCAACGGCCCGTTTTTCAGCCCGTACACGGTGGGTGCGACTAACTTCAGTTCACGTGAAATTCCATGCAAATGTTCGGAATGTCCGACGAAAAGCAGGCCCGTAGGCGAGAGGTGACGTACCAGCCCGGCGACGACTTTTTCCTTCGAGCGATCGTCGAAGTAGATAAGAACGTTGCGGCAGAGGATAAGATCGAAAGTGCCCTGCACCGGGTAAGAGTCGGCAAAAAGATTGATGCGCGCGAATCGCACAATCTTCTGCAACTCAGGAACGACTCGCATCATTCCGCTGGACTCCTTTGTGCCTTTCAGCATGTAGGCGCGCAGGTAGTGCTTTGGAATCTCATGGGCTTTCTCGATTGGAAACATCGCCTCACGGGCCTTTTCCAACACGCGCGTCGAAATATCGGACGCGAGGATTTGCGGGAACCAACCTTCGGCTGCTGGAAGATGTTTGAGAAAGAGCATCGCCAACGAGTACGGTTCCTCGCCGGATGAACAGCCGGCGCACCAGACGTTGACATGGCGAATCCGCTTTCCTGCTTCGGCGTCTTGCTTCCAGCGCGGGATAACTTCCTGGGCCAGATAATCAAAATGACGGGGCTCGCGAAAGAAATGAGTCTCGTTCGTCGTGATGCAATCGAGCATCACGGAGCGTTCGTGCTGCTGGTCGGCTTGACTGACCAGACGAAAGTATTCACTCATCGAACTCAAGCCGAGCAGTCGCAACCGGCGCGCCAGCCTGCTGGTGAGGAGCGCCTGTTTCTGCGGCCCCAACCAGATGCCGGACTCGTTATAGATGAGCTTCTGGAACCGGGAAAACATGACCGGAGTGAGCGACAACTCCTCGATTGCCGCGGAAATGCCACAATTTCCGGGCACGCGGGGACGGTTGTCGCTCCTTGGCATAGCTCGACTACTCCGGGTTCGCCTCGGTGGCGGCTTCTTGCGAAACCGACACCAGGGGTTCGGGCGAAACTTGGTCATCCGCGGGCTGGTCAATCGCTTCCGATACCTCCAGCAATTCGTCGGTCGACAGAACCTTTTCCGTGTTCAGGATGAGGCAAAACTTTTTGCCCGAGCGCGCCATTCCGTTTAAATAGTCCACCTTGACGCGCGTGCCAAAAGTTGGCGGGTGTTCGACGTCCTCGGGCTTGAGATCGATGACCTGTCGCACCGAGTCCGCCATAACACCCATAATCGTTGCTTCTCCGCCGCATTCCACTTCGGTGATCACGATGCAGGTTAGCCGGCCGGCGACGCTGGCGGGAAGGCGAAACTTCACCGCCAGGTCAATCACGGGCACGACACTTCCACGGAGATTGATGACACCTCGCACCCACTCCGGAGTTTTGGGGACGGGAGTGACGGTGTCGTACTCGATGATTTCTTTCACTTTGAGCAGACTGATTGCGTATTCTTCTCCGGCAATCATGAACGTGAGGTACTGCTTCACGTTCTGCTCTTTCACAGGGTTCTCTTCATCTCGTGTGATTTGCATTGAAATGGCCGCCTTTCAGAACCGCGTGAAGTTGTGTTCGACCGCAGAGCCGTTTGGTTTGACGTGCGGCAACACGGCTGGGGTTAAATGCTGTTGCTGCTGCACAGGCCGGTGCTCGGAGACTCTTCGCGATGCTGCCGTTCTCTCGCCGGCAACCCGGAAGAAGCTCATCAACTGCTGCAACGCTTCCGATTGCGCTGCCAACTCCTCGGCAGTGCTGGAGAGCTCCTCCGCAGAAGAGGCATTCCGCTGCGTCACCGTGTCCACGGAAGTCATGGCCTTGTTGATCTGGGCCACGCCGCTCGACTGTTCGCGGGAAGAAGATGTGACTTCCTGCACCAGTTCCGCGGTCTTCTTGATTGCCGGCACCAATTCCTGGAGAAGTGCGCCACTGCGCTCCGCCACGCCCACGCTATTGGTCGCTAATCCGCCGATCTCTTGAGCTGCAGTCTGGCTGCGTTCGGCAAGTTTGCGGACCTCGGTGGCAACCACGGCGAACCCGCGACCATGCTCTCCGGCGCGGGCCGCTTCAATGGCGGCGTTCAATGCGAGGAGATTGGTCTGATAGGCGATCTCTTCGATGATTGAGATCTTCTCCGCAATCTGCTTCATGGCGGCAACGCTCTCGCGCACCGCGTTGCCGGAGTCTTCGCTGTCCTTCGCGCCTTTCACGGCCATCTGTTCCATCTGACGGCTGTTCTCGGCGTTTTGGGCGATGGAAGCGCTCATCTGCTCCAGGCTGGAAGTGGTTTCCTCGATGGAGGCGGCTTGCTCACTGGTGCCTTGCGACAACGACGAAGCTGAAGAGGCGACTTGCGACGCCGCACTGGCAATTCCATCGCTGCTGGTGCGCACTTCGGTGATGATCTCTTCGAGTTTCTTGACGAACTGATTGAACGAACTAGCCATCTCGCCGACTTCGTCCTGTGAGAGAATCTCGATCCGTTTGGTCAGATCACCGCTGCCTTGCGCCATCTCAGCAAGGTGTCCAGCCATGTACTTCACCGGTTGGGTGATGCCGCGCGAGACGTAGAAGGTGACAACGCTGGCGACGGCAAAAGTGACCAGAACGATGACGAGCATTACCAGGGCGGTCTGCCGCGAAAAGGAGTTGATGACTTGTTCCTTTTCGGTCATGATTTTCTCGTGCTTGTCGGAGAGTTGGGTTGCCGCCGCTTCCATGCGGTGAATTTCATCTTTGTAGGTCGTAATGGTGGCGTTGCCCTGTTGCGGCGTCTTGATGGTTCCGTCATGGACGCCCGCGACAACCAACTCCATCCCACGGGCGTAGGTGTCCACGTCCTGATCCATGGAAGCCACAAGCTCCTTGCTGTCCGAGGAGGCGACCATGGGTTTGAGGTCGCTGATCTTGGACCGCAGGATCGCCAGCTGTTCTTTCCATTTTTCCTGATAGCTGTTCATCACGGATTTGTCATCCATGTTGAGTTCGCTGTCTTTCTCATAACGGCGTAGTTCCAGGGTGGCGAACTTGGCTTCATCTGCAAGTTGAGAGATTGTGTAGTCTCTGTGAAGGATGGTCGTGGTCTCCTGGGTGACGGATTGCATCCCCCAATAGCCCGCAGCTGCGACGACAAGCAGCAAGACAAGGACTACGCCGAATCCGATGGCGAGCCGTTTGGCAATCGATGATTTCTTGAACATAACGTTTCCTTTCCCAAACTCATGTGCGCCGGAGCGCCGAAACTTTCTATCTAGCTAACTAGCTGGGTGGTCTCCGTAATGACGTCGCGTAACAGCGCGCTCACGTCCAATATCAACGCCACCCGTCCATCGTCGAGAATGGTTGAACCAGAAACGCCGCGAACGTCGCGAAATAAGCGGCTCAGCGGCTTAATGATGGCCTGGCATTCCCCGAGAAGTTCGTCGACGGCAACGCCGGCGAAATCGTCTTCATGCCGAAGCACAACGACGTTCTCCCGCGATGGCAAGCTGTGATCTGGACTGTCGAAAGCTTTGCGCAGCCTCACGAAGGGCAAGGGTTCGCTGCGCAGGTTAATCACTCCGGAGCGTTCAGATGAAATCTGGTCGGCGGGAAGTTCGACGCACTCTTTGATCAGTTCGAGGGGAATGACGTAGGTCTCGCCACCTGCCACGACAGAAAAACCCTCAATGATGGCTAGCGTCAGCGGCAGGCGGACACACAAAGTTGTTCCCTGGTCCTCAGTGCTGCGAATCTCAATGGTGCCGCGCAGCAAGTCGATATTGCGACGAACAACGTCCATGCCGACGCCGCGACCGGAGAGGTCGCTCACGTGGTCGGCGGTGGAAAAGCCGGCGGTGAAAACCAGATTGAAAAGTTCCTGATCGGAGGCCCGTTCCTCTTCGGAGATCAGGTTGAGAGCACGGGCCTTGCTGCGAATGCGCTCACGATTGAATCCAGCACCATCGTCAGAAAGCTGGATCACAATGTTTCCGGCGGAGTGAAACGCGCTCAACCTCAATAACCCGCAAGGATTTTTTCCCTTGGCGTGGCGCACATCCGGCATTTCAATACCGTGGTCGATCGCGTTGCGAAGCATATGAAGGAGCGGGTCCTTCAAGTTCTCGAGTACGCGAGTGTCAACTTCCACATCGTCGCCCGAGATTTCAAGGCGTGCCAGCTTGTTGTGGGATTGCGAAATGTCACGGACAGAGCGGGCGAATTGCTGGAAGAGTGGACCGACGGGAACCATGCGGACACCCATGACACTCTCTTGCAGATTTCGTTGCAGGTCCTCGGCTTCTCGCTGAATGTCGAGGAGACGGCGGCCTTGTTCGCCCGGAACTTCGGCGATCATGCGGCGAAGGCGTCCTTGTGCAATCGCAATCTCTCCGGTGAGGTTCAGCATTTCGTCGAGTTTCTGAATGTCGACCCGAAGGGTACGGCTCCGGGAGCCCAGTACGGCAGCTCCCGGAACCGGTGCCGGGGAGGGCACCTCAGCAAAAGTCGAATCGGGGGATGACTGCGCAGCCACGGCCAATCCGGAAGCGTGCGAGGACATCAGGCGCTTCACTTCCTGGTGCGATGGACTGAGCCGGTCATTTCCTTCGGCGGACGCGGGCACGAGCGCACGCAATGCGTCAACCGCGTGCAGCAGGACAGCAACCACGTCGTGGGAGAGCGGCACCTTGTGCGAGCGCACGGCCTCGAGCAGGTCCTCCATGACGTGCGCGAATCCAGCGAGCTCAGGAAAATCCAGTGCCGCCGCGTTACCCTTGATGGTGTGCGCGACGCGGAACATTTCCTCGAGAAGTTCGGAATTCTCGGGGTCCGTTTCGGCGGCGATTAGGTATTGCTCGGTACGATCGAGGCCTTCTTCGGATTCCGCCAGAAACGAAGCGACGATTTTTTCGCGATCGAAGTCCATATGTTTATACGCGGCGGGCCCAGGCCACGCCTTCTTCCGTGTCGAAAATCACCTTGCGGCCGTTCTTGCCGCCGGTTTCGCGGGCCACGATAGGAATGTCCGCATTCCTTAACATCTCGACGGCAGCGGCCACGTTCTTAGCGCCGAGGCTGTCGCGGTACTGGCCGGTAATTTGGAACAGCGCCGCCCCACCAAAAATCTTTGCGGTCATGTTCTCGAGACGGCAGCCCAAGGCCATCAACTTTTCCAGCAATTCCACGGTGGCATGATCCGCGTAGCGGAGCGATCCTGGTTCAGCGTTCTCGGAGATTGGCAGAAGGAAGTGATTCATCCCGCCAGCCAATCGAGTGGCATCGAACAGGCAGATCGACACGCAAGATCCGAGAATGGTCGTGATCCGACATGGCTCCGCGCTGGCGTGAAGCTGGCCCGGCAGGAGGTACACTCGCTGCCGGGTTCCCGGGACGGCCCCCTCAGAAAATTCGTTGGCGGGAACCATCAGGCGGTCCGGGCGAGACTTGAAATCGGCGGCGCCCATCACAGCTCTTCTGCCCATGCCTTTCCGTCGTCGGTCTGGAACACCAGTTTTCGTCCGTGCGTGCCACCAATCTCGGTGTGGACGGTTCGGATTCCGTTCATGCGCAAGAAATGGTCGGCCGCTTGCACGTTGCGTTCGCCGAGGCGCTCACCATCGCCGCCAAAATTAATTCCTGAAACGCTGCCGCCGAAGAGTTTCGCTTCCAAGTTCTTGCGCTCAGCACCGAGTTCGAGCATTCGCTGCAGCAAAGCGGGATTGGCGACATTGCCGTAACGAGCTGCATTGTCGCCGCTCTCCGCACCTTCGGGCAGCATGAAATGGTTCGCGCCTCCAATTCGATGGACCGAATCCCATAAGCAAATTGCAACCCCCGAGCCGACGATAGTGCTGATCGCAAACGGCTGCGCGCTGGCAAAAATCTTGCCGGGAATCAGGTAGTGCTTGGTGTGGTTTTCGTCGGACACGTATGCCATCCGCGGCCGGAACTCCATGGGGAGCACGGCCGGATTGAACTGAGGCGGTTTCGAGTGCGAAGTCATGCGAGCATCCCTTCCAATTCACTTCGCGCAGTGCGGGCTAACCGCCCGAGCCGCGCAATTCGACAGCACTTCACAAATTTGCCGGTCGACCGGTTCTAAAGCCGATTTGTGAGTCACCAGGCGGAACAGAACCATAACGGCAGCGACTGCGCCATCCACGAGAATCGGCACAATCGCATTGACCGGTTCGTCAGTCGATAACAGGTTCTTGCCAGGGTGTTCCCGAAACACCGGTTTGCCTTTGAGCACCGGGTGCAGTTGCGATTCTTGGCGAACGTCAAGCAGGACGTGCTTGTTCGGGTCGATTCCGAAAGACCAATACAGCCAAAGCTCAGACCGCCGCTTATCGACTTTGAAAACTGCGACCTGCTCGGTCCCAATCAGATTGCCGGCGATTTCACGGATGGCGTCCAAGGCATCGGCCTGATCGATGGTGTTCTGCAGGCGCATGCGCGCGGCATAGATCTTTGCCTGGTTCGTCAAATCGTGATTTGAATCGTGGGCGTTCATTGTTGACTTGGAGCGATAATGTTTTGCCATGCTTTGTCCAAACAGAATGGGTTCCCCTGCATAGCGCGCCGGGCTACTCTCCCAAATAGCTGTGGAGCAACGTTACGAGTTCGTGACCGTTGATCGGTTTTGTGATGTAGTCGTTGCAGCCGCTCTGGTAGCCGGCTTCGACGTATTCTTCTTCGCCCCGGGTGGTGACCAGAATGATCGGGACCTGCTTCAGCGACTCTTCCAATCGCATGCGCTTGCAGGCTTCAAATCCATTCATGCGTGGCATGACAACATCCATCAGAATCAAGTCCGGAGACTCGACCACAGCGCGGGAAATCGCGTCGAGGCCATCCTTGGCAGTCACTGTGCAGTAAGACGTGCGCTGCTTCAGAATCATTTCTTCCATCATCAAAGTGGTTGTTGAATCATCCACGAGCAGAACTTTCTTAGTCATTGAATCGTTCCTGATTCGCAAATTGGGCTTGCACCCACGGGTTGTCGTGAAGTGTTAAGGCAAACACGCTGCCAAAGTTGCTGTTCCGCAACTAGAACGCGTGAAGTTGCTGGGGAGCAAGGAGTTGCTGCTCTACGCAGGAATGAAGGGGGGAGGTTAAGTGAATAAGAGTTCTGATTTTCGAACGCTGCAGTCTGGAAATCGAACGTCTGGAATCGAAGGAAGGTTACGAGAGATTCAGCGCCTTCAACTTTTGATATAAGGTGCTTTTCGCGATTCCGAGGCGTTTGGCGGTCTTCTCCACGTTTCCGTTCTCCGCGGAAAGTGTGGATTTGATATGGAAATGTTCTATTTCCTCCAGAGTCCAGTTCGGACTGTAGGCCGATTGCGGCTGGTGGGGAGAATCGAAACCGAAATGGTTTGCTTCGAGCACGTTGCCTTCGTGCAACAAAAGTGCGCGTTCCAGCACGTTCCGGAGTTCGCGGATATTCCCGGGCCAATAGTATGACTGGAGACGTTCGATCGCCTTGGTCGAGAGCTCGACGGGAGGCCGAGCCATGTCCGAGCAAATCCGCTGCAACAGGGTCGCGGCGATCTCAGGGATATCTTCGTGGCGCGACCGCAGGGTCGGAAGCGCGAGGGGTACGGTGCTGATCCGATAATAGAGATCACTGCGGAAGATCTTCGATTCGATGAGGCGATGTAGTTCCTGGTGAGTTGCGGCAACCAGTCGAACATCGACGACACGGTCGCGAACGTCGCCCATGCGGCGGAATTTCTTTTCTTCGAGCACTTTCAAAAGCTTCGGTTGGACATTCAGGTCGACATCGCCGATCTCATCGAGAAAAAGCGTTCCGCGATGTGCTACCTCGAAGAGCCCTGGCTTGGCATTGACCGCGCCCGTATATGCGCCCTTCTCATAGCCAAACAATTCGGATTCGAGGAACTCGCGAGTGAGTCCGGCGCAGTTGAGATCGACAAAAGATTCGTCGCTACGAGGGCCATTCTCATGAAGCCATGTGGCCAGGACTCCTTTGCCGGTTCCGGTTTCGCCCTGGAGTAATACTGGGCTTTGGCTTTTCGCAACTTTCGAAGCTGTATCGGCCAGGCGCTTGATGGTAGAGCACTTTCCCAGAAAAGGATCCAGAACCACCCTCCGACGACGCGTATTGCTGGCCAACTGCTTCTGCTGATTGCGGGAATTCTCCAGCGCTTTGTTTACGACCAACAGTAGCGCCGAAGGCTCGAGCGGTTTTGCGAGACACTGCTCCGCCCCCGCCTTAATCAAAGAAACACCCAGTTCCATCGAGCCGAAGCCGGTGAGCACGATGACAGGTACCGTGGGATCCAAGTCTTTGAGTGGGGGTAATAGTTGCAACGCGGTTCCGTCACGGAGGCGGAAATCAAGGACCGCGATGTCAGGAGCGAACGTCTCAAAGTTCTGTAACGCGGTGGCGATTGTTTCCGACTCGAAAATAACAAAACCGTTGGAGATGAGATGAGAAGCATACGCGTGGCGCAAGTCTGAGTCGTCTTCGAGCAGTAGGACTTTGCGGCGAACGAAGGCGGCGGTCATGGATTTATGATTTGCGCAATTATACGAGGCGCAAATCCGATTGTTAAAGGAGGGTTAATTTCCGAAGAGCGAGGACATCCCGTCCAGCAGGATACCAATTTGCAACTCGGTAACTTGTTGGCAACCTGCCGGAAATGGGCTATGATCCACAGCCACAGAGGCAAGCAGCCGGAATTCGTGGTGCCACGCCCCCAGACGGAGAGCAGTCCCGAACCCGATTGCTCTAGTTGAGAAGCACGGTCCGAGTTTCCTGCCAGAGAAGGTGCGGCATGTTGGGCTTTAGTGTGTCGAGGGCTTTCCTCTTATTGCGGCCACTCGTTCTGCTTCGATTTGGCTTGGGAATCTACCTCATCTTCATCGGACTTCCGCTCCGAGCTACCGCCCAAAGTCATCCCAAGCGAGTTCTGATTCTGTATTCATACGACCGGGAAGAGGGGACTTTCCAGAAATTTGACCGTGCGTTTCGGTCCGATCTGAGTCGTCAGACACACGACAGAGTAGAGTTTTTTACGGAATACCTGGACATCATCCGTTTCAACTCTCCCGAGCACGAGCGCGAACTAGCCGCTTTGTTGAGCGAGAAATATTCAAGCGTAAAGCCAGACCTCGTCGTTCCCATATCGTCCGCGGCTCTGAACTTTGTGTTGGGACAAGGCACAACTCGAGGGCCATTCGCGGATGTTCCAGTGGTGGCTCTCTTCAATAATCGAAGCACAGAAGCCATCAAAGTTGCGTCGGCCAGTCGCAGCAAGGCCGCCGGTGTGACCGGCATCGCGACCACGGATATGCCATTGCGTACGCTGAACCTGGCACTTGCATTACAACCGGATACTGAGCGCGTCGTGGTCATCACGGGTTCTTCAGCAGGGGAACATGAGTACCAGCACAAACTCCAAGGCGACTTTGCAGCGGACCAACGTCACCTGGAATTTCTCTATTTCAACGACGTGCCGATGGACGTGTTGTTGCAGAAGGTCCACACACTTCCGCCTCACACCATCCTGTTTTATACGTACTTCTTTGAAGACGGCAGCGGACAATCCTTTTTACCCGAAGAAGCGCTGGACATGATATCGCGCGCTTCCTCCGCTCCACTTTACGGAACCGATGACACATACATCGGCCACAATGTTGTGGGTGGGTACATGACCAATGCCGGGGCGCTAGGGGCTATGGCCGCCACCTCCGCATCAAGGATTTTGAATGGCGAAAAGCCCTCAGCTGTTCCCATTGTGCTTGATAGTTCTCCCGAGGAGATGGTGGACTGGCGCCAACTACAACGCTGGAACATTAGTGAAACGAAGATCCCGCCGGGCGTGGTGGAACTCTTCCGTGAGCCGAGTCCCTGGGAACGATATCGAATTGTCGTCCTAGCATGTGTTGGACTGGCGATTGTCGAAACCTCGCTGGTGATGGCATTGATCCTCAATGTGACTCGGCTCAAGCGCACCGAGCGCGCACTCATCCGGGAAAAGACGCTTGCGAACGCAGTGATCGAAGGTCTCCCCGGTCTCTTCATCATGCAAAACGAGGAGGGCAAAAATGTCCGCTGGAACAAAAACGCCGAGCAGTTGGCCAGATTTGGGCTGGAAACAGTCTCGCAGCTCGAGAATGTCGCCGACTACGACAGAGATGCCGCTGAAAAGGCTCGCAGCGAGACCTTCGGCAAAGGACATGGAGAAGTCGAAGTAGATATGCTGAACGCCACCGGCAGTGTGACTCCTTATTACTGGAATGCGCTTCGCGTCGAGCTGGAAGGCCAACCCTACATCACTGCCATCGGCACCGATGTCAGCGCTCGCAAGCAAGCAGAGACGGCACTGCGAAGGTCCGAGGCGCAGTCACGCTCGTTTGTGGAGAACGCTCCTTATGGCATCGCCCGCGCCAGCGTGAAAGAAGACAGGTTCCTAACCGCAAATCCCGCGCTGGTGAGGATGCTGGGATACGACAGCGCGGACGAGGTGTTGGCCCTCAAGCTGTCCCGCGATCTTTATCTGGAAGGGGATTCGACAGGATTCCGCGCGCAGCCCACCCGCGCAGATTTTTTCCGAGATGTCGAGTTTACCTGGAAACGAAAAGATGGGAAACCGCTGGCCGTACGAGCGAGTGGACGAAGGCTTTCCGCAAATGAACCCGGAGACGTCCTCGAAATCATCGTAGAGGACGTCTCCACCCGCAGGGCATTGGAAGAGCAATTGCGGCACGCTCAAAAAATGGAAGCGCTGGGGCAGATGGCCGGCAGCACCGCGCATGATTTCAATAATCTTCTGTCGGTCATCATCGGGCATTGCGAACTTCTCGCTGACACACTGAAGGATGAAGGCACGGCGAAGTCGCGGGTTGAGATTATCAAGAAGGCGGGGGAACGCGCCGCGTCTCTGACTGCACAGTTGCTGGCGTTCAGCCGTAGGCAGGTGATGCAGTTGCGAACCTTGAACCTCAATGTGCTGGTGATGGAGACCAACCGAATGCTCGAGCACGTGTTGGGAGAAGATATTGAGCACCGGCTCCAACTGGATCACGATCTGGGTATGATCAAGGCGGATTCCGGACAGGTCGTCCAGGTCCTTATGAATCTCGCGGTCAACGCTCGTGACGCCATGCCCAATGGCGGTACCCTGACCATTTCAACGAATTCGGCCTTCTACCCGGAGGCAATGGTTTTCCAGAACGTGGTGCTTCCGCCTGGGGCCTACGTCACCCTGTCCGTGCAGGACACGGGCTTCGGTATGGACGCACTCACACAGGCGCACCTCTTCGAACCCTTCTTTACGACCAAGCCGATCGGCAAGGGGACGGGCTTGGGGCTGGCCACCGTTTTCGGGATTGTCAAGCAGAGCAAAGGGTTCATTTTTGTGGAAAGCGAGGTTGGGAACGGAACCACCTTCCGAATCTATTTTCCTTGTGCCGAGTCGACACCGGAAAGCGTCGAGGCTCGACGGGTGTATCTACCCGCGAAGCGGTCAGCCAGTATTCTGCTGGTGGAAGACGAGCCAGATTTCCGCGATCTCTTGCTGGAAGGACTGCAAGGAGCCGGTTATCAAGTCCTTGTCGGTGAGAACGGTGTGGATGCTGTGCACGTTGCCAGTCAAAGCTCGGCGGCCATTGACCTGCTTCTGACCGATGTCATCATGCCGCAAATGAATGGGCCGGAGTTGGCGCAATGCTTGCGAGAAATTCATCCTGCTTTAAAGGTCCTCTACATGTCAGGGTATACGGACGACAAGCTGCAGATCGTCGCCAGCGATAGAGATGTGGCGCTTCTTCAGAAGCCATTTCGCATGCACGATCTGCTACATAAACTACAGCAGGTCCTCCAATATCCGGATGCCGTAAAAGCCTCGTCGAGCGGGTAAATGGCTCAATTCCGGAGAGGTCCGGGGCAATTGAGCCATAGGACGGCAGCGGAGCTTACGACAAAAAGAACTCCTTTGAGACGCTGGCCCAATGCCTGTTCGAAAGCTGGAACGACAGGTCGTCGATGGCGACGCCACCGTCCTGGGCAAGGGCTCCTGCCGGTGAAGGCAGCATTGCCCGCAGTCGCGCAGCACACTGTTCCGTCCAGGCGCGAGCCAGCGCCCCACTGAGCAAATTGCGCAGATTGATCTTGGCGTCTGGGGAATGTACCGCCACGAGCCATCCGTCGGAGTAAGGATCTTTGCGGGCCTGATCGGGATCGCTGATGGCGGCTTCGTTGATGTCGGTCACCTGACCTTCGATCGGCGAAAGCATGTCCACCGATTCGCCGCCGTGGAACACTGTCCAGATTTTCTGCCCTTGACGGACCCACTGACCTCGTTGCGGCAGCGTGATGCGCTCAATCTTCCCCACCAACTTGGCGGCGAACTCGTCCATGCCAACGCGCACCAGTGTTGGGCTTTCGCTCAACGCCCAAGTGTGTCCGGGATGGTACCGAAGATGGTCTGGAACTCTAAAGCCGCCAACTACTGGCGAGGGCGGCAGGGATGGTTTTTCTAAAAATGAAGCTGGCTCGATCTTTACAACGGGCTGCTTTGCACTGCGGAAGTAATGATCAATAAGGATGAAGACCGCAAACATCAGAACGACTAATAGAGCTGTCATGGCGAGCCTCGTTTGTTTGGTGAACTGCAACTTTGTTAAGGCAGTTCGTTTGCCAGAATCAGCTCGGGTGTTTACGGATCCACGAACATTGGCCAACCAGCACAGGATGAAGGAGATATCGACAAGCAAATTCGGTGTCCCTGGCTTTGCCCGGGCGTCCTGGGGTTTGCGTGATGTTTAGGATCACAACAGCATTCGTTGCAGCTCAGAACGCTAGAGGGGTTTGTGCTTGATCTGCAATAGGTTGCGCTCCTCTCGTACGACTGTAAACAGACGCAACGCTGTCGATGAACTTCACAACAGCGCGTATCGATGAAATGCGCCTTAGGGAATGCGTACTTTCTTCCCAGAGCCGCGCCTATTGATGCGAGTCACCTCCATCCGTGATTCGGATCACGGTTGCTACCGGTACCGCACGCTCAGACTGAGAATGACTTGGCCGCAGGTGATGAAAGTCGCTACGGCCTGGCATTCAGGAGGTTTAGGCGGTGGTGAAACTCGCAACACCGCTGCAGGCGTCTCGCCCGATTCGTGCGCGCATGCTACGCGTGTGCTTAGCTAAGCACGCTAAGGACCTCCCTTCTCTTTTTTCTTTCTTATTGCCACACGGCGTACGCATTTATCCGAAGGACGACATAAATGAGCAAAGCGCTCTTATACGATGCGACCCTTTGCATTGGATGCAAGGCATGCGAGCAAGCATGCGCTGATCAAAACCAACTTCCCTACAGCACGGAAGTTGGAGCTGAAGAGAAGCAGTCCGACCACAAATACACGGTAGTGGTCACCAAAGGCGAGCACTTCATGCGACGTCTGTGCATGAATTGCCTGGATCCGGCCTGCGCATCCGTATGCCCGGTCGGTGCATTACGGAAAACCTCAGCGGGACCGGTGATCTACGAAGAGAATCGTTGCATGGGGTGCCGGTACTGCATGGCGGCCTGCCCGTTCGGGGTGCCGAAATACGAATGGGGCAAAGTCCTGCCGCGGGTTCGCAAGTGCACCATGTGTCCGGATCGCGTCGGTGCGGGACAACAGACAGCGTGCGCAGAGGCTTGCCCGACCGGCGCAACCAAATTCGGTGAACGGGACGAACTGATTGCCGAAGCTCGCCAGCGCATCCACGACAGTCCCGAGAAATATACCAACCATATATATGGGCTGACGGAGGTAGGAGGCACCTCTGTGCTTCTGCTGTCGGGCGTGGCATTCGAGCAATTCGGGTATCGCGCGGAACTGCCCGGCGACCCCTTGCCGATGCTCACGTACCGCGTATTGTCACGTATTCCCGACATTATCCCGCTGGGCGGCGTGCTATTAGGGGGCGTGTGGTGGATCACGCACCGTCGCGAAGAAGTTGCCGCTGCTGAGGGCGCCGGGAAGAAGACGCAATCACGCGCTCCGAAAGGGAAGGCCGATGAAGATTAAGCTCACGTTCTGGAAGGTCGTCTTTCTACTCGTAATGGCCGCAGGGATTTACGCCACTTTCGTGCGCTTCACTCGTGGCTTGGGTCAAGCAACAAATTTGAACGATCAGTTCCCGTGGGGCATCTGGGTCGGATTCGACGTTCTGTGCGGAGTGATGCTGGCCGCTGGAGGCTTTACGCTCACCGCTGCCGTCCACATCTTCAATCTGAAACGACTTCAACCGATCGTGCGGCCCACAGTCTTGACGGCGTTCCTCGGATACCTCCTGGTTTCTGTGGCACTGATGTTTGATCTCGGGCGGCCGTATCGAATCTGGCATCCGCTCATCATGCGCAACCCGCATTCCGTGATGTTCGAGGTCGCGTACTGCGTGATGCTCTACACCACCGTGCTGGCCCTGGAGTTTTCGCCCATCGTGCTGGAGCGATTTCATTTACACAAGGCGGTGAAGATCATTCATGGTGCGGTGATTCCGCTGGTGATCGGCGGAGTACTTCTCTCCACGTTGCACCAGTCTTCGCTGGGATCACTGTACCTGATCATGCCGGAGAAGCTGCATCCCTTCTGGTATAGCCCGTTGCTGCCGGTCTTCTTCTTTATATCGGCGATGGCGGTGGGATTGGCGATGACCATCTTCGAGTCATCCCTGAGTTCCAAGTATTTCGGTCGCGAACTCGAAATCGGCATTCTGCGAGAGCTTGGACGAATTTTGCTGGTTGTGCTCTGTGTCTATGCCGTCCTCCGCTTCGAAGATCTCTTTCATCGCGGCATGCTGGGCAAAATGCTGCAGCCGAGCTACGAGATGACGCTGCTCTGGCTGGAACTCGCCTTGGCTCTGATTGCTCCGCTGGTTCTGCTGACGAGACGAGCAATCCGGAGCAGCGCCAATGGCTTGTATGTAGCGGCGGTGTTGGTATTGCTCGGGTTTATCACCAACCGGCTGAACGTCAGTATTACGGGACTCGAGGCATCTGCGGGCGTTCACTACATCCCGCGGTGGACGGAACTAGCCATCACCGCGGCGATCACCGCAAGCGGCTTTGCCGTGTTCAGCCTGGCAGTCAAATACCTGCCGATCTTCCCGGTGTCGGAGGCGCGTACGGCGCCGAATCCGACGAAAGCGATTCTTCCAGTTGTCGTACTTGACAATGCCGGAGACTGAACCAACTCGCAGCAGTTTGCCGCGCTGGAAGCGTTTTACCTATAGCGTGAGCGCGAAGCTGATTGTGTCATTGCTCACGGCGGTGGTCGCGATCTTTGCGCTGTTGGGATACCTCAACATCCAACTGCATCGCCAACACCTGGAGGCCGCTACGCTTTCAGCCGCAGAGCGGGTCAGCGACCTCATCAAGCGCAGCACCAATTACGAGATGCTGCACAACAATCGCGAAGGCTTGTATCACGTGATGAAAACCATTGCGGAAGAACCGGGTGTGGCCAAGGTGCGCATTTTCGACCGCGAGGGAAGGATCACCTATTCCACTGATGCTGCCGAGGTCAATCATGTGGTCGACAAAACCGAGGAGGCGTGCTTCCACTGCCACGCTCAATCCCAGCCGCTCGCGCACCTGAACCGACCTGACCGCTTCCGCATTTATCGGAACGCCTCGGGAGAGCGGGTGCTCGGCGTAATCAATCCGATTGAGAACCAGGCGTCGTGCTCTAACGCGGATTGCCACGCGCACCCGGCCGAGCAGCGAATTCTCGGCGTGCTCGATACCGACATGTCGCTGGCCAAGGCTGATATGCAGTTGGCGGAGAGCACGCGCCGGATGGTGATTTACACCGTATTCGCGCTGGTGATGATCGCGGCCCTGAGTTGGATGTTCATCTGGCGAGTGGTTGGCGTTCCCATCAAGACGCTCGAAGCCGGGACCGAGCGCCTGGCGAGGGGCGAACTGGGATACCAGATCACTGTCCATTCGCGTGATGAAGTCGGTGACCTGGCGTTTTCCTTCAACTCCATGAGCGTACAGTTGCGCGATGCCAATGAGCAGATTGTTGCCTGGGCCAAGACGCTGGAGGACCGGGTTGCGCAAAAGTCGCAAGAACTTCAGCGCGCACATGACCATGCGCTCCGTTTCGAAAAGATGGCATCGATCGGCAAGATGGCTGCGGTTGTGGCGCATGAGATTAACAATCCGCTTTCGGGGATTTTGACTTATGCCAAGCTGCTGCGGAAATGGGTGGAGCGCGGTGAAGCAGCAGGTGACAAGCGCGCCGAGACGGCGCAATGCCTGGAGTTGATTGCCGGAGAAAGCCGGCGCTGCGGAGATCTGGTCAAGAACCTGCTGATGTTCTCTCGCACTTCTGCCGTCAACATTCAGCCCAGCGCACTCAATGGGGTGATCGAACGAGCACTGCGGTTGGTTCAACATCAATTGGAGCTTGCCAACATCCATCTTCAACTGGAGCTTGCGGCCAACCTTCCGCTGGCGCTGTGTGATGCCCCGCAAATCGAGCAAGTGATGTTGGCGCTGATTCAAAATGCGATCGACGCGATGCCCAAAGGTGGAAATCTCTGGCTCTCTACGCGGATGAGCGGTGAAAGGCCCGAGATCGAAATTGATGTGCGCGATGACGGCATGGGCATACCGCAGCAAATCTTGCCGCAGATCTTCGAGCCGTTTTTGACGACGAAAGAAAGCGGCCACGGAGTCGGCCTGGGGCTTGCCATCAGCCGCAGCATCATTGAGCAACACAACGGAAGGATTGACGTCCACTCGGAAGTCGGGAAGGGCACCCGGTTCAGCCTCGCCCTTCCCGTTGCCACGGCGGTGGATGGTGCAGGAAGGCGCGAAGTTCTTGTCGTGAGGTGATGAAATTGAGCAAAAAAGGCAGTCTGTTGATTGTGGATGATGAACTTACGGTGCGTGATTCTCTGGGCAAATGGTTTCATGAAGAAGGCTACGAAGTTGCAACGGCGGAGAGCGCGAGCGAAGCCCTCACGCGCATGGCGGAGTCGCGCTGGGACCTCGCCCTTGTCGACATCAAGATGCACGGCACGGACGGGATCGAACTGCAGGGGCGGCTGCGGGAGATTGATCCCGGATTGCTGGTGATCATCATGACGGGATATGCGTCCGTGGAAACCGCGGTCGCTGCGCTCAAGAATGGGGCTTACGACTATGTCACGAAACCGCTCGATCCCGACGAGATCGCGCACCTGGTGAAAAATGCGTTGTCTCACAAGTGCACCCAGCAAGAGAACGAGCGATTAAAGGAAACGGTTGCTGAAGCGGTGCGACCGGGAGAGTTGGTGGGAAACAGTTCTCCCATGCGCAAGGTGTTTGAGGCGATTGAAACCGTCGCTCCTACCGACGCGACGGTGTTGATAACCGGCGAGAGCGGTACCGGCAAAGAACTGGTCGCGCGCGCCATTCACTCTGGCAGCACGCGGCGGTTCCATCCACTCGTAGTCCTTCATTGTGGTGCACTGACGGAGACGCTGCTTGAAAGCGAACTCTTCGGATACGAGAAAGGAGCCTTTACCGGAGCGCAATATCGCAAGAAGGGGAAGTTCGAGATCGCGGAAGGCGGGACCGTGTTTCTCGACGAGATTGGTGACATTACGTTGAAGACGCAAACCGACCTGCTGCGAGTTTTGCAGGAGCGTGAGATCAGCCGAGTCGGCGGGAACCAAATTCTTAAGGTGGATTTTCGCTGTGTCGCCGCTACCAACAAGAACCTCGAGAAACTGATCGAGGAGGGAAGGTTCCGGTCGGACCTCTTCTATCGGCTCAACGTGTTTCGGATCGAGTTGCCGCCTTTGCGAGAGCGGCGCGAAGACATCCCGCTGCTGGTGAACCATTTTGTGCAGAAGTTCTCGTCATCGATGAACAAGCGGATCACTCAAGTCTCGCCTAGCGCGATGAACCAGTTGCAGCAGCAACCCTGGCCGGGGAACGTCCGCGAGCTGGAGAATGCCGTCGAGCGCGCGATGGTCGTGGCGCAGGAACCTATGTTGCGGGACCAGGATTTTGCGCTTCGGCAAACCATCGCGAACGGCAGCAATGGAGGGAAGACGCTCGAAGAGGTGGAGCGCGGTTACATCCTCCGAGTGCTGGAGGAATGTGGTCAGAACCAGAGCCGCGCGGCGGAGAAGCTGGGGATCGATCGTGTCACGCTGCATCACAAGCTGAAAAGATACGGTTGGACCCGCACCCCAGTTGAAAGCCGATGAGGCCATTGCGCCTGCTACCGATCGGCGAAGTGAATGACGGAGTACTACCGTTCTTGCGGTCAGCCCTGCCGCAACACCTGCAGGTCCCATGCGAAATCATTCCCGTGGTGCTTGATCCTTCCGCGACGTTCCATGCTGAGCGTGGACAGTACCACTCGTCGCAACTTCTGGCCGGCATGCAGAGATTCGACGACGGGGAATCATGGCGAGTTTTGGGAGTCACAGATGTCGACTTGTATATCCCCATTCTGACGTTTGTATTTGGAGAGGCGCAGATGCGAGGCTCGTGCGCGCTGGTGTCGGCACGACGGCTTCGTCAGGAGTTTTACGGCCTGGCACCGGACCAGGCGCTACTGGAACAGCGGCTGTTGAAGGAAGCCATCCACGAAATCGGACACACCTGCACACTAACCCATTGTGAAAACTATCTGTGTGCGATGGCAGCTTCCCACGCCGTAGAGTGGATCGACATTAAAGATGCGGGGCTGTGCCGGGAGTGCCGGGAAAAGATGGAGGGTTCGCTCGGCTGAAATGATGGGGAGTGTGCAGCGGGGGATTGCTGCCAGGCGTTGCTGCACACTCCCAAGCGCGACATCCATGCAACCTTAGGATTCCGCGGCGTAAGACAGTTGGGTTCCCGAACCGACGGCTATTTCTTCCCTAGTTCGCGGACATAGGCCACAACCTGAGTGATCTGAGGTGCTGTCAACTTGTTCTCATAGGCCGGCATTTTGGCCTTGCCTTTGGTCGTGATCTGGGTCAGTTCGGCGTCGCTTTCCTTCTGAACTTCAGCCGAACTGAAGCTCCGGGCGCCAGTGCTCTTGCCGGCCGGAGTATCAGCTTTACCGTCGGCGCCATGGCACATCACGCACTTCGCCTTGTAGAGACTGGCGGCGTCCTGGGCCCTACCGTCGATTGCACAGAAAAAGATCGTCATTAAGATTGCAAATATAAAGACTGCCGGGTTGAATAATGCGCTCGTTCTCGACATCCTGCTTTCCTCCAAGTGGGAAGCGGTGTGTTTCCGCTACAGCAAAACGCCACACACTCGCACGTTAACTTTCGGGCACGGCGGCAGTTTGCGTCTGTGTCGGGGCTCATTACGCGATGTGATCAATGTCACAACGCGGAGTGGGCAACGAAACCGCGTGCGGAGTGAGTTGGCTCACAGGCGTTCGGGCGCCACGAATTTGGAGCCGTTGGCGGTTCGATACCGGAACGGATTGTGGGGGGCGGCCTTAGCGGATATTCGCGTTCTAAG
>Ga0070714_100000361_pt1 | contig 34078 bp, 22 predicted proteins | sample LARL83metaG_FD_65450 | JGI IMG/M metagenome (GOLD analysis project Ga0070714, IMG submission 65450) | Corn, switchgrass and miscanthus rhizosphere microbial communities from Kellogg Biological Station, Michigan, USA - LAR L8-3 metaG | ecosystem: Host-associated > Plants > Roots > Rhizosphere ... | reverse complement strand
TGTCGGGTGATCGGCTTGCCTGGAAATCGTCGACGCCGATTTCCGACGCGGTGTGCATATTCCAGCCGGGCTCGGTGAAAAGCGGCGCGACGTGGCACGTGGAGCACTGCGCTGCACCATTGAATAGGGTCTTGCCTCGCTCGGCAGCTTGTGGGTCGAAACTTCCCTTCGGCGGTTTGGGCGCCGGGAGCGCCAGTTGATAGAACTGCAATGCTGCCAGCTTCGGAGTGATCAGGTCCGGTGTGTTTCGAACATTGCTGAAACCTGCCTTCGCAGCGATGGGATACTGCTCGCTGTTGTCGAGTCGAGGATCGAAGAACGTTCCCTTGCCGTGCATTTCGAGGTTCGCGACGAAGGCATTCCAATAAGTGACCGAGCCGAAGCCCGTCCAAGTATCCAGGTTCACACCCGCCAGTCCGAAGGCTGGAGGAATCAACACGGCGGCCGTTTTGCCATCAGGACGAAATGCTTTGCCATCGAGAAACAACTCCGCATCAAAGTGTCCCACGCCCCAACTATTCAGGACTTTGCGAACGGTGGCGCCGTCGACCCCGAGGAGATCCGAAACCGGCTTTAGGTTGGGAGCAAGCGCCACAATGGCGCCCACGTTCAGATCTCGGTTGGCCCATCCATCCAGACGGTGGCCGATGCCCGGAGCCAGAGAATTGTCCACCGTGGAGTGGCATAGCGCGCATTGAATTCCAATCGAGCGCAGGCTTCCATTGGGCTGAAACGAGCCGGTAACGCCGAGCACAGAATTCAGCTTAAGCAATGCCAGCGTTACCGCCGGATCATCAAGATTGATCTTGCCATCCTTAAGCGCTTGAATGACGCTGTCAGGTAGCGCATCCACATCCACCTTGAGCCCGACTGCCAGCGCGGTTCGCGGACTTACGCCCGGTCCGATCCCACCGAGAGACGCGCCCTCAATCGCTTTGTGAAGGCCCAACTCTCCTCCCCAAAAGGCTTCGTCTCCGAACGTTGCGTAACGGAAGGTTTGTCTGCCTTCCCGGAACGTGTGTTGCATATTTTGCTGGATGATGCCATCGAAGCCTGCCGGTAAAGCGTCTGCGGCATCAGTTCCAGGATGACTTTCTTGAGCGCTATTCGCGGCCGCCCGCCAGTGCCCAGAAACGGCCAGAACCGCTACGAGAATGAGTCCAGCCAGAGCTATTCGCCAATGCCTCATAACCACTCCTTTTGTGTCGAGATCGCAGATGATTTGGGTTTTCGGCGGGAGGCAGGGTTTCCTACCGGAGTAGGTGGAAGGGTTGTGCGCCGGGCGAGCTGCCCGGCGCACATGGGGAAGGCCGCCCGGAAATTAAAGCAGCTTGATGGATGTTACTTTCAGCGTATCGCCCTCGACGTCTCCACTGACATCGACCCGAAGGTGGTCTTTTTTGTCGGAAGCCTTCAAAGCGTCCGTGATCTTGGTGTTGCCACTCGCATCGAACTTCAGGAACTTTTTGTCCTGCGTGACAATGCCAAAGCCACTGGCGGAACACTTCAGGGCGCACGCGCGAGTGTGGGCATCCGGGTCAGCCGCCACTTTCTTGGAGCAGTTCACATCGACCACAGGAACGTCTTTGTACGTTTCGGCCGCAAATGCCGGCAGAGCGCACAGTCCGAAAAGCAGAAAAAGGGAAGCAAGTTTACGCATGAGAATCCTCCGATTGAAGTTGTTACAAAATCCTCTGTCCATCAAAACAATCGCCCGACTCAATTCGCTCCAACTACAACACGCTGCTCGCGTACTGCGGAGAGTTGCGACAGCGCGAAGGCGCCCAGGGCTATTTCCACATCGCGCATCGCGAGGTCGTAGAACATGTTGGTAGTGAGTAGGTTCACCGCAATGCCCAGAAGCCAAAGCATCACCACGTAGCTGCCGATCTTTGTCCACCGGCTCAGAACAACCAATCCGGCGACAATTTCCACGACGCCAACAATGTGCATGAACGTTGGTGTACTGACCGGAACAACTTTCGTGGCCAAAGGGCTCAAGTACATTCCCCAGTCCGTGAGTTTGTTGAAGTATTTGTCCAGCCCTGTGATGATGGGTCCAACGCCCAAACCGATCCTCAACACCCACCAACTGGTGTTAAGGCGATTGTCAAAACCTGTCATTTTGTCTCCTGCGAGAAAGAGCGGCGGAGTGGGCAAATGGATACAAAAATCGTCGAAATTTTCGCCATATTTCCGGCCGGATTTAAGATTAAAGATGTCCTGTAACCTTTTCTGAGCTGCTGACTCTGTACTAAGAGTAGCCAATGGAAACGACGGAGATTCTAGAGCGAGCGGGGTTTGAAAGCTGGACCGACGAGGAGATTGTTGATCGCGTAAAGGCAGGCGACAAGGCTCTCTACGAGATCATCATGCGCCGCTATAATCAGCGCCTGTACCGGGTAGCCCGCGCCATCTTACGCGACGACGCCGAGTCCGAAGACGTAATGCAGGATGCATACGTCCGCGCTTATCAGCACCTGGATCAATTCGCCGGACGGGCGCCGTTTTCCACATGGCTGACGCGCATTGCGGTGCACGAAGCACTCGCTCGCGCCCGTGGCCGGAAGCGTAATCCGCAACTGGATGACTCCGAGGAAGACGGTGACCTTCTTATGAATATGGCAGAGCCTTCGCCCGGACCCGAAGACAATGCTTCCAGAGCGGAGACCCGTGTCCTTCTCGAAGAAGCCCTGCTTGGACTTCCAGAGCAATATCGGATCGTAGTCACTCTGCGCGATATCGAAGACCTGAGCACTGCGGAGACAGCCGCTGCACTCGATTTGACTGAAGAAAACGTCAAAGTCCGCCTGCATCGTGGCCGCGCGATGGTTCGCGACCGCCTGTTGTCGCGAGTGGGGGCGAGCGCGAAAGATGCCTTTCCCTTCATGGGTGTGCGCTGCGATCGCGTTGTAGCCGCGGTTTTTGCCCGTCTGGAGAGCTAGTCCGGCCTCCTTCCATAGGCAGACCGCTTGAGCCGGGGTCAAAACGCGCCCATTCGCTCGTTTCAATTGCCATCTTCTGCATTGCCCGCATAAAATCATCTATTACGCCTGCTTGTCATTGACTTCCTGTGAGGACAATTGAATAAGGGCATCGCTATCTATCCCGGTTCGTTTGATCCGCCCACCAATGGGCACCTCGATCTGATTCAGCGAGGCGCTAAGATCTTTGAAGAATTGGTAGTCGCGATCCTGCGCAACTCGGAGAAGAGTCCGATGTTCAGCGTGGCTGAGCGTCTGGAGATGCTGCGGGAACTAACGGGCGACCTGAAGAACGTTCGTATCGACACGTTTGATGGTTTGATGGTTGAGTACGCGAAATCGATGGATGCGATGTGCGTCTTGCGAGGCATTCGTGCCATCAGCGACTACGAATACGAGTTGCAGATGGCTCTGATGAACCGCAAAATTGAGCCCACGCTGGAAACAGTGTTCATGATGCCGGCCGACAAGTATTCATACGTCAGTTCACGCCTGGTGCGCGAAGTGGCGCAGGCGGGCGGACCGGTGAAAGGGCTTGTTCCGGAAGTGGTAGAGCAGAAACTGCGCGAAAAGCTTGACCCCGCATACAAACTGCGGGAACCCGAATTGATAGAAGTCCCCAAGAGAAGGAAGAAAAAAGCATGACCACGGCAACTGCTGAAGCGCTGAAACTGACCGAACGAATCAACCGCATCGAGCCCTCCGCCACAATGGCGGTAGTGGCTGAGGCCGACAAGCTGCGCTTGCAAGGAATCGATGTGGTCGATTTCGGCGCGGGCGAGCCGCATTTCGCCACGCCACAGCACATCAAAGACGCCGCAATCGCCGCGATCGAGAGCAATTTCACGAAGTACACCGCTGTGGCCGGGACAGCCGAACTCCGCGACGCTATCGTGCATCGCCATGCCGTGGATTTTGACTCGGACTACCGCCGCGAGGAAGTGATCGCCTCAACCGGCGGAAAGCACGCGCTCTTCAACGCGATTCAAGTGCTGGTGAATCACGGCGACGAAGTGATTCTGGCCGTCCCGTACTGGGTTTCGTTCAAAGACATCGTGCGCTACGCTGGCGGAAATTGCGTGCTGCTGGAATCGGATGAAACGCAGGGATTCCGTGTCACCGCCGAAATGGTTGCCAGACTGATCACTCCGCGCACCAAGGTGATCATTTTGAACTCGCCGTCGAATCCGTCAGGCGCGGTCATGAGCCCAGAGGACATGACTGAGGTTGTGCGTCTTGCGCACCAGCGCGGCATCTGGGTGCTCTCCGACGAGTGCTATGTGTATCTGAATTACACGGGCAAGAATTTCTCGGTAGGCTCATTGCGTGAGTACAAGGAACGCATGGTGGTATTGGGCTCCCTCTCGAAGACTTATGCGATGACCGGATGGCGTCTCGGCTACGCTCTTTCGCCTGCATCAGTCACCAGCGCTATGGCCAAATTGCAGAGCCAGTCGACTTCGAATCCGACTTCGATCGTGCAGAAGGCCGCTGTCGCCGCGTTGAAGGGGCCGCAGGAGTGCGTCGAAGAAATGAAGCGCGAGTACATCCAACTCCGCGATCATGTGGTGCAGGGGTTGCGAGCTATCCCGGGCGTGAAGTGCACCTTGCCCGAGGGCGCCTTCTATGCCTACCCGAATATCTCATCGTTTCTGGGACGGGGAGGGCTGAAGTCCGCGTCAGACGTGGCTGGGCACCTGTTGCGCGAAGCTCACGTTGCGACGGTTCCGGGCGAAGGCTTCGGCACCGGCGAGCATATCCGCGTTTCGTATGCCACGTCGAAGGCAGAACTCGACCGCGGTTTGGAACGTATGCGGAAGTTCTTCGCGGCGCTGTAACTTGTTTTAACTGGGACGACATGATCAGGTTCGGCAAAGGCCGTTCCGTTTGCGAGCGGTCTTTTTTGTGGGCGCAACTTCGCTATGGGAAATCTTTATCCACTGCTGATGCTGCCGGGATTTGATCCGCGCCCGTGGGGCACGCACGATCTGTCGCCAATTTATCCCAATCATAGATTCGAAGAGAAGATCGGCGAGGCGTGGTTGAGTGGAGACGACTGCAAGGTAGCGAATGGCCCGTTCACGGGGATGACTCTCGCGCAGTTGAGCGAACAGCACACCCGCGACCTGGTGGGTGACGCCGCCCGCGATCCAAAGCGCTTTCCGCTGCTACTCAAGTTTTTGTTTCCTCACGAAAAGCTGTCGGTGCAGGTTCATCCCGACGATGCGCAGGCGTTACGCGTCGGCGAGCCGTGGGGAAAGACGGAGTGCTGGTACGTGGCGCACGCCAAACCAGGGTCGCAGATCGCGTTAGGTCTGAAGCCGGGAGTAACCGCGCGGCATTTGGAAGAGGCGATTCATAAAAAGCGGGCAGAGGAGTTGCTCAACTGGATCAATGTTTACGCCGGTGACATGATTTATGTTGCTGGTGGCACAGTACACACTCTGGGTCCGGGATCGGTGATCGTCGAGACGCAGCAGCAGTCCGACACCACATATCGCTTGTACGATTACGGGCGTCCGCGTGAGTTGCATTTAAAAGACGGCATGGCTGCCGTGAAGGAAAAAGTAAGCTCGGGGAAAGTAATTCGTCCCGCGCCCGAGCAGGCGCCCGGTAGCAAGAATCGACACGAAGCTCTGGTGGCGGCTCCATATTTCGTAGTCGATATGTTCGAAGCGAAAGAGCCTTTGGAACTAGAGACGAAAGACGAGTCTGGAAAAACGTCGGTTCAGATTCTGGTGGCGGTCGAAGGCTGCGGGGTGATTGAGGCGAGCGCCATGGATCCTGTCACGCTGGCGAAGGGCGATGCGGTTGTTGTTCCTGCGTGTACCGGCGATTACCGCGTTCGACCGCAGTGGGCGCTGGAATTTCTAAGGGCATATGTGCCCGGTAAGGCTTTGCCTGAGCCGGAAACAAGAATGTAGGAGACATTGCAGCATCCAGATTTGAGATTTCAGATTTCGCACGTTGCATATAAATCTGAGGACGATTTTGAAATCTGCAATCTGAAATCTAGAATCTGCAATCGCTTATACCGTGGCTAAGAACTCAAATTTCTATCCCGTAATCCTCGCCGGAGGGCGCGGCACGCGCTTTTGGCCGCTGAGCCGGAAGAAGCGCGCCAAACAATTGCTCGCCCTCGATGGCAAGCAGACGATGATCCAGCAGACGCTTGCGCGTCTTTTGCCTCTCGCGGCGCCCAAGAGATTCTGGATTATCACTAACGAAGATTTATGTCCAGCCGTCGCGAAGCAACTTCCGAAGGTGCCCAAGGCACAAGTGTTGGCCGAGCCCGTCGGGCGGAACACTGCACCTGCCATTGGGCTGGCAGCGTTTTTGCTGCAGCGCGAAGATCCCGAAGCCGTGATCGGCATGTTCCCGTCTGATCACGTGATCGCCGACGAAAAGCACTATCGCGACACACTACAGCGCGGAATAGCGATTGCCGCAGCCGGTGCGAACATTGTTGTGCTGGGCATTAAACCGAATCGGCCGGAAACAGGCTACGGCTATATCGAAGCTGGAGCTTCGTTTGACGGTGACGCGCTGCGGGTTCGGCGATTCACGGAGAAGCCGAATGCGACCAAGGCCGCTGAGTTCGTTTCCGCCGGGAATTATTACTGGAACAGCGGGATGTTCTTGTGGAGTGCGCGCACGCTCGCCGATGCGTTAAAGGAGCACGTCCCAAAGACCGCGCCGCTGCTTGAAGAAATCGCTGCCGCCTTCGGCACACGCAAGTTTGCGGCGACTTTTCGCAAGCTATATCCAAAATGCGAAAACATCAGCGTGGACTATGCGGTCCTTGAGCCGCGGTCAGCGAAAGGTGAGAAGGCCGGAAACATCTTCTGCCTGCCTGCTGATTTTGGCTGGAACGATCTAGGTTCGTGGACGGCGCTGCACGAACACCACACCGCCAAGAGTAGTCCTCCAGAAGGCAATCTAATAGCGGGTTCCGGCGTATTTCTTCTGAACGCTCGTGGCAACTATGTCCACGCGCCGGGGAAGTTCGTTGCGGCTGTAGGCGTAACTGATCTGGTCGTAGTCGAGACATCGGATGCTTTGCTGATCACGACGCGGCAGCAAGCGCAGGATGTGGGAAAGATCGTGAAGTATCTCGACGAGAAGAAGATGCACAAGTTGACTTAGTTTCAGGATCGAAACCGCAAGACCATGACGCAAGAGATCAAATTCGGAACCGACGGCTGGCGCGGAATCATCGCCGATGACTTCACCTTTGAAAACGTGCGGCGCGTGGCGGGAGCAATCGCCTCCTACGTGTTGAAGTATGAAGAGCCGCAGCGCGGCGTCGTTATTGGGTATGACACGCGCTTCGCTTCAGGCCGTGCAGCCCAGGTCGTTGCAGAAGTGATTGCCGCCGCCAGCGTTCCCGTAAAACTCGCCAACGATTTCACTCCGACACCCGCAGTTTCATACGCGGTCAAGCAACAGGGGGCGGCTGGTGGGGTAATGGTTACGTCCAGTCATAATCCCTGGAATTGGAACGGAGTGAAGTTCAAGGGTAAGTTTGGCGGATCGGCGACTCCGGCGATCATGAAGAAGATCGAAGAAGAACTTGCCTCTGGTGCCGTACCAAAAGGCAAAAAAGCGGGCGTCGATGAAGTCGATCTCAAAAAAGATTACATCGCCGCAGTCTGCCGCTTCGCGGACATGGATCTCATCGCAAAAACGAAATTCAAGTTCGCAGTGGACGCCATGTACGGCTCTGGGCGCGGCGTTCTGGCGGGCATTTTTGGTGAGCGTGGAGTGCAGCACATCGCGATTCGCCAGGAACTCAACCCGTTGTTTCCCGGAATCAATCCCGAGCCCATCGAGCCGCACACGGCAATGCTGCAGGAAACAGTCGTCCGCGAGAAATGCGATGCTGGCCTCGCGACCGACGGTGATGCCGACCGTATCGGTGCCGTCGCCGAAGATGGGAGTTTCGTTGATTCACACAAAATTTTCTGCGTTTTGCTTCGTTGGCTGCTGGAGCGCAAAAAGTGGCCTGGCGACGTAGTCCGCGCATTCAACACCACGCGTATGCTCGATCGAATCTCTGCCAAATATGGCCGCAAACTGCATGAGACATCGATCGGATTTAAGTACATTGCCGATCTGATGATGGAGCGCGACATCCTGATCGGCGGAGAAGAGTCAGGAGGCATCGGATATTCGCGTTTTCTGCCGGAGCGCGATGGCGTGCTGAACTGCTTGCTTCTTGCCAATGTGATGGCAGAAGAAGGCAAGCCGCTCGGCCAGTTGGTGGCGGATTTGCAGCGCGAGTTTGGCCCTCACTACTACGGGCGTCGCGACCTACACATCCCGGAAGACATCAAGCAAAATGCAATTCAGCGCGCCCGCGCGGACAGTACGCAAAATCTCGGCCGCTACAAAGTCCTCAAGAAAGAGCATCTCGACGGAGTGAAGTTCTTTCTGGATGCGCCCACCAACGGTAACGGAGCGGAAGCATGGGTGCTGTTCCGCGCGTCGGGCACAGAGCCCCTGCTGCGGCTTTATACCGAGGCTTCGTCACCGGAGTTGGTGACGGAACTGCTCAGTACCGGGGAGAGCTTTGTTAAGAACAAGGGCTAGACAAGTGCGATCGTTGCCAGCTCTCGACTCGCGCCAATTAGTGCGATACTTCTTGCTGTATGGCTTTGTGAACTAGACATCATGGCAGACGACCCAACTCTGGTTCAGGCCGATTCGCCTGAGGCCCACCGTTACAACAGCATCAGGCGGTGGCTTGGCATCGCCGATTTTGCCATCGGCGTCCTTTTCCTGGTTGTTCTGCTGGTTACGCGATGGTCGGATTGGTTGCGCGATCTCGCATACCGAATGGGATTTAGAAATTATTCTTTGTCGGTTTTCATGTACTTGCTGTTATTGCTAGTCATCAGCAAAGTCCTCGGCATAGGGCTTGACTATTACGGATTCCGAATTGAGCGCAGTTTCAAGCTCTCGACGCAACGATTCCGCTCGTGGATATGGGACGAGGTCAAGGGATTCCTGGTCGGACTAGTCATGGGCACGGTAGTCGTGGAAGTGTTGTACTTTACGATCCGCCAATGGCCGCAGAACTGGTGGCTACTCACGTGGGCGCTGTTCATGGGGCTGTTCGTACTGTTGGCACAACTTGCGCCGGTCGTCCTCTTCCCGATCTTCTACAAATTCGAACCGCTCGAGGATGAAGATCTGCGCCGGCGACTGGTAGTACTGAGTGAGCGTGCTGGGACGCGAGTCCGTGGCGTATATCGCTGGAAACTTTCCGAAAAAAGCAAGAAGGCGAATGCAGCTCTGACCGGGCTCGGCGCCACGCGCCGCATCATTTTGGCCGATACTCTTCTCGATAACTACTCGCCGGATGAAATTGAGGCCGTGCTGGCCCACGAACTCGGGCATCATGTGCATCGCCACATTCTGAAAAGCATTTTTGTTCAGGCGGCGATCACGCTTTTCGGATTCTGGGCGGCGAACTGGACTCTGCACTATGCCGTCGATCAGCATATGTTCGAAGAGCTCTCCGATTTTGCCAACCTACCTCTCCTCGCGCTGGTCTCCGTCGTGCTGTCCTTCTTGCTCATGCCAGCTCTTAACGCCTATTCGCGCTTCAACGAGCGGCAAGCCGACCGGTATGCCTTTGAGTCCATCGCCAGCGTCGAGCCCTTCATCTCTTCTATGAATAAACTGGCGGACCAGAACCTTGCGGAGCGTACGCCGTCCAAATGGGTGGAGTGGTTCTTCCATTCGCACCCGGCGATTTCCAGGCGGTTGGCAGCGGCTAAAGAATGGGGTCGAACGCAAGACGCGAATCCCTAGATCGAAGCCTGCAGGTTTTAGGTCAGCGTTTTCGTAAAACCTCGATCACCCGTTGTAAATCCTCTTCCGTATCAACTCCCACGCTATCGTATGGGGTCTCGCCAACAAAGATCGGGATGCCATTTTCCAGAAATCGCAATTGCTCCAGGCGCTCGCTTTTTTCGAGCGAGGACTCGGGCAGCTTTACGAACCGGTCGAGCGCGGCCTTGCGATAGGCATACAGCCCCAGGTGCTTGAAGTAGCGCGGCTGTGTCCCATCGCGATCGAAAGGAATTTTAGCTCGCGAAAAATACAGCGCCCGGCCGTTGAGATCAGTCACTACTTTCACCGCATTTGGATTCGGAATGTCGATCTCGACTGCTGGAGTCATTACCGTTCCCACCTGTGCCGCAGCATTTTCCATCACTTGCAGCAGCGTAGCGATTTGTTCAGCGCGGACTAGAGGCTCGTCTCCCTGGACGTTGATGTACACGTCCGCGGATTCGCGTCCTGAAACTTCGTGCACACGCTCTGTGCCGCTGCGGTGAACCGACGACGTCATCTGCGACTTCCATTTGTGATCCCGGCAGACCCCCATGATCTCTTCAGAATCCGTCGCGACAATCACATCGGCAAGTAGCGGCGAGGAGCGCACCGCCTCATAGACCACCCCAATCAGAGGTTTGCCCGCGATCCCTCGCAGCATCTTCCGTGGCAGACGCGTGGAGGCCAGACGTGCAGGAATCACAGCGATCGTTTTCATGATTCTCCGGGACAATTAAGCTCTGAAAGTTATTTCGGATTGAGTATATCGGGGCAGATCGTCCGCGGTTTGACCTATTTGGCGGCCGCTCTTAGAATTAAAAGATTGGACGTGACGCTACGATCCGTTGGCCACGTCCATGAGCGAAAGTGCAGAGTACGTCCCGGATCCCGGTTCCTTCGTACATTCTCCCCGATTCGCAAGTGGCGGTGTAGCTCAGGTGGTTAGAGCGACGGTCTCATAATCCGTAGGTCGTAGGTTCGAGTCCTACCGCCGCCACCAATTAAATCAGAGAGTTCCGCGGGGCATGGGTTCCGCGCGGCCCTGCTTCGAACATCAAAGATTACCCCTCTCGCCAGAGCCTTTGCTGCCCGCCTGTAAGGCCATGTCTCTTGCTGCACGCAGTTGCTGAACCGGATCGCCGCTGGGATGGAACTCCATGGCAACCATGCCCGTGTAATTTAGTTCGCCCAGTTTACGAAAGATGTTCTCGTAGTTGATCTCACCGGTGCCCGGTTCATGGCGGTCGGGAACATCGGCGATATGGACGAGTCCCAGGTGGTGAATGCTTTTCTCCAACTTCGCGATGAGGTTGCCGGCAGCCACCTGTTCATGGAAAAAATCAAAGAGCAACTGGACTTGTGGGTGACCGACCGCCTTGACAACTTCCAACGCTTCAACGACTTCGGTCAAGAAATATTGCGGATTCTCCTCGGGGTCGATGGTTTCGAGCAATAACCGCACAGGTTCGCCATGAATTGATTTGCCTTCCACAATCGCAGCAGCTGCCTTCAGCGACTCGATGCAACTCTGGTGCTGTGCCTCGCGTGACATTCCGGGAATTCGATTGCCCGACAAGAGGATCATGCTGGGACACTCAATGCGCTCCATCATTGGCAATGCGCGGCGCAGTTCCGCAAGCAGTGCCTCCCGGTGTTCCGGGTCGGCCACCCCGCGTTTCAATCCCGCCGTGCAATCAAAGGTGATGCCGAGTTCTTTGCGCGTCGCATTTGCGCGCTTGAAATCTTCATCAGTCCAACTGTCGTATTCGCCGACCAGTTCCACATTTCGATATCCAGCCTCGGCGACTTCTTCCAAACGTTGCTCGAATGGAAGATTCGTGAAAACTGTCCAAAGCATGACGGACAATTTGAATGGAGCCTCGCTCTTGTGCCCCACCGAGTTGGACTGGTTGCTGAACAGTGCGGAACTCCGGCCTATGGCAGATGACGCGATCGCAGTCCCCGCAAGCGCTTGAGCAAAAGTTCTTCGATTCATGACCCACCGGATCGGTCCTTTTACGAGCAATCGTGACCGGGGGACGTTATCACACTTCAATCCCTGGGCGAAAGCCGTGCGAATGTAGTGTCGCTACTCATACTTTAGGAGGAGGCAAACTTGATCTGCTGTCATTTAGAATCCGAAAGTTTGAACAAAAGCACTCCAATTTTCTTGCAATCGTGACAATAACGATTATGCCGTTCGTGTTTTGTGGATCGTAGGCGCCGGGACGAACGGGACATCGAGGCTGACATTGACGATAGACAGAAGGGATTTCCTCAAGCAAACCGGCGCGCTGGTCGCCGGAATGCTCGCGGAGAGTGCATTCGCTCAAGCATCCGCACCATCCGCAGGACAGCTATCGGATGCGCGTCGCCTCTATCCGATGAACAGAAACTGGCGCTTCAGTCGTTCGGCGACTCCCGACGCTCGTGCCAGGGACTTCGATGACTCCAAGTTCGAGCGGGTTGTTATTCCGCATGCCAACACCCTACTGCCATGGCACAGTTTTGATGATAAAGAGTATCAGTTTGTGTCGGTCTATCGGCGTCGTTTCAAACTTCCGCCGCAGGCGCGGGGCCGGCACGTATTCGTTGATTTTGAAGGAGTGATGACTGCTTCCACCGTCTGGCTCAACGGGGTTCGACTGGGAGAATACAAGGGAGGATACACACCCTTTTCTTTTGAGTTGACGCCGCACTTGGATTTTGAAGGTGAGAACGTGATCGTGGTGGAAGTCGATTCCACGGAGCGGGCTGACATTCCTCCGTTTGGAAATGAGATTGACTATCTGACGTTTGGCGGAATCTACCGTGAGGTTGCGCTGCGCGTGGTTCCTTCAACCTTCATCGAAAACATCTTTGCGAAGCCAAAAGATGTGCTCACTGAAAATCCCAAGTTGGAAGTGGACTGCTTCTTGCAGCATCTGGAACCTCTACGCGAGACCTTATCGCTTGAAGTAACGTTGCTCGACGGCGACCGCGTACTTGCCTCAGGTACTCAGCGCGTAGCGCCAACCGCAGCTGGGAATGATCCCGTTTTGCATACGGTGCGTCTGGAAAAGCTTGGTCCCGTGGATCTATGGGATCTCACTAAGCCGAAACTCTACCGCGTAAGCGTTCGGCTGCTGAATGAATCGCGGTTGGTCGACGAGGATTCGCGCAGCTTCGGCTTCCGTGAGGCTCGATTCACGGACCACGGTTTCGAACTCAATGGCAAAGTCATCAAGCTGCGGGGACTTGACCGTCATCAAACGTTCCCGTTTGTTGGCCAGGCGATGCCCGGACGCATTCAGCGTCGCGACGCGTATGTTCTGCGAAGGAACTTCAAATGCAACATCGTCCGCACCTCGCATTATCCGCAGTCGCGTCATTTCCTGGATGCGTGCGACGAGTTGGGTCTGCTCGTTCTCGAGGAGATTCCCGGTTGGCAACACATCGGCGACGAAGGGTGGAAAGACCTCTCCATTGACAACGTACGTCGCATGATTCGGCGCGACTGGAACCATCCTTCCATTATTCTCTGGGGCGTCCGCATCAACGAATCGCACGACGATCACGAGTTCTACACTCGCACCAATACTCTGGCTCACCAACTGGACCCGACGCGGCCAACAGGCGGTATTCGCAATTTTTATATTTCGGAGCTTCTCGAAGATGTTTTTACGATGAACGACTTTGGCTTTCCCTTGCGCCCTCCGAACCATCCTTTCTACTTGAATACGGAGTTCATGGGGCACACGTTCCCAACGAAAACCATCGATAACACCGAGCGCCTTACCGAGCACACGCTGCGCCATGCGCGGATTCACAACCAGTTGGCATCGAATCCGCAGTACGCGGGCGGTATCGGATGGTGCGCCTTCGACTACAATACGCACTCCAACTTCGGCTCCGGTGACCGCATTTGCTACCACGGCGTTGCTGACCTATTCCGCGAGCCCAAGCCTGCCGCCGGCTTCTACAAATCGCAATGCGATCCTGAGGAGGAAATCGTACTCGAGCCGGCCTTCCGCTGGGCGCGTGGGGACGAATCGATTGGGTTCAGCACAGCTGTCGTTTGCTCCAACTGTGATCATCTCAAGTTCTTCATCGACGACAAGCAGATTGCAGAAGTGGATCCCGACCGAACCGAGTTCGGAAACCTGCGTCATCCGCCATTCGTTCTTCACGTGCAGCCCTTCCGCAATGCCTGGGGCGATTTGCGGATCGAAGGCTACATTCAGGGCAAGCAGGTGATCGCGAAACGGTACTCGGGCAAGGGGATTGATCAGAAATTCGTAGTTGCGCCCGACGACACAAGGCTCGTCGCTGATGGCGCTGATACCACCCGCGTGGTCTTGCGCGTTACCGACGAATTCGGTGCTATACGAACTTTCGCCAACGATGCCATCCGACTCGAACTAGAAGGCCCCGCCTTCATGATTGGCGACAATCCCTTTTCGCTCATCGGCGGCACCGGTGCGATTTGGCTGCGAGCTAAAGAAGAAGCCGGCAGGGTGCGGCTAACTGCAACACATCCCGTCCTCGGCAAACGACAAGTTGAATTCGAGATCGCCCCTGCGGATCGGGAAGCAGTATAAGGACAGAGGCTCACAAATCCTTTTTGACGAGCCATTAGGCAAGGAGTGCAGACCATGCGAAACGCGACTCTCTTCGTCATATTCTTTGCCGCTTCGCTATTGCTGTCGCAGAAGAGCAACGGTCAGGACTATGCCGTGGGTGCGGATGTCTCTTTCCTGGCGCAAGCTGAACAGGAAGGCGTGGTCTTCAAAGACGGAGATCAGGCAAAACCCGGGCTACAAATTCTCAAAGACCACGGTTACAACTGGATTCGCTTGCGTCTTTTTCACACTCCCTCAAGCCTGCCGAATAATCTCCAATACACGATCGCCCTGGCTAAGCAGGCCAAGGCGCTGGGTTTCAAATTCCTGCTGGACTACCACTACGCCGACGACTGGGCTGATCCGGGCAAGCAACCAACGCCGAAAGCGTGGGAAGGCAAATCGCATGCCGACCTGGTGAAGGCAGTATATGAATACACGCGAGACTCCATCGCAGCGTTTCGAGACGCCGAGGTGCTTCCGGACATGGTGCAGGTAGGCAACGAAATTATCAACGGGATGCTGTGGCCCGATGGAAAGATCCCCGCCAACTGGGACCAGTTTGCCGAACTCGTGTATGCAGGCATCAATGGTGTGGATGCAGGCCGGGGAAATGGCCGGCGTCCAAAGATCATGATCCACATCGATCGCGGCGCGGATGTGAAAGCAACCAAATCGTTCTTCGACAAGCTCAATTCCTACAAAATCCCGTTTGACGTCATCGGCCAGTCGTACTACCCGTGGTGGCATGGAAGCCTGAACGATCTCAGAAGCAATTTGCAATTCATGGCCAAGGAATACAAGAAGGACATCATCGTGGTGGAAACCGCCTACAACTGGAAGCCCGGGAATTACATCGGCAAGCCGGCTCCGTTTCCGGAGTCTGCTGAGGGGCAGCGCGAATTTCTTGACGAACTAAATCGTGTAGTAATGGAAACGCCCGATGGCCACGGGAAAGGCGTTTTCTGGTGGGAACCAGCGGTGCAGGGGCCGCTCACGATCCGCGGAATGTTCGACGACCAGCACAAGGCATTACCAGCGATGACGGTGTTCGACCGGTTCATGCGAAAGTAGATGGAGCCCGGCGGGAAGGCTGGTTTGGCGGATGCTTGCGGTACGCTCCGGCAGTACAATAGGCGACCGAAGGCCAAGGTATCGTCCATGTCTCGTGCGATTCTCCGGGGTTTGTTGCTGGGTCTCTTGCCGACGTGCGCGTTCGCCGCTGCCCAGAACACGCCTGACACGACCTACGTCGAGCGCACATGGCAGGTGCAAGATGGGCTTCCCGAACAGACCGTTCAGGCATTCGCTCAAACCAGAGACCGGTATCTCTGGATCGGAACTACCGGCGGACTACTGCGCTTTGACGGGGCGCGGTTGGTTTTGTTTGATCGCGACAACACGCCTGCCTTCACCGAAAACAATGTTTTCAATTTGATGGTTGCGCGTGACGACACCCTCTGGATCGCCACGGAGGGCGGCGGACTGATTCGCTATAAAGAAGGTGTGTTCCGTTCTTTTTCCGCAAAGGACGGCCTGATCAACGACTTCGTGCGAGTGGTCTATCAGGACAGGGCGGGGCTGATCTGGATCGGAACCGATAACGGTCTGTTTCAATTTTCGGAAGAACGGATCGAGCGCATTGACAACAACGATCACATTCCTGCCCTCGCGGTTCACGCCATTCATGAAGACAGCCAGGGACGGCTATGGGTCGGGGGGGCCAAGCTCCTGAGCCTCAGCGGGAACACTGCCCAGGAGTACCGCTTACAAGGCGAAGGAAGCCAGAACCGGGTCAAGTCCATCACTCAAACAAAAGACGGAACTCTGTGGGTAGGCACGATCGGTGGCCTGCACCGAATGACTTCGGGATCAGATGCGTTCGTGAGAGTTAAAGAGACGAGCGGAACAGTTCGTTTTCTCCACGAGACATCAGACGGGACCCTCTGGATTGGCACTATCGGCCACGGTATCTACAAATACCGCGAGCACCGTTTTTCGCAGATCACCAGCCCCGATGATCTTCCCAGCAACACTGCCCTGAATCTTTTCGAAGATGCTGAAAACAATATTTGGATCGCGACCCAAGCCGGAATGCTGAGACTGAGCAAGACTCCGGTACAGACGGTGGCTTTGCCCAATGCTGGGGACTACGATGCCGAGACCGTCTATCAAGATCACAACGGTGATCTTTGGGTCGCGGCAACCAATCTTTTTCACTTCCACGACGGCCAGGCTGTTCAGATTCATTTCCCGGGCATCAGCGGTGTGCGGGTTCGTAACGTTTTCCGTGATCGGGACGGTGCTCTTTGGATCGGCACCGAGGGCCGCGGTGTCTTTCGGCAGAGTGGAGGCAAGTTGTCGCACTACATGACGAAGGACGGCTTGGTAAACAACTTTGTCCGCGTGTTTCTGCAAGGCAGCGACGGGAGCGTGTGGATCGCTACAGACGAAGGGGTGAGTCGTTGGCGTGATGGCGGTTTTACCAATTATCAAATGCGTGATGGGCTCTGTTATTTCAGCACTCGCTCCATGTGGGAGGATCGCAACTCCGATGTCTGGATTGGGACCGACCGCGGTGTCAGCCATTTCCATGGAGATGGCTTTGTCAAAGACGCGGTCACGGAGGCGCTGAAAGATGAGAAAATCTGGGCGATTCGCGACGATTCTGACGGTGGTTTGTGGTTTGGAACGCGGACCGGCGGACTTTACCGATGGCGGTTTGGCAAACTGACTCACTACACCACCACGCAGGGACTCGCCAGTAACAGCATCTACGAATTGCTCGAGGACAGGCGGGGTAACTTCTGGATCAGCGGCCCGAATGGCATCTCGGTGATCAACCGGCGAGAGTTGGACGCGATTGCCGAAGACTCCACACACCCGCTGTCTTTGACGCTATATGGCATTTCCGATGGCTTGGAGACGACTCAACTTTACGGCGCCGAGAAGCCGGGCGGAGTTGCCACCTCCAATGACGAAGTCTGGTTTGCCAGCAATAAGGGCCTGGTTCGCGTTTCTTTGAATCAATCCCAACCGTCCGGCTCTGTGCCTGTAGTGATCGATCAAGTGCTGGCAGACGGCCTCGAAACACCGAATCGGCCGGGCATCTCTCTTTCGCCCGACAATGCCAAAATCGAGATGCACTACAGCGTTATTCAATTGCGGTCACAAGAGAAGGTGCGGTTTCGATATAAGTTGGAGGGCTTTGACAAGAATTGGACCGATGCTTCTTCGCGGCGCGTGGCGTACTACACCAACCTTCCGCCGGGAAAGTATCGCTTTCGTGTTGCAGCTTTTGAGATGAACGACCCACAGCATATTTCAGAAACGTCGATGGAAATCGTTCAGAGGCCCCACTTCTATCGCACTTCGTGGTTTTTGGGTTGTTGCCTGGTTTTGCTGGTGGCTTCCGTATGGGGCGGGTACAGGTTGCGCATCCGCCAGGTTCATGCCAGGTTTGAGGCGGTACTGAATGAAAGGAACCGCCTTGCGCGCGAAATGCACGATACGCTGATCCAGGGATGCGCTGGTGTTTCAGCATTGCTCGAAGCGCAGAGTGCTCTCGACGAAGCAGAGGCATCGGCAAAAGACAGCTTGCTAAACTGCGCGCGCACCCAACTGCGCACCACCATCAACGAAGCGCGAGAAGCAGTGTGGAACTTGCGACATACCAATGGTTCGGCTACCACGATTGGCCCCAAGCTCCACGATATGACCCAGCAGATCAGCACGGAATTCGGCGTGCCTGTCGCTTATCAAGTGTCAGGACGAGCGTTTGATTTCGATCAGTCCACGGCTCACGAGTTGCTGATGGTAGTCAGAGAGGCATTGCACAATGCGTTACGCCACGGACAGCCCACTAAGGTTGAAGTTTTCATCGCGTTCGAGAACAACGAATTCACCGTGCAAGTACGCGACAACGGATGCGGATTCGATCCGGTGGCGACGTTATCTTCGTCGAATGGGCATTACGGACTGGTCGGAATTCAAGAACGAGTCAATCGCGTCGGGGGGAGGCTCATTCTGAGCAGCCGGCCCGGTGCGGGAACGGAGTTGGCACTGCACATTCCCAGAAAGAATGGATTCACCAGGGAAGCCACATCTGAGGGGAGCTTGCCGCAGATATGACGACTGCCGAAAAGATCAAAGTCATGGTGGTGGACGACCATCCTCTGATGCGCATTGGAGTTGCGTCCATCGTGAATGCAACTTCCGACATGTCGGTCGTGGCGCAGACCGGAACGGGTGAAGAAGCTGTCACGCTCTTTCAAAAACATAAGCCTGACGTTACCTTGATGGATTTGCGTTTGCCGGGAATGAGCGGGGTCGATGCGATTCGTGCGATCCGCAAACTCCATTCGCGAGCGCGATTCGTAGTGCTGACTACCTACGAAGGGGATGCTGACATTCATCAAGCATTGGAAGCGGGAGCGCAGGGCTATGTAATCAAAGGCATGCCCTATAAGACTCTTGTCGATGCCGTACATCGCGTGCACCGGGACGAACGTTTTCTGCCTCCACCCGTTGCGCGAGCTCTTGCGTCGCGAATGCCGGATTCTGATCTGAGCGCGAGAGAGCGAGAAGTGCTCTCGCTTCTTGCCCGGGGAAAGAGTAATAAAGACATCGCTTCTCTTCTCGGCATTAGTGAAGCGACCGTGAAGTGCCACGTCAGCGCAATTCTGCTGCGCCTCAACGTCAGTGACCGCACCGAGGCTGTGGTTACGGCCCTGCAGCGAGGGCTAGTCCATCTTTAATGGCGCCGCGCCACAGGTCGTGATCTGTTGTCAAGATAAATACTTTTCTCTGAATACAACTTTTGGCGGATTCGCGGATTTACCGCTCAGCTTAGGATTCCCCCCTAGCAGGTGTGGTGTGCTTGAGGACTCCTGGCCGGAAAGCTGTCGCGCCGACAGATCCAAGTTGATTTGGGCGCTGATCTGGAACAGGAGGTCAATCTGGGGAGGCTCCACGATGAGACTGATTCACCACTTTGGCCGAGTATCTCTTTTGCTAGTTGCAGCCTTAACCACAAGTCTTGCCTTTGCGCAGAACGCGAACACGGGAGAAATCAAAGGGACCGTCTTGGACTCCAGAGACGCGGTCATTCCCGGAGTCACGGTTACCATCACCAACCTGCAAACCGGCGTTGTTACCATCACCGCGACGAATGCGGACGGTATCTATGACAGGCCTTCAATTCCCGTGGGGCTGTACAAGATTACGTTTTCGAAGGCCGGATTCCGAACTTTTGTTCGTGAAGGACTCAGTCTCCAAATCCAGACGATCTCAGTAGACGCCACGCTACAGGTGGGCACTGTCAGCGAAGAAATTGTCGTGAACGCGGACGCGCCGTTGGTTGAGACGGAGACGTCGGGTCAGCACGTTGACATCAGCACCGAAGCGGTTCGCACGGCGCCCATCGTTGGTACAGACTGGCGTGCCCAGATGACTCAGCTCATACCCGGTGTCAACAACGGGGGTGGGTCGGGCGAAGCGAACGGCCAGGCCATCGGAGTCAACGGCACGCAATCCTACAACGTGCACTTTCTGGTGGATGGGTCGTCGGCTACAGCTCCCAGAGACTACAACAGCAGCAACTTTTATATGCCGCTCGACTCCATCAATGAGGTCAGCGTCAATTCAGGCAACGCGCCAGCGGAGTATGGCAATGGCCTCACGTCGATTAACGTGATCACCAAAAGCGGCACGAACCTATGGCATGGCAGCCTTTACGAATTTATTCAGAATACGGCGTTCAACGCCAGAGGCTTCTATAACCAGACCGGACCGAAATCGGTTGAACACTGGAATGAATACGGTGGCAGCGTGGGCGGGCCAGTTATCAAGAACAAACTGTTTTTCTTTTTCAACTACCAGCGCAATCCGTCGTCCTCCCCGACTTCCGGACTGTATAGCTACCCCACGGCCGCCATGCAGGCAGGGAATTTTTTTGGGATTTCCGGCGCGACGGGGCCTGCATTTAGCTCCTCCGGCCAACTGCTGGCATCGCCCGATCCTGTGGCATTGAAGCTGCAGGGATACTTTCCTGGCTCAACCGCTCCGGGATGGGTTGCCGGATGCCCGGGCCCGGTGAACGTGTCCGCAAGCACTCCGCAAACTTGCCCAACAACCAACAACTACGTTTTCAACGGCAGCAGCCCCAATAAGAATACGTGGTACACGGGAAAAGCGGATTACACCTATTCCGCCAAACAGAGACTGTCGTTCAGTTTCAACTATTTCCCAACCATCACATCGTATGTCCCCGCTGATCCTCTGTTTCCCAACGATGCGACCGCGTTTGAGCAAGGCCACACCGACAATCTAACAGGCCAACTTTCGGACCTCTACACCATAAGTTCTTCGGTAATCAATGAGTTTCGCATCGGCGCAAGCCGTGAACTCGACAAATACAAGCCACCCTCCCTCGGCAAGAATGATCCGCAGACCTTAGGCCTTCAGCCCGCCTATGGCACCAACTCTCCGGCTAATGTGTTCCCGCACGTCACGATTGATCAGGGAGCGGGCGTTGGATCAATGGTTCTCGGAGCAGGAGGCGGCAACGGCAACATCGACGCGGTTCTCGGCCAGGGAGTGTACAACGTCTCCGATGTTCTAACGCTCATCCGCGGCAAGCACACCCTCAAGATCGGCGGCGAGTACGACAGGTATTACCAGAACTATACGAGCTGGGGAGATATCGACTCGGGCCACTTCGAGTTTAATGGCGGCGTCACCGGAATTCCGTACGCCGACTTCCTTGCCGGCGATGTTTATGGATGGTTCGTCTTCGAGGCCAATCCGACGAGCGCTCACATGTGGAGTTCGGCGCTGTTTGCCAGCGATGACTTCAAGGTCACGCCTCACCTAACGCTCAACCTGGGACTGCGTTGGCAGATCCAGTCGGGCTGGGGTGTGAGCAGAAACATGTTCGGCACTTACGATCCATTTCTTCCGAACAGCGCGGACGGTGGAATCTATAAAGGAGCGGTCCTTTTCGGAGGGCAAAGCGATCCGGCCTTTGGAGGTAAGCTCTCGAAGATCCAAAACGCAGACTATAAGGAGTTCGCGCCTCGAATCGGAGTCGCATGGTCCCCGCGCGATAAGTGGGCGTTCCGCGCGAGCTACGGTATTTTTGATGCCCCACGCGATGCCGAGAACTACACCGATGGTGCGCTCGGCCTGGGTTTCAATCCTCACAACGTCGGCAACGGCGGGTACGTCAACGGAAGCTCGCCGTGGCCGCTAGCCGTCGGGCCGCCCCCGGGAACAGTTATCTTTCCTACTCTGGAAACTCTCTCATCGGAGATTTCCAACTTCAGCAGCGTGTCGTTCTACCCGCGAGACATGCCTACGAACTACGTGCAGCAATTGCTCTTCAGCGTGCAACACGAGTTTGCTCGAGGCATCCTGGTGGACGGAAGTTACGTCAACACCCGCGGCAGAAACCTGAATTTTGCAACCGACATCAACCAGGCTCCGGTCAGCGCATTAGGATGCACAGGATACAACTGCGGCAATCCGAATCCCATCTTCAACAGCATCGCCGCTCAAAACTATACGGGATGGTCAAACTACAATGCTCTTCAATTACGCCTGCAAAAGAGGATGTCGTTTGGCTTGAACTTCCAGTTCAATTACGCGTGGTCCAAATCACTCGACACCGGAACCGGCAATGGGCACGGATCGGGTGTCGATATTTACCAGAACGCATACGATCCGCACCTCAATTACGGTTTGTCTGATTTCAACGCGGCGAACACGTTCGTGGGCCAGGTTGTCTATGAGCTGCCGTTCGGACGTGGGCGCCAGTTTGCGCTTCGAGGACCTCTCGACCAGATCGCGGGTGGCTGGCGTCTCTCCAGTCTTTTCCAATGGCACAGCGGAGTTCCGTTCACTCCGGTCATCCAGAATTCTGTCGCCCCCGGAATTGATCCCGGTCTGGCTCCATCCCTCAGCGCGGGTTCATTCCTGTATCCCCAGCAGGTCGGCGACTCGAAAGTTTCGAATCCGACTATCCATGGATGGTTCAATCCCGCTGCCTTTGCGAACCCTGCGCCCGGGACATTTGGAAATACTCACCGCAACACCCTCATTGGCCCCGGTTTCGCGAACGTGAATCTCAGCATCGCAAAAGAGTTTTCTCTTTACGAGCGATTGAAACTTGAGATCAGGGGCGACGCCTACAACGCGTCTAACCACATTAACTACGCCAATCCAAATGCGAATGTCGGTTATGTCGGGGGCGTGCTGGCCGACCCGACCGCCGGCACGATCACCGGTCCAGCTGGTTTCAACGGGAACCTGCGAATCATACAACTGGGAGCTCACCTCACATTCTGAGCTCGTGCGGGCAACTCCTCCATCTTTGCGGGATGCGGAAGTTATCTAACTTCTGCCTCCCGCGCCGTTCGCTCACCCGCGATATGCCGATTTCAAGACCGATCTGTTCACAGGGTTCGATGCACTCAGAGCGCGATCATGATAGACAGGAGGACGGCGAGAAACAGCTTTTTCAGATCGCCCAACTTCACTGACGACAGGCCCGGTCGAATCATGAGACATCTTGACGCGCACAAACTTCTCTCCCTTGACTTTGACGGTTTTGCGACAGAAGCCGCAAACGGAACGCGCCGCTTCCGCATCGCGCCGCTCGTACTGCTTCTCACGCTTCTTGCGAGTGCGCCAGTCAGGCTAGTCGCACAAGCAGCAGCTACCCACACTGCAGAAATTCACGATCACGTTCGCAAGGCAGAGGAATATCTCAGAGCCAAGGATCCCAACTCTGCTGTTAAAGAGTTCGATGCCGTCCTTGCGCTCGATCCCAGGAACTCCGAGGCGTACGCCAATCTGGGCGTGATTGCGTTCGTTCAGCGCGATTGTCAGAACGCCTCGCAGAAATTTCGCAAAGCTCTGGCGATTGATCCGTCTTTGACGAAGACGCAGGCTCTTCTCGGAATTTGTCAGAAAAGGTTGGGCGATCCGTCGGCTCGCGTGCTGCTGGAAAAGTCTTTTTCGAAACTGAAGGACAAGCCACTGCGCCTGCAGGTCGGCTTGGAACTTGCCGGTCTCTACGATCAACAGGGAGATCCAGGTGCCACGGCCTCGGTGATGCACTCGCTGGTCGATCTCGATCCCGACAACGTGGATGTTCTGTTCATGGCGCAACGCGTCTACTCCGAGTTGGCCGACGATACTCTCAATAAACTGGCAGTGCTTGCACCGAGGTCAGCGCGCATGCAGCAAGTGATCGCGCAGCACCTGGTGAATGATGGCGATCTCAAGGGTGCCATCGACCACTACCGAAAAGCCCTGCAGATCGATCCACGGTTGTCCGGCGCGCATTTCGAATTGAGCGAAGCCCTACTGCAATCGGATCCGGCTGACGCCGCAGCTGCGGCCGAAGCAGAAAAGGAACTCGCTGCGGCCGTCAGCGTCGATGGCGACAGCGCGCGGACCCAGTGTGAGTTCGGCAATATTGCGTTAACGCAGTCTCAACCCGACACGGCTCTGGCGTACTACCAGCGTGCCTACCAACTCAATCCGAATGAGGTTCAGGCGCAGATGGGTCTGGCCAAGCTCCTGATGATGCAGGAAAAGCCACAGGAAGCAGTTAAGTATCTGCGCATGGCGGTGCAGTCGGACCCTCTCAATGGCGCAGCCCATTACCGCTTGTCCCAGGCATACCGGCGTCTTCAGATGATGGACTTGGCGCAAAAAGAGATGCATCTGTTTCAGGAAATCAAACAGACGAAGAACCAGGTACAAGCCCTCTATCGCCAAATGAACCGACAGCCGAAGCCGCAAGCGGACGAAGTGCCAGACGGTGAAACTCATGACCAATAGAAGGACAGGCCGATGACTCGCGTGTTCCTGGTGGCGCCACGACCATCATTCTTGTTTTTCCTGGCTGTGAGCGTTCTCTGGAATGCAGCGTGCGGCGGTGGTTCATCCTCCAATCCCCCACCTCCTCCTCCCGCAAAACTACCGCCCAACATTACGAAAGCATTCGGAGCCGCGAGCGTCTCGTTGAATGGAAGCACGACTCTGACCTTCAACCTGGCGAATCCCAACACTGGCCTCTCGCTCACCGGCATCGGATTCACCGACAACTTGCCGGCCGGGCAGGTGGTCGCGACGCCGAACGGATTGACTGGGGATTGCGGTGGCGGAACTATAACCGCTGTCGCCGGGTCGAACAGCGTCACTCTATCGAGTTTGGTTCTTGCGGCAAACGCATCGTGCACCTTCGCCGTGAATGTGACCGGCACAACTTCGGGGACGCAAAACAACACGACGAGCGCGGTCAGATCGACCGAGGCAGGAGCCGGCGCAACCGCATCCGCGAGCCTCATCGTGGCCGGGCCGAGCCAGCAACCACCGCAGCCCACCGACATCACCCCGATCGATGGTCAAGCTTATTACGTCCTCAATCAACTCAGCGGGCTGCAGACTGATCTCAACAACAACTCGACCACGAACGGCGACTTCCTCCTGCAACAGCCACGGAGTTTCTCGAACACAAGCCAACGATGGATCTTCACGAAAGTGACGGGAGGCTTGTGGCAGATCAGCAACGTTCGCAACAGCCTGTGTTTCGACAGCGCGAGTGTTTCGGGCATCGCCTATGTCGTGCAAAATCCCTGCGGAAGCGCAACCACACAACACTGGACCCTTACCCCCACTACAAACGGCTATTACACAATCTCAAACTCCGGTACTGGTCTGTTGATCGATGTGCCGGCCACGACTGGCGGCGCGCTTCTTGAGCAGACCGCGCTCGCGGGGAGTGCAACCCAAAGCCAGCAGTGGTTGCTGCGGCCTACATTTTTCCGAGGCGTGGACAACGCACTCCTGGAAAAGCAGGAGGCCGCGCGCATCTCCACTGGCTTGAACTGGTGGAAAGATGGCGGCGTGCAGCAGGATGTTCTGCAGATTTTGAAGAATCACGGCGTCAACATGGTGCGCGTCCGGCCAAGTTCCGCGCCTCCGTATTCGAATCCTTCCCAACCCGGATGCAGCGGCAGTGCCTGCTTCGCCGAAACCGACGCGCAAGACCTCGACCTTGCGAAGCGCACAAAGAACCTGGGTATGGCCCTGGAATTGACTCTGCTGTTCGACGGCGGCAGTTCGTCCAGCGTGCCGCCGACATGGTCCGGCCACACGCTTTCGCAATTGCAGACCGACGTCTACAACTACGTCAAAGCCGAGATCATGGCGTATCGCCAGGCTGGGACGATGCCTGATATGGTTTCAATCGGCAACGAAGTAGACACCGGTTTCCTCGGCTCAATCGGCAGTCCGACGGGAGCGGATTTCAGCGGCTTTGCGGCGCTACAAATTCAAGCCATGCAGGCGGTTCAGGATGCCGCCGCCGATACTTCAATCGGCACCACGATTCCCGCCCCACTGACCTGCATCCACATCACGCCCGCTTGGGATCTGACTCATTTCTTCACGCTGGCCAATCAAAATAGCATTCCCTATGACGCGATCTGCCAGAGTTACTATCCCATTTTTCACGGCCCGTTGACCGAAGCGCAGGCAGCCGCAGCCAATCCGAACAACCAGCCTGTGGAGCAGGATGTCCTCAATGCGGCCGCAGCCAGCATCGGCAAACCGATCTTCATCCTCGAGGCCGGAGAACATTACGAAAACGGCTTCCAGTCGAACGATCCTTGGTACGCCCCGCCGAGTCCGACTTTACAGGCGCAATTCTTGCGGGATCTTCAAACGGTGCAACAGGCCGTGCCCAATAACTTGGGAATGGGCCTCGTTTATTGGGATCCAGCGGGCGTCACCATCCCGAGGCTGAACGGCGGTTGGTTTAATGGCGGCACCAATCTGCCGGATGCGATTTACGTCTGGAATGGCCTGACCATCTTCGACAACGGCGATACGTCAGGCAGCACGAATGTGAATGATCCGAATTATTCCACGCCACTTCCAGCGTTGGACGCACTCGGCGGACATTGATTCCGTGTCGGAATTGTGACAGTTCTGTGCACTCGGAGAAGTAACGATGAAGAATGACAGCTCTCTAACTCGGCGCCAGTTGCTCAAGGGAGCGGTCAGCACAGCTGCGTTCGTCTCGGCGTCTTCGCTATTTGGTTCTGGCTACGCGCAGTCTCATGCCGAGGCAGTTGCAACCAGAGTCCGGCAGAGTTTTGATTTCGACTGGATTTTTCGTCGCGGCGATCATCCCGGTGCAGACCAGCCCGCGTTTTCAGATTCGCACTGGACACACGTCAACCTGCCCCACGACTGGAGCATCGAAGGTCCCTTTGACGAAAAAGAGCCGTCCAGTGATTGCGGCGGGTATTTGCCGACCGGCATTGGCTGGTATCGCAAGCGCTTCCGACTTCCCGATTCTTATCAAGACAAGAAGGTGACCATTGAGTTCGATGGCATCTATCAGAACAGCGAAGTTTGGATCAACGGCCATTGGATGGGCAAGCGTCCCTACGGATACGTTCCTTTTTTTTATGACCTCACTCCGCACCTCGCTTTCGGTAACCACGAGAACGTGATCGCGGTCAGAGTGGATAACTCGCACCAAACGAATTGCCGATGGTATTCGGGTTCCGGCATCTATCGCCACACCTGGCTGCTATCCACCCGTGATGTCCACGTCGCTCCATGGGGCACCTTCATTACTACGCCTCAAGTATCGAACGCCGCTTCCACGCTTCGCATCAGCACCAGAATTCAAAACGAAAGCAAGAGTGCCGTTCGTTGCACGCTCCTCAGCAGCCTGCTTGACAACCAAGACGTGCTGCAGACCGTTGACGTGACAGCAGACATCGCTGCCGGCGCGGACCACGAATTCGTGCAGTCCATGAACGTCGACAAGCCCCATCTCTGGTCCATAGACGATCCTTATCTGTACCGCATGCACACCATTGTGCAGACCGGGGGCGCTGCGCTGGATGAATACGACACTCCAATCGGTATTCGCGAGGCCGTCTTCGACGCCGACAGAGGCTTCTTGTTGAACGGCGAGCGCGTAAAGCTCAACGGCGTTTGCCTCCACCATGACGGGGGTTGTGTTGGCGCTGCGGTGCCAGAGCGAATCTGGGAGCGGCGTCTCGAGACTCTGCGCGAGATGGGCTGCAATGCCGTCCGCACCAGCCATAATCCCTTTGCCGCGGAGTTCCTCGACTTGTGCGACCGCATGGGATTTCTAGTCATGAACGAAGCCTTCGACGAGTGGAAGATACCCAAGGGACAGATCGGACCAAACGGCTACTCCAACTTCTTCGATGATTGGTACGAGCTGGACGTGCAGAACTTCGTCCGGCGCGACCGGAATCATCCTTCGGTCGTGCTCTGGAGCGCTGGGAACGAGATGGGGGACCAGGGTGCTCCGAACGGTGCTGGGACCCTTGCAAAACTGCTCAAAGTTTTTCATTCGGAGGATCCTTCCCGGCCCGTCACCGCCGGATGCGATCACGTTGCTTCCGAGCCGGCCTCTGAGACTGCCCGTCCCGAGTTCCTCGCTCTGCTCGACGTGGTTGGCTACAACTACGCTGACCGCTGGCGCGATAGAAGAGAGAAATACTACAGCATCGATCGCCACGCCTTTCCACATAGACGCTTCGTCGGAACCGAGAGCGAGGCCATGGGAGGCATCCGAGGTGAGTATTCAGAATTGTTTCTCGGCAATACTCCCGTCGACTTCTTCCAGTTCTTGCGAGGCAAGAACATCGACGTAGAGGAGTTGTGCAAGTTCGTCAGCACCTATGACTACGTAGCTGGAGATTTCATGTGGACGGGCGTCGACCACATCGGCGAAGCGCGATGGCCCATGAAAGGATCATGCACGGGCGTTCTCGATACCTGCGGTTTCAAAAAAGACGGCTTCTACTTCTACCAGAGTCAGTGGACCCGGAAGCCCGTTCTCCATGTCTTTCCCCATTGGAACTGGAAAGGCAAGGAAGGTCAGACTATCCCCGTGACGTGTTACACGAATTGCGACACGGTCGAGCTATTTCTCAACGGCCGGTCGTTGGGGGTGAAAGGATACGAGTTCCCCCGGTTGGGCATGGAACTGAGATGGGCCAACCTGCCGGAGCGCGCGAAGGTTTTGCGAACGACCGCGGACCTGCACTTGTCCTGGGACGTTCCCTATGAACAGGGCACCCTCAAAGCCGTAGGCTACAGGAACGGAAAGGTCGCATCTACGCTGGAAGTGCGTACCACCGGTGAACCGGCGGCAATCGCGATGTCTGTCGATCGCGACATCATCTCTGCCGATGGTCGAGACGTCGTGCATTACAAAGTTCAAATCCTCGATCACAATGGCGACGCGGTACCCACCGCGAGCGACGAGATTATCTTCGAACTCGAGGGCGAGGGCCGGCTCCTCGGCGTGGATAATGGAGATCCTAGAAGTCACGAAGATTACAGGTCCAACCGCCGGCATGCTTTCAACGGCCTCGCACTGGCCATCGTTCAGTCGACCGGCAAGGCAGGTCCGATTCAACTGAGAGCGACCGCTCCTTCGCTAAGATCAGCTACGGTGAGGGTTGTCTCCAAGGCCTAAAACTGGTGGAGAGAAGGTCTTCTCTGGCACTTCTTCCCGGCGTTGACATCCGAGTCAACCCGGGGTACGCTCTGTTGCCAAACCGGAAACTGCTCCGGTGCGCTTGGGGAGGGACGGTTGGGGGAGCCTGCTTCTCCGAATGCAGTCACCGAGTTACTCGTCCGTTGGAATGAGGGCGACTTGGCATCTCGCGATGCCCTGATTCCGCTCGTCTACGATGAATTGCGCCGCATTGCCCGCAAATACCTCGCCGGACAGCGTCACGATCACACCCTCCAGCCAACCGCCCTGGTTCATGAAGCTTATCTGCGCCTGGTGAATCGCAAAGCCAATTGGCAGGGTCGAACACATTTTTTTGCCTTGGCAGCGCAGGTCATGAGGCACATTCTTGTGGACCACGCGCGCATGCACAAAGCCTCGAAAAGAGGAGGTGGGTCTTTCACGCTGGTGCTCGAGGAGGAGGCCGGTTTCGCCAAGGAAACCAGTCTCGACCTGATCGGGTTGGATCGCGCCATGAAACGTCTTGCCTCGTTGGATCCCCGCCAGTGCCAGCTGGTGGAGTTACGCTTTTTCGGCGGCCTTTCCATTGAAGAAGCTGCGCGAGTTGTGGAAATCTCTCCGGCCACGGCGAAGCGGGAATGGGCGACAGCGCGTGTCTGGCTGCATCATGCAATGGAAAACGGTGCCGAAGCATGATGGACCCGGAGCGATGGCAACGCGTCAAGCAAGTGCTCGCCACGGCTTTAGAACTCGATCCTGCCGAACGCGAAAGTTATCTCGAGCAGAGTTATGCTGAAGATGCATCTCTTCGAGCCGATCTCGAACCTCTGGTGGCAGTAGAACGGCGCCTTAGCGATAAATTTCTTGACGGCTCTGACCTTGCGGTTGCTGCTGCTACTCTGCTTCCTCCCGATGAAGCATATTGGATTGGCCGGCGTGTTGGTCCGTACAAGGTTGTTGAGCAAGTCGGGGCTGGCGGAATGGGAGAGGTCTATCGCGCGGTCCGGGTCGATGATCAATATCAGAAGGAGGTCGCGCTCAAGTTCGTGCGTGCCGGGCAATACTCCGGCGACATCTTTGCCCGATTCAAGAATGAACGCCAGATCCTTGCCGGGCTGGATCATCCGAATATCGCCAAGCTGCTGGATGGCGGCGCCACTGAAGAAGGCGTCCCCTATTTAGTGATGGAACTAATCGAGGGCCGGCCCATCACCGAGTATTGCAACGTCCACGAACTCTCAGTGACCGAGCGCTTGAAACTGTTCCTGCAAGTTTGCTCGGCCGCCCACTATGCGCATCAGCGCCTCATTATTCATCGCGATATCAAGCCGGGAAACATTTTGGTGACACCTGGCGGCATACCGAAGCTTCTCGATTTTGGCATTGCGAAGATTCTCGAGCCCGATTCACAAACGCCACTCTATGAAGCAACTCTGACCAACTTCAGAGTTCTGACTCCCAGCTACGCGAGTCCCGAGCAAATCACAGGCCAGCCGATGACTACGGCTAGCGATGTGTACTCTCTCGGCGTGGTCCTTTACGAACTGTTGACTGGGGTTAGTCCCTACGCTCCCGCGAATACATCTCCGCAGGAAATCGCCCAGGCGGTCTGTGAGAGAGAACCACAGAAACCTAGCTTCGCAGTAAAGCCGTCTTCACCGAATCGCGAAGAAACGCTCGACCATCAATCACGCGCGCTTCCGGCTATCTCCGGGGAGAAGTTGCGCAAGCAGCTGAGCGGAGATCTCGACAACATTGTCCTTATGTCTCTGCGGAAGGAGCCGTCTCGCCGCTACGCATCAGTGAACGATCTGCAAGAGGACATCCGCCGGCATCTCGAAAATATTCCGGTAATTGCCCGCAACGATACCGTTTTGTATCGCGCCACGAAGTTTGTCGCGCGGCACAAGCCTGGCGTTGCCGCGGCACTGGCCTTCGCTCTCGTCCTGATTGCGGGAATCATTATTACCATGCGCGAGGCCCGGATCGCCCAGCGGCGTTTCAACGACGTCCGCGCGCTGGCGAATTCCCTCATCTTCGATGTTCATGACTCCGTGAAAGACTTGCCAGGTTCGACTCCTGCCCGAAAAATCATCGTGGACCGCGCGCTGCAATACCTGAATGTGCTGGCTCGAGAATCGGCTGGCGATGTCGGCCTTCAGCGGGAACTCGCGACCGCTTATGAGAGAGTCGGGTCTGTACAAGGAGACTACCTCGAAAATAATTTGGGCGATTCCGAGGGGACCCTCGCCAGTTACAACAGGGCTCTTGCACTTCGAAAACAGATCAACGCCGACTCCAGCGACCGGAACGACCGACTCGCGTTGGTGCAAGGTTATCGGCTCGTGGCGCACCAGCTATGGGCCAACGGCGATCCCCGAGGGGCGCGCGATCCCATTGAGCGCGCAATTGCGGTTGCGGAGGCAATGAACAAAGAACAGCCCAATAATCCTAAGATCCTTCACGAACTCGGTTTCGATTATGAGGTCTCTGGAAGAATCGGCTATCCGGGAGAACGTTTGTCGGATCAGAAAATCATTGAAGACTATCGTCGCGCGCTAGCCGTGGATGAAATTTCTCTGAAGATCAACCCCGACGATATTCCCACACTGCACGGCTACGCCATGGATTTGTCTGACATCGGGGGAATGCTCGAAGCAGCGAAGCCACAGGAAGCCCTCAAGAACTACGAGAAAGCTCTGGAGATCGATCAGAAACTTATGCAGCTTTCGCCGGACCTGCGCTATCAGCGTGGCGTTGCGATTTCGTATGGTTCAGTTGCGAGCGTCTACGACGACATGGGCGACTATCCGCGCGCAGTTGAGAACAACCTGAAAGATTTGTCGATTTATCAGGACATGGTTCGCGCCGACTCGAAGAATGTCCTGCTGCGACAAGGACTCGCCATCACTTACATGAACACGGGCGCCTCCTGTGTGAGAGCGGGCCAAATTCCGTTGGCTATGGACTACTCAAATCGTGCGCTCGAGATGATGCGACCAATCGCCTCGGCCGCCTCGAAGACTGCCTTCCAGCAGCACATTTTCGCGGCAATGCTGGTCATTCGCGGCACCATCCTGACCGCTGCGAACCAGCCGGACGCCGCCATAACAGAGATCGAGCTCGGCCGTGCAGTTTACGAGTCTCTATACAAGGCAGGCACCGCGAACCGTGTGAATGTGGCCGCGTCTAACGTTAAATTGGGAGAGGCATCTGCCAAAGCAGGACATGATCAAAAAGCTGCAGATTCCTTTCACGAGGCAGTGTTGATTGCCGAGCCATTAATCTCCACGGATCCTGCCGATCTTGACGCGTTGTATGCCACGGCCGACGCGTATTCCGGGCTGGGCGATCTGGACATGAAGGCCGCCAGGCAACCGGGTTTGGCCGCGCAAAAACGGCAATCGTACTTCACCCAAGCCCAGTCATGGTATCAGCTGAGTCTAAGCACTTGGGGTCGCATCGAACATCCCAACCATACGGCTCCCAACAGCTTTCAGGTTGGCGATCCAACAGTTGTCGCTAAGAATCTCAAGCTGGCTGAAGCCGCTCTTGCAACTTCACACTGACTAATTGCAGACGGATCCGGAGCTCGAGGCGCAGCACTCTTGCGATTCACAGCTCAAATCTGTGAAGAATCTTGTCGTCACTCTGCATCCATCAAATAAGATAGAAAAGCTATCGCCACGCGAAGAATGAAAGGAACGTTACGATGTCGGGCAGTAATCACCAACAGTCTGACGTGAAAGCGGTCATCTTTGACTATGGAGAAGTGCTTTGCCATCCGCCAACATCGGCTGAGACCAGGCGGCTTGCGAGCTTCTTCGGGGTGAACGTTGATCGGCTTTCGGCCCTCTGGGAGCGCAATCGAGGACCCTATGATCGTGGGGATCTTACCGCCGAGGCCTACTGGTCAATGCTGGCTGCCGATGCGGGTTCCACGATCGGACCAGGGCAGATGGAGGAAATCTGTGAGCTGGATATGGCGATGTGGAGCAACGTTAATTCCAGCATGGTGGAATGGGCGCGTCAGCTAGGTTCCTCTGGGTTCAAGGTTGGGCTGCTCTCGAATATGCACCCGGATATGGTGACGCACTGCCGCAAGCATTTTTCGTGGCTGAAGGATTTCGATTTCGTGACCTTTTCAGGGGAGGTCCGATTGATCAAGCCCGATCCCGCCATATATGAGCACACTCTTCGTGGCCTGGGAGTGGCAGCTTCCGAGGCAGTTTTTCTGGACGACCGTGCGGTCAACATTGATGCGGCACGAAAGTTAGGCATCACCGCAATCCACGTGCGATCGATGGCACTGCTTCGAAACGATCTGCAGGCCGCAGGTTTCGCCATCTTCCCGGCGAGTTCGTAACAAAATCATCTGTCGTGCAGGTCGGTGCCGGGGTTACTGCTGCGGGGGTGGCGCCGGTTGAGCGCCCGCGCTCTTCAGCCTTTGAAACTCTTTCATTTCTCGGTCGGCCTCAGGCGCCTTGCCTTGCTTCCGATAGAGCCCAGCCAGCGCAAAATGTGTTTGAGCGGCCAGTTCGCCTTCCTTTTCAATGGAAAGCAATTCGAGCCACGACTTCTCGGCTGCAGGCGCATCCGACTCGACCAACGCCGCCTTGCCCAGCGAGTAGAGTGTTTCCGGCATCTGTGGCTGCCGTTTGTTCGCACGCTCTAATTCGATTCTCGCCTCTCTCGCTTTTCCCTCGTGGAGAAGCGCATCCCCCAGGCGATAGGCAGCCTCGGCATTTCCGGGCTGCAGTTTGGCCTCAGCGCGGAACTGTTCTTCGGCTTGCGGCCAGCGCGAGGTCATTGCGAACACTTGCCCAAGTTCAAGATGAAGATTTGGCGTATCGGGCCGTGTTTTGAGAGCTTGTTCGTACTGTTTCTCCGCCTCGCCCATCTGCCGAAGCACGAAGTAGTTTTCAGCCATCGACTGCGAGGCCCGCGCCGAATCTGGATAGAGAGCGACCAGCGAGTCAATCGATTGCTTCGAGAGGAGCCCGCTGGCTCGGCCTAAGTAATAGAGGAGGTCGGGGTCATTTGGACGTTTCTGCAATGCGGCTTGTAGGTTCGTGATCGCGTCGGCGAACTGCCCCGTTTCG
>Ga0070714_100000360_pt1 | contig 34095 bp, 30 predicted proteins | sample LARL83metaG_FD_65450 | JGI IMG/M metagenome (GOLD analysis project Ga0070714, IMG submission 65450) | Corn, switchgrass and miscanthus rhizosphere microbial communities from Kellogg Biological Station, Michigan, USA - LAR L8-3 metaG | ecosystem: Host-associated > Plants > Roots > Rhizosphere ... | reverse complement strand
CGCTGCGCCTGGTCTGTAAGCGCTTGCAGATCAGTGCATCTCAATTCGGCGTTCTTTGGTGCGATGAATTTGGGGGCTGGAATCCGAAACTGCAGGATTTCAACACGAATCTGCATTGCCACGGAATTTGGTTGGGGCCGTTTTTGCCTCTCAAGTTGGTGTCGGCGATTTGGTCCGAGGTTCGAGGCAATGGTGATTACCGCGTCGTGGTTGAGTCCGTTCCTTTTAACGATGGCGTGCCGGATTTCGCACGCGCTCTAGGTCACGCCCTCAAATACACGTCCAAACATGTCTCGACATACCCTCCGGAGCGCTTGGCTGAGCTTGAGCTCGCGTTCAACGGCGTGCGGCGCGTGCACACGATGGGCCTGTTCTACAACGCACCGGAAACAAAAAAGGATGATGAGCCGACAGCTTCGCCGCTCTGCCCTAACTGTAATGGGCACCTCGGTTATCCCAGGAATTGCGCACTCCAGTTTGTGAAGGACCTTGAAAAGGAGGGCCGTGTTGATCTGGAAGCGCTGCGAAGATCACCGGCAGCGAAAAAGATTCCCGAGAAGGCGCCATGTCAAACCTGACCAATTGCGTGCTGTTGGAGTGGCGAGACGGCAGCAGCGGTGTGACTTTGATTTTGTATACAGCCCACAGCCGCACCTGGATAACCGTACCAACGGGAGACGAGGGGCAGATCGATCTCAAAATTGTGACCCAGCTCCAAAGAGGCAATGGTTGGGGATGCGAGGCCCCAAGAATTCGACGGCTAATTACAGATAAGCGTCGCCAGAGATCAATATTCGTTGAGCGATTGGTCAAACTCGATCAGGAGTCTTATGAACGACACGCATCGGTTGGAGCAAGAGGCGAACCAATTGGCAATTGAGGAGCGTTTGGCTGTGGACGTACAAACGACGAATTCGGATGGAACACGGGTGAGTAGCAAGAAGTGTGAATTCTGCGGGGATCCTGCGCAGTATTCGCTCGCATTTGTGCTTTCGACGGTTGGTGTTCGCCCGCGTCGTCAGAAATGCTCCTCCGTCGTTCTGATCTGTGACGACTGTATACAGACGCTCTACGAATCTGATCCCCAGATACCAGAAGAACTGCAAAACGCTCTTAAACGCGCGTATACAACGCTGAATTCCGTCCCTACCGACCATACACAACGATCTGAGACTCAATAATGAACGCTATCCCCTGCCTTCTGTGCGGAAAGAGACTCGGTAAGAGAATCGACAAAAATCGCAAGCCTTATTTCGTTTGCGATCCTTGCGGCGTTCAGATGTTCATCCGACGGCCTCAGGGGATTGAAAATCTCGACGAACTGATCAAGACGCTCGGAAAAAAAGAGCTGCCAGCCCGTGAGCATGCGTACGTGCTCTACAAGATTCAGGCCATTCTGGGTGAGATCCGGGGTCTTCGGAAAGAGCTCGATTCCCTAGATAGCATTTTCGATTTGTTTTCCGACAACAAAGAGAAGAAGCGAACGCGCAAGCTGCTCGAGGCGCGCATCGAGAATTTGTTTTCTCAACTACACCGAATTGCCGAATCGTGACCGAGAGCCACCATGACAACGATCTTCAATAACGCTCAGAACCCAGAAATGCTGTATACAGCCTCGCTGCAATCTTCGGAACGCGAATTCCATGATGACCTGGTTGGTCCCGCCGAGATCGCGCAGTTGCTCAAAGTCCCGATCTCCTGGGTGTACGAACGTACCCGTCGCAGAGGAATTGAACGCATGCCCCATTTCAAGCTCGGCAAATACCTTCGCTTTTCTAAAGAAGAAGTATTGGACTGGCTTCACAAATCCAGGAGGAATTAGCTTGCCTCGGGCGTATACAACGTTTACGTTAGTGCCTGACGCAGAACCCAAGCTGGGCGGGTCATTTGAAGGAGGAAAATGACTCGAAGGAGATTCCAGCGTGGTTCTATTTACAAGAAAGGCAAGCGCAAGAAAGTGTGGGTCGCACGGTATTTCGAGGATGTGATCGCACCCGATGGGACGCTGACGCGTATACGTCGATCTGAAAGATTGGGCACGATCACAGAAATTCCGACTCGCAGGCAAGCCGAGCAGATTTTGCAAGATCGCCTGCGTCTGCACAACGGCAGCGACTATCGCCCCAGTTCCTCGTGCACGCTTCGGGAATATGCCGAGAATCGCTGGCTGCCAGAAGTGCTACCTACGGTCAAACACTCAACCCAAAAAAATTACCAGTACATCTTGCGAGTGCACGTTTATCCGGCACTCGGGGACATGCAACTGCGACTCATCAACCGTGACGTGGTGCAGGGCTTTATTTCTGCGAAGCTGCGTAGCGGATTGTCCTGGAGAACGTCCAAAGGTATACGGACCGCCCTTGGGACGGTGATGGGTGCGGCTGAAATGGCGGAGCTGATTCCGAGCAATCCAGTTCGGAAGACACGGTTCCCACGACGTGGTCCGACAAAGCCAAGGGCCGAGATTGCTCCGGAGAAGATTCTGGAGTTGCTCGAGGCCTTGCCCGAACCATCCGGATCGTTAGCCTGGTTGTTGGTCCTGACAGGGCTGCGGATTGGTGAATTGCTGGCAGTGCGCTGGCGAAACATCGATCTGGAGAAGAAGGAATTGAGGGTGACGCACAGTGTTTACGATGGTCACTTCGACGTTCCCAAGACTCCACGTAGTCAACGGTCGGTGCCATTGGGTCCGAAGGCCGTTGAGATTTTGACGGCGCGCAAACCAGCCGTCTCGAATCCAGAGGCTCTGGTTTTCCCCAATCGCGAGGGTGGCGCGTTTGATCGGCACAACCTCACGAATCGCCAGCTCAAGTCCACATGCAAGAAGCTAGGACTTGTCGGCGTGAATTGGCACTGGTTGCGCCATGCTAACGCGACGCTACTGGACGCAGTCGGAACACCGCTGGGCACAGTTCAGGCACTTCTCGGGCACTCCTCTTCGGAGATTACCCGTGAGGTTTACTTGCACTCGATTCCGGCGGATGCTCGGGCAGCGGTCGAAAAGGTCGAGGATTTGCTTAAACGACCCAAATTGACCCCAGTTGCGGTTCCTTGGGGAAACGGAAGTTCGCTAATTCAATGACGGGATTGAAGTAATTGGTCGGGGAGAGAGGATTTGAACCTCCGACCCCCTGGTCCCGAACCAGGTGCTCTACCAGGCTGAGCCACTCCCCGACTTTGTGCAGCGGGCGCGAGAGGAAATGCCGGGCGCCCTTCGCAGGAACTGCTGAACTGCTTGAAAATTATAACATCCTGCTCAACCGCTGCTCTATGCCACTCTGTGACGATGGGCAGGCCTCGTTTGGACTCGAGTCGTGTGGACGCGAATCGAAGTGGCCTCCAGTCGAAATAACTCCGTCCGGAAAATCACCGGCTACGCACCAACCCATATTGTCCGAAACCAGGGCTTGCGGCTACGATAAGGCTTCGCTGACAACTCTGTAACGCAACGACTCCTCATGAAAACTGTTTTCACCGCACGCCGCCTTTTTACTCCCGTCGAAGAGATCGAGCACCCGCTGCTCGTCGTGGAAGATGGGCGCATTTCTGAGATTTCCTCGATTACCGGAAAAACTACGGCTCAGCATGCGCGCCTCGTCGATTTCGGTGACGCGGTCATTGCGCCCGGCTTCTTCGACATCCATATTCACGGTGGGGCAGGGCTCGACGTCATGCTGGCCTCGCCATCGGATCTGCCACGCCTCGGCAGGTTCCTCGCGACTCACGGCGTCACGGGATACTTTCCGACCACGGTTGCGGCCCCGCTCGACTCGACCTGCGTGGCCCTCGAACGACTGGCGGATGCGATCGAAGCGACCCTAGCGGATAGCTCGGTGCAGGCCCGTGCGCTGGGCATTCATCTCGAGGGGCCGTTTCTGAGCCACAAGCGGCGCGGAGTGCATCCGCCGGAAAACCTGGTGGCACCGACCATCGCCGTGTTCGATCGCCTATGGCAGGCCGCGCGCGGCTATGTTCGCGTGCTGACCATTGCTCCCGAGATTCCGGGCGCCATGGAGGTGATTGCGGAAGCGGCGCGGCGCAAGGTCTGCGTCAGCATTGGACACTCCGACGCCGAGATGCCGGTCGCGCAAGACGCGATCAAGGCCGGAGCGCGGCACGCTACGCACACTTTCAACGCCATGCGTCCGCTGGACCACCGCGAGCCGGGGATCATCGGAGAAGTCCTCACCAATGACCAGATCACCGCCGACATGATTGTCGACGGCATTCATGTGGCTCCGGCGGTGGTGAAGCTTTTTCTGGAAGCGAAGGGGCCTGAGCGCGCGGTGCTCATCACGGATGCGATCTCAGCGACTGGTATGCCCGACGGACGCTACAAGCTGGGGCCCATCGAGGTTGACGTCAAAGACGGCAAGTGCACTTCGGGAGGCAGCCTCGCCGGAAGCGTGCTCACCATGGATCGCGCCGTGCGCAACGTAACGATGTTTTCCCACTGGCACCTGAGAGACGCGGTGCAGGCTGCGACGTTGAATCCAGCCCGTGCCGTAGGAATGGCCAATCACTACGGAGTCTTAGCCGCCGGAGCGAGTGCTGATTTCACGGTGCTGAGTTCGTCGGGCGAAGTAATGAAGACGATCGTGGGTGGACGCGGGGCCTGAGATTTTAGATTTTAGATTTCAGATTGTAGATTTCAGATTTCAGTCCGACTTCAGGTTTTCGAAATCTGCAATCTAAAATCTGCAATCTGAAATCGCTTTAATTTGGCTTTCGTTGTTTGGCCAAAGCCATGTGGTGGAGCAGCACCACCTCATCGGTGCGCGAGAGCTGGTCCAGGAAAGAATTCTCTAACTTCGGGCTCTCATCACTGGCGGTTTTCGTTGTGGCCGATTGCCGCAACTTGTCTCCCAACTCCGGCTCGCTATTCATGACCTGCGAGTAGAACCACAGGAAGTGCCGCATCTGGTCAAGGGCTGAGCGCAGAGTCTCGATGGGCTCAGTCTCCGAGAGCGAATTGAGCGCCTCCATGAGCTCCGGGTCGCTGGGAGCCTGCATGGCGGCGCAATTCAGTTCCTGCTGGATGGTGCGCAGGTCTTCCGTCACGCGTGCGATCCGAAGGTGAAGGTCGTCCATATCTTCTGTGGCCATTCTGTTTGCCGTTACAACATCTCATCGGCAACGCAGAGGGAATAGATGTCCCACGGGCATGCGCTTTCGTAATTCGAGCATTACTTTGGTCCGCACAATAGTCACTGCTGCGAAAAGCCTTGATTGGCGCGGCTTTTCACGCATGCGCCAGGCGAATCTCGGGCACGGTTACCACGCGTCTTCCCACGACTGGGTTTTCTACCGCGACCGTTAGTGCACTCGTCATTTGTTCTAAGGTCACCAAGCCCAGGCGCAGTGCCCCGTCGCTCGTTGGCGGAAGCAACTCCGCGAGTTTGTAAATTGGAACCAGGATATACGGCCATCTGTGCCCCGGGCCGAGCACGTACCATGGCCGAAGAATCGTGGCATTGATGCCCGCCGATTCGATCGCGGCCTCGCATTGCGAACGTACCGCGATGTAGGCATGCATCATGGGCGCAGGATGGGCCACGCTCAAATACACAAAGTGGCGAATCCTGGCCATTTTCGCCGCGGCGACCGCTCCCAGGCCAGAGACAAGGTCTACCTGCCGAAACTCCGCTGCTTTCGCAGGACTCGGATGCGCCACTCCCACCAAGTGCACAAACGTGTCTGACGGGGACAATTGGCTGACATAGCTGGCGCCGTCCAGCGCATTACCAGGAATCGGGGTGCAACCCGACGGCAACTTCTTCTCCGAACCGGGCCGTACCAGAGCGCGCACCTCATGGCCACGCTCCAGCAGCCGCGCAATCAGCCTCTGCCCCATGTAGCCGGTCCCGCCCGTGATGAATACGGAGTGCCTATCTTCGCCCATCGTGAGTGCCTTGTGCCCGATGTCGCGAGCCAGAAGTTGCAAGCCAAAATAAGTTACGCCAACGAACGGTACTTTGGATTGGCGAAGATTTTAGACGAGCCGTACTGTCCCTGCCAGAATTTCGGCAATTTGTGGTACAAACTCGCGGTGACCGAAACCGGCCGGCAAACTCCATCGAACGAAGGCTCATCCAACGAGGGGCTCGTTCGCGCCATCGGGCGCTGGAGCCTGGCTGCGCTCGTCGTCAATTGCATCATCGGCAGCGGCGTCTTTGGATTGCCTTCCGTGCTGGCGGGGCTCCTCGGCCGGGCGAGTTTGCTCGCTGTGGTTCTCGCGGCGGCGGCGATGGGCGTGATCATGGCCTGCGTCGCCGAAGTCTCATCGCGTTTTGCTCAGACTGGAGGTCCTTATCTCTACGCTCGCGAGGCCTTCGGAAGATTCATGGGCATTCAAGTGGGATGGCTGCTCTGGTTCGTCCGGCTGACGGCATGCGCTGCGAATGCCAACTTGTTCGTCACCTACCTGGGAGAATTCTGGCCGCCCGCAACCCGGCCGGTAGAGCAGTTCGCGATTCTGAGTTTGCTGATTGGAATTCTGGCGGCGATCAACGTTCGCGGGGTTCGCGCCGGCACTCATGTCAGCAACGCTTTCACTGCCGCAAAACTGGGCTCGCTCGGCCTGGTTGTTGCAGCCGGGGCGTTTTACTTGATCGCGACTCACCACGTCATTCCGGAAGCGAGCATTCCAGGTGGGGCCAACAGCTGGGCACAAGCGATGGTACTTCTTGTTTTTGCCTACGGAGGTTTTGAGGCTGCACTGGTTTCGGCGGGCGAGGCGAAGGATCCGCGCCGCGACATGCCTTTCGGACTCTTCGCCGGGCTCATCACCTGCGCCATTCTGTATGGGCTGATTCAGTGGGTGGTCGTGGGCGTACTCCCGGACCCGGGACACAGCCAGCGACCATTGGCCGACGTGGCTCGAATCGTTATGGGACGTGGCGGGGCCGCCGTAATTGCGGGTGGGGCCCTGTTCTCGGTGTACGGGTATCTCAGCGGAAACATGCTGGGTACGCCGCGCATCACGTTCGCGCTGGCCGAGCGCGGAGACTTCCCTTCTTTTCTCGCGAGGGTTCATCCGCGTTTTCACACGCCTTATTCTTCGATTCTCGTCTTCGCGGTGCTGGTGTGGCTGCTCGCTCTGTTTGGAAGCTTTGCCGGGAACGCAACGCTCTCCGCAGGTTCGCGGTTGTTTTACTACGGCGTAATTTGCGCCGCGCTTCCAATGTTGCGCAGGAAGCAGAAGGCACCGGCAGGATATCAACTGCGGGGTGGCACGGTGATCGCGGTCCTGGGAACGCTGATCTGCGCTGGACTGCTCACGCAGATCGAGTACAGGAAATCTCTTATCCTGGTCGCTGCAGTGGCGGTTGCATTTGTGAATTGGCTGGCGGTGCGAAAGAAAATTTCGTAAAGACGTTGCTTGCGGCGTCTCTGTTGCCTGCACGACTGAGGTGTCTTGCCGAGGTCGAAAAGCTTGAACCGCAAAGTGCGCTGAGAGATCCGCTAAGGTCGCAAAGAAAACCAGCGTGATTCGCTAAGTGATTGAGTCTTCGTGTAAGTGATTGAGCCTTCGTGTAAGTTGTTGAATTGTCGTAGAACGCGCTAGCGTGCCCCAGGACGCGAATTTTCTTCGCGAATGCGGACCAGACCCCTGTGAACAGAGATCGTCGCAGCAAGGGCCGTTTCCGGCCCCGCAAACTGTATTTCTGCTGACGACCCGAAGCGATTTTAACGCCGCCAGCCTCAACGAAGCCGTCTCGTATCAAATTGAGACGACTTCAATACGTAATTGTACGTACAAATTTATACGTATTTTACTGAGTCGACGCTTGGACGACTAGGCTTGCTCCATCTCTATCAGAGTTTTCTTTCGCTCGATGCCCCACCGGTATCCACCCATGCTGCCATCTTCTCGAACCACGCGATGGCAAGGAATCACGACGGCCACTGGATTGGTGGCGCAGGCGCGAGCTACCGCGCGGACGGCAGTAGGCCGGCCAATCGCCTTGGCCACCTCGCTGTAAGAGCGCGTGGCGCCGAAGGGAATTTTCTGCAAATACGTCCAGACACGGCGCTGGAAGGCGGTGGCCCGGATATCGAGCGGCAGGGACGATACAAGATCCTTGCCGCGCATGTGCTTCAGCAGCGCGGAAGCCCACGACTTGAGCCCGCCGTCGTCGGACTTGCGGCCGGCAAAGGGGAACTCGCGTTTCAGGCCCTCGATCAACTCGCCGTCCGTACGGGCGAACTGGATCGAACAGATGCCCCGCTCGGTTGCCGCAATCAACATGCGGCCGAGCGGCGACTCCGCGCAGGTGTAGCGGATGGTCGCGGCGATGGCGCCCCGCCGGTACTTGTCGGGGGTCATGCCCAGTTGCGACGCGGTGCGCTCGTAGAGCCGGCTGCTCGATCCGTATCCCGCGTCGTACATGGCGCGAGTCACAGAGTCGCCCGCCTGCAAGTTGCGTTTGAGCAGGCGCAGGCGGCAGGAGTCGGCGTATTCGCGCGGCGTGATGCCGAGAACCGCTTTGAACCGCCGCTGCAAATGAAACGGGCTCTGATGAAATTCCTTGCCCAGTCGGTCGAGCGTCACGGGCTCGTCGAGATGCTGCTCGATGAACCTGCAGATGGCTTTAACGCCGTCGGCCTGCGCATTGCCGCTGAGTGACTTGGGTTTGCAACGCAGGCAGGCACGGTATCCCGCCTGCTCAGCCTGTTCGGGCGTGAGGAAGAATTGGACATTCTCGCGACGCGGGCGGCGCGCAGCACACGACGGCCGGCAAAATACGCCCGTGGTTGAGACCGCGAAAACAAATTCTCCGTCGTGCGCCGCATCACGGGAGATCACGGCTTTCCAGCGCGAGTCGTCGCGAGCGATTGCACCGGTTGGCGTCGCCGGGATTGGTTGAGCGATAGGCATTGTCTTCAGGCTTTCCATTGCGAGTATGGCATTGGTTGTCATAACAAGGAAAGCGTACTGCGAGGCGGTGGAAGCGGACTATCCGAATCTTGCGGGCAAAGCAAATCAGTTCTCAGTTCTCAGTTTCCGGCTTCGGACTTCCGGCTCCCGGCTTCAGAGTCAATGATTTGCGCCTGCCCGTGGGAACGATTACAGTTCCCGGGAGCATTTTTTCAATTCAAAACCTGAGGATCAACGGTCATGAAGACGAATCGTCTCGCCGTACTTGGAGTACTTGCGCTCGCGTTGGCTGGGTCGGCGGTGGCGCAACGCACAGACGCCATGCCGCCGGAAATCGCGCGGCACATACTCAGCAGCGACGAACTGAAGAAGGCGGTTCCGGCGGAATATTTCTTCCGCGGGCAGAAGGCGCCGGTGCAACTGCGCAATGCCGTCGGACTTCAACTAGCGGACGGCAAGATGGCGCTGGCCGCGCTCGTGGACGCCTCAGGCTATTCGACGGCGATCCAGCAAAAATATCAGGGCATGCTGATCACTGAAGTGAAGCTCGCCATCGGCGGATCGGTTCTCGCCCCAGGCCAGTATGGCTTCGGATTCACCGCGGACGGCAAGTTTAACGTCATGGACGTGGGCAATAACGACGTGCTCAGCACGTCCTCCCAGACGGACGCGGCCCTGCAACATGCTGTCCCGCTGAAGCTTGTCGAAGACGGCGGCGGATACAAGCTGTATGCCGGGAAGAAATGGGTCTCGCTCAAGGCGGAATAGTGCGGGCCACAGCAGAAACCTTTGACCGCAAAGATCGCTAAGAAAAGACGCTAAGAAAACTCGAGGCTTCGACGCGCTCGCATCGGGCCTAATGAATTCAGATTGCAGATTTAAGATTTCAGATTTCGATCCAGATCAAGGGTCGATCTGCAATCGAAAATCTGCAATCTTAAATCACTTTTTTCTAGTGCGACAGCGGATGAAACGGGCCGTGCACCGAATTCATGCCGGTGCGCTTGCGCAGCTCGGTCAGCAGCGCGTTGGCGGCGTTTTGATAGGTCTTGTTTGGGTCGGACGGATCGGCCCACACCGCGTCGTAGATGATCTGGGCGGCTTCCTTCAGGTCGAGGTGCAGGGCTGCCTGGCAGACATCGAGGCGCTCCTGTAAGCGCTCGTAGCAGGCTTTGCAAACTTCCGCGCTGGCCGGGTCGCCGGTGTGATTCTCCGCTGAGCAGATCGATTCGGGTGCGTTGGCCACTTCGTGGTGCGCTTCCATGAGTTGCGACTTGAACTGGCGGAGGAATTCCTCGCGCTCCTGCTCGACCGCGGTGCTGTTTGGCACGACGTCGACAACAGCGTGAGCGACCTTGGGCGGAACCTTGGGAACCACCGGAGAAACGCGCTCATGGTGATGGCAAGTCGGGCAGATGTCCAGATCAGCCGGATAATACAGGCGGCATTTGGAGCAAGGCAGACCGTAGCCGGAGGGCTTGCGAGCGGAGTCGTCGAAGGTTCCGGGGGCAACAGGATCCATGCGGCGGGCACCAGAATCCTGGCCCAAAGCCGCCGCGGTGTTTCCGGTTGCCGTCTGTTGAGTTCGTGTCGCGTTCGTCGCCATACAGATACTCCCTGGTGCTCAGTTCCAGTGTAAGTACCGATTGCTGCTCCGCCTAAGCACCGTGGTACAGCGGTGAGTACTGGCCCAGCGGGAGGTTGCAAATTCGGCTTCCGGCATCCGGCTTTCGGCTTTCGACTCTCGGCTTTCGGCTCTCGGGCCGCTCGGGTTTGCCTTTGCTCTATGGACGAATGCGTCCGTCGCGACACGAGTCTTGCTTAGCGCGAGGTCGATTCCTTCATCAGCTTCAGGAGCTCTTCGCGGCGGGCGCGGTAGAGAGGGCGCTCGGGATCGAGCCTTGACGCCACTTCGAGTTCCGACAACGCTTCGTAATAGCGATCCATGCTCATCAGGCAAGCCGCCAATGAGTAGTGATTGTCGGCCGTAGCACTCAGGCGAAGCGCCTCGCGGAATTCCTTCTCGGCGGCGGGCAGTTCCTGCTGCTGAAACAGTGCCGTACCCAGCAGATGGTGCGCCACGTCAGAGTCAGGGTTGAGCGAGACGGCCGTGCGAAGCTCGCGCAAAGCCTCTTCCGGCTGGTTATCGAGCAACAGGACCTGGCCGAGGATGCGGTGTTCGGTCGAGCCCGTGGGATTCTGGCGCAGGGCCAGTCGCAATTCGGCCACGGCCGCACCGTAATTCTTCTTCGCCATGTAGGCGCTCGCCAGACACGCGTGCCCCTGCTGCCACTCGGGGTGCTGGCGGTAAAGTTCGCTCATCTCCTCGACGGCGGCGTCGAACTTGCCCTGATCGCAGTAGGTGTTGCCCAGATTATTCCGGACCGATGCCTCATTGGGAGCGATCCGCTTCGCCTCGCGATACTCTGCGGCGGCTTTGTCGAGGTTGCCTTGCTCGTGCAGGATCAGTCCCAGGTTGGAGTGCGCCTCCCAGAACGCTGTTCTCAAATGGATGGCTTGCTCATAGGCCGCGATGGCACCAGGCAGTTTGCCGTCGGCGTGCAGGGCGATGCCCATGTCGTAATAGGTATCCGCATTTTCGCGGTCGCGGGCCAGTGATTCGGCAAAGGCATGAACTGCCGCAGCATACTGACCGCTAGAGTACAGACCGAGTCCGAGAAATTGATAGGCCTCTGCGTTTTTCGGATCGATGCTGAGCGCGGTGCGCGCTTCGGCAATCGCGTTCGGTCCGTCGTCGAGTCGATAGAAGAGATACGCCAAGGCGCCGTGGTTCTCGGAGAGATCCGGCATCAGGCGCGTAGCCTCGGCAAGTTCTTCGAAGGCATCGTCCCATTGCTCCTCCTGGCGGAGCATGACTCCGAGAGCGAAGTGCAGGGCGGAATTCTGGTCATCCGTGGCGACTGATTGCCGAAGCTGGAGTTCGGCTTCGTGGAAGTGCTGGTCGCGTGCCTCGGCCGCAGCCTTCAGCAAGGCTTCGGGAATGGCACCGCCCACTCGGGCGGACTGCACATTTCCCGAGTTCAAAACGCGCATCAGATCTTTGCCAGCTCCGGCCGCCTCCATCTGGTGAAGCTCGCTGTGGGTCGGCAGGGTGGCCAGCCCACGCTCCTGGATGATCCGGGCAAGGCGTGTGCTCGAGACACCCCCAGCCAGCCAAGCGGCAAGCTGGGTCGTGGTCACCGGTTGAGTTGGAGAAAGAGTATCGGCGGAATGGGCGACCGTGGCCGCCAGACTGAACAAAAGCAGGGATAGGACAATCTTTGCTCTCACCGGACTCCCCGAAAAGGCGTGAATTGGCTACTGGTGGCCGTTTGCGGCTAAAACGCGCCCGCAGGGCCACTTCAGAAACATAGCCCGCCAGCGAACTTGGCGGTAAGGTCACCGAGGTAACTTGGAGGGGATTTACCGACTGAAAAGGCGCGCCAGTCTTGGCCTCTGGGCGGTGTGTGATTCGAATCACCACCTACCGTGGCCGGATTCACCGTGGACTTGGCAGGGGTCGGGTACAACAATGGAAATGCCACGGAGACCCGGCTCAGGTCGCCTGACCTTTCGCCAGAGGCGTCCGATGGCGTATGATTTGAATTTGGAAGTAGTGTCTCTTGGAGGCTCCGATGCTTGAAGGTCTATTTCAACCGACGCACCTGCTGATCATCTTCTTTATTGCCCTGCTGGTGTTCGGTCCAAAGAAATTGCCCGAATTGGGGAAAGGCCTGGGCGACGGAATTCGTGCGTTGAAAGAAGGCATGAAAGAAACGCCGGCCACGCAGGCTTCAACCGATCAGGACAAGAAAACTGAAACCAAGGGCTGACCGAGTTCAGATCTGAATCGAGTTCAGATCTGATCAAGTTCGGATCGAACCGACTTCGAACTTGATCGAGTTCCCGTCTGGCATCACCCGGGCCCTATGAAGTGGCCGTTGCCACTTTTGAAGCTGTATATGCCTGTTCCAAAATAATTTCCCATCTGGCCAAACAAATTTGGCATCTCAGGAATTTCAAATTCTGGAGGTAGGTCGTGTTGCGTAAGTTGGAAGTGTTCACTCTCATTGCGCTCCTAGGACTGTCGGCGGCTTCATTCGCGGACCAAATCACCCTTAAAAATGGAGATCGCCTGACGGGCACGGTCGTGAAATCAGACGGCAAGACGATCGTCCTGCACACCGATGCCGCTGGAGACGTTACGATCCAGTTCGCAGACGTGCAGGAGATCAAGACCGATCAGCAACTGCACGTCAGTCTGAAGGACGGCAAGACGGCGGTAGGCCCGGTCACCACCACTGACGGGAAGATCGCGATCGCCACCAAGACTGGCGGGACGGTCGAGGTGGCCAAGGATGATGTGACATTGATCCGCAATGACGCCGAGCAGACGGCTTACGACAAGTCGCTGCATCCTGGGCTGATGCACGGCTGGAACGGTGGAGCGAATGTGGGTTTCTCTCTGGCGCGCGGCAACAGCCAGACGGAGAACCTGGCGCTGGCATTCAACGCGGTGCACCCCACACTGAACGACAAGATCACCGTCTATGCCAGTTCCATTTACACGAAGAACGATGTGCCCCCTCCCGGCAGCGTTGGGGCAAATCTGGTGCAAGGCGGCCTCCGCTATGACCGGGACATAGCTCCGCGCGTTTTCGTCTTCGGGGCCGCAGACTTCATGAGCAATGCGCTGCAGTTCCTGGATCTGCGCCAGGTCTACAGCGGCGGCTTCGGCTTCCACGCCATCAAGAGCGACGCGACGACTCTCGACTTTCTCGGCGGTCTGAACTACACGCACGAAACCTATTCCAACGGCACGGAAAACCTGCCGGTCACGATTCCTCCGACCTTCGTCTCCTACGGCAAGACCAACCGCTTCGTTGCGATTACGCTGGGCGAGGAACTCACGCACAAACTGGGCAAGAGTACGCTCATCACGCAAAATCTCGGCTTCTTCCCCAATCTGCAGGACGCCGGCCAGTACCGGGGAATCTTCAACTTCGGAACCGTGACCAAGATCAGCAAGTGGCTCGGTTGGCAGAACCAGTTCGGCGACATCTACGTGTCGAATCCGCCGATCGGGTCGAAGAAGAATGACGTTGTATTTACTACCGGGCTGAACATCTCGTTCACGCACTAGGACCGGTGTTGCGGTTCCTAGAAGGACGCGGCACGGAGTTGGAGCCGTGCCGCGAGTCCTGAATCCGGTAGCTGATTACGACAGTGTCACGGATACTGACGAAAACCCGCAGTGCGAGCGTGGTTATTGGACGCCACAAATCCTGCCGCCGAATTCACCGTTCCACCGTCCGCTCACCCCAAACACGCTGTTGGGGTCGTTCCAGACCATGAATGGGCCTGCGAAGATTTCCAGCTGAACCCCTCGCGATAAGGGAGTGCGATTTTGCCATGCACGCACCTGGGCTTGAGGGAAGTCCTGCCCGGGCCTGGATTTCCTAGCCCGCGAGAATTGAGGGCCTTGCTCTCTTGCAGAGAGGTTTTACGTCTACGTTTTACGCCAGGACGCGAACGTCTGTCTGTGACCTTCGTCACTTAGCTGGCGAGGACGGCAAAACCCGCCCGCGCTCTCACTTCCCGTTCTTTGCCAGCGTCTTCACCAGTTCATACAAAAACGTCTGGCCTTCATAGAAAGACTCGACGCCCATCCGTTCGTCGCGGCCGTGAAAGCGGATATCGTCGCGGTCGAAAAAGAATCCCTGAATACCGTAGGTGGGAATGCCGGCTCTGCGTAGATAGAGGCCATCGGTGGCGCCCATCACCATGATCGGAACTACGGGAACACCCGGCCACTGGGCCTCGGTCGCGCGCTTCACTGCATTCAACACGTCGTGCCGCATGGCGGAGGCAGGCCCTTGGCTCACCTCGCCGACAATTGTTATTTTGACCTGGTCATCGTCCGCTATTTTTTGCAAGGTGCTCTGCACGTACTCGGGGGAATCTTCGGGAAGGACGCGGCAGTTCACGTTCGCCGCCGCGAGCTGCGGCAACGCATTCTTGGCGTGGCCGCCCTCTAATTGGGTAGCGACGCAGGTCGTGCGCAGTGTGGCGTTCCATGCAGGAGCAGCCGCGGCCACTTTTTGCATGGCCTCCTGTGAGCCTTCGCCGATCTTGGCGAGATCAGCCTTGAGCGGCCCGGGATCGATCTTCGCCATCTCCCTGAAATATGCAGCGGTGACTTCATTGGTCTTCAGCGGAAAGCCGAACTTCGACAGCCGCTCAAGTGCTCCCGCGAGGTGATAGATCGCGTTGTCTGCTACCGGGAGAGAGCTGTGACCGCCCTTGTTGCGCACCTCGAAGCGAAAATTGATGACGTACTTTTCGCTCACCTGCAGGTCGTTCGAGATTCTCTTGCCGCCCGCGGATTCTCCCCAGCCGCCTTCGTTCAGCGCCAACTCGGCATCAATCAGGTCACGGTGATTCTTGATGAGCCATTCGATCCCGTTGAAGGGACCGCCGCCCTCTTCGTCCGCGGTCAGAGCCACGATGATGTCACGGTCCGGCCTGAAGCCTTCGCGTTTGTAACGAATCAGGTTGGCGATCCAGACGGCGGCCTGCGCTTTGTCATCGCCGGTGCCGCGTCCGTAGAAGTAGCCGTCTTTTTCGAGGAGTTGAAACGGGTCGGTGCTCCAGTCTTCGCGCTTGGCTTCGACCACATCGGTGTGGGCGAGAAGAAGAATCGGCTTGGCCGCGCCGCTGCCGCGATAGCGGACGACCAGGTTCGCCTTCTTCGGGTTGGCTCCGCCGACAAAGATGTCGGAGTCGGGGAATCCCGCGGCCTTCAGCCGGGCAGCCGCAGCTTCGGCTACCGGTGTCGTGGCGCCGGTCGTGAATCCGGATTGGATCTCGACGAATTCTTTATAGATATCGTGGGCGAGTTGTTTGTCCGCCGACGGCGGCACGGTCTGCGCGGACATTGTCTGCACGGACAAGGTGTGGGCGGACAAGGTGACGGCGCAGAGAAGAAGCAGGGGAAGTGGTCGAAGCATGCGGCATTCTTCCATGACGAGCGGGTTGGCGCAACCGGCGGAAGGCACAATCTATTGAGGGGTAAGGAGTTTAATCATGCCCAACCCGAGGCACTGTGAGTTCTGCTAGCTTTTCTTTGGACGCAAACGAGTCATGATGCCGTGCACGAAGGATGCGTCTGTGAAGGAGTTGGGTAATGATTCGACAGAGGACAATTGAAGGAAATGGGCGTTCACACGCATGGAGCGGCCAGCGCCTGCTGTTCTCGGCAAGTCTTCTGACCATCGGTCTGATGGTTTCTCACATCGCCGTCAGCGGCAAGTCAATCAAGATGGTCACGAGTTGGTTCAATCCCAAGTACGAAGGGCAAACGTTCCACAAAATTCTAGTGATCGGCGTTGCCCAGAATCTCGAAGTGCGCGCCGACTTTGAAGATGGAATGGCCGCACAACTTACTCGTCCCGGTATGGAGACCATTGCCGGCAATCAGATCCTGTTGCGTCCTGACCCTCAGGCAAAACCGGACTTCGACGCTCTGCGCGCGCAGATCCGAGATAACAAGATCGACGCCGTCGTCGTCACGCGTCTATTGAAGATCGACAAAAAGGTGACTGTCGTCCCGAGTTCAACTTATGTAGCCCCGTTTCCCTACTATTACTCTTTTTATGGCTATCTGGGAGCTGTATATCCCGTTGTGTACGATCCGGGATACACGACGGAAGACACCACGGTTCGAGTCGAAACCAACTTTTATGCCACCAGCAAGCAGGATGGCGATCTGGTTTGGACCGGCGTGAGCGACTCGTTCAACCCGAAGTCCGCGAAGAAGGTCGCCGATGGGTTGGTAAAAGAGGTTCCGAAACAGATGGAGAAAGACGGATTGCTGCCGAAGAATCCGGACTCGAAGTGAAGGCCGGAATATTCCCGGAAGATGAAGGACGCTGGTATGGATCGTACGAAAACGAATTCTTCCCGTCTCCTGTCAGAGGTGCCAGTTTCACTTCCGAACCGGGCCTGTCATGCTCGTGAAAAAGGAGATCCAACTTGAAAATGAAGAGTGCATTCCGACTCTGTTCTGCCGCTGCTGTGCTCATCGCGACCTCGGTGCTTAGCGCCCAACAGCCCGCGACATCGGCTGCGACCGAGGAGCAGGTGAGCGATGCCAACATCCAATTAATGCGCCAAGACGTCCGCTCCGAGCGAAAGAAAGTCGTCGCCGCGAACATGCCTTTGACAGAGGCCGAAGCCGTTAAATTCTGGCCTGTCTACGATCGTTACATCGGAGAGACGATCAAGGTGAACGATCTTCGCTTCGCTCTCATCAAGGAGTATGCGAAGAGCTACAGCACGACAACCGACGAACAAGCCGACAGTTTCATCAAGCGCTGGATCGCCCTCGACCAGGACAATACTCAGCTGCGTCTGAAATATATCCCGGAGTTCGAGAAAGTAATTTCGCACAAGAAAACAGCCATGTTCTTTCAGATCGACCGTCGCGTTAGCATGCTGATTGAATTACAGCTGGCTTCTCAGGTCCCGCTGGTAAAACCATAGGTTGGACGTTCACGTGGATTCCGACGAGCACGTGGCTCTTCTCGATGGCCGGGCTCTTGCCGGCTACTCTCTTTTTCGATGACACTCGCGGTCGAGCTTAAGCTGCCTTGGCCTCGCCTTCGACGAGGTCCTGCAATTTGCGCTCGGGAATTTCAAACTCCGCGAAGCCGCAGTCCAAGCAGACCAGAAGCTTGGGAAAGACCCACACAATGGGTTTATTTAGACCTTCTAGCCCGGGAGAATGAAGCGCGATTTCTCCATCGAAGTTGAACTCGTTCTCTGATTGGCACGATCGGCAGGACATTTCTTCCTCCTTGACCCCAAAGCGAACCGATGTGATCGCACGATTCGCAAACTGCTTGTGTGTGCACTGCCTTGCTCGACTGCAGATTCAGGAGTTGGCAAGAGTCATGGAGCGATGCTCTAACGTTTCCATCTCTTGCTTCACGTCCCTGTGCATAACAAGGAGTTCTTCGCGTGCCTCGGATGGAATACCTGGTGTATTTAACCAGCGCTCGATTACTTCACAATGCCACGTTAACTCGACGCTTTTCGGCATGGTCATTTGAACAATTCCTTTGAACGACGGGTCTCTTGTCTGGAAGCCGGGAGTTCGACGAGAAGAGAGCTCGTACAGCGCCATTTGACAGCGGACGCTGCTGATTAGATTGTTCAATTCCATGGCGGTTCACCACTGTCATTTCTGACAGAAATATGCAAGGGGAGACCCACCGCGTCATTTACTACAATTCACGAGAGGGCGCTCCACCCCCAACCCCAACTCCGGTTTCCTTCACCACCCGGATCTCATTCTCTTACTGATTGAGACGGAGGGACGGCTGGCGGCGCGCCATCCGGATGATCGCGAAGATACTGCTCAAATGGTTCGTCGCGCAGCACGAAGCGGAATCCTCGGCGCGTGTTGGCATCGACGGTCTTTTGCAGATCCAACTCGTCGAACGGGATCGCCTGCTCTACCGGCTTCTCGTCATCTTCCTGAATTGTGAAGTGAAGCTGGTCGTCGACGAGCCAGTAATCGGTCACGCTCACAATCGTGCCATCTTTCAGATACAGCCGCGGCAGGGTCCTCTCTTCGCCGTAGTCATAGACCGGAGTCTCATACACCTGGGGAGCATTCATGACCGGACCGGGGGACGAGAAAGAGTTGTAGCTAAATGTCCAGGGCCAGAAGAGGTCACAGGTGGTGGACCAGCAAGAACCGAATCCCCAGAAGGGTGCGCCGAAGACGAACTGTGGACTATAAAGAATGACGAGAGGCGGACGCGGGTGAATCGGCCGTCGAGGAGGGAAAAGAATAGTCCTGCCGAGTGCTCCCGGAGCTTGCACAGCGGGGTTTCGGAACGTGGGAGTGGATGGATACAGAATCGGCGCGCGAATCAATGGTGGCTGGAAGACTTGCGGCCGGGCAATCGGAGCAACGGGAACGGGTGCACGCACTGGCACTCCCCCGGGATGGGGCGTGGCAGCGACCGGGCGCTGCGCCAAAACCATTTGTGCTAGAAGACATACGAGAAACGTGCAGAAAACTACAAACAAGAATCCTCTGAGGATCGAGCGGCGAATAAAGCGAGCCATATTCTCACCCTCCCCAAACTGAGCGTTCGGGGTAATCCGTTCAGACAAGTTTAGTCTCTTGGGCCTCTGATTTCTATTCCGACAGGCTGCGGAGGATAAGTGGTCATAACGACGTCCGCCAAGTGGATATGGTCTCGGGCCGCTAATTAATGTCACCCTACAACTCGCCGTTTACGTGTGCATCGTGCTTCAAAATCGGCTACCGTACCCGATGAACTCGAACGCCACCGGAGGATAGAGCGATGCGCATCGCAAGCGTGGGTCATGCCATCTTTGCCACGACAATGATCGCCCTCGGAATCGTTGGCCTGATTAAGAGCGAATACGTCGCGATATGGCAGCCGATACCTCAGAGTGTGCACGGGCTGGCCTATCTCTGCGCCATCATCTCATTGGCAACTGGCTTCGGCCTGCTCTGGAGGCGCACAGCGGTCGCCGCCGCCCGCGTGCTGCTCGTATATCTCCTGCTGTGGCTACTGCTGTTGAGAGTGCCAGGTATTTTCCTAACGCCGAATGTTGAATTTTGGTGGGCCGCCTGCAAGGTCGCGGTGATGGTGGCGGCCACGTGGGTACTGTATGTCTGGTTCGCCACCGACGGGGACAAACAGCGCCTTGGTTTCGCCACCGGCGACAAGGGTCTGCGCATCGCGAGGATACTCTACGGGCTGGCGTTGATCCCGTTTGGCGTGGCCCATTTCCTCTATCCCAAAGAGACCGCTACGTTGGTACCCGGCTGGCTGCCATTGCATTTGGACTGGGTGTATTTCACTGGCTGTGCCTTCATGGTGGCGGGCTTAGCGGTGATTATCGGTGTGCTGGCACGGCTGGCTGCTGCGCTCTCGGCGTTGCAGATGGGGCTGTTCACTCTGCTGGTGTGGGTGCCCGTCGTGGTGGCAGGCCACCCAAACACGTTCCAATGGAGCGAGACCATCGTCTCTGCGACGCTGACGGCGGGCGCCTGGATGCTGGCCGATTCCTACCGCGGCAGGCCCTGGCTCGGCGTGAGAGAGCCCTAGCAGCGGTGGCGGGGCCGGAATGCGGCTACGGCCCGCTGACTCGGCAACATCCTTCTAATCGATCCCGTGAATTCGCATGCTGACCAGCTTGTCGATGCTGAGATCGTGAATGCCGCGGGCTTTCATGTCGCTGATGTATTCCGGAGTCACGTTGTGAATGCGCATCGCGATCAGTTCGTCGGGATCGGGATGCTGGTAGCCGAGCCCTTGTACCTTCTGGATGAATTCGGGCGAGACGCCGTGGATGCGGAACGCGATCAACTGCTCAAGGTCCACGTGATCGTAACCGCGCTGCTTGAGTTGCTCCATCCATTCCGGCGTGGCGCCGTGGATGCGCATCGCAACCAGCGTATCTTCGTCCGGCTTGTAGCCCGCTTGGTGAAGACTGCGGACCATCTGAGGCGTGACGCCGTGAATGCGGAAGGCGACCAGTTTGTCGCTGTCAGTGACGTTCAGTCCTTCAGCGCGCAGAGCCTGGATGAAAGCTGAGTCCACGCGGAAAATGCGGAAGGCAATCAGCTTGTCGGCGTCGAGATCATCGAGATGTTCGTTCTTCATCTGCTTGGCGAAGTCGAGGCTCACGTCTTGCACCGCCATGCTGAATTGCTTCTCTTCGTCAATGGAAAAGCCGAGCGCATGCATCTGGCTCGAGTAGTTGGGGTCGGGCAAGAAATGGAAGAGGCCCGCTCCCTCGCCGTTATTGAGGTAGCCTTCGCAATCGATTTTGCCGGCGTCGCGTGCGATGGTGAAGTGCACGTCCTGGCGTCCGGCCTTCGTGAGGTCGACGCCTTGGAACGAACTAGCTGGCCAGTCGGACTGGTGGCTGGATGTGCCACCGTGATGGTGCTCGATCAGCGAGAATTCGACCTTGCCGGGCTCGTCGGATTTGCTGATGGTCCAGTCACCGGTGCGCGAGTCGGCAGCGCGATTCTTGACGACGAACACCATGATGCAGGATGCGAAAACTAAGTAGGCCAGGGTTCGACGGATTCTCATAGATGCTCCTTTACACGCAAGTTTCACTCTCGTAACGCCGGGCTTCGCCCAGGCTTGGACGGACGAGGCGTCCGTCGCTCCATCAGCAATTTCTCCAGCGCTATCGATTACAGGTCGGCCTTATTCGAATCTAGGATTCCCAATTGCCTTAGCTGAATCAGCTTTTGCAGCGTCAGGTCTTTGAAGCCGTGCTTGCGGGCTTCGTCGATAAACTCGGGCGTCACGTCTTGCACCTTGGCGCCGATGATTTCGTTGATGCTGAGTTTGAACCCCGCCGCTTGTAGAGCCTTGATGTATTCAGGTGTGACGTCTTGTACGCGCATGGCGATCAGTTCGTGGGTGTTGGGCTTGAGGCCAAGAGCCTGAATGTCGCGCACGTATTCAGGAGTTACATCCTGCACCCGCATGGCGATGGCGTCGTTCGCGTTGGGATCGATGCCTTGCGCCTTCAAGCCTTTCAGGTATCCCGGCGTGATGTCTTGAACCTTCATCGCGATTACCTGATCGGCGGTTACGGCGACGCCCGCGGCGCGCAGTTCGCGGACGTATTCCGGCGTTGCGCCTTGCACCTTCAGAGCGATCAACTTGTCGAGGTCAGGCTCAATGCCAGCTTCTTTCATGCCACGGAGGTATGCGGCATCGGCGCCCTGCACTTTGAGCGCGATGAGTTCGTCCTCTTTCGGATTGAAACCAGCTTGATGCCATTCGCGAACGTATTCCGGACTGATGTCTTGCACCTTCATCGCGATCAGCTTTTCGGCGTCGGGATGCAGTCCCTGTGCCTGCAGTTCGCGAACGTATTCCGGCGTGACATCCTGCACCTTCATCGCGATGAGCGTGTCGAGCGAAAGGTCGGTCAGGCCGACGGACTTCATGCCATCGATGTAGGAGAAAGCGTTCTTGTCGGCGGCATCACTGCTTTGGGGATGCGCGGGAGACGGCTTTGGCGTTGGAGCGCTCGCGGGTTGCGCAGCGCCTGCCGCGGGTTTGTTCGTCGCTTGCCAAAAGGAGGCTGCGTGAGCCATCTGGGGATGCGCCATTCCCAGCAGCGCATTTCCGGCGATGAGCGCCGCAGTCAAACACAGGATGCTCGCGGTCAGTCCGATACCGCGCATTCCGGTGCCGAGCGTTTTCAGGCCAAGCACGCGGATGATGCGTTCGGTCAGCGGTCCACGATTGGCGGCCATGGCGAGAACCGGCGCGTCGCGCCATTCTTCCATCAGCGTGAGGGCACGCGCGTATTCAACAGCGTTGCCGCAGAGCGCGACCGCTGTTTCGTCGCAGCAGTGCTCACGTTCGACGCGGATGCGCTTATTCAGCCACCACACAGCGGGATGGTAGAAGAGCAAAGTCTCGACGCAGACCTGGAAAACGTTGACGAAGGGGTCGAAGCGCTGGATGTGCGCGAGTTCGTGCGCGATCACCGATTCGAGTTGCTCTTCGGAAAGGCCGGTGAGCGCGGTGACTGGCAGGAACACAACGGGACGAAACCATCCGATCACAGCCGGGGTCTGCAGCCACTTGCATTCACAGTAGGCAATGGCGCGGCTGAGACCGAGTCGATCTTGCAACGTGTAGCAGATTTCGAGCACGCGCGGCCCGACGACGCTCGACTGTCTGCGGCGCTCGCGCTCGAGCAAAAAGAATCCGCCGACGGAGCGCAGGCTGAAGAAGGCCACGCCGAGTAGCCACGCTTCGACCAGCCACGGGAGCGCGTCCGATCCGGCAAGCCGTGACGGTGAAAGGCGCGAAGCTTGAATCGAGCCGCTCGCCGCGGCACTGCCCCTCGCTATAGGCCAAGCGACCGCGGCGAACGGTGACGACTTCGCAGTGTCTGCCACACCGGAATGCTGAGAATAGAAGACGAACGTTGCGACTGGAGCCACAAGCATCAGCACCAGCGCGCCGACACCGAGGAGGTAGCGCGGCGATGGACGGCGGCACAGCGCCATGGCGGCAGCAGCTACCGCCGCGAGGGCTATTCCTTGCCACAGGAAGTGTAGAAGGGCCCATCCCAAGGAATGCATCGCGCCCGGGGAAAGCAAATTTGCCATCGCAGTCATTTCTTTGGCAGTCATCGCTGTGGCAGTCATCGCTAGGACAGTCATCGGCGGTTCCTTTCGTATTCGTCCAGCATGCGGCGCAGTTCGCTGATCTCTTCCGAAGACGACTTACGCCCGGCCAGCGCGTGCATCATCAACTGGCTGGCCGATCCCTCGAAGACCCTCTGCAGCATGTCCCCGGCAAGCTGCCGCTTGGTTTGTTCGGCAGGCAGGCATGATTCATAGACGTGCGCACGCTGGGTTTCGTTACGCCGGACCGTGCCTTTTGTCGTCATAATTTGCAGGAGCTTCAGGACGGTGGTGTATCCCAGGGCCCTTTTCTCGCTCAGGGCGTCGTGGACTTCGCGCACCGTGGACGGGCCGCGAGTCCATAGGACACGGAGAATCTCGAGTTCCGAAGCGGTGGGTTTTTGCGGAGGTTGCTTCATGGAAACCGACTGTACTACGAAGGCGTTCGTAGCGTCAACGAAAACCTTCGTAGGTGCGGAAATATTCTGCCTTTGCACAGGCCGGATGAATTGCAGGTTCCGCTCGGCTTCACCCTCGCGGGACAGCCGCGGCGCCCGTCGCCACATGGTCTACCTCACTGATTGATTCCCGGTACGGGGTGCGAGTAGAGTGGGTTGTCCCAAAAAGCAGTGGAGCGAACATCAGGAGATTTCTCAATGCTGAAACGATTTACTGTCTGCATTTTTCTGCTTGCCGGCCTGGTCACATTTTCATTCGCGGCGGATGAGAGTCAGAACGTCTGCAAGGGCGATCCCGCCAAGTGGCAACAACTTTTTAACGGCAAGGACTTGACCGGCTGGCACCATGTTGGCCCGGGCGGCGACACCGTCGAAGACGGATTGATCCGCACCCATGGCGGCATGGGCTTGCTGGTTTGGACGGGCGGCAAGATCGGGAATTGCGAGATTCACGTTGTCTTCAAGATGCGCGACGAGAACGATAACTCCGGTGTCTTCATCCGCATTCCGGTTGAGCCGCGCGAGGAGTGGATGCCGGTGCACTACGGGTTCGAAGTGCAGATCGACAATCACCCGGAGACTTCGAAAGAGGATGAGTATCACGAAACCGGCATGCTGTATTCCCTGACCAAGCCACTGGTGAAACATGCGTGGAAGCCGGGACCGGAGTGGAACACGATGGACATCACGCTAGATGGCCCGCGCACGATCGTAGTGCTGAACGGCCAGAAGGTCACCGACTACAAAGAGGGTGATCCGGTGCCGGAGAGGAAGTTTGATTTCGAACCACAGCGCGGACCGCGGCCGAATTTTGGTTATTTCGGCCTGCAGAACCACAGCGACAACGACATTGTGTTCTTCAAGGAAGTAGCCATCAAGCCTCTTAAGAAATAGTCGGAGTTGACCGAGCAGTCGAAATCAAATCATTCGGAGGGATTTGCATGAAACGTATTCTTTCGCGACGCGCATTCTTGACGGGTAGTGCGGCGGCCGCGGGTGGTCTGCTGGTTGCAAAGACGGTTCGGCTCGAAGCTCAACCATTTCCGCCGCTGGTCGCGCCGAGCGACCGCGTGCGCTTTGGCATGATTGGAATCGGCATGCAGGGTTCCGGCCTGCTCGGCGGGGCGATTACGATTCCGGGAGTAGAGTGCGTGGGCGCCGCCGATTTGTATGACGGTCGGCACACGCTGGCCAAGGAGATCACAGGCAACGCGAGCCTGCCGACGACGCGGAAGTATCAGGAGTTGCTGGATCGCAAAGACATCGACTGCATCGTGGCGGCAGTGCCGGACCATTGGCACCGGCGCGTAGTGGTCGACGCGTGCAATGCGGGCAAGGACATCTATTGCGAGAAGCCTATGTCGCACAATGTGGCCGACGGATTGGCCATGGTCGAAGCGGCACAGAAGCACAACCGCATCGTGCAGATTGGCTCGCAGCGGGTAAGCTCCGTTCTGTGCGCCAAGGCGCGCGAACTCTACGCGGGCGGCGCGATTGGCAATATTGAAATGGTCGAACTCACGTTGGGACGAAACGATCCGACGGGCGCGTGGGAATATCCGCCGCCAACCGATCTTTCGCCTGAAAATCTCGATTGGGACACGTGGCTGAACGACGCTCCGAAAATTCCCTTCAACAAGCTGCACTTCGCGCGGTGGCGCTGCTGGAGAGCCTACGGGACGGGCGTGGCGGGCGATCTGATGGTGCACCTGATCAGCGGCATGCTGGTCACGCTGGGCTGGAACGAGATTCCGCGCTCGGCGACGGCGATGGGGAGCATTGTCCGCTTTCCTGACGGCCGCGACATGCCCGACTTCCACACCGTTTTGTTCGACTATCACGGCATTCCGGTCTACGTGCGCCTGGATCTGGGATGCGAGACGCCGGAACTGGCGCGCTTCATGGGCCCGAAAGGGCTGCTCGATGCCGGAGAGTTCGAACTGCGGCATTCACCGCAATCAGGCGTGGATCAGGATCCGAGCTACTACGCGCAGTCGTTCCCGGCAAAGATGCGGGAAGAATATGTAAAGCAGTGGCACGCCGAACACGATCCCGTTCTCGGGAAGGAACCGACGCGCGAAGATACCATCTACAAAGGCCACGACTGGGATGATATGCGTCCACACCTGAACGTGTTCTTCCAGTCGGTGAAGTCGCGCAAACCGGTCACGGAGAATGAAGTGTTCGGCAACAATGCCGCCGTGGCCTGTCACATGGCGAACGAGGCGTACTTCCGGCAGAAACCTGTAACCTGGGATGCGGCTTCGAAAACCATCAAGTCGTAGGCGGCAGTTGGCTTGGCTTCACGAATTCGGCCGAGAGGAACCGGGGAATCGCTTCCGGTTCTTCTCGGTTTTTGTTTTTAACTCGCAGATCGGGCATTACTTCTGATCGGACTCGGCAGCGATCTTGTCGATGACCAGGGCACTCGATCCACCGCGCTCAAACGCCTTTCCGCTCGCTGTGACTCGCTGCCCGGCAAAGGGCATCAGATTTTCATTCTGTCCCGCTGAGGGCGTGGTGTCGGCGATGGGCCAATAGATGGTGCCATTGTCTGTGAGAATGACAAGCGGCGATCCCGCCTTCGCGCAAGCTGTGGCGCACTCTCCACTGATCGGCTTCTTCAATCCCTTGGTGAATGCGCATGCGGAATCGAGAACAAAGCCTTTCACTGTGACAGGCTTGCCTGCATCCGCGGCTGCGGCGAATACGACAAGGGCCAGCAGGCACGGAAGCACGATTCGCATTGCTTTTGGAAAACTCATGTTTGGCCTCCGAAAGTGAAATCAGATAACAGAAACCCCAAGTTGCAGGTAAGGAATTGCGACACGCTACGCGCCCGCAAGTTGCGTCACAATAGTACGAACATATTAGGTTTCTTGCGCAAAACGGTCGAATTTCGGGAAACGATAATGCTTTCGCGTTATTGATCTTCTCGCGGCCCTCCTTATAATCGCCGCACTTCTTTTGGGGTTCGTTTGCTTCACACATCTTGAAATTCATAAGTGCGCGCTTGCGTGTTTCGCGGTGGTGTCGGCAGCGATCAAAGGCAAGCGCGATGGGAGACTATGCTCAAGCTCAGGAATCTTACCGGCGTTCTCGCGACCCTGTTGGTAGCTCTTACTGTCTCTGCGCAGCAAATCACAGGCAGCATCCGAGGAACGGTTTCCGATCCCAGCGGTGCCGTCGTGCAAGGCGCCAGCGTCACCGCACATCAGGTTGAAACCGGGCTGATACGCGCCGCAACCACTGACCGCGGCGGGAACTACGTGCTACTCGAGCTTCCTGTCGGGCACTACCGGCTGGAGGTCGCGGCCAAGAGCTTTCAGAAATATGTGCAGGAAGGAATCTCTCTGAACGTGAACGAGACGGCGACGGTTCCCGTGCGTCTCGCGGTCGGCTCGGAGAGCGCGCACGTCCAGGTGGAGGCGGATGCGGATATGATTCAGCCCACGATCACCAGCCTCGGTAAGCCTGTGCTGGAGCGTGAGTTGCTCGATCTTCCGCTTGATGGCCGCGACTTTGCGCAGCTTGGATTGCTGCAGGCGGGAGTAGTGCCATTGACGCCAGGATTAATCGAGGCGGGTGGCGGGACGCGGCAAAATCAGGGCTACGCGGTCGACGGCCAGCGCCCCGAGTCGAACAACTTTCTGATTGATGGCGCCGACAACGTCAACGCAGTGGACGCAGGCTTCGTGTTGCGGCCGCCCATTGATGCGATCGCGGAATTCCGCATTCTCACCCACAACGCTGACGCGGAGTTCGGACGCAACACCGGCTCGACGACCAACATCGTCACGCGCAGCGGCGCGAATGCCTTTCACGGCGCGCTCTGGGAATTTTTCAGGAACGACGCGATGGATGCGTCGGACTTCTCGGCAAACTCAGTCCTTCCACTCAAGCAAAACCAGTTCGGCGCCACTGTCGGTGGGCCGATCGCGAAAGACAAGACTTTCTTCTTTGGATATTACGAGGGCTTCCGGAACCGCCAGGGAAAGACGTTTAAGCCGACGGTTCCTTCCCTCGCTGAGCGTCAGGGCGATTTCTCGCAACTGTGCACGGAGGGTTTTGATCCCGTCACCAATTTTTGCAACAATCCCGATCCCTCCCATCAGCTCTACAATTTTCTGTCCGGGCCAATCCCGGGCAACAAGCTCACGTCGATCGATCCGATCGCGCAAAACGTGCTCGCCTTCTTCCCGATCGCCGCCGACGGCGGCAACACGTTCACGGCCACGCAGTCGTTAAGCGAAGACAATAATCAGTTCGGGGCGCGAATCGATCATTACTTGAATGCGGCTAACACACTGAACTTTCGCTACATGTACAGCAGCGGCCCGACGACTGATCCGCTGTCGCCTGCGGGAGCGAACGTTCCAGGCTTTCCCGTCGGACTCTACGACCGCGCGCAGAATTTCGTGGCCCAGGAAACTCACACCTTTTCGCCGTCCGTCATCGGAGTCGCCCGGTTCTCGTATCTGCGCAACCAGTTCCTTCTGGACCAGCACATCAACGGCACTTTGCCTTCGTCGCTCGGCTTTCAATATCAGCCGACTCTGGCGCAGGCCGCCGGACCTCCGTTCATTCAAGTCGCCGGTTACGCCTCGGTAGGCGATCCCATCACGGGACCGCGCAATACCTACCAAAATACTTTTGACTTTTCCGGATCACTGAGCTGGATTCGGGGACGTCATGAAATGAAGTTTGGCGGGGGCTTTCGCCGCGATCAGATCAACGCGCTGTTCGGCATTGCGTCCAACGGATTCTTCGTCTTCTCGACCTTCCCGTTTAGCGATGCCTTTGCCAGCTTCCTCGAAGGACAGCCAGTGTTCTTCCTGCAGGGCGGTGGCAACCCGAATCGTCACATACGGGGGAAGGCCCTCAACCTCTACGCCCAGGACACCTACAAGATCAGTTCTCGGCTGACGGCGAACGTCGGCTTTCGTTACGAATTGCCGCTTCCCAACACCGAGGCTCATAATCTGCAAAATCTATGGGTGCCGGGCGCTCAATCGAAAGTGTTCCCGACTGCTCCCGCGGGGCTGCTCTATCCCGGCGATCCGGGTGTTCCCGCAGGCCTGATTCCTGCGCAGACGACAGCCTTCGCTCCTCGTGTCGGGCTGGCCTATGACCCAACCGGAAATGGGAAGTGGCTGGTCAGCGCGGCCTATGGCATTTTTTACGAACCTTACTACACCGGCGAAGGCGGGCCGTTGCAAGATCCCGTAAGCGCACCGCCCTACCTGCAAACTCCGCAGGCCAGTTTCCCCGTCAACTTTGCCGATCCATTTAACGGTGCCAATGAATTCGGGCCAACGTTCTCAGAACCGATGACTTTGCTGGTGGCCTCAAATAAACTGCGACTGCCTTACGCGCAAGACTGGAACTTGAACGTTCAACACTCGTTTGGTGCAGACTGGCTTCTGGAAATCGGTTATGTAGGAACGACTGGCGTGAAGCTGCCTCGCTTCATTGAAGGCAACCCGGCGGTCTATATTCCGGGAAATGATTCGAGCGGCAATCCACTGTCGACTGAGGCAAACGTAAACCAGCGGCGTCTCTATTCAGGGTGCACGCTCGCTCAACCGGATACTTGCGTCTACGGCTCGGTCGGCGAGATCGCCAGCCTCGCGCACTCCGGCTACAACGCTCTCGACGCCAGCTTGCGCAAGCGCTTCAGTCACGGACTCTCGTTCCTGGCGTCTTACACTTTTTCGCATTCGATCGACGATGTCTCCTCGTTCAACATCACAGGATCGGCCTCGCAGCCTGACGCTGGAGAGAATGATCTGGCACAGAATCCCTTTGACCTCAGAGCAGAGCGCGGCAGGTCTATGTTCGATGCCCGTCACCGATTGGTGTTGAGTTATCAATGGAGTGTGCCCTACTGGCGGCAGGCCAGCACCTGGTACCAACATGCGTTCGGAAACTGGCAGTTCAACGGCATTTTTACCGCGATGAGTGGCACTCCGTTTACGGTGTTGAATTCGAACGACGTGTCGCTGCAGGGTAGCGCCCCGGAGATTTCAGGGTTCTCCAGCAACCGTCCCGACGTTGTCAGCGATCCTTTCAAACCAGGCCCGGTGGCGGCCAATCCAGGCTGCACGAATTTTCCGGCGCAAACTCGCACGCCTGCGGCCTGGTTCAACCCGTGTGCCTTTGTCGAGCCAGCCACCGGATCTTTCGGCAACGAAGGGCGGAACGCCATTCAAGGTCCGGGGTATGTCAACTGGGACTTCTCTCTCCTCAAAAACATTCAGGTTGCGGAAGGCAAGCAGCTGCAGTTCCGGGCTGAGCTGTTCAACATCCTGAATCACACGAACCTCCGCCTGCCGGAGTCCGACATCCAGTCGCCGAATATCGGACAGATTCAGAAAGACACGGAGCAGCCGCGAGTGATCCAGTTGGCACTGAAATTTTTGTTCTGAAGCCAAATCGGCTTGGTTGTTTGCCTGAACGCAGCGAAGGACCTGTGCACTCCCACCCAGTGCACGGGTCCTTCGCTCTAGGCTGCTCTCGCGGCCAAGAGTGCCGTTCAGCCGACCAGGCTGTGGGGCCGACTGGGCTATAATCGGGGCTTCCAGTCCCCATGCGCAGGCTCCTCTTTCTAGCTCTTCTGTCGGCGACGCTGGCCACTGCGCAGGCCGCCCCTCCCGCGCCAGTCAAGGGTTCTGAGCCGAAGCCTCATTCCCCGAGCTCGCTGCCTCACTTTGAAGACATCGGCAAGCAAGCCGGGCTGACGGTCCCCCATATTTCGACGGCAGAGAAACGCTACATCATCGAATCGATGAGCGGCGGCATCGGGCTGATCGATTGCGATAACGACGGCAAGCTCGACATCATCACTATCAACGGTTCGACCACTGATCGGTACCGGCAACACGGTGGCGATCCGCTGATCACGCTTTATCACCAGGACGCGGACTTAAAATTTACCGACATCACCCAGCAGGCCGGCTTGACGCGTAAAGGCTGGAGCATGGGCGTGGCCGTGGCAGATTATGACAACGACGGGCTGCCCGACATTTACGTCACGAGCTTCGGGGGCAACGTGCTCTACCACAACCTGGGCAATTGCAAGTTCGAAGACGTCACCGACAAAGCCGGCGTCGCGGTCGGTGGGTTGAGCGCAGGCGCTGCCTGGGGCGATTACGATCGTGACGGCCATGTGGATCTCTACGTCTCACGATACGTGCACGTGGACATGGACAAGCTGCCGGACTTCGGCAGCAACGAGAAGTTTTGCCGCTTTCGCGGAGTGCTGGTGCAATGCGGGCCTTGGGGCCTCGCAGGCGAGTCCGATTTTCTGTTCCACAATCGCGGCGACGGCACGTTTGACGACGTATCCAAGAAGGCTGGAGTGGATGATCCCAAGCACTATTACGGCCTGGGCGTCGTCTGGGGCGACTACGACAATGACGGCTGGCCTGACATTTATGTGGCCAACGATGCTGGACCGAATTATCTCTATCGCAACAAGCACGACGGAACATTCGAGGAAGTCGGGCTGATGCTGGGCTCCGACCTCAGCGGAGACGGCCAGGAACTCGGCTCGATGGGCGTGGATATGGGAGATTACGACCACAAGGGCCGCCTCAACATCTTCGTAACGGAATTCGTGGATCAGTCGGACTCTCTCTACCACAACAATGGAGATGACGGATTCGCCGATGTGACCTGGCGGGCCGGGATTGGCCAGCCCAGCCATCAGTACGTGGGATGGGGGACCGGATTTTTCGACATGGACAATTCGGGCTGGCTCGACATCTTCGTGGCGAACGGACATGTGTATCCGCAGGTGGACACGATTCCGAATGCCGCGCACTTCAAGCAGCCGATGCTGCTGTTTCGCAACAAGCATGACGGAACGTTCGAGGAATCGGCTGCGGCTGTCGGGCTCTCAGACATACCTTTGCAGTCGCGGCGGGGAGCGGCCTTCGGGGACATCAACAACGACGGCTGTGTCGACATCGTGACCCTGAACGTCGGCGAGCCGCCTTCCCTGCTGTTGAATCACTGTCAAAACGGAAATCATCGCGTCTTGTTTCGGTTGCAGGGGACCAAGAGCAATCGATTGGCAATTGGAGCGCGGGTCACGGTAAAGGCCGGGGGCATCACCCAGTTCAGCGAGGTCAAGGGCGGCTCAAGTTACATCTCGCAAAATGATCTGCGGCAGCACTTTGGGCTGGGGAAAAGCGATAAGATGGACGAGGTCACGGTGCGCTGGCCAAACGGCGAGAGCGAGATTCTACGCGGCTTGCCGGCCGATTTCATTTACACGATCGTTGAGGGCCAGGGAATTAAAGGCAAGGTTGCACTACCTCCTCCAGACGCGGGAGCACGTCAGTCCGGAGCTCGATAGCAAAGCAAGAGCTTGGGGACACTTCAGCACGCGAGTCACATCGAGGGAGACGACTATGGCGAAGCAGTGCAGGGATCGTGTGTCCTCCTGGCCGGCTTATCTTTGCCTGCTCGCTGTGGCGTTGATCACGTCTGCAACCGCGCAGAACAACTCTGCGGCCGCTCCGCCGAAGGGCACTGATCAATCCACACGGGTATTTCGTTCGACGTCCCGATTAGTACTGCTAGACGTTGTCGCCACTGACCATCAAGGAGTGTTCGTAGCTGGGCTGAAGGTCAGCGATTTCACCGTGCTCGAAGATGGCAAGCCGCAGAAGGTGTCAGCGTTTGCCGTGCATGTGACGCCACAGGCGCCGAAGCATCCAGCGCCTCCTCTGCAACTTCCGCCACACCAGTTCAGCAACTTCACCGATGTGCCGCAAGCGACGGATCGTCCGGTCACGATCGTCCTGCTCGACATGCTCAACACCAGCGGACAGGATCAGCAATACACGCGCAAGCAGATGATCAAGTTCCTGAAGGGCCTTCCGCAAGGGCGCCCGGTGGCGCTATTCACGCTGACGTCCCAGCTGAAAATGGTCCAGGGATTCACGGGAGACTCCGACGCTCTGGTAAAAGCTGCGACTGCCATCCTGACCAATACGCCGCTGCTCATGGGCTCCGAAGCGCAACAGCAGCAGGAAGAAATCGGTGCCACGACACTGGAAAGTCTAGCCGCCCCGTCGAGCATGGGCCCAAGCACAACACAAAGCTCCACCTCGATGCCGATCGCACCGATCGGCCAGGCCATTCGTGATGCACTCGGCTCGGAAGATGTTTTCCAGAAGTTGGAGCGGATGAATATGACGATCAACGCGCTCGATATCCTGGCGCGGGCCGTGGCCGGATACTCCGGGCGCAAGAATCTGCTTTGGCTGTCAGCGGAATTTCCGATCGCGTTCGGTCCGGGTATCACTCCTTACAACCAGGCGAGCCATCCTCTGAACGCGAATGTTGGCAACCAGACCAACCACCAACTTCACGACCTGCAAAATGAAGCTCCCCCGGTCATCCAAACGGCGGCGTTGCTGGCAGCCTCGCAGATTGCGGTTTATCCGATCGACGTGCGCGGAGTCATCAACCCGGGAACGGGAATGGATATCAGCACTTCGACCGCAGGATTGGGCCATCTCGCTCTGCAGAACGAGACGCTCGACGCCAATACACGACAAACCACTGCGGTCTGGGACACTCACGAGGCCATGAGCGACGTCGCCCGGCAAACAGGCGGCGAAGCGCTCTACGGGACCAACGATCTGAAAGATGCGCTGAACCGCGGCATGGACGAAGGATCGAATTACTACACCTTGGCGTATGTCCCCACGAATCACGAGTGGAAGGGCAAGTACCGGAACATTGAGGTCAAGGCAACTGCAGGGGCGAAGCTCAATTACCGGCGCGGCTACTACGCTTTGCCGGAGCGCCAGTATACCGGCGACCGGGCCGAGGCAGCGATGGCGGCGGCCATGAAGCTCTCTGTCCCTGAGTTCACGATGCTGTTTATGAGAGTTCAAGTGCTACCACCGGACGCCGAACACAAGAAGGTACGCATCGACTATGCAGTCGACGCGCACGATATCAACTTCACCGACGGAGACGACCAGAAGAAACATGCATCGGTCGACTTTATGGCGACGGCGTGGGATAAAGACCTGAAGCTTGCATCCCATAGCGCCGAAAACATGGATGCGACGCTGCGCGACGATGCCTATCAGCAGGTCATGCGCACCGGTTTGCCCTTCCATCAGGAACTCGACTTGAAGCCCGGCACATACACGCTTCGGCTAGGAGCGCTGGATCGCGGAAATCAAAAGATCGGGACGGTGAATGTGCCGATCACTGTACCGGATCCGGCTGCGACCAAGGCGTCGAAGTAAGGTTGATCCGGTCGGCGCGCTCCTGTAACGCAGGGGCTTCCGCAGCAAACATGCTAAAATTTGGGCATTCTCATGGGGAAGAAGTGTAGCTTCATTGCGCGGATTTTGCTTCCCCTGTCCCTGCTTCTTCCGGTACTTCAGGCTCAAACCCCTGCCCATCCCAAACCTGTTCCTCAATTTGAAGACATCACCAAGCGGGCAGGACTCACGGTGCCACACAATTCCACGCCGGAGAAGCGCTACATCATCGAATCG
>Ga0070714_100000359_pt1 | contig 34145 bp, 35 predicted proteins | sample LARL83metaG_FD_65450 | JGI IMG/M metagenome (GOLD analysis project Ga0070714, IMG submission 65450) | Corn, switchgrass and miscanthus rhizosphere microbial communities from Kellogg Biological Station, Michigan, USA - LAR L8-3 metaG | ecosystem: Host-associated > Plants > Roots > Rhizosphere ... | reverse complement strand
GATGCTGCGCGAGCTCGGCCGCGAGGCGATCCCCGAGACGGTGGCCGGCGAGTACCGGGACGTCGCCTCGCGCTTCATTCTCGACCGGCAGGATGCCGAGCGCGCGGGTGAGATCCAGGCCATGGGCTACGGTGTCCAGGTGGCCGACACGGTGATGGGGGACGCCGCGGCCGCTCGCCGCCTCGCGGAGGCCATCCTCGCGTGATCGACATCGAGCGGCTGCTCTCACCTGACGAGCCGCTGGAACCGATCCTCGCCGCGGCCCGCAGCATCGCGCGTGAGGCGCACGGCGAACGCGTCACCTACTCGCCCAAGGTCTTCATCCCGCTGACGCAGCTCTGCCGCGACCGCTGCGGCTACTGCACCTTCGCCAAGCCACCGACACCGGGTACCCGCGTCTACATGAGCCCGGAGGAGGTGCTGGCGATCGCCCGGGCGGGTGCCGCCGCGGGGTGCACCGAGGCGCTGTTCACGCTCGGTGACAAGCCGGAGCGCCGCTGGCGCCAGGCCCGAGCCGAGCTGGCCCAGCTGGGCTTCGACACGACCCTCGACTACCTGGTGCACGTCGCCGGGCTGGTGCTCGAGGAGACGGGGCTGCTGCCGCACGCGAACCCGGGCGTGGTGGACCGCGAGGAGATGGCTCAACTGCGCGGCGTCAGCGCGTCGCAGGGCCTGATGCTCGAGCAGACGGCGGAGCGCCTGCTGGAGCGCGGCGAGGCCCACTGGGCCAGCCCGGACAAGCGACCCGCGGCGCGCCGCGAGGTGCTGCGGCTGGCGGCCGAGCTCAAGGTTCCGTTCACCACCGGCCTGCTGCTGGGCATCGGCGAGACGCCGGCCGAGCTGGCGGCGACGATCGCGTCGCTGGCCGAGGCCGCCCGATCGGAAGCCATCCAGGAGGTCATCGTCCAGAACTTCCGCGCCAAGGCCGGGACCCCGATGGCGCGTCATCCGGAGCCGCCACTCGAGCAGCACCAGCGCGTCATCGCCGTGACGCGGCTCGCCCTGCCTCCGCGGGTGCACGTCCAGGCGCCGCCAAACCTCTCCTACGACGACTTTCCGCTGCTGCTGGCGGCGGGCATCGACGACTGGGGCGGCGTCTCCCCGGTGACTCAGGACTACGTCAACCCGGAGGCGCCCTGGCCCCAGCTGCGCGCCCTGGAGTCGGCAACCGCGGCGGCCGGCCTGCAGCTCGTCGCGCGGTTGCCCGTCTACCCCGAGTACGTGCGCGACCTGCCTTCGGCGACGCGCTGGCTCGACCCTGCCGTGCTGCGCCACACGCTCGCGGCCTCCGACGCCGAGGGCTACTCCCGGCGCGACCGCTGGTACTCCGGCGCGGGGACCCCGCCACCCGTCTTCTTCGGGGCGGCGCCCATCCGGCCGGCGGTGGCCGCCGCCCTGGCGCGGGCGGAGCGCGCCGAGACGCTCGAGGAGAGCGAGATCCGCAGCCTCCTCGAAGCGCGCGGCGACGAGGTCGCGGCCCTGGCGCGGCTGGCGGACGAGGTCCGCGGTCAGGTCAGCGGCGAGACCGTCACCTACGTCGTCAACCGGAACATCAACTACACCAACATCTGCTACTTCAAGTGCCAGTTCTGCGCGTTCAGCAAGGGCAAGCTGAGCGAGAACCTGCGCGGTAAGCCAGAGCTGCTGACGATCGAGGAGGTCGTCGACCGGGCGCGCGAGGCGGTCGCCCGGGGCGCCACCGAGGTCTGCATGCAGGGCGGCATCCACCCGAGCTTCACCGGCGACTTCTACGTCGAGCTTTGCGCCGCGGTCCACCAAGCGCTGCCGGACCTCCACATCCACGCCTTCAGCCCGCTCGAGGTCTACCAGGGCGCGGAGACGGCCGGTCGCTCGGTGGCGGAACAGCTGGCGCTGCTGCGCGGTGCGGGGCTGGGCACGCTGCCAGGCACCGCCGCGGAGGTCCTCGACGACCGCATTCGCCGCGACCTCTGCCCCGACAAGATCAACACGCAGGAGTGGGTGGACGTGGTCGAGGAGGCTCACCGGCAGGGCCTGCGCACCACCTCGACGCTGATGTTCGGCTCCATCGACGGGCCCGAGCACTGGGCGCGCCACCTGGTGGTGCTGCGCGACCTGCAGGCGCGGACCGGCGGCATCACCGAGTTCGTGCCGCTGCCGTTCGTGCACATGGAGGCGCCGATCTACCGCAAGGGCCGGGCCCGGCGAGGTCCGACCTGGGAGGAGGTCGTGAAGGTGCACGCGGTCGCGCGCCTCGCCCTTCGCGGCTACATCGACAACATCCAGGTCTCGTGGGTGAAGTGCGGGCTTGACGGCGCCGCGCGCATCCTCCAGGCGGGCGCGAACGACCTCGGCGGCACGCTGATGAACGAGAGCATCTCTCGGGCCGCCGGCGCCAGCCATGGCCAGGAGGTGACCCCCGCCGAGATGGAGCGTGTGATCGAGTCGATCGGCCGCGATCCGGTCCAGCGGACCACGACCTACGGCGAGCTCGTGCCTAGCCTCGGCTCATCCCGATCATGACCGCGACCCCGAGCAGGATCACGACCAGCGACGCCGCCAGCACTATGTAGCTGACGATCGTCGAGGCCAGCCGCGGGGGCGGCGGGGGCTCGAGGTCGGAGGCTTCGGCGACAGGGCGGCGCGGCTTCGGCGGATGGGTCTGAGAGGGCAGCCATTCGGGCTCCTGCACGCTGGCCTCGGCCGTCGGGCCCGACGGTTGACCCGCTCTCTGCGGCACCGCCAGCCAGGCCGGTTCATCGGCCCGCGCCACCGGCTCCGGCTCGTATTGCGGCTCAGGCTGCGGTTGCGGTTCCGGCTCTGGCTCTGGCTCCGGCTCCGGCAGTGGCTGGGGCTGCGGGAATGGCTGTGGTTCCGGCCGCGGCTCCGGCAGTGGGGGAGGCTGCGGGATTGGTTGCGGTGCTGGCCGCGGCTGCGGTTGGGGCAGTGGTTGCGGCTCAGGCACCGGCTCTGGCTCGGCCGGCACCTCCTGCCAGGTCGCCGCCGGCTCCGCGCCGGCCGCGGGTTGCTCTGATGGGGCCTCCACCGGCGCCGGCCGTGCGGGCGCCGCTGGTGCCGGCTCGGGCTCGGGCTCCGGTTCGGGCTCCGGTTCGGGCTCTGGTTCGGCCGCCGCGGCGTCGCTCAGCGCCAGCGCCCGAGCCTCGCGCACCTTGCGGGCGCGGTCCTCGCGCGCGGCCGAGTACATCGAGCGCCCGCCGGTTCGCGCCCGCGTGCGGAGGATCAGGAAGAGCGCGATGATCCCGGCGAACGCGATCAGCGGCCCGACGAAGATGAGCACGGAGGCGCCGATTATCCCGCAGAGCGCTGTGGAACAATCCGGCTCGATGGCCCTCTACGAGCAGATCGACTCAGACCTCCGCCAGGCGCGCCTCGATCGCGACCAGCAGGCGCTCGGCGCCCTGGGCATGCTGAAGGCCGAGATCGTCAACGCCAGCAAGGAGCCGGGGGCCGGGGCTGTCGACGACCAGCTGGTCGTCCGCACGCTGCGGCGCGAAGTCAAGAAGCGGGAGGAAGCCGCTGAGCTCTACCGCCAGGGCGGCCGCACACCGGCCGCGGAGAAGGAGATGGCCGAGGCGGAGGTGATCCGCCGCTACCTGCCCGCGGCCATGAATGACGAGGAGCTCGAAGCGGAGGTCAGGGCGGCCATCGCCGAGGTCGGCGCCGGGGGCCAGGGTGCCTTCGGGCAGGTCATGAAGGCCGCCACGGCGCGCATCGGCGACCGCGCGGAGGGCGGGCGGATCGCGTCCGCGGCGCGCCGCCTGCTCGGCTCTTGAAGGCTGCGCGCACCAAGCCGTTGAAGAAGCCGGCGAGGAAGCCGGCAAAGCGACCGCCGCCCGGGGCGCGCCAGCGCGCCGAGCTCACGGTCGAGAGGCTGGCAGCGATCTACCCCGCCGCCTGTGAGCTCGATCACACCGGACCTTTTCAGCTGCTGATCGCGACGATCCTCTCGGCCCAGACGACCGATCGCAGCGTCAACTCGATCAGCACGGAGCTCTTTCGCCGTTATCCGACAGCGCACGACCTGGCTGCGGCGGACCCGGCTGAGGTCGAGCGGATCATCAAGCCGACGGGGTTTTTTCGCGCCAAGACGCGGGCGATCATCGCCGCTGCGCGTGCGCTGGTCGAGCGGTTCGGAGGCGAGGTGCCGCCGCGCATGGAGGACCTGGTGACGATCCCCGGCATCGGCCGGAAGACCGCCAATGTCATCCTCGGCGTCGGCTTCGACATCCCGGGCTTCGCGGTCGACACCCACGTGACCCGGCTGACCAGGCTGCTGAAGCTCACCAACAGCACCGACCCCGTCAAGATCGAGGCGCAGGTCACCAGGTTGGTGCCGCCGGCGGAGTGGACCGGGCTCTCGCTCCGACTGATTCTCCTCGGCCGCCGCGTCTGCGTCGCGCGGAAGCCGCGCTGCGAGGAATGCGTACTGAACGACTTCTGCCCGTCATCGAACATCCGTTCTATACTTGAGAACGGTGGAGGCGCTCGAGCCGCGGCGCGCTGACGTCGCCTACGTCGAGACCGAGTGCCGCTCGGCGCTGAACAGGGTCGAGGGCATGGGCTTCAAGTGGTCGCTCAACCCCTACACGGGCTGCGAGCACCGCTGCGCGTTCTGCTATGTCCGGGCCTTCGAGGTGCGCGCGGACCGGCCCGGCGATGATCGCTACGGGCGCTCGATCCGGGTCAAGGCCAACATCACCGCGGTGCTCCGGCGCGAGCTGGCGCGCCGCTCCTGGCAGGGAGAGCTGGTCGCGGTCGGCACGGCGACGGATCCCTATCAGCCCGCCGAAGGGCGCTTCCGCCTCACGCGGGCGTGCCTCGAAGTGCTCCGCGACTCCGCCAACCCGGTGGGCATCATCACACGCGGGCCGATGATCGTCCGCGACATCGACGTGCTGGTGAGCCTCGCGCAGGTGGCCGAGGTGACGGTCAACTTCAGCATTCCCACGCTGGACGACGATGTATGGCGGCGCACGGAGCCAGGCACGGCGCACCCCCGCCAGCGCCTGCGCGCGCTGGCGAAGCTCGTCGACGCCGGCATCAAAGCCGGCGTCGGGATGGCGCCGATCCTTCCCGGACTGAGCGATCGACCGGATCAGCTCGAGGCCGTGGTTCAGGCCGCGCGAGCGGCTGGGGCGACGCATCTCTGGGCCTCGATGCTCCACCTCAAGCCGGGCACGCGCGAGCACTTCCTGGAGGTCCTCCGGCGGCACTGGCCGGAACAGCTGCCTCGCTACGAGCAGCTCTATCCCAAGACCTACCTGGCCCACGAGCAGGGCGAGCCCACGATCAAGCTCGTCGGCCGGCTGAGGGCACAGCACGCGATCTCGGACCGCCGTCCGGATCGGCAGCTACCGCCGCCCAAGCCGAGGCCGGAGCAGCTTGCCATAGCATTCGGATAGGCATGCGGACTCCGATGGACGTCCTGATGGGGCGGGTGGACGGGCTACCGAAGAGCGAGATCGCCCGGCGGACCGTGCCCTGCTACAAGTACGTGCTCGAACCCGATGGTCAGCAGCTCGAAGTCTGCCTCCTGGTCGACTCGCGACACCTCTATCGCTATCCGTTCGAGAAGCTCCGGGGGATGGCCGGGCTGCGAGCCAAGGGCAGGTATGTGCGCGGAGAGATGGAGCATCTACGCCTGCGCGAGTTCCAACCGGGCATCTGCCGCTACATCAGCGAGCGCTCCACTGAGCAGGTGTCCTGAGCGCCGACCAGGGGGGAGTCGCCCAATCGGAGCGGCTTAGCCGCGACCGGCGACCGGGGGAGTCCCCCAATGTCACCTATGTCCAGGGACTGCTGGCCGAAATCCGACGGCTGAAGGTCGAGCTCGAGCGCCTGCGGCTGGAGACCAAGGAGGCTCGCGAACGCAGCCATCGTCCCGACCCGCAGGTGGTGCGGCTGGAGCGGGAGAACGTCAGGCTGCGGGAAGAGCTCGCCAAGGCGCGCACCGAGCGCGACGAGCTCGAGTCAGGCGTGCGGGAGGCGCTGCAGACCCTGAGGAAGGGTTGAGACCGCCCTCAGGCCATGCCCTCCAGGCTCGTGATCAAACCGGCCAGCGTGTCGGTGAGCACCGGAAAACGGAACCGCTGCCCCTCGCTCTGCACCGCGAGCACGATGCCGTAGATCCACATGACGAACCAGACGAGGTCCCACAGCAGGCGCAGGAGTATGAAGAGCCCGATGGCAGCCCCCAGGATCGAAAGCACGATCGAGCCGACGAACATCACGCCATGCACGGCGGTCGCGTTGGCGGCGTTGAACTTCGCGTCAGGCTCAGCTTTGCCGGCGACGAAGATCATCACAAAGCTGCCGATGGGGGGCGCCAGAACCCAGGCGAGGATCGTGTACAGCTTGCTGTTGCTCGCGGGCGAAGCACCGGAGCCGTAGTCGGGAGCCGGCGGCGGCACGGGCGGTGGCTGTTCCATTTCGGGCCGAAATATAGAACAGGATGATCAGGACTGGCATAGCCGGTTGGATCGACAAGTCGCTCATCGAAAGCGGCAAGTTCTATCCCCAGGGCTGCACCTCGGCTGAGGAGCGGCTGGTCTTCTATGCGAGCCAGTTCCCGATGGTCGAGGTGGACTCGACCTACTACGGGATGCCGAGCAAGCACAACGCGGAGCTCTGGGTGGAGCGCACCCCGCCCGATTTCAAATTCGACGTCAAGTCGTTCTCTTTGTTCACCCAGCATCCGACCAAGGCGAAGTCGATGCCCGCCGCGATCCGCGAGGGTCTGCCCAAGGAGCTGGTCGAGAGCAACAAGAACTTCTATCTCGACAAGGCGCCGCCGGATGTCGTGGACGAGTCGTGGGAGTGGTTCCGCGACGCGCTGGAACCGCTCCGCGAGGCGGGCAAGCTCGGCGCGGTCTTCTTTCAGTTCCCGCCTTGGTTTTTCCCCTCCACGCGATCGCTCGCCTATCTCGAGCAGGTCCAGGAGAGGATGTTCGGATTCCCGATCGCGATCGAGTTCCGCAAACGCGACTGGCTCGACGACAGCCATGCCGAGGGCACTCTCGACTTCCTCCGCCGGCGGGGAATCCCGTACGTGGCGGTGGACACTCCGCAGGGCTTCGACTCGGCGCTGCCGCCCGTAGCGAGGGTGACCTCGCCCGACCTGGCGATCGTCCGCTTCCACGGCCGCAACCGCGAGACCTGGGACCAGAAGGGCGCGCCGCCCAGCGTGCGCTTCCGCTACCTGTACTCAGACGAGGAGCTCGCGGAGTGGGTGCCCAAGGTCAAAGAGCTCGCCGGCGAAGCGGCCGAGGTTCACGCGGTGATGAACAACAACTACTCGGACTACAGCGTGCGCAATGCGAAACGGCTCGCAGAGCTCTTAGAGGAACAGCCGCAAGCCGAGGTCAATGCGGCCTCGCCCGAACTATTCCGGGATCTCTGACACGTGCTCGGGCAGGTCGCCCGGGCCTGAAAGGTCCGGCTGCTGAGAGCGGCGGATCTCGCCGATGAGGTGGTCGATCGGACCGCCCAGGAACGGCTCGAAGATGTGCGCGAGGCGGCCGGGGAAGTGCATGACGTCCCGCCGCGGGAAGCGGGCCGCCCGAACGATGGAGGCGGCGACGAACTCGGCCGAGTAGGCCGGCCCGACGTTCTCGCTGTTGCTCACCTCGCCGAACTCGGTCCGTGTGATGTACGGGTACAGGGTCACCACCTTGACGCCGCTGCCGCTGAGCTCGCCGCGCAGAGAGTGTCCGAAGCCGGTGACGGCAAACTTCGTCGCCGCGTATGCGGCCGAGTAGGGGAGCGGGCGGACGCCGGCCGTCGAGCCCACGTTGACGATGACGCCGGCGTGCTGGGCGAGCATCGGCGGCAGCGCGGCCTGCGTCGCCCAGATGAGGCCGAGCACATTCGTGTTGATCAGCCGGAGCACGTCCTCCTCCGGCATCTCGTGCAGGCGCCCGGTCCAGCCGCTGCCGGCGTTGTTGACCAGGACGTCGACCCGATCGAGATCGCGGAGAGCGGCCGCGACGAAGGCGCGCGCCTCGGCCCGCCGGCTCACGTCGGCGCGGCGGATCGTGACCATCGGGGCACCGGCCTCGCGGCACCGCTCGGCCACCTCCTGCAGCCGGTCGACGCGGCGGGCGCAGAGGGCGAGTCGCGCCCGCTTGCGGGCAAAGGCGATGGCCGTGGCCTCGCCGATCCCGCTCGAGGCCCCTGTGATCAGGACTGCCGCGCCGCGGAGCTTCACGCTCCGAGCGTAGCCGCCCTCAGGTCAGGCCGTTTCTCGCCGGCGCCGCGCGAGGCTGTGCGCGTCCTCGGAGGCCTCGACCAGCAGGCGGCGCGACATCTCGAGGTATTCCTGCAGCGACCGCCGCAGCTGCTCCGTGCTGGGCTCGCCTTTGAACGCCGTCGCCCGCTTATACATCTCGCCCAGCGGCCGGTGCCTACCGCGCAGGTCGCGAACGCGCTCGTCATTGCCCATCCGGACCGGGTAGCCCATCCGGTTGAGCATGTCGTCCACCAGCAGCTTGGCGGCGGCGACCGCTTCGCGCGGCTGGGAGACGAAGAGGCGCTCGAGTTCCGGCAGCCGGCTGTCGTAGGGCTGGATCAGGTTGGCGGGAAGCGGCCGGATGCTGGGGAGACTGCGTCGCCCGCGCGTCAAAGCCAGGCCGAGCAGGACGAGGAGAGCGACGACGACGGGGGCCCCGATGACGATTCCGAGGGTCTGCAAGTTCTCTCCCGTACCGATGAACGTTATAACGCGACTTCCACTATAGGGCCCGCCCTATGCTTCTGCCCATGAAGGCGATCACATATCAGGGGCTCCACGAGATGCGCGTCGAGGACGTGCCGAAGCCGTCGATCAAGGGGTCACGCGACGTGCTGCTCCGCATCACGTTGAGCGCGCTCTGCGGCTCCGACCTCCACATCTACCACCAGCGCTCGCCCGTCAACGAGGGTGCGATCGTCGGTCACGAGTTCGTGGGGGTCGTCGAGGAGACCGGCCCCGAGGTGATGCGCTTTAAGCCCGGTGACCGCGTCGTTGCGGCCTTCTACACCGCCTGCGGCCACTGCGATCTCTGCCGGCGCGGCTGGTTCTCCCAGTGCACGAGCAAGGCGACGTTCGGCCACGGCGACTTCTGGGGCGGCCTCGGCGGCGGCCAGGCCGAGTACGTGGTCGTGCCGGACGCCGACCACACGCTCGAGCCGATCCCGGACGCGATGAGCGACGACGACGCGATCTTCGTCGGCGACATCATGTCCACCGCCTACTTCGGCGCAGAGCGCGCCGACATCGAGCCCGGCGACGTGGTCGCGGTCGTGGGCGCCGGCCCGGTCGGGCTGTTGGCCGTGCAGGCTGTCCAGCTCTTCGGTCCCGCCCGCGTCTACGCCATCGATTTCGTCGACCAGCGGCTTGAGCTCGCGCAACAGTTCGGCGCCATCCCGATCAACGGCAAGGAGGTCAACCCGGTCGAGTTCATCCAGAAGGAGACCGGCGGGCGAGGCGCCGATTCGAGCGTCGAGTGCGTGGGCGTGCACGCGGCCATCCAGACCGCCATCAACGTCGTCCGGGGCGGGGGCACGATCTCCGTCGTCGGCGTCCCCGACACGACAGTCGGCGATTTCCCCTACATCCACACCTGGCTCAAGGACCTGACGTTCCGGGCCGGCTGGTGCAACGTCCAGGCGCATATGCGGCCGCTGCTGGACCTGATCGCCGCCGGCAAGGTCAAGCCCGCCGAGATCATCAGCCACCGCATGAAGCTGGACGAGGGCGAGGAGGCCTATCGGATTTTCGACGCGCGCGAAGCGACGAAGATCGTCTTCGACAGCTAGGGAGGAACGGAAGGGGACTCGGAGGGGACTCTATCGACCAGCGCCCGAAGGGCGGCGACGTGAGCGTCGAATGCCGTCCTTCCCGACCTGCTCAGCTTCACCGACGTCCGCGGCCGCTTGCCGAGGAACCACTTCCGAACCTGGACGTAGCCGGCGCTCTCCAGCGTCGAGAGCTGCTTGGAGAGCGCCGAGTCCGAAAGCCCCGTCTCCTCGCGGAGGAACCTGAACTCCGCCCATTCCGTCGCGGCCAGGATCGCCATGATCGACAGTCGCGCCGGCGCGTGGATGATGGGGTCGAGGCGATCGATCACGCGCGGTTGCTCAGCATCGTCCTGCGTAGCCACCTCCGCAGCAGCGGTCCCGCGCCGATCACCAGGACCGCACCGACCAGGGTTCCCGCCGCACCGGGGTGAGCGAAGCCGGCCGCCTGGAGGCCGAACGCCACACCGAGCGATGCACCGACGACGACCCAGACGAACAGAACTATCCCGACAGCGCCCGCGGGGCCCAACAGCTGCTGGCTGACGCGAGCACCCGGCCGGCCTCCGACGATCAGCCAGACGCTGACCATGGCGACGATGAACGCGTAAACCAGCGCCACCGGCACCACGATGCGGGCCATTTTCGTGTCCGCGGCGAAGCCGACCGGGATCATCCCGACGGCCACCAGCCACCAGTACCAGCCCGGCACGTTGACCCGATCGATGACTCCCTCCTGGCGGCGACCGATCTCGGCCAGGGCAGACGCGGCGTCCTGTGTGGATTCCATGTCATCCCCTCCTTTCATAGCGCGAGTATAGCAAGTACTTTCCAATGTGGCAAGTACTTGCATCGGCCATGCATTCCTCTCTTGACGGGGAGGTGTCGGGCGAATGCTCGACGGAGGGGGCGTGGCTACTCTCCGAGCCCCCCGACCCTCCCGGAGGGGAGGGGAATCGTGAATTCCCTACTGACCCGCGTCGAGGGCCAGCAGGTAGCCGCGGGCGCGCTCTGTCAGCGGGTAGCGATTCACCAGGGCCCAGAACCTCGGACCGTGGCCAGGCTGTTCGAGGTGCGCCAGCTCGTGCATCAACAGGTAGTCGAGGACGAATCGCGGTAGGGCGGCCGCCCGCGACGAGATCCGCACCACCCCGGCGGTGAAGGTGCAGCTGCCCCAGCGGCGCTGCTGCTCGGCGAAGGCCACCGAGCTCCAGCTCAGCCGGCCGTCGAAGTAGCGGCGGTTCAGCTCCCGGGCGCGCCTCTCGAGGCGCTCGTCGGTGGGCGCCGCGCGCTGCAGCTGCCGCTCGATTCGGATCCGCATCCGCTCCGCCCAGCGCTGCCGCTCGGCCTCGGGCATCCAGGCGGGGACGCGCAGCTCGAGCACGCCGCTCCGCACGAGCGCCGAGACTGTGCGGCGGCGACGAGCCGAAGCGACAATGCGAACCTCCAAGGCCGAGCAATTCTAGGATCAGCCGAAATGGTGGTCGTGTAAATGCCCCGCAGCCTCGTCATCGGCAACGGCCGGGTCTTGGTCGGCTACGACGCCGACTATCAACCGCGCGACCTCTTCTATCCGCACGTCGGGCACTGGAACCACACGCTGGGGAACGTCTGCCGCACCGGGTTCTACGTCGATGGCCGCTTCGCCTGGCTCGACGACCCCGGCTGGGAACGGGAGCTCGGATACCTCGACGACGCGCTGATCACCGACGTGCGCCTGCGCCACGCCGGCCTCGGCCTCGACGTGCACTTCCAGGACTACACGGACATGGCACGCGATTTCCTGGTGCGCGCCGCGAAGGTCACGGTCGACCACCCGGTCCAGAAGCTGCGGGTCTTCTTCCACTACGACTGGTTCATCCAGGAGTCGGACCTGGGCTGCACCGTGCTCTACGACCCCGGCCACCGCGCCCTGATCGCCTACAAGAACGACTTCTACTTCCTCTGCGGCGGCGAGGCCGGCCGCGAGCACGGCATCGCCGCTTGGGCCGCGGGCAAGAAGGGCAATGGCCTCGAAGGCACGTGGGTGGACGCCCTCGACGGCGAGCTCGCCCGGTCCCCGATCGACCAGGGCTCGGTCGACTCCACCGTGATGTTCGAGCTCGGGCCGGCGAAGCCCAAGGAGGAGCGGCACGTCAAGCACTGGCTCTGCTTCGGCCGCCGATTCGGGGACGTGACCGAGTTCGGGCAGGACATGATCCTGCACCGCGGCGAGTCGATGTACCGCACGCGGACCGAGACCTACTGGCGGCGGTGGACGGACAAGGACGAGCACCAGGTGGCCCCGGAGCTCGGCGCCGAGGTGCGCGCTCTCTACCGCCGCAGCGTGCTGACGGTGCGGGCGCACGCCGACTCCGAGGGCGGGGTGGTCGCAGCCACCGACTACGACATCACGAAGTTCGCGCGCGACACCTACTCCTACGTCTGGCCGCGCGACGCGGCCATCGCGATCAACGCGCTCGATCGGGCCGGCCACGAGGACGTCACCCGCCGCTTCTTCCTCTTCAGCCGCGACCTGATCGTCAACCGGCCGGAGGGCTTCTTTCTGCACAAGTACACCCCGGCCGGCAACCCGGGCTCGTCCTGGCACCCCTGGATGGACGGGGCCGGGAACCGCATCCTGCCGATCCAGGAGGACGAGACAGGTCTCGTTCTGTGGGCGCTCTGGGAGCACTACAAGCGCCACCGCGCGCTTGATTTCGTCGTCGACCTCTACACCAGCCTGGTCGTGCCTGCAGCCAGCTGGATGATGGATTACGCCGACCAGAACATCGGACTGCCCAAGCCGTCCTGGGACCTCTGGGAAGAGCGTTGGGGCGTGCACGCGTTCACTGTCGGAGCGGTCTGGGCCGGCCTGAACGCGGCGCGCGAGTTCGCTGAGCTTTTCGGCGACGAGCAGTTCGCCGGCAAGCTCAAGGCTTACGCGCACATCCTCCGGCAGTCGACCGACCGCCAGCTCTACCGGCCGGAGCTGGGCCGCTTCGCGCGGCGGGTTACGGCCACCCCCCACGGCCTCGAAGTGGACAACGTGCTCGACAGCGCCCTCTTCGGCCTCTGGCGGTTCGGCATGTACGAGCCCGACGAGCCGCGGATCGCCGCCACGATGGAGGCGGTTCGCGAGCAGCTGCAGGTTCGCAGCGCCTGCCAGGGGATCGCGCGCTATGCGGACGACTACTACTTCCAGGTCGAGCGCGACGTCAACCTGGTGCCCGGCAACCCCTGGTTCATATGCACGCTCTGGGTCGCTCAGTGGCTGATCGCGACCGCCCGCAGCCGCGAGGACCTGGCGCCGGCTCGCGACGTGCTCAACTGGGTCACGGACCGCCAGCTGCCGGGCGGGTTGCTCTCCGAGCAGCTGGATCCGCACACCGGCGCGCCCCTCTCGGTGTCACCGCTGACCTGGAGCCACGCCGAGTTCGTGATCACGGTCGACGACTACCTGCACCGAATTAAAGAGCTGTAGAAAGACGGAACGGCGGCCACCGCGGAGGGGTTCTATCAACGTGACCCGCAGGCTCCCCTGGCAGGTTTGGGCCGCCCTCGCGATCGTGTACGTGGTCTGGGGCTCGACGTACTTCGCGATCCGGATCGTGGTCCGCGAGCTGCCCCCGCTGTACTCGGCCGGGGGCCGTTTCGCGCTGGCGGGCCTGATCGTGCTGGCGATCGGTGCCGCGACGCGCTCGCTGAAGGGGGTTACCTGGCGCGGTGTGCTTTACGCGGCCGTCCCCGGCGTCCTGCTGACGGCCGGCGGCAACGGGGCGGTGATGCTCGCCGAACGGACCCTCGAATCGAGCTTCGCCGCGCTCATCGTCGCCCTGGCCCCGATCCTGATGGCGGTCATGACCATGGGACTCGACCGCCGGATCGTTGGGCGGAGGGCGGCCCTCGGCCTGGCGCTCGGGTTCGGTGGCCTCGTACTGCTCATCCGCCCGCAGCCGGGCGGCCATGTGGATCTCACCGGAGCGTCGATCATGCTGCTCGCGACCACCAGCTGGGCGGCCGGGAGCGTCTTCGCAGCCCGGCGGCCGACGGGGATGTCGGCTCCGGCGACCGCAGGCTTCCAGATGCTGCTCGGCGGTGTGGCGCTGGCCATCGGCGGCCTGGCCTTCCAGGAGCGGATCCCGGCCTCGCTGCCGCCCTCCGCGTACCCGTCGGCGTGGGCGCTGCTCTACCTCGTCGTCTTCGGCTCGCTGGTCGGCTTCAGCGCCTATTCATGGCTGCTCAGCCGGGCGCCGATCTCACTGGTCTCGACCTACGCGTACGTCAACCCCGTCGTCGCGATCGGCCTCGGCGTGGTCTTTCTGCAGGAGCAGTTCGGCATCGGCGAGCTGATCGCGTCAGCGGTGATCCTGCTCGGCGTGGCCCTGATCGTCAGTTCCCCTCCCCGCCATGCGGGGAGGTGGGCCGGCGAAGCCGGCTCGGAGGGGACTCTGGGGGATGCTAGAGAGGAATATTCCCGTGCTTCCGGGGCGGCTGCTCCGACACCTTCTCCAGGCACAAGTGCAGGCCCCGGACCAGAGCCCGCCGGGTCTCGCGCGGTTCGATGACGTCGTCGATGTAGCCGCGCTCCGCAGCTACGTAAGGGTTCGCGAACCGCTCCGTGTACTCGGCCACCAGCTCCTTGCGCCGCGCGTCGGGGTCCGCGTGGCCGCTCAGGTCGCGCTTGTAGATGATGTTGACCGCCGCCTCGGGCCCCATCACCGCGATCTCGGCGGTGGGCCAGGCGAGGTTCAGGTCCGCCCCGAGCTGCTTGGACGACATCACGCAGTAGGCGCCGCCGTAGTCCTTCCGCGTGATGACGGTCAGCTTCGGCACCGTGGCCTCGGCGTAGGCGTACAGCAGCTTGGCCCCGTGGCGGATCACTCCGCCATGCTCCTGCGCCGTGCCCGGCAGGTACCCGGGGACGTCCACGAACGAGATCAGCGGGATGCCGAAGGCGTCGCAGAAGCGGATGAACCGCGCCGCCTTGACCGAGGCGTCGATGTCGATCGCGCCCGCCAGCACCTTGGGCTGGTTGCCGACGATGCCGACCACGTGGCCGTCGAGGCGGCCCAGGCCCACAACGATGTTGCGGGCAAAGAACGGCTGCACCTCCAGAAAGGCGCCGTCGTCGAGCACTCGGGTGAGCACGTCGCGCATGTCGTAGGGGAGGTTGGGGCTCTCGGGGACGACACTCTGGAGCGCGTTGTCGGCCCGCTCCGGGTCGTCTTTGGGCGCCCGATACGGAGGCCGCTCACCGGAGTTCGAGGGCAGGTAGGACAGCAGGCGGCGGACATCGTCAGCGCACTCCTTCTCGCCCTTGCTCAGGAAGTGCGCGACGCCGGACCGCGTGTTGTGCACCTCGCCGCCGCCCAGCTCGTCGAAGGTGACCTCTTCGCCGGTCGTCACGCGAATGACCTCTGGCCCGGTGATGAACATGTAGCCGTGACCGGCGACCACGAAGACGAAGTCGGTCAGCGCCGGCGAGTAGACGGCCCCGCCGGTACAGGGACCCGCGATCACCGACAGCTGCGGGATGACGCCTGAGGAGCGGACGTTGCGAAAGAAGATGTCCGCGTAGCCGGCCAGCGCCACGACGCCTTCCTGGATGCGCGCGCCGCCCGAGTCGTTGACTCCGATGATCGGAATTCGATCGCGGAGCGCGAGCTCCTGAATCTTGACGATCTTCTCGGCGGTGACCTCGCCGAGCGAGCCTCCGAGCACGGTGGCGTCGTACGCGTAGAGCGCCACCGGCCGGCTGTCGACTGTGCCGAAACCGATGACGACGCCGTCGCCGGCGACGCGGCGCTCCTCCATGCCGAGCCCGTGCGCGCGGCTCTGCGCGTAGAGGTCGAGCTCCTGGAAGCTGCCGGTGTCCACGAGCATCTCGATGCGCTCGCGGGCGGTCGGTTTGCCGCCGGCGTGGCGCTTCTCCACGGCGTCAGGGCTGGGGTTGAGCGAGGTGTAGCGCCGCTTGCGGTACTGGTTGATCTTCTGCTCGGCCGCGCTCGGGGGTGTGCGGTCGGGCGCGGCGGTCTCGCCGACGTCGGGCGCCTTGCGCCGAACCGGGGACAGTCGCCTTCCCTTGTCTTCGTCCGCCACCCCTGCATGGTAGTTTCGGGCGCATGGCGCTAAACGAAGAGGTCAGCTTCACCTGGGTCGGTCACGGCACCTGGAAGGTCCGCAGCGCGGGCGGTAAGGAGGTCCTCATCGACCCCTGGGTCATGCACAACCCGGTCGCGCCGGACGAGCTGAAGCAGGTCGACAAGCTCGACCTGATGCTGGTCACGCACGGGCACTACGACCACATCTACGACGCCGTCGACATCGCCAAGGCGACAGGCTGCAAGGTGCACGCGGTCTTCGAGACCGCGATGTGGATGAGCACCAAGGGCCTGACGAACCTCGACGGCGGCAACAAGGGTGGGTCCCGCGACTTCGACGGGATAAAGGTGACGATGGTCCACGCCGACCACACCTGCGGCATCTCCGACCCGCCGGACGCGATGGCGAACATCGTCTACGGCGGCGAGGCGTGCGGCCTGGTCGTCGAGTTCGAAAACGGCTACACGATCTATTTCTCGGGCGACACCGACGTCTTCGGCGACATGGCTCTGATCGGCGAGCTGCACCGCCTCGACGCGGCTTTCCTGCCCATCGACGGCATTTACAACATGTCGCCCAGGCGAGCCGCCAAGGCGGTCGAGCTGTTGGGCGTGAAGACGGTGGTGCCGATGCACTGGGGCCCGCACCTGGGCGATGCCTGCGGCACGCCTGACCAGCTGCGCCAGCTGGTCGGCGGCGGCGTCACCGTGGTGGACGCGAAGCCGGGCGACACGATCTAGGTCGAGGAGGCCCCTCCGCCGCCTTTGGCGGCACCTCCCCACCAAGTGGGGAGGAGTCTGCTTCTGTCCAAGCCGGGGAGTCCCCTCCGCCGCCTTTGGCGGCACCTCCCCACCAAGTGGGGAGGAGTCTGCCTCTTTAGGTGTGTAATTGCCGAATGACGGCCGGGTCGTTCCGCTACTCCGCTTGGGACGGCACGCAGCAGCTCGACCTGCCCGACGCCGACGAGATCCTCGAGTCCATCTCGGACGACCTGATGAACTATGGGGACCTGCAGGCGGCGCTGCAGCGCCTCTACCGCTGGGGCGACAACCGCCTCCAGGGTCTCGACCAGCTCCTTAAGCAGCTCCGCGAGCAGCGCGAGCAGGAGCTCTCCCGCTACAACCTCGACAGCGCGGTCGAGGACGTCCGCAAGCAGGTGCAGGAAGTCATCGACATGGAGCGCGCCGGGATCGACAAGCGAGTCAACGAGGCGCCGGAAGGTTCGCCGAAGAAGGTCGCCGAGCGGATGGCCGGCCAGCGGCGCGACCAGCTCGACCGGCTGCCGGACGACCTCGGCGGACGTGTCAAGGGCCTGCGCAACTACGACTTCATGGACCCCGAGGCGCGGCAGAAGTTCGAGGACCTCTTGCAGAAGCTGCAGCAGCAGATGGTCGACCAGATGTTCCAGGGCCTGAAGCAGGGCATCGAGCAGATGAAGGGCGAGGACCTCTCCCGGGTCCGCGAGATGGTGCGCGCCCTCAACGAGATGCTCGAGCAACGCACGCGCGGGGAGCAGCCCGACTTCAAATCGTTCAAGGAGCGGTTCGGCGACATGTTCCCGCCGGAGATCGAGAACCTCGACCAGTTGCTCGAGCACCTGCAGCGGCAGATGGCCCAGATGCAGTCGCTGCTGCAGTCGCTCTCACCGGAGGCGCGCGACGAGCTGCGCCAGCTGATGGACGAGCTGCTGCAGGACGACGCGCTGCGCCTGGACCTGATGCGGCTCGGGTCGCTGATGAACACGCTCATGCCGCCCAGCGAGCTCAGCGAGCGCTACCCGTTCTTCGGCGACGACGACCTCTCGATGCAGGAGGCGATGGGCCTCATGGAGAGGCTGCAGTCCATCGACCGGCTCGAATCGCAGCTGGAGCGGGGCAGCTTCCGGCTGGACGACGTGGACCGCGGGCTGGCGCAGGAGCTGCTCGGCCCCCAGGCCCGCCAATCGCTCGACCAGCTGCGCCAGGTGACAGAGGTTCTGGAGAAGGCGGGCTTCGTGGAGAGGAAGGACCGGCGCCTGGAGCTGACACCGCGCGGCCTGCGCCGGATCGGCCAGGTCGCACTGCGCGACATCTTCCTGCAGCTCAAGCGGGCGCGGCTCGGCCAGCACCGGCTCGACCAGGCCGGGCAGGGCGTCGAGCCCGGCGAGGAGTTGAAGGCTTACGAGTTCGGCGACCCGTTCCTGATCGACCTCAAGGAGACGCTGTTCGAGTCACTGCAGCGCGAGGGCCGCGGCGTGCCGGTGCACATCGAGCCGGAGGACTTCACCGTCCGCCGGACCGAGCACTCGACCGAGGCCGCGACCGTGCTGATGATCGACATGAGCCGGTCGATGTTCCTGCGCGGCTGCTTCCTCGCCGCCAAGAAGGTCGCCATCGCGCTCGACAGCCTGATCCGCAGCCAGTTCCCGCGCGACTCCCTCTATGTGGTCGGCTTCTCGAACCACGCGGTGGAGCTGAAACCGCACTCGCTGCCGCAGATCTCGCTCAACGACTACGTCTACGGCACCAACATGCAGCACGGGTTCCAGGTCGCGCGATCGCTGCTCGCCAAGCACCGCGGCAACCGCCAGGTGATCATGGTCACCGACGGCGAGCCGACCGCTCACCTCGAGAACGGGCGTGTGTACTTCGGCTACCCGCCGACTTACAAGACGATCCAGGAGACGCTGAAAGAGGTGCGGCGCTGCACGCGCGACCGCATCGTCATCAACACTTTCATGCTCGAGCGCGGGCCCTACCTGACCGAGTTCGTCAACGAGATGACCAAGATCAACCGCGGGCGTGCGTTCTTCGTCTCACCGGAGCGACTGGGCGAATACGTCCTCGTCGACTACGTGAGCGGCCGCCAGAAACGCTCTTCTCGCAGAGCTTCTTGAAAGACCTCGCGGGCAAGGTCGCCGTCGTCACCGGCGCCGCGGGCGGCATCGGCTTGGCGATGACGGAGGCCTTTCTGGGTGAGGGGATGAAGGTCGCGATGGCCGACGTCGATGCGACCGCGCTCGACGACACCGCGGGCCGCCTGGCCGCCGCCGGAGCTGACGTCCTGCCGGTGGTCACAGACGTGCGCGACGGCGACTCCGTACGGCACCTCGCCGAGGCCACCTATGAGCGGTACGGGACCGCGCACGTCGTCTGCAACAACGCCGGCGTCTCCGCGGCCGCCCCGCCTTGGGAGCTCACCGAGGGCGAGTGGAAATGGGTGCTCGATGTGAATCTCTGGGGCGTCATCCACGGCACGCGCACCTTCGTGCCGCGCTTCCTGGAGCAGGGCGAAGGCCACATCGTGAACACGGCTTCTCTGGCCGGGCTTATCACGGGGGTGCTGTCCGCCTACAGCGTCAGCAAGCACGCGGTCGTGGCGCTCTCCGAGTCGACCTACTTCTCGCTGCAGATGGCGGGCGCGTCGATTGGCGTCTCGGTTCTCTGCCCCGGCTTCGTCCGCACGCGCATCTGGGAATCGGAGCGGAACCGGCCCGCGGACGTGGTGCCTGGGCGCGAGGCCGACCCGACTCTCAACGACATCGGGAAGGCGCTCGTGCAAGCGGGCATCGACCCGGCGGAGGTTGGCAAGGCCGTTGTCGAGGCGGTCAAGACTGATCGCTTCTACATCCTCACTCACGAGGACTCGCGGGGCGCGGTGGCCCGCCGGACGCAGGACATCCTGGAAGGCCGCCCGCCGACTCCGCCCGACCTGTTCTGAGCGTTCAACTCTTCGACCGAGACCGCGACCTGGTAGCCATGCAGCGGCTCAGCAGCCGGATCTGGCCGCGCGGCTGGCACCCGGGCGGGCTCGGGTGGTGGCTCGGGCGTGGAGTCGGGCGGCGGACAGAGGAGGTCGCCGTTTTCTGGTCGGGCCGCGAGCTATCCGGCTGGGCGTCGATCGAGGACGCCCACGATGCCACTCTCGACGTGGATCCAGAGGTGCCCGCGGCCGCCGCGGCGCTCCTGGAATGGCTGGGCGACGCCGCGGAGTCGGCGCTCGCGCCGCGGCGCGGCCTGTTTCGCGGCGTCGCCGGTTCCGAGTACCGGCTGCCGACCGGCTACGCGATCCGCGCGACCGAGGGCGGCGAGATGGAAGAGCGAATCGAGGTTCACCGCGCCGCATGGCTGCCCGCCGCTCTGCCCTACGCGCCGGGCCAGGTGCCGGACTTCCCGCCGGGTGCGGTCAGCAACTTCACCGCGGAGGTCTATGAGCGTGTGAGGTCGCTCTGGCTCTACGACCCCGAGTTCGACCTCGTGGCGGTCGCGCCCGACGGCGAGCTCGCCGCATGCTGCATCGGCTGGTTCGACCGGACCGCCGGGGTCACGGAGATCGAGCCTCTAGGCGTCCGGCCCGGGCACCGCCGGCTGGGCCTGGCCGGCGCGCTCTGCCTCGAGATCGCCGCCCGCACCGCGGCCCGCGGCGGGGCACAGGTCTTCATCAACGTCGAGCCCTCGGAGGCGTACCCCGCTTCGAGCGCGGCATACATGAAGGCGGGCTTCGAGGTGAAGCAGTACGGCTCCGTTCCGCTGCGACCGTAAAATCGTTGGTGGTGCAGCTCCAAGAGCGGCCAGTCCTCGACCACCTCGGCGTGGACTCGGCCTTCAATACCTGGCACAATCTGCCTCCCGCCGAGCTCTACGAGCACGCGATCAGGAGTGAGGAAGGTGCTCTGGTCGCCAGCGGCGCGTTGACGGCGGAGACCGGCCAGCATACCGGCCGCTCGCCGAAGGACAAGTTCCTGGTCCAGGAGCCGAGCAGCGAAGCGCGAATCTGGTGGAAGGGCGGCAACCGCCCGATCACACCGGACAAGTTCGATGCGCTCCTCGACCGCATGGTCAAGTTCTGCGAGGCCCACCCGGTGTACGTGCAGGACGTCTTCGCCTGCGCCGAGCCGAGCCACCGGCTGAAGGTCCGGGTCGTCACCGAGTACGCCTGGCACAGCCTCTTCGTGAACAACCTCTTCATCCGCCCGACCGGCGAGGAGCGCGCTGAATTCGCGCCCGACTTCACGGTCATCTCGCTGCCGTCGGTCAAAGCGGACCCGCAGGTCCACGGCACGCGCTCGGAGACGTTCGTGCTCGTCAACTTCGGACGCCGGATGGTGATCATCGGCGGCACCAGGTATGCCGGCGAGATCAAGAAGTCTGTCTTCACCGCGCTCAACTACCTGCTGCCGAACAAGGGCGTGATGCCCATGCACTGCTCCGCCAACTACGGCGAGCAGGGCCACGTCGCTCTCTTCTTCGGACTCAGCGGCACCGGCAAGACCACGCTCTCGAGCGACCCGACCCGGCGGCTCGTCGGCGACGACGAGCACGGCTGGGGCAACCGCGGCATCTTCAACTTCGAAGGCGGCTGCTACGCCAAGACCATCCGCATCTCGAAGCAGGCCGAGCCCGAGATCTACGCCGCGACGAACAGCTTCGGCACGATCCTCGAGAACGTCGCCTTCGACCCGGTGACCCGGGTTCCCGACTACGACGACGACTCCAAGACCGAGAACACGCGGTCGGCCTATCCGATCGAGCTCATCCCCAACGCCGATCCGCGCGGCGTCGCCGGTCATCCCGAGAACGTTCTCTTCCTCTCCGCGGACGCCTTCGGGGTGCTCCCGCCGGTCGCTCGGCTCGACGAGGAGCAGATCCGCTACTTCTTCCTCTCCGGCTACACGGCCAAGGTCGCCGGCACAGAGCGGGGCGTCACGGAGCCGGAACCGACCTTCAGCACGTGCTTCGCGGCACCGTTCCTGCCGCTCGACCCGCAGACCTACGCCGACATGCTGGTGGACCGGGTCCGCCGCCACGACGCCCAGGTCTGGATGCTCAACACAGGCTGGACCGGCGGTCCCTACGGCGTCGGCGAGCGGATCTCCATCGCCCACACGCGCGCCATCGTCCGCGCGGTGGTGGAGAACCGGCTCCGCAGCGTCGCGATGCGGAAGGAGCCGATCTTCGGGCTGCACATTCCCAACGCCGTTCCGGGAGTGCCTTACGAAGTGCTCGATCCGCGCCAGAACTGGCCGGACCCCGAGGCCTACGACCGCCAGGCGGAGAAGCTGCGGGGGATGTTCGAGGAGAACTTCGAGCACCTGGACGAGGGGTCCGAGGCCGGCTGAGAATAGCCGTGGTCGGGAGCCGCAGGTTCCCGGATCTTGCCCGCGTTGAGGAGTACGTTCGCTCGCTCCCACCCGACGCCAGCCTCGTCACCGGCAGCGCCAGCGGCGTGGACGCGGCCGTCACCAAGGCGGCGCGCGAGCGAGGCCTTCCCGTGATGCGGGTCCCCGCGTCGTTCGAAGAGGCCTCCGATGCGCGGCGCTCCGCCGAACGAAACCAGAAGCTGATCGACCAGGCCGACGCGCTCGTCGCGTTCTGGGACGGCGCCTCGCAAGGCACGCGGACGACCATCGAACGGGCGCTGGACTCCGGCAAGGAGGTCCACGTCTTCACGGCTCCTGGTTGAGCCTGGCTAAGGTGGTGCCGTGATGGTTCGGGTGAGGCTCTTCGGCAGGCTGCGTGAACAGGCGGGGACCGGCACGGTCCAGGTGCACCTGCCTGAGCGGGCGACCTCCGGCGACGCTCTGGCCGAGGTGGCGCGCCTCCATCCGGACGTCGATTTCGACCCGGATCGCCTGCGGGTCGCGATCAATCACGAGTTCGCCGGCTGGCAGACGGCCCTGGCGGACGGAGACGAGCTCGCGCTCATCCAGCCGGTGAGCGGAGGCTCACAGGCCGCGGTCCTGATCGAGATCGGTGAGGCTCCGCTCGACCCGCGGCGGCTGGAGGCCGCGGTCACCCACCCCGGCGCGGGCGGAATCTGCACCTTCACCGGTGTGGTCCGGGACAGCTCCCGCGGCCGCAGCGTCTCGCACCTCGAGTACGAGGCGTACGCCGAGATGGCGGAGGCCGAGATCAGGCGCATCACCGACCAGATCGGCGCGCAGTGGCCCGAGGCGCGGGTAGCCATCGCGCACCGCACCGGGCGCCTGGAGATCGGCGAAGCTTCAGTGGTCGTGGCCGTGTCCTGCCCACACCGGGCGGAGGCCTTCGAGGCTTGCCGGTTCGGCATCGACCGCCTGAAGGAGTCGGTGCCGATCTGGAAGAAGGAGCACGCCACCGACGGCCAGTCCTGGATCGAAGGGGCGGAGGCCCACCGCGCCTAAACTTCAGGCACCCATGGCACTGGTCCCCACAGTCATCGAGAACGAGGGCGGCAACCGGGAGCGCGCCTTCGACATCTACTCGCGGCTCCTGCGCGACCGGATCATCATCGTCGGCCGCCCGATCGACGACACCATGGCGAACCTGATCGTGGCTCAGCTGGTCTTCCTCGCCGCCGAGGACGCGGAGAAGGAGATCCAGATCTACGTCAACTCGCCTGGCGGCTCGGTCTCGGCGGGCTTCGCGATCTACGACACGATGCAGTACGTCCCCTGCCCGATCTCGACGCTGGCGATCGGCCGTGCGGCCAGCTTCGGCACGGTGATCCTGATGGCCGGCAGCAAGGGCAAGCGATTCGCGCTGCCCAACGCGCGCATCCACCTCCACCAGCCCCTGATCTCAGGCGAGGGCCTGCAGGGCCAGGCCAGCGACCTCGAGATTCACGCCAAGGAGATCGTGCGGATCAAGGAGGAGCTGAACGAGCTGATCGCGAAGCACACGGGCCAGCCGCTCGAGCGAGTTCAGAAGGACACCGACCGGGACTTCTACATGTCGGCGCAGGAGGCGATCGCGTACGGGCTGATCGACGGCGTGATCGGCGGCCCCGCCATCGAGGTCTCAGAGGCGAGCCTGCTGCCGGCGTAGGCTGACCACGCCCCCTCCGCCCGGCTAGCGCCGGGCACCTCCCCGTCAAGCGGGGAGGAGACGCGTTTTCCCTCCGGCTAGGCCGACCTCAGCAGGAACACCACGAACCCCAGGTAGACCGCGATCACCACGAAGGCTTCGACACGCCGCAGCATCTGCTTGCGCGCACAGAGCGCCAGCACGAGCACGGTGAGGCCCGCCAGCCACAGATACGTTGGGCCGACCCCACCGCCGATGCCCGCGCCGCCCAGGATCGCCGCCGGCAGCACCAGGCCGCCCAGCAGGTTGAGGGTGTTGGAGTTCATCGCCTCGCTCATCACCGCCGTGCCGCGACCGCGGCGGCCCAGGTGGACGGCCGCATACGCGTTCGGCAGGCTGGTCAACACCGCCAGGACGAGCCCGCCGGTGATCGCCTGCGGCACGTGCCAGAGGGCGGCGAAGTCGAGCGCCGAGTGGACCAGCCCGAGGCTTCCGAGCACGACCGCCGCGATCCAGACCGGCAGCAGCGGGACGACGTAGCTCGCCCGCTTCGGCTGCGGCAGGTCGCTTGCCGATGGCAGGTGGCCGGAGGACTGCACGACCGCGGCACGGAGAGCCCGCGGAACGGCCAGCCGCTCGAGAGTGGCGGGCTTGAGCGCGAGTGCCGCGGCGTAGGCGGCGAAGACCATCACCAGCAGGGCCGCGACCGCCGCCCCCGGCAGCCAGCCGGCGATGAGCACACCGGCGAGCAGGAGCGCGATCACCCCGACGCCGCCGTCCAGCAGCAGGGCTGAGCGATGCAGCGCCAGGTGGCCGCTGAGGAGCGCTGCGAGACCCAGCAGCGCCGCCAGGTTGAACAGGTTCGATCCCAGCACGACGCCGACGCCGACCGCGCGCGAGCCCGCGATCACCGCGATCACCGCGGAGCTCAGCTCGGGGGCGTCGGCGCCGAGCGCGGTCAGCAGGCCGACGAATCCTTCCGAGAGGCGCAGGCGGCTGCCGAGGCGGCTCAGGCCGCGGACCATCAGCTCGCTGGCGCTGAGGGTGACGGCCAGCGAACCGAAGAAGAGGAGGGCCTCCGGCGCGTGGTCCAGTTCAGAGCTCCAGGGTCATGCCGTCGCGGGCGGCCTTGACCTCGACGCCGGTCGACTGCGAGAGCTGCTCAGCCAGCTCCCACGGGTGTGCCCGCCAGACCGTCATGCCGTAGTGCGTGATGATGGCAAGTCGGGGTTGGGCGTCGCGGATGATCCGTTCCGCGTCGGCCAGCGCCAGGTGCGGCAGGCCGGGCCGGCGCTCCATGAGCACCACGTGGATCAGCATCACCTCGGCTTTGTGGTCCTCCGCAATCCCGTCGTACCAGGCGGAGTCGGTCACCCAGCCGAGGCGGTCGCCGAAGCGAAACCCGTAGGTCTCGACGCCGTGGATGTGGCGCGGCGAGGTCGTGAACTCGATCGCGCCGACCTGGTAGGTCGTCTCCGCCTCCAGCCGGACGATCCGCTCGGGGAAGCCGCGCAGGTACTGCAGCACCACCGGGTCGTCGTCCAGCGCGTCGGCCGGGCAGTAGAGCTCGCCGCGGAGGTGGAAGCCGCCCTCCGTCATCGCCTCGACCATCACGTTGACGTCGCCACAGTGGTCGAGGTGGCGATGGCTGACGACGATCGCGCTGAGCTTCGCCAGATCGACCTTGCGCTTGGCGTACTGCACGACGGCACCGGGGCCCGGGTCGAGGGCAAGGCGGGTGTCGCCCTCCTCGAGCAGGAGGCCGCCGGAGGCCGCCAGCTGCTTGGCGACCATGAACCGGGCGCCGGCGGTGCCCATGAAGGTGAGCTTCATGGCTTCTCCCTCCCCTCCGGTGAGGGCTGGAGATGGGCCGCGCTCACGTCTCGGCCACCGCTGCGAGCGGGATCTCGGTCGCGCTGCCGAAGTAGCGCTCATAGAGCTCCCCCACCCGCGCCAGAGTGTCGATCTCGCCGACCGGCTTGTCGTCCCGGATCCGGACGATGCGAGGGAATCGCAGCGCGAACCCGCTCTTGTGCCGGTTGGAGATCTGGATCGAGTCGAAAGCCACCTCGAGGACTACCTCCGGCCTGACGGCCCGGGCCCGGCCGTAGTCGGCCGTGGTCATCTCCAGGAACTTCTGCGTGTACTCGGCGATCTCCGCGTCGGTCAGGCCCGTGTACGCCTTGCCGACGTTGACGAGCTTCTGGGAGGCCTCGTCGAGGACCGCGAAGGTGTAGTCGGAAAGCACGCCCCGGCGCTTGCCGTGGCCCCACTCGACCGCGGTCACGACCACGTCGAGCGTGGCCAGGGGCCGCTTGAGCTTCAACCAGGCCATCCCGCGGCGGCCCGGCGTGTACCCGCTGTCGGGGTCCTTGACCATCAGCCCTTCGTTGCCTCGCTCGCGAGTCTCGGCAAAGATGCGATCCAGGTCCTCGGCCGACCGGGCCACCTCGCGGCGCGCCAGTAGGAACGGGTGCTGGAGGTCGAGGGCCTCCAACCTCCGGCGCCGCTCCGCGAGCGGGTGGTCGAGCAGGTCCTCGCCGTCAAGGCGCAGGAGGTCGAAGGCCACCAGGACGACCGGCACCTCGGCGCGCAGCTTCTCCCCGACCACCTTGCGACCCAGACGGCGCTGCAATTCGAAGAAGCGCAGGACCTTGCCGTCGCGGTGGGCGAGGATCTCGCCGTCGACGACGAGCTCGCGGCCGAGCGCCGGCGCGGCCTCGGTGACCTCGGGGAAGGCCGCCGTCGTCTCCTTCAGGTCGCGCGAGTAGAGCGCGACCTCGCCGCCGGCGGTGTGCAGCTGGCACCGCACGCCGTCGTACTTCTCCTCCGTCCAAACCTCGTCGGCGCCGGAGCGGCGAATCGCCTCCTCGGCGGTCTCGACGGGGCTCGCCAGCATGAACCGTAGCGGCTGGAACAGCGTGACCGCGGCGGTGTCGAGGTCGCCCTTCCGCGCGCGTACGGCCGTCTCCCCGATGTCGCCGGTGACCATGTGAAGCCGGCGCACGGCCGCAGGTTCACGCTCGAAGGCCTTTGCGATCGCGGCTTCGACCAGTCCCTGCTGGAGGCCGATCCGCAGGTCGCCCGCCAGCACTTTGATCACGTACTTCGCGGCCAGCGGGTCCAGGCGGGCAAGGAGTGCCTCGAGCTCCTTCTGCTTCGCCTCGGCCGTTGGCGCCGCCTCGATCACGTCGAACACGGCCGCCACGTCGCGCAGGCCGACTGGCTCCGGCTTCGTTCGCTTGTCGAGGGCCTCCTCGGTCCAGTCACCCAGGTCGGAGTGGCGCAGGTAGGCCTGGCTCATCTCCTCGGGGGATCGCTGGGCCAGCCGCTCGATCACGCGGCCGATGGCGCTCCAACCGAGACGCAGCACGCGGCGATCGGAGCCGCCGAACGGCCGCGCGGTCATGTAGGTGGCGGCGAGCCGGAGGTCGTCCGGTTCCAGCGTCTTGAGGTAGTCCGCCAGGGTCTGCGTCTTGGCCAGGGTGGAGCTCGTCGCCGAGATCGATTCAGCAGTCCTGGCAAACTCGAGCACGGGATTATCGTAGGGACGCTTGCGACGCTGTCCTTACCTGGAGGAGTACTTCGCCGAGAGCCGGGGCCCGGTGCACACCTATCACTTCGACTGCCATGTGGACCGGCGCTCGAAGGTCAAGCGCAGCCTGCTGCGGCCATCCCCGCCCATCTGCGTGCGGAACTTCGAGGACTGCCCGCTCTATCAGTCGGAGAAGCGGCGCGAGGACGGCCTGATCACGCGCTACACGGACTAGGATTGCGACTCCCCTCCCCTCCGGGGAGGGTTAGGGAGGGGCGGTTGGATGCCTCGGCTTGCCCCCTCCGTCGGACCTCAAGTCCGACACCTGCCCTCAAGCGGGGAGGAGAAACCCCAGTTGCTCGTCCTGGGCCAGGGGCCAGGCTCGGATGCCGCGGCGGCGGAAGTGGCGGGCCAGCTCCGTCGCGTAGCCGTGCACCGTGTACACCTGCCGGGCGCCACTGAGCTCGACCACCTCGAAAAGCTCGTCGAAGTCGCAGTGGTCTGAGTACGGGAAGGCGCAGTCGGCGCCTACCTTCCGCCAGAACGTGCGGTCCTGCGCCCAGCCGGACACCAGGGTCGTGCGATGGCGGGGCAGCTTGCGGATCGCAGCCTTGCCCGCCGGCGGCGCGATGACGACGCGGCCGTCGGTAGCCCCGTCCAGCTCGATCCAGTCCGGCAGCTCCACGCCGGCCGTCTCGTAGGCGCGGGCAAAGGGAACGCACCGCTCCTCGAGGGCGAAGGAGAAGCCATAGCGGGCGAGAGCCAGCATCACTTCCTGGCACTTGCCGGCGGCGTGGGCGAGCAGCACCGGCACGACGCCGCTCGCGATCAGCCGGCTGCACCACAGCGCCACCTCCTCGACCACCCAATCGGGGTCGGGGAAGCGGAAGCCGGGCAGCCCGTAGGTGCTCTCGATCACGAGCACGTCGGCCGCGGGGATCGCCGTCTTTGGATGCGAGCGACCGCGGCGGAGCTTGAGGTCGCCGGTGTAGAGGATTCGGTGCCCGCCGTGCTCGACCAGCACCATCGCCGACCCGAGCATGTGGCCGGCGTCGTGCAGCGTCACCGTCGCGCCTCCGGCCACCATCGGCGTCCCCAGCGGCAATACGGTGGCGTCGCGCGGCCGGCGGTTCTCCGGCAGCAGACCGAGGGTCGCCTCGGTCATCACCGCGTGGCGGTGGCGCCGGGCGTGGTCGGCGTGAGCGTGGGTCACGACCGCCCGGTCGCGGATCGTGTGCGGGTCGAGCCAAAGTCCATGCGCGGGCACCGAAACCCCTCGATCCCAGACGACGTTCACGGCAGCTCGACACCCACGGCCTGATAAGCCTCGCGCGGAATGCCGATGTCTGCAACCACCACTTCGCCGGTGAGCCCGGCCTTTGGGAGCCCCAGGGTGACCGTGAGGTCGGCCCGGACCGCCACGCCGAGCACCCGGCCCGTGTCGGCATCGATCCCGGACGGCACGTCGATCGCGACGACACGGAGCCCGCTGCGGTTGATGGCCGTGATCCACTCGCCGGCGAGGCCTTCCACCGGTCGATTCAGTCCCACCCCGAAGATCCCGTCGAGCACCGTGTCGGCGCCGCGGAATCCAAGACCTGAGCGGATCTCAACACCGACGAGCTCGAGCGCCTTCGCTCGGGCAGCGGCCGGGCCGGTCAGCTTCCGTCGATCCAGGCAGGCCACGCTGTGGAGACGTCCCCAGCGGTGCAGATGCCGAGCCGCCGCGAGTGCGTCGCCGCCGTTGTTCCCGGTGCCGGCGAGGACGGCGGTCATGCCGTCGCAGTGGCGCGCGCAGGCCCACCCCGCGGCCTCCATCAACCAGTCGACGGGGATGCCGAACCGGCTCTCGCAGAGTCGGTCAAGCTCGCGCGCCGCGGCGCTACTGATCGTCGGGAGCGGAGTCGGCAGGTTCGGAGGGTCGCTGGACGACGAAGGAGCAGTAGGGGTCGCGGCGGTGGATCGACTTCTCCTGGGAGACCGGGACGTCCAGCAGCTGCGTCAGCAGGTGCGGAGTGATCGTGCAGACCTGTGGGAACTTCAGCGCCGTCGCGCGGAAGGGGCAGTTGTGGATGATCACGCGCACGCCTTCCTCCGCCGGCTGGGCCTCCGCCAGTGTGCCGGCGCGGCCGATCCAGGCCACCACCTTCTTGAGCCGCTCGTCGAAACCCGCGCCGTTGAGGGACGGTGCGACCTCGGCGGCGTGGCGCTGCGCGAGGCGCTTGAAGATCTCGTCCAGCATCTGCTCGCCGCCGATGTCGCGGACCTCCTGCAGGACCATCGAGGCGAGCTGCCCGTAGCGCTTGGGGAACACCGAGTCGGCGCGCTCGGTGAGGAAGAAGAGCAGGGCCGGCCGGCCGCGCTTGGCGCGCTGCGGCTCGGAGCGGACGAGCCCGTCGCGCTCGAGATTGGTCAGGTGCTGGCGGACCGCGTTGGGCGTGATTCCGAGGTCGGAGCTGATGCTCTCGGCCGAGAGAGGCTTGCGCCGGAGGAGCTCGAGAATCTCCATCCGGGTCGAGCGACCGGCAATCACTTAGTGGCTCATTTCCGGCGGGATCGGACGAGCGTAGCACAGGGTCCAGGGCATTTATTCAAGCTACTTCTTGACAAAAAATTAGGCGGCTCTAGAATGCCCGTGGGGAGGGGTTAGAGCGAGCGAATGATCGAACAGGCCAATGCGGCGATCGAGTTTTCCACCGAGCGCGACCGCCGCGATATGCAGCTCAAGTACGCACGGCGCCGGCGGATGAAGCACATCGACAGGCTCCTCAACGAGCTCGAGATGCTGAATCTCGCCGAGGCCGTCGCAATGCCGGTGCCACTCAGCGCTGCGGTGGAGCAGGTCATCGCCGAGTCCGAGGAGCCCGAGCGGACGGCGGAGTCGATCCTCGAGGCCATGGACGTCCTCTACGACATCCAGGACTCGATCATGTTCACCCAGATAGAGGACGAGTAAGACCCACACCCTCCCCTCCGGGGAGGGCCCGGGAGGGGCTGCGCGGGGCTAGCAGATAATCCCCGGGTGCCCGCAAGCTCCGGGGCGGAGTTCGACCGCCTGCAAGAGGTCCCGCAGGGCCGCTCGCCGTGGCGCCGCTGGGGGCCCTATCTGAGCGAACGGGCCTGGGGCACGGTCCGCGAGGATTACAGCCCCGACGGCTCAGCCTGGACCTACTTCCCCCACGACCACGCGCGCTCGCGCGCTTATCGCTGGAACGAGGACGGGCTGGCGGGCATCTGCGACGACCGCCAGACGCTGTGCCTGGCGCTGGCCTTCTGGAACGGCGCCGATCCGATCCTCAAGGAGCGGATCTTCGGCCTTGCCGGTCCCGAGGGCAACCATGGCGAGGACGCCAAGGAGTACTGGTGGTACCTCGACTCGACGCCGACTCACTCCTGGATGCGCTGGCGGTACATGTACCCGCAGTCGGCGTACCCGTACGAGGAGCTGGTTCGAGTCAACGCGCAGCGCAGCCGGCTCGACCCCGAGTACGAGCTCGCCGACACAGGGATCTTCTCGGGCGGCTACTGGGAGATCACCGCCGACTTCGCGAAGGCGGCGGCCGAGGACATCCTGGTCCGCGTTCGGCTGCGCAACGCCGGCCGCGCCGCGGCGGACATCCACGTGCTGCCGACGCTCTGGTTCCGCAACACCTGGTCCTGGGGACGCGACGCGCGGCGGCCGTCGCTCCGCGCCGACGGGCGCGACGGCATCGCTGCCGATCACTGGGACCTGGGGCCACGGCTCCTGGCCGGCTCCGGAGCGCCCGAGCTGCTGTTCTGCGAGAACGAGACGAACGTCGAGCGGGTGTACGGTGCCGGCGGCGGTACGCCCTATCCCAAGGATGGCATCAATGACCGCGTTCTGCATGGTGCGGGGACCGTCAATCCCACGCGGTCGGGGACGAAAGCATCGCTGCACTACTCGTTCAATGTCGCCGCCGGCGACACGGTTGAGGTCAGGCTGCGGCTGGCGCCGGAGCGGGAGAGCGTGGAGGGCGGCTTCGACGCGGTGATGGACGCTCGCCACCGCGAGGCCGACGAGTTCTATGCGCAGCTCACGCCCCCCGGCGCCACAGCGGGCGAGGCGGACGTGATGCGCCAGGCATTCGCCGGGATGCTGTGGTCGAAGCAGCACTACCACTACCTGGTCGAGGAATGGCTGGAAGGCGACCCCGCCACGCCGCCGCCGCCGGTCTCACGCCTGAGCGGGCGCAACGCCCGCTGGCGCCACCTGGACAACCGCGACGTGCTCTCCATGCCGGACAAGTGGGAGTACCCGTGGTTCGCGGCCTGGGACCTCGCCTTCCACTGCGTGACCCTGGCCCACGTCGATCCCGAATTTGCCAAGTCGCAACTTCTGCTGCTCTGCCGCGAGTGGTACATGAACCCGGAGGGCCAGCTGCCCGCCTACGAGTGGTCCTTCGACGACGTCAACCCGCCGGTGCACGCCTGGGCCGCCCTGCGCGTCTTCGAGATTGACGGCGGCTGGGACCACGACTTCCTCGAGAAGGTCTTCCACAAGCTGCTGTTGAACTTCACCTGGTGGGTCAACCGCAAAGACGCGGAGGAGAACAACGTCTTCGAAGGCGGCTTCCTGGGCCTCGACAACATCGGCCCCTTCGATCGCTCGCAGGGCCTGCCGGTGCCGGGTCACCTCCAGCAGTCGGACGGCACCGCCTGGATGGCGATGTACTCCCTGAGCCTGCTGGAGGTGGCGCTGCGCCTGGCAATGTGGGACGACACCTACGAGGACATCGCGACCAAGTTCTTCGAGCATTTCACGCTGATCGCGCTCGCGATGGACGAGGAGGGCCTCTGGGACGAGGAGGACGGCTTCTACTACGACGTCCTCCACCCCGACGCCGGCGGGCACATCCCGGTCCGCGCACGCTCGCTGGTGGGCCTGATCCCGCTCTGCGCGGTGACCGTGCTCGAGCCCGAGATGCTCGAGAAGCTGCCCGACTTCTCCAAGCGCATGGACTGGTTCGTCGAGCACCGGCCGAAGGTGCACGACCTCATCGGCCACATGCACCAGATCGGCATGCGCGACCGGCAGCTGCTGTCGGTGGTCAGCCCGGAGCGGCTCGTACGAATCCTCGGGAGGATGCTCGACGAGTCGGAGTTCCTCTCGCCCGGCGGCATCCGCTCGCTGTCGCGGTACCACATGGAGCACCCGTTGCAGATGAACGTCGGCGGGGCGATGCTCTCGCTCGACTACGAGCCGGCCGAGTCGCGCTCAGGCCTCTTCGGAGGCAACTCCAATTGGCGCGGGCCGGTCTGGTTCCCGCTCAACTACCTGCTGCTCGAGGCGCTGCAGCGCTTCTGTCTGCAGCTGGGCGACTCCTTCACCGTCGAGTGCCCGACCGGGTCCGGCCGCCAGCTCAGCCTGCGCCAGGTGGCTGACGAGCTGTCGAGGCGGCTGGTGGGACTCTTCCTGGAGCGACCCGACGGCACGCGTCCGGTGTTCGGCTCTTCCGCGTTGTTCCAGAGCGATCCCGCCTGGCACGACCTGCTCCCGTTCCACGAGTACTTCGACGGCGACTCCGGGGCGGGGTTGGGGGCGAGTCACCAGACCGGCTGGACCGGCCTGGTGGCACACCTCATCGCTTCCAGAACCTATGCCGGGGAGAACCGGTAACGCGATGGCCAACCTTCCCCCTTCCGTCCACCTCCTAATACTGCGAACGCACTAAATAGTGCGAGCGTAGTATCTAGAGCCCCAGGCCTGAGTAGATCTCGCGGGTCGCGGTGGAGCGGTTCAAGGTGATGAAGTGCAGACCTGGTACGCCCGAGGCGAGCAGGTCGGAGCAGAGGCGGCACGCGAGCTCGATGCCGGCGCGTCGAATGTCTGTAGGATCCGGACCCGCGGCCTCGATCGTGGCGACGATGTCCGCCGGGACCTCATAACCCGACAGCTTCGCCATCCGGCTGATCGAGGACAGGTTCGTGATCGGCATGATCCCCGGCAGCACCGGCTTGTGGACGCCGCGTCGGGCGAGCTCCTCGACGAGCGATTCGTACTCCCAGGCGTGAAAGAAGAATTGGGTGATGGCGAAATCCGCGCGCTCGAGCTTGCGGGCGAGATAGTCGCGATCGGCCTGCAGGTCCGGTGAACGCGGATGTCCGGCCGGATGGGCCGCCACGCCGATCGAAAAATCGCTGTTTGACCGGGCCAGCTCAACGAGGTCTAGCGCGCTTGTCAGCTCTCCCGTGGAGCCGTCCTCCGGCAAGTCGCCACCCAGCGCCAGGACGTTCTCGATCCCTCCCCGGCCAAGGTCCCCGAGGATCTCTTGGAGCTCGGCCCTGGTGTGGCCGACGCAGATCAGGTGCGCGAGGGGAGTGATGCGGGTGCTCCGCCTGATCAGTGTCACCAGGTCGTGTGTCGGCCAGCGGGAGGCCCGGCCGCCTCGATAGGTGACTGAGACGAACGACGGATTCAGAGGCTCGAGATCGGCCAGGGTGCGCTCGAGCACCGCCGTCTCGTCCTCGTTCTTGGGCGGGAAGAACTCGAAGGAGAAGGTGCGCCCACCCGCGAGCAGGTCCGAGATCCTGGCCATGGCCCTCCAGCGTAGCTAGCCCTGTTCCGCGCGCTTCTCCGCGAGGAACTCCTGGTACCGCCGGTACGCCTCCTGCTTCCGCGCGTCGACGATCTTGGTGTAGCCCTGCAGGGTGTTGAGGTTGGCGTGGCCGAGGACCTCCTGCACCAGCCGGACGTCGCCGCCGGTGACCTCGAGCAGGCTGGTCGCGGCGGTGTGCCGCGCGACGTGCGGCGACTTGAACGACCACGCGCCCAGCTGCTGGCGCAGCTTCCGCACGATGTGCCGCGCGCCGGCCGGCGTCAGCCGCTGCTCCGAGCCGGGCTTGGCCCGACGGTCGAGGTTGATGAAGAGCGCCATCGAGGTGTCTGTGCGCGCGGTCAGGTAGTCGTCGACGGCCGCCTTGGCATCGGCGGTCAGGTAGACGGCGCGCTGCTTCGAGCCCTTGCCGGT